>JAEHJW020008081.1_pt1 | contig 51188 bp, 75 predicted proteins | sample 9271431 | NCBI WGS metagenome assembly JAEHJW02
TCATATGTGCGGCTGACGGGAAAGAGCGGGAACGAGGTCTATGTAGATCAGAACTACTACCTCTACATGATGAAGCATTTCCCCGATGCAAAGGCATTCGTCGCCTTGGAAGAGAACCCCGCGATGTTCAAATCCGGCGGGGAAATCGTCGGGTTGATAATGCCGATTCGAACCAACGAAGGTGTGAGGGATATTCGATATCCCGAGTTGAAGGATGCGGTGGAGGCGGAAGGAAAACCCAAACCGCTCTCCGATATCGTCGCCATCGACAAGCGGTATCCGGTGGCCGGAGACGAAGTTGCCGGATTGAAAGTTCGGTCGGACATTCCGAATCAGGCGTCCATTGCGGCAACGCTCACCGAATACGAGATCCTGAAAGGAGTGCGGGAGGTTCCTTTCTCCGACTTCGACGGACCGGCCGCCCTCACGAAGAAGATCGAGGGTCTTGCGGCAGAGATATCGCGGAGTGGAGAAATATCCCCGCTGATCGTCGTGTACGAGAAGGAGGGTCCGTACATCCTTGAAGGTTCGCATCGGTTCGATGCCCTCCAATCCCTCGGGAAGTCGTCGTTCCCGGCGCTTGTGGTGGTGGATACGGAGAGCATCCCTTCCGAAATAGAGGCGAAAGGTGAAACGATTCCGACTCCTGAGCCGAAGATAGAGGAACCCACGCCCCCTGTCCCCCTCGTCCGATCTCGCGCAAAGAACGCCATCTACTTTGAAAAACCGTTCGTCGGTCCATCCGGCGCAAAGGTCATCGGGTACAACTGGAACTGGAAATGGGATCTTGCGGAACGCGGTGCCGACAAGGACATCAAGGAGGTTCGTGTATCCGATTGGGAAGAGGCAAAGCGGAACCCGGAGACCGGACGGGACATTGTGCATGAATTTTACGTGGAAACCCCCGATGGAAAATCCCATTCGGTCAGCGCGGAGAGTGCGGCCCGGATGCTTGGATGGGACCCCGCCCGGGTTAAGAAGATGGCGACCTCCGATCCTGCGTTCAGGCGTATATCGCTGGAACGCAAGAAGGCGATTCTCGTCGATGAATTAAAAAAGGTGAAAGAGCAGGGCGAGGCATACAGGTCCGCTGTAGAGGAATCAAAGAAAATCGCAAAACCTCCCATCACAAAAGGCGAACTATTGAAGTCGGGCGGCGCCTGGTGGCATATGGGGGATGCCAGGGTCCTTCAGCATGAACCGGGGGAAATGAACGCGGAACGAAAGTCCACCCTTGAATCCGCATGGCTTGAAAAGCGCATTGCAGAGAAAGGGTATTCCCGTCCTCCTGCTGGATCGATATCTGTTCTTGAAACCAAGATAGCCAAGACCGACAGGGACCTTGCCGGATTGCCTGCCCCTACCGACAAGATTTCCGACTTCGGCGAGAAGATCGGCGGCGCCCGGAAGGATACAGCCGAACGGGGCTTCTCGACCGGGAAGAAGGTGGCCGCCGAAGACACCGCCGAACCGTGGCGCAAGAAGTACGTCGCCATGGAAAAGATCGACGGGTCTGGCTGGACCATCGGGAAGAAAGGGGATTCCTTCGGCATCAGTGCGCGAACCGGACAGAAGTTCAGCACGCAGGAGGAAGCAGAGAAAGCGATCCCTCTGTTCGCGGTCGCCGAAAGCCATCGGATCTTCGAGAATCCCGACAATACGTTTTCGATCTTCAAGAAGGTTGGAGACCGGAAGCGGTTCAAGGTGGTAAACAAGGATTTTCCGTCACGCGAGGAAGCCATGAGGTACATGGCTGAACACGCCGAGACGATCCTGAATACGAAGACGACGTTCGGGGAAGAGATCCTTCCCGTGCCGGAGATTGCTGTCCGCAAGGGCGTCGAGCGTCGGACCGGTCCCGCTACCTCCAAGATGTTCATGGAGACGTTCGCGCCACGGGGAATAGAGTTCGGGAACTGGAACAATCAGGAAGAGCGGCAGCAGGTGATGGACCACGCCTACGATGGACTTCTTGATTTGGCCGAAACGCTCAACCTTTCCCCGAAGGCCCTCATGTTGAACGGGGATCTGGCGATCGCCTTCGGAGCGCGAGGGCAGGGTCTCACCGGGGCGAAGGCACATTACGAGCGCGATTACGGGGTCATCAACCTCACCAAAATGAAGGGTGCGGGGTCTCTGGCGCACGAGTGGTTCCATGCGCTGGACCACTACCTCGCCCGCCAAGATACCAAGGCGTCCTCCGAGAAGGTCAAAAACGAGCGCGGGGATCTGGTCTACAAGGCGACAACGTCGAAGTACGACCTGCAAAGCCACGGGCCGAGCACTCGCTCGAAACTCCGGGAGGAACTGAGGGTCGCCTACAGGTCCCTCATCGAGTCGATGTATCACAAGGGGGAGCAGTACGTCGAGGACACGAAGAAGGCGGAGACGTTCATTCGCACCGCGCGGGAGAACCTTCGCGGGACGTTGGATTCTATCCGGACCGAACTGTCCCGTGATTCTACGCATTATTGGAGAGGAAAGGGCGGTCATCGGACAAGCAAAAAGGGGTTGGAGCCCGCATCGGCAGAACAGATTGCCGAGTTCGACCGTCTTGCGAACATCCTTGTGGAGGGCGGGGATCTCGAAACAACCTTCCGGTACAACGATCCGAAAGGAGAGGTTGCCGACGGAAAGCCCGCACCGAAAGGCATCAGTAAATCCGAGTTCGGCCGCCTCATGGCGGGGCGGCACTCTAACGATACCCTTGACTCCATCAACACCATCATCAAGTCCGTTCGTAATCGAACGGGATTCACGAAAGAAGGAAGCGGGGATCTGGACCGCGTTCGGCAGGCGATGAAGACGTACAGCCAACGGTTGAAGATGTTCGAGGACGCCAAGGAGGGGAAGGAGAAGACGAAGGCGGTTCCGACATCGTTCTCCATCGAAGCCCGGAAGATGGATCAGGCGCGGACGGGCGATTATTGGAGCGAGCCGCACGAGATGGCGGCCCGGGCGTTCGCCTCCTACGTCGAGGACAAGATCGCGGCGGCGGGCGGGCAGAGCGATTTCCTCGTCTATCAGGCGCATGGCGGCATCCTGCTTCCGATGATCGACGGATTCGTGGCGCGGCCCTACCCGGAAGGGAAGGAGCGGGAGGCGATCAACGGGGCATTCGACCGATTCGTAAAAACGATCAAGGTGTCCGACGGAGAACGCCTGTCTGTTGGCGAAGAGGCGGAACAGAAACTTGCAGACATCGTAAACAAGGCGATCCCCGAAGCGATCCCCGCCGCCGGACTCTCCGTGCGCCCCGTCGATGTCGTCACCGAAAAACCGAAATACTCCGAGAAGGATTATGCATTCGGGGAAGCGGAGACCGAGGCACGGTACAAGGAAGCGCACGGACTGAAGCCGGAACCGCTTCTCGGACGCGCGCGTGAGGTCGTCCGGGCGCTGGTCAACAAGGCAACCCGGGAGTACGAACATCTTCCAAGGACCGCTGAATTCGCCCCGCTTCGGACTGCCTTGCTACGCCTTTCCAAGCAGAAGGGCGTTGCCGCCGACCGGACCGTCAGGGCGATGCAGGCGATCACCGTCAAGTTCGACAAGGTTCGCATGGGACTATTCGAGCGAAAGGTCCTGTTGGACGACCTGGCGGAGGAAGCCAAGTCGGATCATCCGCTCCCCTTCGACTTCACGAAAGAGTCCGTTGCGGCGGAATTGGAGAAAATCGACCGGCTTGTGAATAACGATCCCGTGGTACATGAAGCCCTCTCGACCCGGAAGGGGTTCGCGGAGTCGGTCAAGCAGTCCTACATTGCAGCGATGGACGCCGTTGGCTTTAAGGTCGCAGACCGCTTTACCCGAGAGAATTACTTCCGGCATCAGGTCATCGAATACGCGAACTTGAAAGGTGTTGCCGGGACAGGCAAACGGTTGCGGACTCCGACGGGCCGGGGATTCCTGAAAAAACGCGAGGGCTCCAAATATGACATCAACACGAATTATCTTGAAGCCGAGTATGAAGTCATCGCCCAGATGCTCTACGACATCGAGGTGGCGAAGACCATAAAGGCCGTGGATGACGTCTACAACGTTGCCTCGATGACCAAGGATGTTGGAATACCGGAAGGATACGTCGAATGGCAACCGCGTGAGGGCAATGTCTTCTATATGGCCGAGTCGATCCCCGCGAGACTGGCAGGGAAGTTGCGCGAAGGTGCGATCGATATGGCCGAGATCGACGTTGAGGGGCTTCGGCAGGTTATTGCGCTTGGCGGGAAGCGGAAGCGGTTCATCGTCAAACAGGAAGTCGCCGATACGCTCAACAGCCTTCTTAAGGCCAAACCACAAGGCGTTCTGCTCGGATACGACAAGAAGGTCCTAACCGGTTGGAAGGTATGGCAACTGGTCTCTCCGCGGCGGTTCTTCAAATACAACATGCGCAATCTGACTGGCGATGCGGATGCGGCCTTCGTCGGAAATCCGTCCACGTTTAAGAAAGTCCCGCAAGCGACATGGGAGCTGTACCAGGTCTTCACCTCCGATCGCGGAATGACGCCGGAGATGCGGGAGTGGTTCAAGCGGGGCGGGTTCGAGACCACCCTCCAGGCGCAGGAGCTCTCTGAATTGAACAAAATGCGGATCTTCTCCCATGTCCGGGAGTCCGGGGAACCGTTGCGGGATCTTCCGGTGGCCGCATTCAAGAAATACTGGAAGACCGTCCGACTGGCGACCGACTTCCGGGAGTCTGTTCTCCGGTACGCCGCGTTCCTCGATTATCTCGACCAGATCAAGGCTGATCCGAAGGGGCAGCCGAAGAACTTCGGAGGATCCATCCCCGAGGAGATCACGGCGATCAAGGACCCCTACGACAAGGCATTCACACTCTCGAATCAATTGCTTGGCGCCTACGATCAAGTCAGCGTCATGGGGAACGCGATGCGGGACCACCTCTTTCCGTTCTGGTCGTGGAAGGAGGTAAACTTTCGTCGGTACATTCAGTTTGTAAAAAACGCAGTCTCCGACAAGAAGGTGGCCGAGGCCGTTGGGCGTAAGGCGCTTGGGGCTTTTGCCAAGACCCCGTACACGGCATGGCGCGTCGGGAAGTTCCTGATTTCAGTAACCGCTTTCTGGGCGATGCTTCAGGCGTGGAACAACCTGATGTTCCCGGAAGAAGAGGGCGAACTGGACGAGCAGAATAGGAACCGTCCGCACATCATCTTCGGACGGGATACCGAAGGCAAGATAATCAACTTCACCCGGGTAGGTGCGCTCGGCGACTTCCTTCAATGGTTCGGACTGGACGCCTTCCCGCTTCAGGTGTCTCGGTGGGCTTCCGGCAAGAGAACGCTTCGAGAGATCGCCTTGGAGATGGCGAAATCTCCGGTCAACGTGGTCGCGCAGGGAATTACACCGGTAGCAAAAACTCCGGCGGAGTTGGTTTCCCGCCGTGTCCTCTTCCCTGATATCTTCAAACCGCGTGCGATGCGGGACCGGGGGTATTACCTTGCGCAGTCGGTCGGCCTTGAAAATGAATACAAGGAGGTCGCTGGATTGCCCTCGGAGGGATACGAGAAATCCTTGGCGCAGTTCTTCGTCTACCGTGCGGACCCCGGCCAGAACGCCTATTCCGATATCCTACAGGAGAAGTCGCGCTTCTTGGAGAAGATCGGTAAATCTTCGGAAGGAGCCTTCATTTCACCGAAGAGCAATGCGCTCTACAACTTGAGGCTTGCGATCCGCTATAAGGATACGAACGCCAAAGAGAAGTTCATGGAGGAATATCTGTCGCTCAATGGAACACCGGAGGGAGTAAGGGATTCCCTGAAGCGGATGCATCCGTTGGGTGGGCTGAGCAAGCGGGATGCCAGGGATTTCACGGAGACGCTGGATGCCGAGGACAAGGACAAACTCGCCAAGGCGATTCACTTCCACGAGAACGTGCTGGCCCCCGGGGAAAGGGAAATCTACCGGGAGGCGAGAATCATGCGGAACCGGATACTGAGAGAGCGAAGGTAACATTGGCATTTTTCGATCTATGTAAAAAGGAAATTTTATAGTATAACATAACATGATACTGGAGAGAGCAGCGATGCAGGGCTAAGTGGCGTTCTCGACCCTGTAACACCTGTTCGAGATAACCGTCTAATCAGGATTACTCTCTCCAGGTTTTGCACGAAGGCCCAGGACAGGCCGACCGAATACGGGAGGGTCTGTCCGATGAAGAAATTCCTTGCCGTCTTTCACGCGATCGTCATCGCGGTTTTGATTTCCTCTCTCGCCATCCCGCCTCACTTTGCTTCCGCCGCCTCGCTCTATTCCACGATCCAGTTCCGGCGCGGGACGGCCGCCCAATGGACCGCCGCGGACAATGTTCTCGCTTCGGGGGAACCTGGCTACGAAACGGACACGGGGAATTGGAAGATCGGCGACGGACTGACGCATTGGACTAACCTTAAATATCAGCCCTACCGAATGCCAGCAACTATCGTCGGAAGTTTTACCGGCGACAACACCGGCAATATCACCGGGTTCGACAACATCACGGCGACCACTCGCGTTCGCGCTCCCTCTATCGGCTCCGCCTCCTACACGGACAACGGGTATTTTAAGAATATCTTCGGCGACAACACCGGCAATATCACCGGGTTCGACAATTTGACGCTGAACGGTACCGCGAGGGTCGCTGACCTCATCGCGAAGGGTCCGAGGAAGGACATAAGGGCGTACTTTGTTGGATCGGATAATACGGCGGCGCAGAACACAACTGGAATGACCGACGCTATTGCAGCGTTATCCCCCGGAGATACGCTTTACATACCCATAGAATTCTTCGTGGCTTCTGCGCCCGTCATTAATGTTGCAAATGTAACCGTTACTGGCGGAGGCAAGATTAAAGCGACCGCAAAAAATGACTACGGATTAAGAATAGCCGCCGACAATGTGACGGTTACAGGCATCACGGTGCAAGGGTTCGGGAAAGACGACGGGGGTACGTCGTCTGGCCGTGGTGGAATCCACATAACCAATGGTAATAAGAATTGCCGTGTTGTAAATAACACGGTGATTGCCGCAAGCGGCACCGGCATTGTGGACGACGGAGATGAAAACATCGTATCGGGTAATTTCATACTGGAAACGGGCGAGCACGGGATCTATAGTTCGTCGGCTATAAGGTCTATATATTCCAATAATTATATTAAAGACGCGGGGAAAAACGGGGCATTAACTGGGATGCAGGGGTATGGCATCAAGATCGACGGGGCGACCGATTCTATCTACGAGGGAAATGTGATAGTTGACCCTCAGTACTTTGGGATTCAGTACGCGGGAACCTCTACGAGGAACATTGTTCGTGGGAACACAATTAGAATGACTGCATCCACAAGCCATGAAGGTATAGACGTTAGCGGGGGTACGGCGAAGGACAACAAGATACAGGGCAACATGATTTACCAAGCCAACGCGTATGCCGGTATCGGCGCCGAGAACGGCAATTCCGTGCGGACTGATATTTCCGGGAATACTGTTGTTATGGCCGCCAACAGCAACGGCATTTCGGTACGGGGGGACAGGGATACGGTTGCAGGAAACACTCTAATCGCAAACACCGCAATAACCGCTGCCGCCATCATTGCCAATGCGGTTGCTTTGTATCCGGTGATTAAAAACAACATGATTGTGAGTGGGGATAACACTTGGGCGCGTGGTATAGAATCTGTCGCCGCAAACAGTAATGTACGAGCAGAAGGAAACGTCATTACGGCAACAAATAAATATCTTGTGAGCGCTAAGAATCGCGACGTATATTTGAGTGATCGGCAGGGGATAGATAATGTTACAACCACCGACAATACCGTTACCATACTGTACACGTTTGCCGTAGCCGCAAGTGCAAAATACATGATAACGGCGGAGGTTTACGGAACAAGTTCAGACAACAATGCCGCCTACATTATATCTGGATTATTTAAGACTGATTCGGGGGAAGCACCTACACAGGTTGGATCCACAACATCTATATCGGCTATCGAGTCTAATTCCGGGTGGAATTGTGCATTTGCGGTAGATTCCAGTGGATATATCTATGTGAAAGTAACCGGCGGGGCAGGGGAAACGGTAAATTGGAAAATCGTTTCGTTCGAGTGGACCAAGACGTAGGAGGAACCATGCGCCTGATCCCTGACTATCTTTGGGGCGTCATGACTGTCTGGCAGGAAGCGCGAGGGGAGCCTTTCGACGGCAAGGTTGCCGTCGCGGAAGTGATCCTGCACCGGACGAAGCGGAAGTTCTGCTCGGACGGGACTGTCGCGTCAACGTGCCTATGGCCCCTGCAATTCAGCGGATGGAATGCGAAGGACCCGAACCGCATCAAGGCGGCTACCCTCAACTCGATGGACCCCGGCGTGCAGGATTGCGTCAAGGCATGGTGCGAGGCGGCGGATCGAGGGAGCAACCTTGTGCCGGAGGTGATGCACTACTTCAACCCTGCCATCTGTTCTCCAGATTGGGCGGAAGGCGCAACGGTGATCGCGGAAATAGGCAATCACCGCTTCATTATTCCGAAGGCATGATGCAACACGGTGCAGTAAGGTAACGTCAATTAACCGTCACTTACTGTCACTTTGACACTACAAGGAGGCACGTCATGGAAGGAACGACTCTCGCGGGTGCACTGTTCGCATTGGTGATCGGGTTTCTGTCCGGGTGGTTCGCGTCGAAGGTTCACTACGAGAAGAAAGCGGGTAAATTATGAGCGACCAGAACTTGTTCCAGAAGATTCTCTCCGGCATCTTCGATCAGCGCGGAGGCGTCTACGTGGGGATGGCGACCGTTGCCGTCACCATTATGGCCCTCGGAGAATTCTTCCGCAACGGGTGGAAGGCTCCGGCATGGTACGTGGCGGTCCCCCTCGGGGTCTATGCATTCATCCTCGGGGTGTTCGTTGTCCGCAAGGGGGCGGAATACTTCATCGACAGCCGGTACAATTCGCCGCCCGACAAGCCGCCGGAGAAGCCCTCCGGTTCCGCCTCCATCGCCGCCGTCCTATTCCTGCTGATCCTCTCGGCGGTACTCTGCGCGGCGGCGTTTGCGGAGACGTATTACTGCGTCCCGAAGGACGGCGGGTATCTCTGCAAGCCGGTGGACTTCGAGCATCGGCAATGGGGGTCGGGTTCCTTCCGCTGCTACGGTAAGGGGGAGACATACAAGTGCGTCCCCTTCGACAACGGGGCGATCCTGCTGGAGACGCCGCATACGTGTCCGTCGAATACGTGGAACAGTTTCGTCTACACGAACGCCCTGAAGACGAGCATCGGGGAGTGACATGAAACTCGAACGCCGGTATGTGAACGAGGAAGGGCACCTGTACCTGACCGAAGGTTTCTATGGGAAAGACCGGGATGGCGAGTGGTTCCTGCGGTTGCGCGGATGCCATGCCGGAACTTTGCGAAAGCACACGGTGACAGAGCACGAGGACGGGACGATTACCGTATCACCGTCCATTCTTCATCACGAGCCTGTGAACCTCGGCGGAGCAACCCGTCACGGGTTTTTAGAACGTGGAATCTGGCAGGACTGTTAAGAGGAGGCGATATGCCGTGGAAAGAATCGACCCGTGCAAAAATTGCCCCTTTCCTTTGGGGCCTACTTGCCCCCGCCATCCTTGCGGGGGGTTATGGCCTGTATTGGAAGTTCCTGAAACCCGGCCTGCCGCCCACGTTGGCCCAGGTTGCGACAACGGGGGGTATCCAAGGGGTAGGGGTAGCCCCGGAGGTAAAGGCCATCAGGAGAGCCCTCCCGGGCGTAAAACGGGTATCTCAAAGCCGCCCCGTGGTCGTAATCGACACGGCAAGCCTGCCGGATAGCGAAAAGGCGAGAATACCTGCCGTTATGCCGGGGGGTATCTCCCTGCATTGGGACAACGTGGCGCATCCCGACCCGGTACTGACGGCGACCGCCGAAGTTCCAAAGACGAAGGCCGGGGCCGATGTCCGGTCCTACCTTGCGCCCTCGGGGGAAACGATCCTCACCGTGGAGCCGCGCAAGGAAGGATTCTTCGGGTGGGAGCCGCGCAACCTCGAGCTCGAGGGTGGCTACGGGATCGGCGGGAAACAGGTAGACGTCCAGGCGTCATGGTGGCCGCTGCGCATGGGGAATGTTCGCGTCGGAGCCCGGGCGGACGCATGGGTGGAGCCCACCGGCGGAATGAAGGGCGCGGCGTCGATCAGAGTCCGGTGGGAACCATTTCGGTAAATAGAGGGGGCAACCGTGGATCAAACTTTTGCAGGAATCGTAGCCGCCATTGGACTCATCGCAGGGGCGGGCGGTACGTTAATCGGCTCCAAGGTGGCGGTGACCCTATTGCAACGGGCGCATGAGCGGTTCGAGGACGCTGTGTGGAAAGCCATCGACGGAGACCGAGACAAGGCGGCGAAAATCGCGGAGCGCCTCGCAAAAGTAGAGGCCATCTGCGATCTGAAAAGGGAGAACGGTAAATGCTGACCCGGGATATGCACCGTTCGCTGAACAAAGCGTTAGCGGCAATTCTGGTCATCGGCGGACTGCTGATACTGGCGATCGTAAGATAGGCGGTTCCTTCCCAATGCCGGAAGGCGGGATTGGTAACGGCATCCAGTGAGTAATCTTGGCCTTTGCCTTGATAGCCCCGTCCACTGACCGCCACCCCGCACGGCCAAGGTAACGCACCACCCCGGGAGACGTTCTTACTCCGTTAAACGTCCCGATCGCAATCACTAATTCGCCATTGTACGGTTTCTTCCTGCGATTAACGATCCACTCGCTCATTTCTCTCCCCCTCCCGCATCGTTATGGTCACCCGCACGGCGTTCAGCCTCCCCGCCAGCCACTCCGCATATCGTACCCGCTCTGCCTTGTTCCTGAAATCCCCGTTCACGGTGAGCGTTACATCGTGCTTGAAGTCCCCGGATTCCACATACAATTCCCGCGTTTCCTCATCGTAGCGGTAGGTCCAGGGTCCGTTGTCCATGTTCACTCCTTTCCCTCTCTCATATTCCACCACCGGACAGCGCCCTGAGGATTCTTAGCCCATCCTCCCGTGGCCGCACAGGATCGGCAACGCACGAAATATTGTTGATCTGTTTTCCCGTCCCATGGAGTAATATCCCGCATCCCTTCTCCGCCGCAGAAAGGGCAAGGGTAAAGGCCGGGAGCGGGCTTTTTGTCGTCGTCCTGCCATAACACCGCGATGCGCTTTACAGAGGATCCGTTCATCCCTCCACCTCCGTGCGGCGGCGGAGTTCTTCCCAAAGTTCCTCCACGAACCACCCTACAGCGACCTGCGCGCCGCATGAAGAACAGCATCCGTCCTCATCGCATGAGGTAACGGGGCCGCATTCGACACAGACGGACTGAAGGCCACTTTTATCTTCTCTGCGCTCCTTCAACTCCGCGAAGGCGGCGAGGATGGTGCGCTCTCTGTCGCCGAAATCCTTCGCCGGGCAGCAAGAGGCTTCATCGGCCATCTCCGCAAAGTATTTCCACTCCATATCCGTCATCATTTCCCGTCTCCTTCGAGGGCTTTGAGGGCGACCCTTTCTCGAATCATTTTCACCAGATGTCGTGCCCATGGACCGTGCAAGCGTTCCGACATTCCGCGAGGCCCAACGCACAGGTAAGCGAAATCATCAGGGCCGGGTTCCGAAAACACGTCGGGAGGATACGCTCGCTCCGTTTCATCGAGCGCCCCCTCCAACTCTTTGATCCGGGCCTGAAGTTCGTCCCTGAACGCGACTCCCTTCGTCACGTATTCGTCGAGAGTGCGGACCTGCTGCTTCAGGAAGAGATTTTCTGACCGCAACTCCTGCTTCTGGTTCCCGTGCTTGCAATGTTGATCGAGACACGTTTGGTGAAACGGCAGTCCGCAATCAGCGCATCGGAACACGGACCGCTCCGGGATGTCCTGTCGGCAGACACCGCATGGGTTGCACTTCATATCAAATATTTCTACCCACTTCTTCGGGGTAGGATCATCTGGCGTTGAGCGTACCCAACACTCGCACGACATATATCCGTCCCGATCCTCGTGGTACTCAACGCGGGTTTTGCACTCGGTACATACGATCAGTTCAAGCAGGTCTCCGGTGGTCGTCATCTATCCCCCCCCCCTCCGCTCGACGGCGGAGTTCGGCCATTACGTCATCAAAGGCGTGGCGGTTGATGTCCTTCTGCCCCTCCGGCAGCATCTCCCACGAGATTAAGTCGTCATGGCATTTATCACACCGATATGACAAATGCAGGTGGGGATTGTACGGGTGCGCCACTTCGGGGTGATGGAAACCTTGCGCCTCCTTCGTCCGCGCCCACGAATTGTGCATAATGCGACCAACTTCATCGGGCGAAATGTTCAACGCCTCCCGCAGCCGCTTCGCCTCCTCCTCGTGGGGACATGTGACATCCGAATAATGTACTCGCTCAAGATCGTCGATGATGAAATCTTTTGGGGTGCCATCCGATTTCATGCGGATTTTCAGTACATGGATGGCCTTGTCCACTTCAGAGCGAAGCAGGCATAAGCGAGATTGTGTAATCTTCTCTTCCTCCTCGTGGCGGCAAGGGGAGGAAGAGGAAAGTGCTAATTCATCCTGAATCATAGCGCACACCATCGCCGCTTCGTGGTCCCGTCGTGTTGCTGGTTCGGGCGGCATATCAAAACTCGGCTGCTCCATACGGATCGAAGCGTTGATCCACTTCTCGGCGTTCATTAGCGCCATAGTCGCCCTACACAGTCGGCTACCAAGCTCATTCCGCTCCGCCTCCAGAATCTTAACGTTCTGCTCTGCGGCATCCAGCCCCCTCTCCGCCTTCTCCGCCCGGGCGAGGGCGGCGTTCATCGGATCAACCGGCTCCACGTAATCGGGGAACTTTTGAGACAGGTACCATACCGGCTTGCCGCATTCCTCGGCGTAGGCGATTTCGTTTCGAGTGCTCTCCCCGATATATCCTCCAATGTCGAGCACCCATACCCAATCGCACAGGTCGATCTTGCGAAGGTGGAGCGCGTCCAGTTTCGCCTTCGTCGCCTCGTCGGGGGACACGCGCTCGTGGTGCCCCCACAGGCCAACCGCGAGGACGATATTCCCTTCGCCCGTGAGGCGGGCGTTCTCGGAAATCCACGCCTGTTTGAATCGTGTCGATCCGCAGATACAGACGATAGGGGCAGTGAAGCGACCCAACGCGGCGCGAAGGGAGTCGTATATAACGTCCAACAACTCAGCAGCCCAATCTTCGTAAACAGCCCGCCGCTTAAACGATTCAGCCAACCTTTCATCGTTCAGTTCCGTTATCAGTTTCATCGGACCTCCTCCAGATACTTTTTATCTATTAGACTTCCTCCAGGGAGCGCAGGGTATGAATGGCGCGACTCTTTACCCAATCCGCGAACTCGGTATCATCTCGGAAATGATCCCGATTGAATCGCTTTGCATCGGCGATGTTCCTTAATTCTTCCGCGCACGCGATCAGCGCCTTCGCGTGATTGCGGAGGGCGACGATTAAACAAGCGTTGTTCTCCTTTGGCGTTAGGCATCTTCCCCATTTCCATTCCTCATGACGATTCTTCGCGGCATTTGCACAAGATTTACATGGCCCGACATCCATGATCGGATTCTCGATGGGATCTCCGTCAGCGCAAAGGGTCGCCATTGAATAATCATGGATGTACCAAGTCCACGGTCCCTCCGTCGCCATCTCTTCCAGCCGCGCAAGTTCGGTTAGGGTCATTTTATGGCCTCGATTTCCCATCTGTACATCCAAACGGATTGCCTGTCACCATCGTTCCAGTAAACGACGCGGTACTGCTTCCCATTGTTGTCGAGCGAAAGGGAGTCGATCGCGCCGATCATGCCGATAGGCTTTACCTTCACGAATTGCCCTACATCAAAGTCGAACTCTACATTCATCCTTCCTCCAGCCGCGCAAGGGCGGGAAACTGCTTCCACTCGCGTCCGTCGATCTTCATGTAGTTCGGGTCGGTCTTCTTCATCCGGGCTGTGCCAATGCCCTTAAAGAAAAAAGGGACGCCTGATTCATCGCAATCGTCCCGAACACTCCGCACCCAATCAGTATCCACCTGCCTAGCTCCCGTCCCCGTCTCACCCCCGAGGATGACCCAATCAAGGCCGAGTGTTACGTCGGACGTTCGCCCCGGAGCACAATTCGCCATCGGCAGGTATCTACCGAGGCGAACGTATCCGAAGCACGGTTCGATCGACACGAACCTTTTCGCCGCCGGGGTCTGCAACAGGATCGGGATGCGCAGGTCGGCCATCTTCTGGTTCTCGGCGGTGACGCCGAGACAAACATTCGGAAGCGGGCGATGATCGTCTCCGTGTCTGTGTCGCACGACAAACTCCGCGGTCCTCCAAGCCGACCAATTCCAGAGCGGCTGGATCATCTCTCGCATTCTCTCGGGTCGCTTCGTCAGGATCATAAACGTGTGCCGATGTGCGAGGCCCATCGTCCGGAATATCTGCCGCAACCATGTCTCTTCCACGTCAGGATGAAAAAGGTCCGCCATGCTCCCGACGAATATCCTGCGCGGCTTCTTCCAGCGAAGGGGTTGGTCGAGGCGTTCGGGATGAAACTGCACGCTGGAGAACGGTCCCTCGTGGCCCATGTGGGGCAGATTGCGACCGATCATCCGAGAGGCGTAGCAGTTCTTGCAACCGTCCGATGCAGGAGAGCAGCCCGTCACCGGGTTCCACGTGGCATCTGTCCACTCTATACGCGTCTTGTCACCCATCGTTCCTCCTGTCGGCCAAATTGTCACCGACTACCCCTTTACTACCTTTCAATACCGTAATATTCCGATATTTTCCAACGTAAGTATGTGATTCTGCGTTACGCTATTTCGCATGGACGTCATCACCACGCATATAAATGGCGCGATTTCATTGAGTTATTATGCTACCCCTCCCCTTTTACTACCCGTCGGATCGTCCCTTTAACGCCTTCATCTCGAATCCTTGCGCCGCGATCACGTTGTAGAGCGTCTTCCCCGGGGCGACCTGAATGTACGGCAGGAACACTTCCTCCGGTTTGACCATTTCGAGGTCTACGAGCGCCATCTGCGCTTTCACCCATGCGGCCAACTGTCGCCATACGATCTTCGAGGCGGCGTCGGCCATGTCCTCTTCGGTCATTTTCTGGCGCTGGCGCGGCCCGAGGTTGCGGTACAGGACCTTCTTCATCGGCTCCATGCGGGCGGGAAGGTCGATCGGAAGGACACGTCCGCCCGGGAGGGTGATGAGGAAGGCCAGCCCCACGAGGACGCCATCCTTGAACTCCTGCTGGATCTTTGTGGCGTCCCGGCAGGAAATCTCCCGGATGATCTCCTGCGCGCTCCGCTCGGCGGAGACGGTCGTGTGCTGTAGGTAAATTTTATTCATTCCTTCTCCCTCACATAGTGCCTCAGCGTCGTTCCCGCCGACTTGTGCGCCAACTCCCGCCGCAGTTCCTCCGCTACGCGCCGCTCAAGTTCCTCCCGGAGCTGAGACACCCGCGAGTGCCGGGAGGCGACGTACAGGCACGCCTTGACGTCCACGGTGTCCGCCGCCTTCCGCCACATCCACGATACTTGCGTGACGTGGAACGGTTTCCCCGCGCCGTTGGTGAACAGCCACGCCTCCGGCAACTTGTCCCGGCAGGATTCCGCGAGTCTTGCGTACAGTTCCGGGGAGATGATCTTGTTCGATATGGCGCCGGTCTTCGTGCTTTTTACCTTTCGGTCGCAATCAAGCGCACGTTCCACGCGGACCGCGCCATCCCGCAGGTCCCGCACCTTCAGCGCGACGGCCTCCCCGGGACGCGCTCCGAGAGCGAACATCGTCTCCAGCAGCAGGCGCATATCCTCCCGCATCAGGGCAATCACCTTCCGCTGATCCTCCGGCTCGATCCATCCGGTATGCTCGCGAGGTACGGGACGCAGGGGAGGAAATGCGGGCACGCGCTCGATCACATCCTGTTTTTTCAGCCACGACAGGCAGGACCGCATGGCGGTAAGGATGGCCCTCTCCGTGTTAGTGCCAATAGGGAGGGTCGCCAAGTGCTTCTGAAAATTGATAATGTCGATGCCGCGGAGCGCCCGGGTGTCCATCCGGCCCATCTCGGGGATGATGTACTTGAAGAAGAAATGCCGCTGTGCCTTCGCGTAGTCCTTCGAGCGGATCGCCTTGATATGGTCGAGCCACGCATCGCAGGCGTGTTCGACGTGATGCTCCCCGATCACCTTCGGGGAATGGCGGGATACCAGGAAGGTCCCGTCGTCCAGTTCCTTTCGGATCCCCTCAAGGTCCCGGAATGCCGCACCGAAATACTCGTATGGATGCTTCTCGTTGTCGGTGAACTTGTACCCGAGGACATTCCCGAGGCGGTCCTTGATGTGCCGACCGTCGATGAAGAACCGCGAGGGGCGGGTCCGGTGGACCGGACACATCAGGTCGATGGTGTCCTTGGTGAGTGGATGCTTGTAAGCGTGGAACGGGCCGGAGCACAGCGAGCACTTCTCGAGCGTTCGAACGGACCCCTTCATCGTGATTCCCTCCCCAGGGCTTGATTTGTGGGAGGGATTATACATTCTTGATCCCTACGTCAAGGTGTTTCCATTTCTTTCGGGTAATGACGCAATGTGCAGTACTTTGAGACACGCCGTATCTTTTCCCTAATTCCGCCTGTGTGATTCCCCCCTTTGAATATGTATCCCTGATTGCAATAACATCATCGGGGCTCAATCTTACATTCGAATTTCTTTCCCCGAATCTCGACCTGCCTTTTCGGGTCATGTCTTCGCAGTTTATTTTATTAGTGCCAAGAAACAGGTGGTCTGGCCTTACGCATCGCCTGTTATCGCAACGGTGAAGCACATGACTGCCGGCAGGAATGGCTCCGTGGAATAACATCCATGCAACCCTATTTCCTCTATAGCATTTCCCCGCAATTCCGAAGCCGGGATATCCTTTAGCCTTCTCTGATGTATCCAAGATGAAGCAACCTTCAGGATCTTCTGGAAGAATTACGTGTTTTGTGAACCGTTGGAATACTCCGCCCACGCCCCTCAAGGGAAGTCCCTGGGGAGGATGCCCCTCGAAGGGCGCGGGCGAAGAGGGGGCGGTCATCATTTCTCTATTTCCGGTTTCCCCGCGAGCCCGCAATACCCGCGCCTCGGCTGCTCATCGGAACCGTCGTCGTGCCAGCGCCAAGCCATGCACTTTGAGGCATCGCATAATTCGCGCGCAGCCCCTTCGACCGTACCCGCCATCGTGACGTGGCAGAACTTCGTCTGGGCTTCCTTCTCCGTGAGGATCATGCCTCCTCCTTCCTCGTTGTCTCCCCCGCGATCGGTGAGCGGATGGGGGGGCTTCACCCCGCGGCCACCTTTCCCTCGCGGATCTCGATCTCGCCGGCCTGCGGCGTGCCGACCCTCGTGACGAAGTAGTAGAACTCGTCTCCCTCCGCCTGCCGGATGAACTCGGCCCGGGTCTTCTCGTCCAGGCGCTCGGCGCCGTCGATGCAGATCACCTTCAGTTCCCCGGCCAGCGCCTTGGCGATCGCCACGGTGACGCCGACCTGCTCCGCCGTCGAGAGGTCGTTCAGGGGTTTCCCGTCGACCGTGATCTTCTCGCCAGACAGGGCCAGTCCCGGGATCGGGAGCTTCGCCTCGCGGACCGCTTGTGCGGGAAGATCGTTGCCGAACCGCTCGACCAGGGCAGAGAGGCGGGCGCTTTCGGTCTCGGCTTCCGTCGCCTCGTCGCGCAGGATGTCGTACTCGTTCCAGATCCGTTGCTTGGACCGCTCGGCCTCAATCTCGGCGGCTTCGGTCATCAGTTCGTCGAGAGTCTTCGCCTCGGCGTCGATCAGGGATTCGTCGAACTCCCCGGGGAGGGCGGCCAGCGTTTCCTGGTCCTGCCGGATGTCCCGTTCCATGTTCGAGACGTCGCCTATGAGGCGATCAATGTTCGCCGCGATCGTCCGTCCTGCCTGTAAGCGTTCCTCCGCAGTCCTGAGCGCGAGACGCGCCTCCTCGACCTTCCTCATTAGTAACGCTATGTCCGGGATCTTCTCCTCGGCCAATGTGGCCTTGGCCGATGCGAGGGTCCCCTGATTGTTCCGGATCCGCTCCTCGGTCTTCTTCCGCGTCTCCTTCGCGCGCTCCGCTGCCATCTTCTCCGCCTGAAGCCCGGAGATCGTCGCCTGCACCCCGGACATCAGCTGCCGGTTCGCCTTCGCCTTCTCTTCGATCCCCTCTACCGGCTTGTACCCCTCCGGGAGTTTCTTCAATACCTCCGCCGCGGCGACCCGCTTCTCCTTCAGGCGTCGGTTGACGTCGGTGCGCGCGGAGTAGAAATGCCGGTGCGCGTCGGCGTACATCTCCAGGGCGGGCCCGGAGGCGGGAAGAGGGAGCATTTCCTTGGCTTCGCCCGTGGAGGCGGCCGCCTCGACCTCCTCCTTCGTCACCGTCACATCCATCGCCTGCAGGAGGATCTGCCGCTGCTCCTTGTCGTTGGCCAGCAGGAACGCCATCGGGTTGAAGGCGAATCCACCGAAGAGGCCGTTTAAGAACTTCTGCGGGGCGGTCTGGATCCGGCCCATCTTGTCCTTCACGGTGACCGACTGGTTCAGAAGCGTCTGGACCCGGGTGACGACGAGGTCCCCGAGCTCGATGGCGATCTCCGCGCGCTCGGCGCCGTTGTGGATCATCGCCGGCTTCATCCCCTGGAAGCACGCCGGGATGGCTTTGAGGACCGAGGACTTCCCCTGCTTGTTGTCGCCGGCAAGGACGGTCACCTTCCCCTTCGGCGCGATCTTCGCCTCGGTAATTCCAAGAAAATTACGTATCGTCAGGCAAGCAACCTTCATCTCGGCCATGGCACTCTCCCCTGATATCGGTGGTTTAGTAGAGCTCCGCCTGCTTCTCTTCGATCACATGCTCGACCGCCTTCCGCATTCCGGGCTTGACCTGGTCCTTCAGGATCGGTTCGATGGCGACCTTGAAGGCGTCGAACTCATCCCGGGACTTGATGGCGTTGACGGCCTGGACGATGGATCCGGCGTCCTGCGGCAGTTTGTTCGTCCACGGGTACGTCGGGGGCGGCGGGGCACCCTCCGCTGCGGGCTTCTCCGCCTCCGGGAAGGGCACCTCGCCTTGCGCCGGCGGCTCCACGGGCCTGTTGCGGTCGTAGGGCGGGGTCTTCTCTGGTTCCGGGCCGGGGGCGTCCTTGACGGCCTCCTGCAGGACCTCCCCGGTCTCCCCGTCGATCACGTCCCCCTCGATGTCGTCGGGAGGCGTCAGGGGTTTCCCGTTGAGCATGGGTCCGACATCCGCGGCGCCGTCCGTCCGATCGTCCGGAGCGGGCGGCAGGGCGGGTACCTCCGGTTGTCCCGGCATCAGGGCGGAGATGGCGTCCCGCTGGCGTAGCATGGCGGCCTGACGGCCGTCTCCGTCGAACGTGAAGACCCACAGGGGTTTGGTGACAGCCTTCCCCTCGGGCCCGGGCGTCATGATCTGCTGCGGGATCAGGGAGAGCGTCAGGGGAACGTAGGAGATCCGACGCAGGAGCGACTGGTGGGTCGTCTCCGGGTGGGCGGGATCACCCGCGATCTCGTTCATGAAGGAGTTCGTCCGGATGATGTTGTGGATCGACCCGGTGTCGACCTGAAACACGCCGGACACCTTCACCTTGTAGAGCGCGATCATGAGCGAAGCTCTCGGCGCGCAGCCGTTCCCCAGGAACTCGCAGGGGCACTTCATGGAGAACATCCCGCCCGTCTTCTCGTCGATCCGGGTTGCGGTTACGTTGTCGCCTCGGCAGAACAGGCGCGGTCCCTTGTAATACTTGAGGGCCTGCGGGAAGACGAGTGCCCGGTTTTCCGTGGGGAAGTAGAACTGCAGGGACTTGGGCTTCTCCCCGTACTCCCGCACCAGCGCCTCGTGGATCCCCGGCGGGTAGTCCTGCGGGTCGTCGAACACGAAGTAATCCGTCTGGACCGGGTACGAGCAGTACATGCAGATCGGCTCGCTCGGGTGGTTCGCCTTCCGGCACTTCGCGTTCTTCTCGTCCTTGGTGGTTGGCTTGCGGATCCCGAGCCGGATCTTGCCGAGGCGGGTCAGTTGCACCGCGTCGGAAAGGCCGATGATCGACGTCGTGTGCGGACGTTGGTTCGTGAAATTGAAAACTCTCGCTGTGCGGGCCATCTACGCCACCTCCTCCGGAATCGTTTCCGCTCGTACCTGTCTTCCATGGGGGCACTTGTCCCACACCACGCAGTACCCGTTGCAGCGCCGGTCGTCCCACCGCTCGTAGGGGGAGCAGACTTCCGGCATGTGGTCGGGATTGGCCTTGTAGGCTTCCAACGCTGCGGCCAGCGCGTCCCGCTTCGCCCGGTAATACGTGACGACGGTCTCCCGGTCGAACAGCGCGATCTCGATCAGGTAAATCTTCCGGTCGAGCCCGTACTGCTTCGAGGTCTGTGCGGTCCAGTCCCGCACCGTCGCCTGTACGAACGCATGTTCCACAGGGAATCCGGCGTCGATCAGCATCCAGCCGTACCGGGACAACTGCATTCGTTCGTTGAAATTGTCGGGGTCGGCAAGGCGCCACACCTTCTGCGTCCTCGGCATCCCCTTACGCGGACCGCTCTTGAAGAACTCGCCCGGGATCTCGACGTCTTCCGATTTCTTCCCCAGGAGCTTGTTCACCTTGAACCCGCCGAACAGCTTGAAGTCGTAGAGCGTCTTCGTGTCGGCGTCGTAGAAGTCGAACATCCCCGTTCCTTCCTCGTCCTCCATCCATTCCTCGGCGAGGGAATTCGGGACCTCGATCTCCTGGTACTTCAGGTGGTGCTGCGTCCCGGCCAAGGCGAATGCCCGGTCGCACGGGGCCTCGGCGAAGGGATGGACGATCCGGAGGAATTCAAGGCGGGTACCGTTCAGGGCTTGCGTCGTGGAAATCTTCCCCTTCCACTCCCGGCGGCCCTTGGCGAACATGTGCAGCGTCGGCGGGGCGACGCATCGGCAGTCCATCCGGCAGGCGGAAAGGCAATCCTCGATCTTGATCGTCTCGTTATCTGGACAGCGGAAATGGGTCCACATGTCAACACTCCCTCCTTTGTTCTCTCTCGTCGATCTTCCTGTCGACGGATTCGCAATCCTCGCAGCAGTAGAGTTGATCCCGTTCCTCGGGAATGAACGGATCCCCGCAGAGGCGGCAGTCCCTTTCGGGCAAGGACGCCATCAGCGGGTGGTCCCGCATCCGGTCTCGCAACGGCAGGCGGTTGCTCATCGTCACCCTCCCATCAGGCACCGGAAGATCCACGACCAGAAGTACCCCGACGCGATGCAGGCCATGACGGTCAGGACTCCAAGGACGGCGACACCGGCATTCGTCAGGATGCGGTCAGAGGACATTGAGCATCTCCATCTTCTGTGTCGTGGTCCGAGCGGTCATGCGGTCCGCGATTCCCCGGCCGAATACGAACACGGTGATCCAGCAGGAGCAGAACAACGTACCTGCGGCCACAAGCAAGGCGCCGAACGTGATGATGAGCAGCAGGGCCGCGTCCAGCAGGCGGCGGGAGCGGGTGAGTAAATCGGCGAACTCCGTGCGAGGATTCAAGGCGCACCTCCCATCAGTATTTCCGGCATCGTCTTGGCGCGGTACTTCATCTCGCGGCCCTTGTGCTTCTCCTTCTCGATCAGTCCCGCATCGTGCAATTCGTCCAGCCGCTTGGAGGGTGTCGTGGTGAAGCAATCCCGGATGATCTCCGTGCTCGTCACGTAGCAGCCGCGCCGGATCAGGTAGGCGAGGATGCACTCACACTGAGGCTTCACACCGCCCACCATTTCCAACACCGCTTGCAGACCACCGCGCCGGAGGGGAGCTCGAAGGTCTGGTGGTCGAAGATATAGCAGATCAGACGGCGGATCATTCCCGGCCTCCCTTCTCGCGCAACACTTCCTTCTTCCATTCGCCGATCACCTTCACCTTCCGACATCGCACCTTCGTCACGTCGGTCGGGAACACAACGATGTCCTTCCGTGCCACTTCGCACACGAGCACCTTTCCGTCGTGGTAACGGAGCGCATCGTATGGAGTAGGCGACAAGTGCAATCCGCCGCCGCATTGACGATTCGGGTTCGGGTCCCAATCGGGGCACTCTACGGCCCCCTTATACTTAATCCGCCCGGTGTGGTGGTCGCATCCGTCTTCCTTCACGGATTTGTAGAGGGTCAACGGTTTGGTCCCGTCGCCGTATATCTCGCAAAACGATTTGACCGTGTGCCTGAAAGTTTTCGTGCGGACCACGGCGACGCCGGTTCCGTGCCGCTTGATCGTGGGCTTGCAGTCCTGGCAGATAATGGTGACGGAGTGAAACGCCTCGGACTTAATGGTGTCCGAAAGAAGGCGAAGTATCGCGTTCTCCCAAGCCCTGACGGTCGCGTTCTCCCAAGCCCTGACGGTCGCGTTCTCCGAAGCCTCGACGGTCGCGTTCTCCGAAGCCTCGACGGTCGCGTTCTCCGGTGTCCGCTTAATTACCAACGGAACCTTCGGATCCGAATAAACATGTATCGCCGTAAACTCATCGAACCCTTCCGGCAACGCGTCCCACTCGGCCTGATTGTGGACGGTGATCGTGTTCAATTTTCCTCCTTCTCTTCGACCGCTTCTTTCGGGATCTCGCGGAGCGCGTAGAGAAACAGGGGGTCGACGGCGACATGTCCTTCGGGGGCGCGTGACGCCCTCGGTTCCTCGCAGCAATCCCGGCACGGCTTGCCGGAGGTTGGGCGGGGGAGGGAGGTCAATGGTCCGTCCCCCGTCCCTCAGCAATAACCGCAGAGGTTTGCGCGTCCACAATTCTGATGGAGAGGGGGTCGACGGAATCGTGCCAGGGGCCGTGGTATTCGCACTCGCGCCATTCGGAGCCGCTGTAGTACCAAATCTTCTCCCATCGGCCCTCGTCTTCATCGAGGTCCTGCCACGGATTGAAGCAATCGAGCATGTCGATGGCCTCGATGAGTTCTTCCGCTGTCTTGATGTCCGGACCTGTCGAGGTTGTGACGATGAAGGAAACCTGCGGCCTCTCAACTTCCGAAACTCTGGCTGTCGCTTCCATCTCCCCCTCCTTTCGTGGTGGTGCCGGCGGGTCGGTCGGAGCGTACGGGGCCGTTTTCCGACCGGAGCCCGGGGTCGAGCGTCGCGTGTGTAGTAGATGGACCGTTGACTTCATCGACATATCCCCCGCCGAGTCGATATGGCCTACACCGGGAAATCGTGTTGCCCCGGCACGGTCCGCGGCGTTCTTGCGGGGGGCGGCGGAGTGTGTACAGCACTCGACCAAGTACTCGGCCTCGGACGCCGCCCCATACCAATCCATCGTTTCCTCCAGAATTTTGAAACTTGCGTGCCAGCGGGACCATTTCCGCACCCCTTGGGCAAACACCCGCAGGGCTGACCACTAACCCGGCGTTTCGGTGGTCATTGAACGGATGAGGGGCGCCGCTATGCCGGGACTGTGCCCGCTCCCCTCGCGGCCCTTACGGTGTGGTACCGGTCGCTTTCGCGCACCCGCCAGCACTTTCAAAGATCGGTGATTCTCTCCGGGCTTGCCCCGCCACCTGAGCCGTTTTCACGAACTCCGCAGCTTGCGAACGATCACCCGGTACCGCGTCGGCCCGCAGGCCAGTTCGATCAATCTGGAGGGGATAGTAAATCAGTCCTTTACTCTTGTCAAGGGGAAATGATAGGGGAGGGAAAAATAATTGTCGCAGGAATGCGAGGGGGGTTGCCTATGTGAAGAAATATCTACTCAGGTATGCGATAAATCTGCTGATCCCGACGCGTTCTCCACTTCACGATTACATCCAATTTCTCGTCGAAGTGACTGGCGATTGCCAGCAGGCTTTCCAGGCTTGGACATGACTCGCCCTTGTACCATGCCTTAACTGCTTGTTTTGTAAAGCCAAATATTTCCTGCCAAGTATCCTGCCTTATCCCTTCTCGCTTACATCTATCGCGGATATATGTGGCTACGTTTCTGGAATAACGAGCGTGGTTGATGCGGGTCATAAGTGCTCCCTTGGTTATGTTTCAGAAAAATGTGCAAAACCCGCTCCCGAGTAATTTCCCCTATTGACACGGGTAAATCTTTGATTTACTATTCCGCCCAATGGAGGGGCGACTTTGAAGAAAGTATTCCGGCTGCTCAAATCGAAAAAGAAATCGCAGGTTGAGTTGGCGAAGCATTGCGGCGTCACCAAGGGGGCCGTGACGAACTGGAAGCGGGGCGGGAACGTAGCCCCCGACCATGCGCGGGCCATCGTGCGATTCTTCGGCGGGGAAGTGACGATGGACGATATCTATCGGACCAGAAAACGGGCGGCGTGAAGTGTTCATCGCCCTATTTTTTTGCCCTGATTTTAGGTGTTAACGCGAGTTAATTAACTTTCCAGAGGTTAACGTGGCCCCTGAAATGCAACTGACCATCTCCTTCGACCGCCCGAAGTTCGACAACCTGAAAGAAGTGATCCGGCATGTTGTCTACTCTTGCGGGAAGCCCGCCAAGAACATAGCGGCAGACCTTGAAATGAGTCCGCCGGAGTTGACGCAGATCCTCGCCGGGTCGGATGGCCGAAGATTCCCTGCCGAGAAGATCCCCGACCTCATCCGGTCCACGGCCCCGCGAGGACACATGCTCATCTACTACCTCGTCGATCAGTTTCTCTCCAATGAGGTCGATCGCAAGGCGCGGGCGCTGTCGGCGGTGGAAACCCTTCTGCCTGAACTTCAGAAAGCCGTGAAGGTGCTAAACGGGTGAAGCGTTGCCGCTGCGGGACCTGGATTCACGAGGAATAGCGCGGCGGCAAATGCAGCAAGTGTCGGAGCGGGATGACCGACGAGGAGATGTCGATTGCAAAGGATATTCAGCGGTGCAACGGGCAATACTACGGACCCGATAGCCCCAAATGCAAGGCCGCGGTCCTGATGTCCAAATTCGAAGGCGGCAAGGTTCCCCTCGACACGATGATCGAAAAGTACATCCCGCCGCCCGTCTAGGAGGAAGAAGAGGAATGAAGCGCATCGGCACAGACCTTTCGGCGCCATCCGGCGTTTCGGTGGAGCTCACCTGCCGGGGATCGAACAAGCGGATCTCCGTCCGGGGTTGGTACCCGCACGAAAACACGATCCCCTCGATTCATTTCTCCATCAAGGAATTCGCCGAAGCCCTCGGGTTGGTCGCTCCCAAAAGGAAACGCAACATGCGCGGAAAGAACAAGATATGAGGACGTGCAAATGTTGCGGATCCCCCATCCCCGCCCCGGAACGGATCCATCCTCTCGGCACTCAGTACCTCGACCAGCGCCCGATGCTGGTGCTCTGGAACTGTCCCGGCGCGAAGGAGTACGACATGGAACTCCTGCGGTTCGGCGTGATCGTCAAGCGGTCGCATACCTGTAACACGACCAGGGGAATTTGGTGGTGGCAGGCGACGGATGGACTTCGGCGGCGCTCGCTCGAAGCGGATCAGATGCGGTTGGCGCTCAACGGGTGGATCTGATGGCCGTCACCCTCTACCTGCGCGTCCTGGCAGGCGAGCGGGAAGCATACGAGCGCAAGGGATGGACGTTCGTCGCGGATCTGTGGCCGATCGGGGGATGGAGTCAGGTGCTCATGCGGAAGGAAATCAGAGAGTAAACCCCACAACCGCTCCCAGGACGGAGCACAAGGAGGCCAAGGAAATGGCAAAAGGAGTTCTGTTCACCGCCGGAAACCAGTTGTTCAAGGCGACCACGCCGGAAGCCAAGGAAGTCCTCAAGTCGATCGTGAAGGGGAACCGGGGCGACGTGATGCCGAGCAAGGAGATCGGTCCGGTCTTCGACATCGACACCCTCAAACCGGAAGAGGCGGAGCGCGCGCTGCTGGACATCGTGCTGGCGGAAGGGAAGTAAACCGAAAGGGCGGCGCGGCGGCACCTACGGTCACGTACAGCCCGGTAGGAGATAGTCCGGGCCGCCGCCCACCAGACAAGGAAAGGAGATGGATAAATAGCACTATGCGCAGCGTACTCGTGGAGATGACAGGTCAACGATTCGGTAGGCTTGTTGTCACCAGAAGGGATGGTTCGTACGGGAAAAAGGCCAAATGGCGAGCCATGTGCGACTGCGGGAAGGAGGTATCTGTCGTCGGGTATCAACTCCGGAGCGGGAAAACGAAGAGTTGCGGTTGTCTTCATCGGGAGAAGGCAGCTATTCGAGCGTCAACATTTCGGCTCACGCACGGCCATGCTCGCAAGGGCATAATTTCTCCGACGTGGCGTAGTTGGCACTGCATGATAAACCGCCGTAGAAACCCACACATGCCCGGATACAGTAGATACGGTGGACGCGGTATCAAGGTGTGCGACCGTTGGCAAGATTCGTTCGAGAACTTCCTGTCTGATATGGGGGAACGCCCCACCGGTAAGACCATCGATAGGAAGGACAACAATGGTAACTACGAACCGGGAAATTGCAAGTGGTCAACGCCGAAAGAGCAATCAGCGAACAGGCAGATATCTCATAAAAGCGTGATCGCCTCGTGAGTCTCCCCGTCAAGGAGTCCCACGTCCTTCGTCAGGTCCTACACTACTTGGCTCTGCGTGGGTACTGGCACTGGCGGAACAATACGGGAGCGATGCCGATCGACGCCCCTGGGGGCCGACGTTACGTCCGGTTCGGCTCCCCGGGAATGCCCGATATCTGCGTCCGGATCCGAGACGGAAACGGGAAGTGGCGCGACGGCGAAACGATCTGGATCGAGTGCAAGAGTCCGAAGGGGCGGCAAAACGAGGACCAGAAGGCGTGGGAGGGCCTTGCGTTGCGGCATGGGGATCGGTACATCGTGGCGCGATCCCTGGATGACGTGATCGGGGTGGGGCTGTGAAGCCTCTCCACGCCTTGAACTGCACGGACAAGCGGAGCGCGTTCGCGGTGGCGGTTTATTACATCGACGTGGCGAGGGCGGGGGCGTGATATTGCGCGCCGACGCCCGTGCTTTACCGCTCAAGGATGAGAGCGTGCAGTGCGTCTGCACTTCTCCGCCCTATTGGGGGCTCCGGGATTATGGAATCACAGAACAGCTCGGCCTCGAGGCCCGACCAGATTGTCTCGGGTGGGCGACAGGCGACCGATGCGGCGCCTGCTACGTTTGTCGGATGGTCGAGGTATTCCGCGAGGTCCATCGGGTCCTGCACTCTTCCGGCACTCTCTGGCTCAACCTCGGGGACTGCTACGCGACTGGCGCCGGGAAGGTCGGGGATTGTCCAGGGGGGGGGGTGCAGGGCGACCGCTTCGCCATGCGGCGAGATAAATATTCTCATCGAGACGACCATGCGGGTCGCGGAACTCCCGTTCGAGCGGGCGGGCGTACACGCGGGCCGCGCCCGGGCGCCTGGTATGAGCGGGAGAACCCGCGGAAGAACGTCGGACCGATACAGCAACCGAACCGGATGCCGATCGCCGGCCTCAAGCAGAAGGACCTCGTTGGAATCCCGTGGCGGGTGGCGCTGGCGCTTCAGGCACCCTACCAGGTTGCGCCTGTCATTGGTGCCATAGAAAACAGGGCATGGCTGGCGGCACTCATCGATGGAGAAGGTTGTATCGGTATTCGCCGGCACGACAGTTACAGCAACGGCGGGAACGGCCACTCTCCCGCACAAGACGGCTTCATCCCCTACCTTACGATCGGCAACAACGATATAGAGCTGTTGGATCGCTGTGTTGAGATAACCGGAGAGGGGTCCGTCAAAGTAAAAGATCACCCCGGCAGAGATTCTCGCGGAATCGTCTCGCGCAGGACCTACTACGGCTGGAGATTGGATGGAAATGCCGCAATCCGAGTTATACGCGCGGTCTATCCCTATTTGATAGCCAAAAGGAAGCAGGCTGTTATCGCTTATTCGCTGGACATCTCGAACAAGGGAGGCCGGGTTTTACGCGGCAACAAAGCCCTACCGCAAGATGAACAGTCGAAGCGGGTCTTCTTGTGGCAAACGATCAAGGCTTGTAACCAGAGGCAGGGCGTTGATTTGCCAGAATGGTGCGAAGAACCGAGACCGGATATTCAGCCGGGCTGGTATCTCCGTTCCGACATCATCTGGTCGAAGCCGAACCCGATGCCGGAGAGCATCAAAGATCGTCCCACGAAAGCCCATGAATATATTTTCTTGCTCGCCAAGTCCGAGCGGTACTTCTACAACGCCGACGCGATCCGGGAGCCGCACACCTACGGCGAGGGCGGAGGGCACCATCGGAACGTGCTGACCATCCCGGAGAGCCACGCACCGGGGGCGCCGCCTCATACCGGTCTTCGGAAGACCCCCAAGGTCCCCTCCGGGTGGGATCAAGGGGGCGGCGCGCACACAAAGGCGACGGGGCGCTACAAGACCTCGGGGCCCGGGCCCCACGTAGGCGGCCGCCGGCAGGCCCCGGAACCGGGTGAGCCGTGCGCGTTCCATCCCCTCGGCCGCAACAAGCGGTCGGTCTGGTCGATCAATACGCAACCGTTCCCCGGTTCCCACTTCGCCACCTTCCCGGAGGAGATCCCGCGTTTGTGCATCCTTGCCGGATCCCGGCCCGGGGACGTGATCCTTGACCCCTTCGGCGGGAGCGGGACGACAGGTAAGGTCGCGCTCGAGCTTGGGCGGCGGGCAGTGCACATCGACCTGACGTATCACGATCTGGCAAGGAAGCGCATGACGACGACCCCCGCGATGGCGGGGTTGATGGGAAAATGACTCCGGCCCGCCTATCCAAGCACGGGCCGGAAGTGAAAGGTGAGGGTTGACTACTTCTTCACGCGCAGCATCAGTCCGCGGCGGCGGAGCCATTCGGACACGGCGAGGTTGTGCATCGCGGCCAGCCGGTCCATCTTCTCCCGTTCGTCCTTGTTCACGCGGACGTAGATTCGGCCCTTGCGCGCATCAGGATCGGTCGACCCGGCAGGGCGCCCGCGGGGGCGGGGGGCAGTCATGTCAGACTCAACGTTGCAACCACAACGCCGTCATCCGTAAGGATATCGATATGGTCGATATCCCAATTGATGGCACCCCAATCTCCCCCGTTGTCCTCAACCGCTTGGGCATCCTCGGGCGTCGTGTAGTACACAGCCCGCGCCTTGAGTCCCGCCAGCGTCCCGTAACCGTACCACTCCGTGGAGTCGTCGCCGTCATCCGCCAGTCGGTTGGTCATCTCGGCTTGTGTCGTCTCGTTGTAGTCGTCCACTGTGAGGGTGCATCTCGGATTGATCGTAAGTGCCTTCATCTCCTACCTCCCCGCCTGCGCCTTGGCGGACTCATCAACCGGCAACGTGGCGACCTCCTGGTACTCGTCGCGGACGTAGTCCTTGAAGCGGCGGACGGCGAGCTTCGCCGCCGGGTCCTCGCCGTTCCCCGCCGCGGACGCGGCGCCGTCGGCCGAGGAGCGCAGCAGCTCGTAGTACCGGACCCCGCTGGCGGTGGCGTAGGGGCGGGAAGGGACGAGGACGGTCGGCGCGTCGCCCTTCTTCCCCCGCCACACCGAACAGCCTACCAGTTTCAGGCCGGCGAGCAAGCCCTCCTCGAAATGGATCTCGACGTCGGCGAGCTTCGAGGCGGGCGTTCCTCCGTGGTTCAGAACGTAGTGCAGGCGCATGATTTACTCCTCTCCCTCGGCGGACTCGCCGAGCATTGGGGGTTGGGTACCGTTCCTCTGGTGCATGTCCTTGACGGCGGCGGGGTGCTGGTTCCAGATTCCGACCACCTTCGGCTCTCCTCCGGTAGCGACCGGAGCATCGTCCACCACCTTCCACCTTCCGTCACGTCCTTGCGACACGGTGCAGGGCATCACGTCCTCCTTTCAGATGATTCCGTCGTCCTTGAACGAAAAGAATGTACCCAAGGGGCTGACCACAAGGAAATCCACCAACGGGATGCCCAGGAGCGTCCCTGCTTCGCGCAAGCGCCGGGCGGCGGCCTTGTCCTCCCCGGAAGGCATCACGTCCCCCGAGGGATGGTTGTGGGCCACGATCAGGCCGGCGGCGGAGGCGACCACGGCCGCCTTGAAGACCTCGCGCGGGTGGATCAACGCGCCGTCGAGGGTCCCCATGCTGACCATCTCCGAGGCGATGATTTGGTGCTTGACGTTCAGCAGGTAGACCACGAACCGCTCCCGGTCCGCCGTCGCGTGTCCCTGCTCCCTCATCAGGCGGGCAACGTCTCCCGGCCCCGTCATCTTCGGCGCGTCGGGGTAGTCCCTTTGCGCTTCCATCACCATCTGCCAGCGGATCGACTTCATTCCTGTGCTCATTCCTGCTCTCCTTCCATCCGGTCCGCCTCGAACTCGGCGAGGCACTGGTCGCACAGGCACGCTTGCGGGTGCCATCCGAACACCGGGTACGCGCACGTGATCTGGAACGCGAGCAGGTTCGCCAACAGCAGGGCTGCGAGCCACACCATCAAGCGGCTTTTCTTCATCGGGTCGATCCTCCTTTCGGTTGTGTTGATTATAATGTACGTCCAAACAATATGGCATGTCAAGTATTATTTGTACGGACTGAAAAATATTTATTCAGGGGTGCGGATATGAAGGTCTGGAACTTCTGCCGCGCCTGCGGCCACCGCGGGCAGTTCGAGCTCGAGCCAGGAGAGAAGGTACGGTGCCCCGAGTGCCACCGGCACCACCGGCCCGAGGCGATCATGAGCAGGCAGGACCTTGAGTGGATAAAGAAGTTGGAAGCCCAGGAGGGGAAATAGATGCAGGACATCAGGGTCGACGATGACTTCTTCAACCACCCCAAGACGGTGCGATTCCACAGGCGGACCGGAGACCACGGGGTGACCTGTCTCTTCCGTCTCTGGTGCTACGCCTCGAAGTTTTTCCACAAGGGGATCCTGACTGGGATGAACGCCAAGGAGATCGCCAAAGCGGTGCTCTGGGAGGGCGATCCAGATGAATTTATAGATGCTTTACTGACCGCTGGTGGAACGCCGAATAAGCCAGGTTTTTTAGATATATCATTCGATTCGCAAAGCAATACGCAATACGGGTTGCATAACTGGCGAAAACGCAATCCTTACGCATACTTCAGGGAGGAAAGGTCCGAGACGGCGCGGATGGCGGCTGATATAGGGTGGGAGAGGCGAAGGAAAAAGGTTAAAGAACAACACCTTAATGCGAAAGGCAATACGGAAAGCAATTCGAAACGCAATGCTCCGTCTCCGTCTCCGTCTCCGTCTCCGTCTCCAGAAAAGAAAGATCTACCCCCCACGGCAGGCGTCACGGCGGGGGGCTCTGAGACCCCCCCCGCTCCGCCCAAGGCGACCCGATCGAAAGACGCCTGCGCCTTCATCGGGGGCTGCGACAAAAGAGGGACGATCGGGAACAACGGCAGGTGGTACTGCCACACCCACAACCCGGACAACCCCACCACGCCAGCAGACCTGATCGCCAACGCCATGTCCAACGTCCACCCCATCGGGGGAGTGAAAAAATGACCAACAGCGGATCACATCGGGGATGGAAAGCAATCGCCAAGAGGCTCGGATACTCAGACCTGGACTCCGTCAAAAGGCAGGTAAAAAGACTCAAGATCCCGGTTGTTAAGCATGGGCGATTCGTAATACTCGACGAGGCAGTCTACCGCGTGTGGTACCTAAAATTCAACGAAGTAAATCAAGAAATTATAGGCAGCAATAACCCCTCCAACATCCCCCATTCATCCCCCCTAAAACCCCCATTAAAGCGGCTATCAAAAAGGGTTGTTCCGGTTTGACAAGTAAATTCAATGGGTTGCATCGTGTCGGCATATGGCCGACGAACGGCAGGCACCAGACAAAGTTGTCGATGAAGTCGCCCGCAGGACGGTAGTAGATGTTCGCCAAGCGTTTGACGATGCGGGTGCTACCCTCGCTTTCCGTGTTCGCCGCCTAAAGGAACTCTCCGAATTCAAAGGCGAGAAACCGTTTTCCTACGAGGGCGAGATTTTCTACAGCAAAGCCCTCGACTTCCCCGACGTGCAACTCAAAGCAATCCACGAAATGAACTTGATGGACGGCAGCCATGCGCCCACAAAGGCCGAAGTATCGGGGCCTGGCGGGTCTCCGATTCAATTCAGCGACCTTGAGCGTGCGAACCGGTTGCGCCTGCTGATCGAGACCGCGGCGAAGCGTGCGGCGGAGGCGAAGGCGTGAACGGCGCGGCGGCACAGATCGCCGAACTGGCGTCCGTGCTGCGTTTCCTGACTCCCCAGGAGATGGCCGAGGTAGACGGGATCCTCGCGGCGGAGCAGCCCGTGTGGGTTCCGCTGGATGGGCCGCAAACGCTGGCCTACGAGTCCGAAGCGGATATCGTCTACTACGGCGGCGCGGCCGGCGGGGGGAAACTCCTGCGGTTGGATGAGCCCCTACCCACACCTTCAGGATGGACAACGATGGGTGCTGTACGTGTGGGTGATGCGCTGTTCGATGAGGTTGGCCGGGTCTGCCGCGTTACAGGCGTATCAAAAGTTAATCCGTCCCCGGAACTTATTCGTTTGTTATTTGATGACGGGTCGACTATCGATGCCTGCGTGGATCATCAGTGGGTTACATTCAACGCCGATGAGTTGGCGGCCCTTACACGCCGGGACCCAGAGTGGCGCGAACGTAGGCGTAAAGTCCGCCCAAGCAGGGCAACGGGAAGCCGATCCGCTGCATTCAGTAAGGCTCTTGCCGAGAGGAATTCCACTAATCCGACGACAGCGTTACTTCCGCCAACCGGGAGCGTGCGTACAACAAGAGAAATTGCAGGCACACTTCGGGCCAAATCAGGTCGGGTTAATCACGCGATTATTGTTTCCAAACCACTAGATCTTCCCGACGCGGTGTTGCCCCTTGACCCCTATGTTCTCGGTGCATGGCTTGGTGACGGAACTGCCGCGTCTGGTGGGATTACGGGGATAGACGAACCAATACTCGATGAGATTAGGCGAGCTGGTTTTCGTGTAACTAATCATGCCTGCGTAAAAAGTCACGGCATCATGGGTTTAGCTGCGGTTCTGCGCGAAATGGGCGTTCTTGGGGACAAGAGAGTGCCGTCGGAATATCTTCGTGCGTCCCGTGGGCAACGCTTGGCATTGCTTCAAGGGTTGATGGACACAGACGGAACCGTTGCGAAAAATTCTGGCGCGGCGGAATTCTGTAACACGAACAAGGCGATCGTTGATTCCGTCCGTGAAATTATAGTTTCCCTTGGGTGGAAGGTCCAAGTAAGAGAGAGTCGGGCAAGGCTTTATGGGCGGGATTGTGGTCCGAAGTGGACCTTGAAATGGATGGCGTCTGATTTTGTTTTTCGCCTTCCACGCAAGGCCTCGCTTCAGCGCCTCGCAACAAGAAGGACCACCACGTATCGATATATTGTTGGAGCCGAGCCAATCCCGAGCGCCCCAGGTCGATGCATCGCCGTGGATTCCCCTTCGCATCTGTATTTGGCCGGCCCATCGATGATCCCGACGCACAACTCGGACATGCTCATCGGCCTTGCGCTGACGCGGCACCGGCGTTCGATCATCTTCCGACGCGAGGGTACGCAACTCCTGGCGATCATCGACCGGATGACGGAAATCCTTCGGTCGCGGGACGGGTACAACGGGCAGGAGCACGTGTGGCGCCTGCCGAAACTCGGGCGGCAGGTGGAGCTCGGGTCGTGTAAGGACATCGGGGATGAGGTCCGATACATGGGCCGCCCTCACGATTTCATTGGTTTCGATGAGGTCTGCCACTTCCTGGAATCTCAGTTCCGGTTCCTCTCGGGCTGGTTGCGCACCACAACGCCCGGGCAGCGGTGCCGAATAGTGTGCGCCGGGAATCCCCCGACGAATCAGGACGGGCAGTGGGTCATCAAGTTCTGGGGGCCGTGGCTCGACGACAAGCATCCAAACCCCGCCAAGCCGGGCGAACTGCGATGGTACGCGATGGTCGACGGCGAGGAAGTGGAGCGTCCCGACGGCACGTCGTTCGTTCATGGCGGCGAGACGATCCAGCCCCAGAGCCGCACGTTCATCCCCTCCAAGGTTCAAGACAACGCTTTCTTGATGGGCACGGGGTATATGGCTCAACTCCAATCGCTCCCCGAACCGCTCCGGTCGCAGATGCTCCGCGGCGATTTTAAGGCAGGCACGGAGGATTCGGCGTGGCAGGTGATCCCGACGGCGTGGGTCGATGCGGCGATGGCGCGGTGGACGCCGGAAGGCGGCCTCGGCCGGCCGATGGACTCGATGGGCGTCGATGTGGCGCGCGGCGGCAAGGACAAGACCGTCCTGGCGATGCGGCACGGGACTTGGTACGCGCCCTTGAAGCGGTACCCCGGGGCGGAAACGCCGGACGGAGGCACGACAGCGGGCCTGATTGTCACCAATCGGCGGGACGGAGCGCCGGTGCACGTCGATGTCGTGGGCGTGGGCGGGTCGGTCGTCGATCATCTGGCGTCGAACGACGTGCAGGTAGTCGCTGTCAACGGGGGCGATCGGGAGGGCGTAGAGGGTCAGACGGACAAGATGACGAACCGTCTCAAGTTCCGCAACAAGCGGGCGATGCTCTGGTGGCGGTTCCGGGAATCACTGGATCCGAAGATCGGCGACAACATCGCGCTCCCCCCGGACTCGCAGTTGCGCGCAGACCTGTGCGCGCCAATGTGGAAACTGACGCCGGGCGGGATTCTCGTCGAGCCGAAGGAGGACGGGCCGGACGGGCCCGGGATCAAGAAGCGCCTCGGAAGGTCGCCGGACGACGGGGATGCGGTGGTCAACGCCTCGATCTGCACGGTCAAGGTGTCGCCGAAGGGCAGGGATTGGCGGGCGAAGGTCAAACGAGGAAGTTCCTGGAGGAGCCAGTGAGCACGAACGCAAGAGAGTATCAGCGCGAATACCAACGCAGGCGTCGAGCCGAAGACCCTGAATATGCCGAACGACAGAGGCAGATGTGCAGGGATTATCACAACAAAAACAGAGAGGCCATGTTAGCAAAAAGCAGGAAATATCACATAGACCACGCGGAGAAGAGAAGGGAGTACGCAAAGAGGTACGCAAAAGAACACCCGGAAAAGAAGAAAGTATCAATTGCGGTTTGGAGAAAGAAAAACATAGTAAAGGTAAGGGAAGCCACCAAGGAATGGAACAAGAACAATCAAGATAAATTAAAGCGTTATCGCAAAGAAGCATACAAAAAAACCAAACTTGAGGTATTGGGCCACTATAGCAACGGAGTTCCTGTATGTTCTTGTTGTGGAGAACCTGAAATTGTCTTCTTGTCTATCGATCACATAAATGGCGGAGGAACAAAACACCGAAAGGAATTACTCGGACAAGGTAAGAATTTCTATCGGTGGCTGAAAATAAACGGCTACCCATCCGGATACAGGGTTCTCTGCCACAACTGCAATCAAGCGTATGGACATTATGGGTTCTGCCCCCACCAAGTGAAGGATTTGGAGGCCGCAAGTGCTTAATTATATTGGTGGATTAAAGAAAGAGATCCACCACGTCAAGCAGATGATCGACGGGCAGGAGCGGTACGAGCCGACGATGGTCATCACCCGCCCGGAGCGCCCGGGCCGTTCGTTCATGATTCCGATCGGCGCGGGTTGGAAGTATCTGGACCCGTCGAACAACCGGGAAGCGGCTACGATCCACGCCGACGCCGAGGACTTCGACATCGTCAAGCGGCGTGCGTTGATCCGGCGCCGGTTGGCCGTGTCGCAGGCCGAAACTATGCGGGCGACGTTGGACATCGCGTGCTGTGTGGTCGCGGAAACCCTCTCCCGCGGCATGAACATGCTGCTCTGCACGGGCTGGAACCTCGCCAAGATGATGCAGATATTCGAGATCACCCCGTCCCCCCAGGCAGCGGCGCAACTCCTGATGTGGATCCAGAACGAGCTGGACGACCTGAAGAACTACCCCGAGCACTCGCAGGACGATACGATCCCGGGGTCCCACATGGCGGAGATGGTCTTAAAAGACGGCAATCGGACGATCTTCGACGGCGAAGTGCCGATGACGGAATCCGATCTGCTCGTTTCTGACGAGGTTACGAGGCACTGATGGCCCTCCCGACCCGCAGAGCGAAGCGCCCGAAGGCGGATATGGCCGCCGCAAACGCCGTTGCCGTGTCCTCCGGCCTGTCTCATCCCCTCGAAGCGCAGGAGTGGCAGGACCGGCTCCACCGGTTGCAGCAGTGGTACCGGCAGGCGCGGGTTGCGCAGGCCGACAACCGGACCGAGATGGCGATCGACGAGGATTATTACGACGGGATCCAGATGGAAGCCGAGGATATCCGGACCCTGATGGATCGGAATCAACCCATCCTCGCGTTCAATGTCGTGAAGAACACGGTGAACTGGATCCTGGGCGTCGAGCGTAAGAATCGGATCGACTACCGGGTGCTGCCGCGGAAGAAGAAGGGCGCGCAGGGGGCGAAGAGCAAGACGCAGGTCATGAAGTACGTGCAGGATTCGTCGAAGGGCGAGTATCACCGGTCCTGGGCGTTCGAATCGGCGGTCAAGGCCGGGCTCGGGTGGATGGAGTTCGGCGCGCAGTCCGGCGTCGACGGGTGCCCGATCTTCGAGCGGTCCGAGAAGTGGCGGAACATGTGGTTCGACCACCTCGGGAGCTCGAACGACGGGAGCGATTGGCGGTACGTCATCCGGTCGAAGTGGGCGGATCTGGACATCATCAGCGAGATGTTCCCGGAGCGTGCCGAGGCGTTGCGGGTGCTGGCCGAGGGCGTCAACTCCCTCTACCCGTACATGCCGGACGAGATGGTGACGACGGATCTGGCCTCCGAATTCGACATGGAAAGCGATATCGATTCGATGTTCGGCGGTCCGTTCGACACGAACCGCAAGCGGATCAAGCCGGTCGAGATGTGGTACCGGATGCCGGCCAACGTCAATGTGATGAGGATGCGGGACGCCGATACGCCCTACGGCGCCTTGCATGGAACGATCTTCCGGCCGACGCACTCCGATCACCAGTACCTCGTCCGGGGCGGGTACTTCGACCTGGTGCCGCAGAAGCGCATGACGGTACGTTGTGCGATATGGGCCGGGTCGACTTACCTTCAGGACGTCCTGTCGCCCTACAACCACGACCAGTTCCCGTTCGTCCCGATGTTCTGCTACCGGATGCAGCGGAACGGAATGCCCTACGGAGTCATCCGGGACATCCGGGACCCGCAATCCGACCTGAACAAGCGCCGCTCGCGCGCCTTGGTGCTCCTGACGGCGAACAAGGTCTGGTACGAGAAGGGCGCGATCGACGATCCAGTCAAGTTCTACGACGAGAACAACCGGCCGGACGGCATGGCGGAGGTGGCGAACGGCGCCCTGACCACGAACAAGGTCGTTTCGCAGAAGGACGTCGTGCTTGCCCGGGAACACGTGGAGTTGGCGCGGGACGACGAGCGATTCATCGAGGGAATCTCAGGCGTCACCCCGGAAAACAAGGGGACGGTGCGCAAGGACCTGTCTGGGAAGGCGATCGAGGCGATTCAGTTGCAAGGACACACGACCTCGGGAGTGTTTTTCGACAACTATTACTACGCTTTCCAGAACGGCGGCGAGATCAAGGTGTCGCTCATCGAGCAGTTCATCGACGGGATGATGGAGTTCCGGATCACCGGCGATCAGCAGAAGGACGACTTCCTGACGGTCAACGAGCCGCAACCGGACGGGTCGGTCAAGAACTCCATGCAGGACGTCAAGGCGGACTTCATCGTCACCAAGCAGGATTTCCGCGAGACGTTGCGTCTCACAATGCTTCAGATGCTCACCGATCTGATCCTCGGGTTGGCGCAGTCCGGCCAGGCGAACGTCGGTCTGGCGATTCTGGACCTCGCCGTCGACATGATGGACGACCTGCCGAACAAGGACGAGATCATGGCCCGGATCCGGAAGATCAGCGGGCAGCGGTCGCCGGACGAGGACATGACGCCGGAGGAGAAGGAGCAGGCCAAGGCCCAGGATGCGCAAGCCGGGCAGGAAGCGCAGATGCTCAAGGCGTTGCAGACCGCCCTCCTGCAAGCGCAGGTCGCTGTTGCGAACGCGAACGCTTCGAATCAGAGCGCACAGGCGTTGAAGAACACGGTCGACGCGCAGATGAAGAAGCTCGACGGCTATCTGAAGGCGATGGAGGCGGCCGGTGCGGTGGCGAGTGCTCCAGGCATCGTCTCGGCAGCCGACGCCCTGATCGCCGATTCACAGACCATCGGCGGCGGGAATGGTCCCGCACCGCCCCGTCAATTATCGGACGTTCCTCTGGAGGGATAGGCCATGGCCGTTACTGTAACGAAATTGAAGTACCTCGGCGAAGACGCCGTTGTCTCCGCGAACGATGGGACGTACGTGTACCTGGGGTTTGCGAACGGGAACATTGCCCGGTACACGATCGCCAGTGCAGTGCTTGATTCCGACTTCGCGCACATCGACGGCCGGCCGATCTCGATGACGGTCTATTCGGGAACGTTATACGTTTCGACGAAATCCGGCGCTCTCTACTCGGTCACAACTTCTTAAACGAAAAAGGGAGGGTTGTCATGAAACGGTACACGCTCTGGCTGGTCATCCTCTTCGCCCTGCTGTTTACGGCCGGGCCGCTCATCCCGTCTCCCGCGCTGGCGCTGACCACCACGAAAACGGCGACGCTCAGTTCGGAAATCTCCTGCATCGCCAGCGACGGGACGTACAACTACCTCGGCACGAACGCCGGGAAGATCTACAAGCAGACAATCTCCGGCGGATCCGTGGCGGCGACACCGATCGCCAGCGTTCCGGGTCGAATAACCAACCTCACGCTCAATGGCACAACCCTGTACGTCACCGTGGCGGACGGATCGGTATACACCGTGGCCGCGGCGTCCTCCGGATTGACGGATGGAGTGGTCTACATCGGACCAAATGAGGTACAGGGATACGTCTCCACTTGGACGTTGACCCGGGAATCGTCCGGAATCTATTCGTTGGTTCGAACTGCCGATAATACCGTAGGGATCCTTCAGGCCGATATCACGGCAGCGATGCGATCGGCAACCAGCAAAGGGATGAAGCTCACAAGCGTCCAGTACGCTTTTGGAATCGGAGTAGCAACGCCGACCGCTCATACTCTTGCGGTCCTCAAAACGACCTTCGGCGACAATACCGCCCCAACGGTCGATAACGTTCTTGCGGCAACGGCAATCTACAAGACCTACGGGACCGTGACGAGTCCGTACATCCGAACGGCGACCATTTCCTCCGCGCCTTGGGAGATCCCTTTCCCGTCGGCCACCACGAATAACAAGTATCTGATCGAAATCACGTTGGATGCTTCGGGAACGGCCTCGACCACGTACCGATTTTACGGAATGTGGCTCGTCTTTACGCACGACTTCCAGTAGGAGGCGACCCATGGCGGGATTCGAGAAGAAGCGGAAGAAAAAGCACAGCGGGGCGCTCCCATCGCCGTCGCCGACCAGCGTGATGGACCAGAAGCGGTGGGAAGCCGAGGACGACCTCCGGGCTCTGGCTCGTGCGAAGGCGTGTCGGGAGGATCCGGAGCGAATGAAAAGAGCATGTTCTTTGGCGAAAGAGAAGATGTCCGAGTCCGAGGGCAAGAAGAAAGAGGCGGAAATGCTCATCAAGATGGGCAAGGAAGGCATGAAGTAAATGCCAAACGAAAGGAGGCCATAGGAAATGGCGGCAATTACGTTTCGGGAGATCAGGTTCAACGTGCAGAAAGAGGAAATCATGGTGTTTTTCACAGACCACGAAAAGATCTACTACGGGATCGGATGCGGCCTTCCGGTAGGGCTTACGCCGGAAATGTTCGCCTCCAAGTTGAGGGAGCTGGCCGCATGTGTGGAGTCAAGGGTGGAACAAATCACGAAGGAATTGAAGAGGATGCCGTCACCAACGATAGAGATAGGGATCGGAGTTCTGGGGAAATGTTGAACCGTCAATCAGTTGGTCCTGGGGAGTTCTCCTCCTGTGGGGCACGAGGCCGAGGTGAGTAGCGTGCGCGTTCCCCAAGGACCCCTGCTCTCGCGCGCACACGCGAAATACGGGCCGGGGGCCTGCGTCCTCGCGGACGTTCAAGGCCCCCACTATTCCAGAAAGGACAGGGTGTAGCCATGGCAGGAGCCACGGACACGAAAGACGAAGGCAAGGCGCCGGAGACCACCCCGGTAGTCGACACGTCCGGTTCGCCCCCCGAGGGATATTCACTCGAGGAGTGGGCAGGGCTGTCGGAGACGGAGCGCGCAGGAATCAAGGATTCGATCGACAACCCGGAGATCGGGAGTGACGAAGAGGTCACCCCGGCCGAGATCGACCCGAAGGCACTCGCGGCCATCGCCGCGGAGGGTGAAGGTAAGCCTCCCGAAAAACCGGCAACGGATGGGGCACCTGCAAAGCCGCCTGCAGCGGGTACGCCCGCGAGTGAAGCGGCGGCACCGGCACCTGGGGCCGAGGGGGCCGCACCTGCGGCAGCAACTCCCCCGGCCACGCCCCCCGCCCCGGAAGAGGTCGTCCTGCCGTCGGACGAGGACCTCCTGGCCTTCCGGCCGCCCGAATCGGTGCTGGCGGTCAAGTTGCCGAATACCGTGCCGTCGGAGATCCAGGCGAAACTCGATGCCCTGGAGGCGAAGTACGACGCCGGGGATGTCGAGTTGAAGGAGTACACCCGGGAGCGGGACGCCCTGAACCGGGAAGTCACCGAGATGCAGTTGCAGGCTCGGGACGCCCTCCGGGCGCAGAAGGTGTGGGACGTCGAGCAGGGTGAGTTCCTGCGAGCGCGTCCCGAATACCTCGAGAAGGCAGATGGGAGGTTCACGGAGCGGGCGGAACTCTTGTTCGGAGCGTTCGGAAAGGCCGTCAACCGGATCGGGTCCGACCCGAAGTACACCAACGCCTCGGGTATGACGATTTTGATCGCGGCCGACCGGGCGGTCCGAAGCGCGTTCGGTATCCCGGCGCCCGGCAAGAAGACGGCAACCCCGACAGCGACAACGGTCAAGGGCGGCGGGAAGCCCCCGGCAGTCTTGCCCGACGTCAAGACCCTGGGGAACGTGCCGGCGGCAGCCCCGAACTCCACCGACGACGGTTTCGCAGCGATCGACAAGTTGTCCGGCGAGGCATACGAGGCGGCGCTCGAACGGATGACGCAGGAGCAGCGCGACGCTTACGCGGCGAGGGCGTGACGACGAGATGGATGGCTGTCTCTTAAAGATCATCAAGATAGGGGATGAATTGAAACTCGATTTTTCGGCTGTTCCACAAGAAGCCAGGAAGGAGATATCGATTTTCCTTGTGGAGAAGGCGGGTCGGTCTGCCGTGTTGAAGATCACCGCCGATAAGTCTATTCCGATACGGCATTTCAAGATGCAGGCGGTCAGTACTGGGTAATAACGCCCACATTCAACGTTGGCCCAGGACGGCCTAAAAACGAAATGGAGGCCACACCATGGCGCAGACGATCATCGGTCTGAACGACGCCAAGGCCGTCAAGAGGTATTCCGGGAACCTCGCGGTCGACGTCGGACGTAAAGGGTTCTGGACCCGGAAGTTCATGGGCAAGGGCGAAGTCCCGACCAAGCCGATCTGGCAGTTGACGGATCTCGAGGCGGGGGCGGGCGAGCAGATCACCTTCGATTCGAATAAGAGTCGCCTGGCCGCGTAAGCGGTCCTGAAGAACCGGGAGAATTGCTGGAAATGCCTAAAGCCATGGACGCCACAACGCAGCGGGAAACCGCAATCGTGAAGGCTGGAAAAGGCCATGGATTGATCTTGCTTGTTGGTGTAAGGCAGGATAGTATGTTGCCTGTTCACACCAATAAGGAGGTTCTAATGGCAAATCAGCAGCCGAACCTGTTCGAGGGTAGTAAAGTCTGCAAAGTGTGCAAGGAGACGAAGGAAATTGATGAATATCGTCTCGTCCGAAACAAGTACCGAGATCGTCGTGACAGGGTATATCGTCACAGCATGTGTATCCCGTGTGAGCAGAATTACAACCACAGCCTGTTTCGTACAAACTATGATCGGGAAAAGTCGAACGCAAGGATGAAGCAATGGCGTGCCGACAACCCCGAACTGGCAAGGGCGCACGGCAGGAAGTGGGGAAAGGTCGTACGGGATCAGCAGCGAGCCAAGGTTTACGCTGCCTATGGCAACAAATGCCAATGCTGTGAAGAAACAGAACCATTGTTTCTGACGATAGATCACGTCAACAACGACGGGCATCTTGAGCGGAAGGCGCATTCGCAGGGTGGTCTTTACAGCCGGATAATCCAAGAGAACTTCCCTGATAGGTACCAGATTCTTTGCTGGAACTGCAATGCGGGGAAGAAACGGAATAACGGCGTGTGCCCTCATCAGGGAGGTTCGACGGTCATCGCGCAAGCGAGTAGCTCCAAGCGGAGTGAAGCCCCCGGCTCCTTGGCCATACACCAAGGATGATGATATGACCTCGCCTCCAGTCGAAAGCTGGAGCAGCCTGAAAGGGCGAGCAGGGAATAGCGATCTCTGCTGAAGATAAGCGTTATCGATGCAGTTGAACATGCAGCCGATCGAGGGTGACGCCGAGCTCCACGGCAAGGAAGAGGCCCTGCAGTTCTACTCGGACAACGTCTACATCGACCAGATGCGGGGCGGTGCGGACGCGGGCGGCCGGATGACGCGCAAGCGGACCCTGCACGACCTCCGGAAGATCGCCAAGGCCCGGGAGACCGACTGGTGGGGCCGGGTGTTCGACCAGATCTTCTTCATGTACCTGTCGGGCGCCCGCGGGACGAACTCGGAGTACGTCTTCCCGGCCACGTACACCGGATTCGCCAACAATTCCTTCACCTCGCCGGACACGAACCACATCGTGTACGGGGGAACCGCGACATCCAAGGCGACCGTGACGGCGACGGACACCATGTCGACGTTGCCGATCGACCGGGCGGTGGCCTACGCCAACATGATGGGCGGCGGGGGTCCGGTGGCGACCGAGGTCCCGCAGCTCCAGAAGTGCAACATCGACGGCGAGGACGTGTTCCTGTGCGTCATGGACGGGTACCAGGCGTACGACTTCCGCCGCAACACCACGTCGATGGATTGGGCCGACATCCAGAAGGCCCTGCTCGCCTCCGTCGGGAAGAACAACGAGTTCTTCAAGGGTGGCCTGGGCATCTGGAACGGCGTCGTCCTGCAGACGCACCAGAACTGCATCCGGTACACCAACTACGGCTCCGGCGCCATCGAAGCGACCCGCGCGCTCTTCTGCGGGTTGCAGGCCGCCGTCGTCGCGTTCGGTTCCCCGGGGCAGGATCTCCGGTTCGGATGGAACGAGGAGACCCGGGACAACGGGAACAAGATCATCATCTCGACCCACACGATCTTCGGGGTCAAGAAGACGACCTTCAACGGGAACGACTTCGGCGTGATGGCGATCGACACCGCGTCGACCAAGCCGTAATCCAGCGGGGGGAGGCAATCCCCCCGCGCAACCTTTTCTCAGGGAGGAAAAATACCCATGGCACTCATCAAGGCCGCGAATCTGTACACGAAGCCGCCGAAAACGGGGGTCGGTCCCAACGTGGATTACCGGGCCCACACCCTCACTACGGCGCAGAACGTCACCGGGAACATCGTGGCGCTCGGCATCCTGCCGGCCAAGCACCGGCTCGTCGATCTGCGCCTCGAGGTCGACCCGCTCGACACCGCGACGGCGCTCGTCCTGAACGTCGGCATCCTGAACACGTACTACAACGAAGCCGAGGCATCCGCGACCGCCCCGGCGGACTACTCCTCGGGCGGCGCGACCAACACCGGGACCGCTCCGGCGCTTGTCTCCGGGCACAACATCATCACCGGCGCCACGATCGGCCGGTCCTCGGCCGACGGCACGGCGGGAATCACGGCCACGGAAATCCCGTCGCACGCCATCGGGGTCGATACCACGAAGGACCGGATCATCGCGGTCGAGATCGGCACCCAGGCGACCACCGCAGCCGAAGGCGACATCGCCATCGCTTACGTGACGGCCGAGGACTAAATCGGCCTGGCGAACCTGTTGTGAACAACGAGACGGGGCGGGGTACACGACAGACCCCGCCCCTCACAAAAGAAAAGGAGACGACACGATGTTGATCGAATGCTTGGTGAAGAGGGAAGGCGTAACGCCGATATCGATCGGAAAGCAGGTCTACAACTTCATGCCGATCCCGACGTTCGACGAGAAGGGGAAGCGGGTAGCGGTGACGACCTCGTTCTGCGATGTCACCTCCGAGGAGCACCTGAAATACATGCTCAGCAAGCCCGGGCAGTTCCGGGAGTACGTCCCGCAGCAGGGGAGCCCGCTCAAGGCGGAATCGAATCCGATGGACGGGTTCTCCATCGACAAATTCAAGGATTCCTTCATCATCACGGACAAGAAGAAGAACCTGTACGCCGGTTCCGACGGGAAGTGGGTCAAGGACCGCGAGAAGGTCTCTCCGTTCCTGTCGATGACGGATGCGTTCGAATGGCTCAAGGGCGAAACGGCGTTCGATGCGATGGAAGCCGGGGCCGCGGGAGGGTAATCCATGCCGTATCTGGTATCGAATTTGGTCCAGGACGTACTGCCGAGGGTCGGCCGCCTGCCGCAACAGAGTGGGATCACCCTGTTCCGGGCGGCTACCTCCGTGCAATCGTTGATATTCAAACGCCTTCTGGACCGGAAATCGGACCTACTGGCGACGGGAAAGCTCTTCCTCGTCATCCCGCAGTACGACTACATGGCCCCCCTGCCGTCGGATTTCCTGTCGATGGCGGAGAAGCCGAGCGCGATCACGGCTACATCGTGGCTCGGAACGACGGCGTGGATGGCCGGTACGGTCACTTCCTACGTTTCCGCGACGAAGACCCTCGTGATGAACGTCACGGCGATCAATGGGTCCGGCACACTGGCGTCGTGGCACGTCGCCGTCGGCGTGTACCCCGGGGAACCGATCTACACCTTGGATACCTCTGCGTCCTCGGTGGCCGTCGGTCTGGGGGAGAAGACGTTCGTTACGGCGACCGCCCTGTCTCTCGTTGCCGGCCAGAACATCATCATCTCGAACGAGGAGATCCCCTCCGACACGACGTACCGATCCAGGCTGGACCCGAATCCGCTGGACGAGGACGACCGGGACGACCTGATGTGGTGGGAAAAGTACCGGATCTACGGGGAAACCTTCGAAACGGCGGCCATTACTCCGCGGAAGTACAAGGTCTTGGGGACGAATCTGTACGTCCGTCCGAAGGTTTCAGACTCCTGCATGGTGACGGGAAGGTACAACGCGAAGCCCTCGGACCTGACCCTCGTGACGCAGACGATCCCATGGAACGGAATGTTCGACGAGGTATTCCGGGAAGGTGCCGTCTGGATACTGACCAAAGGGGTGTCCATGCCCGGGGTGGATCCTGCTTTCTCCGCGTTCGTGAAGCATGAAGTAGATTCCATTCTTGATTCTCGCGTTCGCATCCTTCCTGCAACCCACCGCCTGAAGCGAGGAGCCTACTTGTGAGCCCCGTAATCGATGGAGGAGGGCCGTCAGGTCTACCGGCTCCGGCCGGAAGCCTCAACGCGACCCAACTGATCCTCCTGAATGCAAGGCAGCAGCTTCAGGACGTCACCGGGACGAAGTGGGGGGACGACCTGATCCTGCCGTACCTCGACATGGCGATCCTGGCGATCATCAATCTCAGGCCGTCCGCCTACCCGTCGACGGTTAACATTGCCTTGGTCGCGGGAGCGAAGCAGTCCCTTCCGGCGGGAGCCATTGCCCTTTTGGACCTGGTGTGCAACCTCGGGGCGGCCGATGCCATCGCGGGGGCGCTCGTCATGGTGGAAAAGGACGCGATGGACAACCTCATGCCGGGGTGGATGCAGGCGACGGCCGACGCCGTACCGATATTTGGTATCACCGACCCGAATGATCCGAAGGCGTTTTACGTCTACCCTCCGCAGTCCGGGGCGACGGCAAAGGTGCAGGCAATCATCTCGACCCCTCCGGCGGCCCTTGCGGCGAACGACAGCACATTCCCCTTGGACGATTCCTACAAGGAACCGGCGATCGACTACCTGATCTACCGGGCGCTTTTCGAAGAGACGACGATCCCGAACGCTCTTTCCAAGGCGGGCATGGCCCTGCAGAAGTTCCACCAGTTCTTCGGGATCAAGGCGGCGGTAGAGACCAAGGCAGGGGAAAAGAGCAAGTGAAGATCACCTTGGATACGTTCGGGGGTATCATCCCGAGGATCATTGATCCGGTCCTCATTCCACCAAATCGCTCACAAGTCGCCACGAACTGCGAATTTAGAAGCGGCGGCGTTACCCCGTTGGATACGGACCTACTGGATTCCGTGCCAGCAAAGACCCTTGCCGAATCCCTTTATGAGTATTACAACTCCGGTTCCCGATATAGTTTCACGTGGAACACCGACGTAGACGCGGTACGAGCTCCCCACCTGAGCGACACGTACAACCGGGTTTACTACACCGAGGGAGGGGTTTTCAAAGTCACCGACAAGAACCTGTTCAATCAGGGCGGTACCGATTACCCGATGGCGTCAAGGATTCCGTCCCCCCTGGCTCCGACCATCACGCCGATCGCAACCGGTACGGCCTCCGGTTCCGACCCGACGTTGCTCGAGACGCGTGGGTACGTCTACACCCTCGTCAACGGGTACGGGCAGGAAGGGCCCCCATCTGCTGTGTCGAACCTGAAGGACCTGTACGACGGCGATCTCTGCACGATCACCGGCATGGACGTAACCGCAGGCACCGACTACTGGATCACCAATAAGCGGATCTACCGGATCAACCAGGGGACCAGCGGGGCGGAATATCAATTCGTGGCCGAAATCGCCCTTGCGACTTCGAGTTACGCCGACACCATCCTGGACGCGAATCTCGGGGAGGTCCTTGCGTCGACGGAATGGGACGGCCCCCCGGCGGGCATTTCCGGGTTGATCTCCCTGCCGGACGGCTCTCTCGCCGGTTTCGTCGGCAACCTCCTGTGCCGGTCGGTCCCTTACTATCCCCACGCATGGCCCGCCTCGTATCAGAAGGCTGTCGATCGGGACATCGTGGCCCTTGGGGCCTACGGGACGACGGTGGTGGTCCTGACGGAAGGGCAGCCGTACCTGTCGATCGGAAACGACCCTTCGAACACCGTAATGGAGCGGCAGGACCTTGGATTCTCCTGCCTATCAAAGCAGGGAAAGGTTCAGGCCGGCGAGGTAGTCGTCTACCCGTGCGCGGAGGGACTGGCGGCCGTCGGTCCCGGGGCGAGCGGAATCGTAACAGAAGAAGTCATCGGCCAGGACAAATGGTTGGCGAACTACCTCCCGTCGACGATCCACGCCTACTACTGGCAGGGGAAGTATGTCGGGTTCTACGGAGGGACGAGTGGATTCATCTTCGACCTGAAGTCCAAGGACCTCGTTGATCTGGGCTTCTACGCCACGGCGGGGTTCTACGACAAGACGGACGGTACCCTGTACCTGCTGGTGTCCGGGGAAATCGTGAAGTTCACGGCGGGAAGTTCCTCCCGGGAAATAAATTACCTGTCGAAGAAGTACCGGTTCCTGCCGACCTGCTTCGGGTGGTTGAAGGTTGTTGCGAAAACGTATCCGGTGAAGGTCGACATAATCTATCGGGACATTCCGTACACGATCCCCAAGACCGTTACGTCCGACGAGCCGGTACGTCTTGAGACGTTCCTCGTCGACACCTGCGAGATCCGGGTCCTCGGAACCGAAGGGGTATCGGCCATCTTCCTTACGTCGACCCTCGAGGAGATGTCGCTGTGACGACGAAACTTCCTGTCATTCCGTCGATCCGATCCTTTCGGGACGTGGAGTCGGCGCTCAACAATTTCAGGAGTTACCTGGTCAAGGTCGGGGAACTTATCGACACGGCGACTGCAGAGGCGACATATTCTCCGATCGCCAAAGGTGTGTCCGGCGGAAACCTGCACGACCATTCCGGGGGCGACGGGGCCACCATCAGTCACACGTCCCTGTCAAGCATTGGTACCAACACGCACGATCAAATCGACACGGCTATTACGGCATCTTCCGGGCACATAGCGGCTGCTTCACCGCACTCAGGGCATGAATTGATCTCTTCGAAAAACGCAGTAAGTGGATATGCGGGGCTGAACGCTGCGAGTCGCGTAACGAAGGGAGTTGATGCCACGGACGATATGATCGTCAATAATTCAGCGAAGGGTTTTGTGGGGTTGGATACACAGGCGACCCCCCATTATTGGCGCATTACACCCAATGGAACTGGCGGACTAACTGTAACTGACCTTGGAACATCGAAACCATAAGGGGAGGGTATCCCGATGAAACGTATCCGTGTTTTTCTGGCACTTCTGATCGTTGCCGTTCTTGCAACTTGCGCTCTTGCCGAGGGGGATTTCTTCACCACGATGGGGCGCCTTGAGTCAAAGGATTACACCTTGCCGTCCGACACGGCCATAACGATAGAGGCGGCGTGGGTGGCTGGCGGGGGCACGTGGAGACGGAACGGACAGGCACCGAAGGCGATTACCCTGCAGCCGGAGACCTATGGGATCCGGATCGCGTTCGGGGGGCAGACGCCGTCGGTGGTGGATAACGTGGGAACCGTAATTACTGCCGGGTCTACCGGGCGGTGGCCTAGTCCCTCTGTCCAGGACGGAAAGATCTGCAATTTGACGGCGGGTTCAAACGCCAAGGTTCACATGATTGCTGAACGGTAACAATAAGTAAGTTTATACCTCAGAAGGGAGAAACATATGTCTATAGTGGCCTACACGATGAAAGACACCGGACGCGGGGCGACACTTGTTTCCTGGGAGGGATTAAAACAAGGGGACACAGGGGCCCCCTTTTCGCTCCCACATCAGAATGATCGGAGCGTTCACGTCAAGGGTACGTTCGGAGTTGGAGGAACTTGCATCATCGAAGGATCAAACGAACTCGTTCCGGCCACCTATGCGACCCTGAATGACCCGCAGGGGAACATCCTGTCCATCACGGCGGAGAAGATCGAAGTGGTTTTAGAAAATGTACTCGGGGTCCGCCCGAGAATATCGGCAGGAGATGGAACCACAGTCGTGGATGTGTATCTTCTTCTCGTGGGAGGGCGGTAATGGACACCGATCAGATAAACGAAGCCATCAGCCTCGCCAAGAAGATGAAGAACGCTTTCAAGGCGTTCGAGGACATCGAGAAACTGCTTCAGGTGCAGGCGGCAATGCAAGGTGTGGCCTCCGACCTTGAGGCGAAGGCAGAAGCCCTTCGGGGGCAGTTGGCTGGCCTGACGGGCAAACTCGCTACGGAGCAGGTTGGCTTCGACGAGAAGATCGGCGAACTCAACTCCTCTCTCGCCAAAGCACGAACCAGCGCCGATGTGGAACTGGGGCGGATCGCCGAGACGAAAGCGGTGGCGCGAATGGAACTGAACGCCGAAGTTTCACGGATGGCTTCCGAGAGAGCCGAGGCGGCGAAGAAACATGAGGGAGCCATCGCCAAGATGAAGCAAGACCTCATGAACGCCACGGCAGCGCACGAAAAGGCGATGGCGAAACTCGGCGAAGAGGAAGACGCGAAGCGGGCCACACTCGTCTCTCTTCAAGCCGAGATCGACGCCCTGAAGCAGAAGTTCGCGTAGGGCAGCAGGGGGGTCTAAATGCCCGTCACACTTAAATCCGTCTGGGGCCACACGGTTCGCCCGTGGGGATACGAGGTCCGCGTGGATTTCGAGGACGCCGGTGTCATCCACAACGAAGTGCTGACGTTCCCGAAGGAGCCTGACGCGAAGGGGCTGGATGATGCTGTCCTGTCCCGCAAATCTACTGTGGAGTCTCGCATCGCGTTGGAGGCGGCCGAATCGTTGATCCCCCCTCCCCCCACCGTGGATGAACTTTTGACGAAGGTGGCGAAACTAGGAGCGGAGAAGGTTGCGCTTATGAAAGAAATCGCCGACCTGAAATACGGGAAGGTGGCGAAATAAATGGCGACCATCACTTCCAATGCTTCCGGCGCCTGGTCGGCGACCGCAACATGGGTGGGCGGTGCCGTTCCTGTTGACGGAGATGCTGTTGTCATAGCAGCCGGGCATTCCGTCCTGATGGACGTTGACCAGTCCGCCATGACCGGAATGCTCTCCGTGACGATTTCCGGCGACGCGACTTCACCGGGGATGTTGTATTTCAAGAACGGCACAAGTGGCTATCTCAAGATTCGCACGGGATACAACCTGCTTGGCACGACCGGAACGTACAAGGGCCGCCTACTTGCCAACTCGGACGGCGTGTGGGGCAATACGGGCGCATTGGCATTTGCTGACAAGGCCATCATCGACCTCGGCGCGACCTCCACGATCAACGCGCAGTATCTAGATATCGCCCAGTACTGCTACAACTCTATGACGAACAAGTACGTCCGGACATATGGGGTTCGCCACACGGTCACGGGTTCGGCGGCGGCGGACACGCTGACAAAGGTATCACACGGCTTAGCGAACGGGACACCGGTAATGATTATGTCGTCGGGCGGCATCCCCGCGCCGCTGGCGGCCGATACGGTCTATTACGTCGTGAGCGCGACGGCCGACACGTTCAAACTGGCGACTGTGTCGGGCGGTACGGCGATTGATCTGACCTCGGACGGCACCGGCACGATTGAGGTATACACCGGCGCGGCATCCGGGGCGAATCCGGTAAATGTGTTCGAGGATGTGACCGCCGATACAGGATGGGTGACGACGGCGGGGCATAACTCGGTTGTGGTATGCAACGCAGGCCCGCAGGCATACGACCAGCAAAGGACGACAATCACCGCTATCGCATCGGGCACGGTTACGCTCGGCGCGGCGCTGGATTCCGCGCAATACCCCGGCGCGAGAATTTGGCTTATGAGCCGGAACGTGTCGATTCGCTCGGCGTGTACCGCGGCAGTAAAGATCGTTGATTATTCAAGCGCCACGACCGCTGGCGGTGTATTCGGAGAGATCCGCAGCACGGTGGGTACAGGCACGACGTTTTACGGCTACGGCATCAACTCCGGCACGGGCAATACGGCAACGACGATCTCGGGATGCAGCTACGGCATCAACTCCGGCACGGGCAATACGGCAACGACGATCTCGGGATGCAGCTACGGCATCATCTACGGCAAG
>JAEHJW020006487.1_pt1 | contig 50864 bp, 68 predicted proteins | sample 9271431 | NCBI WGS metagenome assembly JAEHJW02
TCGGGTGATCCTGCATGAAGATTCGCACGGCGGCGTCGAGTTTTTCCCGTCCCTTGGCTGCCATCTCCGGGTTGGAAGCGGCCACGGCGGCGGTTGACTCCTCGACAATCGAAACAGCTTTTTCCGCTGAATCAAGGATGGACTTGGTTTTGGCGTTGGTGATGTTGGCGTTGATCAGGCGTAAGAGCTGCACCACGACAGGAGAAAGAACGGTAATCAGGGCGATGACTGCTCCGATGCTCATTGGACAAGCCCTCCTTGGGCTGATAGGACCGGAGTAGCCCGGCCGGTAAAGGGTATGTATCGTTTCGGCGTTTCATTGGGGTAACAGACGAGGGACTGAAGCACGAAAGAACCGTCCGGCTTCTTCCATGATTTTTTGCCTTCCCACCATTCCCAGTCCAACCCCGGCATGGAGGCGTGAACCCAGAGCGGATTTTCCTTGGCGTCGAGGTAGATGATGCGCTGCCCCACTTCCAAATGGGCCAGGGCGTCGTAGGCCGTCCGCATTTCAGGATGGTAGAAATCCACCGCCAGACCGTCGAGATGCTGTGACCCTTTCGACCCACTGACCGCCACGTTGATTTTCGGGGTGCGAATCCATGAATTGACGGTAATGGGGGTGTCATCCAAGACCATGCGCAGGGGCTCAAGAACCTCGTTGGCCAGGCGTGTCGCGTTGATGGCGATGGCCGCCGTGGTGTAGAGCAGGATATCTGCCTGTGCGGCCTTGGATTTGGATGTACACGCCTCCTTCATTGTGAAATGGGGAGACAGTTTCATGTCGATAAGTTTCAAGGTTTCCTCCGTTACTGGTTGAGCCGCTGCTTGCGTTCGGCGCCGGCCTCGATCGCCAATGACGCCTCTTTTCCAAACATGCCCTTTATTGTAGCCTCTCGCATCTTGGAAATCACGGCCTGCATTTTTTCCACCATGGCCAGGCTCGGGTGATTGGGGTCGAGCCCCATCTGACTCACCGCCTCGAAGGCCATCTTACCCGACTGTTTGGCAAAGGCGTTGTACTGTTCGTCGGTCATATCCACCGTCTTCCCAAGTTTCGCCTTGAACGAACGCGGAGGAGGGGAGGGATAGAAACCGTCATTCGGATTCTGATTGTTCCAGTTCATAATGAAACGGTCTGGAATGTTACCGTCAGCCTTCTGGATGGCAATGGGGACGGTGAGCCGATACAGGAAATCGGAGCCGGGGGCGTCTACCTTCTCGACTTCTCGACCCCACAGGTCTACCTTCGGAGGGGGTGCGATGGCCGCCAGCGGAAACATCTTCTGTCCGGTACGTTTCGCCAGATTTCCAGCCCACTCAACCCCCCTTCCGGGCACGGCATAGTCTCGCACCATGGGGTCACTGGACCGCATTGCGGATCGGGCGAGGTTGGGCACAAACGAGGCCGAGAAATTGGACAACCACTGGCTGGCCTTGTCCGGCGACTCCATGGCCCGGATGATATCCCCGATACCCTGCATGAAGGTTTTGTCGCGTACCAGCGCCACAAGGGTCTTGTTGGAGTCCACCAGTACCCGGCTCATATCCTTCCCGTTCTTGGCGTCCCGTACACCCTCGGCGGCGTCTACCATCACGGTGAGGCCGGTCGAAAGGGGCTCAAGCCGCGAGTAGGACACCCATTTGTCGCCGATCCGAATCGATTGCGGGGGCTTGGTTCGATCCTCGGCCGCTTTCTGTCCGGGCTGGGAAAAGGATGCCCCGGAGCCGGTGATGAGGGGTTGCTTCTCGTTCCCCGCCACCATCCCTAGAACAGCCATGGTTGTTCCCCACGCCAGGACCTGTTCGGCGGCATCGCGCACCATGAGGTTAGGACGATACTGGAAAGACCCGTCAGCGGTCAATTTGAGGCTATAGGCGCCCTGTTTTGCCACCCGTGCAGCCACTCCCAAGATTCCAAGGGGGCTTTTCCGAAGCCCCATACTCATGATGTTGGCCGGCGTAGCGACAAACGGAACCACGTAACGAAACCCAGGGATCTTGGTCCGCAACGAGGAAATACCCGATGCCACGGTACCGGCGCGGTTCTGGAACGTCAATTCCTCGGCCTTGTCCCATGCCCTCGTGGCCGCCTCCAAGGAAACGTCCGGCTTCATCTTTACCCCAGGAAGGTCAACTTGCGTCGTATCCCCCATCATGCGGGCGATGGCGAGCATATTGGATTTGTCCTTGGGGGAATTCATAATTTCGTGAATCCGCTCCGCAAGAGCTTGTCCAGTCTCCCCTTCCTCCTTGGCTATACGGTAGGACTGCGCTCCCAATTCCATGTTGTAAATGATGGATTTGGCCATCTCGTCGGCCGCGACCAGCAGGCGGGAGGGGATACGAACAATCCTACCCTTGGTTCCCTCGATTGCGTGACGCTTACCCTCGAATTTCGTGGTGCCAAAAAACCCAAGCTCGTCGGCAAGAACCGGCATTTCGCGGGAGAACGAGAACCGCGCCCGGCGCCAGGCGTCCGAAAGCGTCTTTCCGGTCAGGCCCATGGCGATGTATTTGAATTCCCCGAACTGGGCAGACTTCGGGTCACGAACCGCCAAGTTGGCTGTCGCCTCAAGGGTCCGCTGGAAGGTGAAATCCCATCCCGTAGAAAGGATATTCCCGATGACGTTTGCAACGTGAGTCGTGGGGGCCGACAGAATCCCGTTCATCCAGTATTCGTACTGTTTGTCGAAGTAATTCCCCTTGACCACATGCACGATTCGCACGGCGGCGGCAGCGGCGTCTGGGTTCTTGGACAGGGTGTCCAGTTGCTCGATGTCAATCCCGATTTTCTTGAGCGCGATGGCGATGCGTTCGATCTCCCGGACGTGTTTGTCCAGAACCCGCTGAATCTCCTGTTCGCCCTTGGCTTTGGCCATCAGTTCTTTGTCGGGGTTAAGGATAGCCCTCTGGACAAACTGCTTTGCCCGTTCTTCTCGACCCATGATGGAGTCGGCCCTTGCCCGAAACATACGGGCCTGCTCGGAACCACCCTCGACGTACTGGTAGGCAAATCGTGCGGCGTCAGACAGTTTGGCGCGATCCTGCGCTCGAAACGCCTCAGTGAATTTACGATTGATGATGTCTTTCTGGGCAAAAACGTCTGCAACGCTGCGGGGCCCCTCGGATTCTAGGCGTTTAACCGTCCCCTCATAGTCGTGGAACAGCATCTTTTCGGCGTCTGCCTTGGCCTCTTTGTCCGTGACCTCAAATCCAGCATCACGAGCCTTCTGGATCACCACGTCCATTGCGGATCGGTTCTGCTCGGTCGTTCCGGGGTTCGCCAGATTCGGATCGCCAGTGACCTTGGGGTTTTCCTTCATGGCCGCCTTGATCTGGGTGGCGAAATCGAACTTGGAGAACCGTTCTGCGGCGCCACCGACATCCTTGGGAAGGGCCTCGTTCAAGGCCGTCTGTTTTTTGGTCGCCTCATCAATCAGGGCCGTAATATCCTCGGGTGAAGACACGGACTTCATGCGCTCGGCAACAGCCGCCTGTAATTCCTCGTGGGTGTTGGCCGATTCGATGGTGAGAGGAGGGGCCGGAGATGGCTCTACTGGGGCCTGTTCTGCTGCCCTGCGGGGTTGCACCCTGCGCTCACCTTCCGGGCCGAAGGATTCGTCGGGGGCTCGTCGATCCGATGCGCCTTCTGACCCTTTTCGGGTATACTTCACCCGGCCATTAGGCAAATCTTCCCGCGTCCACCGGTCATTGTCCAGCCGAACAGTCTGTTCTGGTTTCGGTTTTTTCTTGAACGTCACCGACGCCACCGCATCCTGTCCAAGCTGGTCGATACGATACCCGCCGTGACCATCTTCGACCCCAGTCAACGAGTCGGGCTTGAATTCGATGATGATGCCGGACACACCGATCGGGGCTTCGGTTCTGCCGATTAACTGGGGTACTTTTTTGTCGGAATAACTTGCGGCCGACCCCGTGATGGAGCCCTTGGTATAGACATCCGTCGCACCCTCTTGCTCTGACTTTTTGAGGATGTTTTCAAGTCTCCCGCCGTGAGCGTCTACAAAGACGCGCTTACCAGCAGGGATTTGGTTTGTGAGGGGCCCGTCAAGGGGGTGAATGTACTCGACAATTCCTGCGGGCTTGTTCTGGTCGGCGAACCGGGTCTGGCTTAGCGGGTCGCGGGGGGCAGCTTGACTTCCTTGTCCCCCAGTCTGAGCGTTCCCCCCGGCGGGAGTGACGCGAGCCATTCCGGTAGGGAGAGGGTTGGTTTTCCCGCTGGCATCTGTGTAGGTGTCTGGGATTTGTCCACGACTGGCCTCCTTTTTTCTGGCATCCTTGGCTGCCTGTGCTCCGGCGTCGGCCTCTTTTAGAAAAGACACTAGGTCTTGGCCGGCCTTGCGCTCAGCAACACTATACCCGAAATCCGGCCGATATTCAAATACCGTCCCATCCTGGGCTGTGTACACCATGGGGTTTTCTTGGATATACGCTCGAACCTTATCTGCAAATTCGTGGAGTTTGGATGGGTTATTTGCGTGCCAAAGAAGTTCGTCGCCGGAGGGGTGAACAATTTTTACCCCCACCTTGTCCGCGATCGGTCCAAACACTTCTCCCATCCATGTAAGCACGGCGTCACCCACCGGCTTACCAAATGTCTTGTTGACCTGGCCAAATCCATTCAAGTCGCCACTGGCCATGTGCTGACCGATCGCGCCTGCCTTCTCTTGCTGGCGTAGGGCATAGGTGTTATCCAGTCCCGAGAATGGGTTTTTCAGGGCCATCCCAGAAAGGGCGGCGACATCTTCCCCTTGCGCCCGAGCCGCCTCGATCAGTTTGGCTTTCGCCACCGGGTCATTCACTGCCTCGATCGCGGTTCGCAGTTTCTCATTGATGTGCCGCAGGCCGCCTATGGGTTCTTCTACCTGCTTGGCGACCGGAGTGGAGGGAACCACGTCTGGGGTTTCGGCGGGCGCCTCCGGCGCCAGCGGGGCATCGATTACCGGAGGAGCTTTCCGGTTTTTGAATTTCGTAATGAGGCTCTGGCCCGCCTCCTTGGCCTTACCTAAACCGGCGTGGGCGGCCTTGAACCCAGCACCCATGGCAAACTGCTTGAAGACCTCCAAGGCGGCGTCCCCGGCCGTGAGATCGGGGTTTGCCCCGGAAACCTTGTCCAACGCCTGCTGTACAGCCGTCAGGCCCCCAAATTGAATGCCCTGGGCCGACATTGCCCTTGCCAATGCCACGGCGCCTTTCCCGCTCGTCAAGGCAAGGGGGGTGAACATTCCGGCGGTGACCAACCCGGAAAGGGCGGCGTAGGTCTTGGCCGACTCCGGGTCCATCTTCATTGCGATGGCCCGGTCATACCCAGACTGAACCGACGAATTGGCCTCCAAGGGAAGGACAAACGGGCCCTGCATGATGAGCGACCCCAACCCGCCGGCCAGTTCAGCCGCCTGCTTGTACCCTGGGCGAAGATTCTTGACATCCTCGGCTTGAGCCACCTGAGCCGCCACTGGCATCTCCCGTCCAGCCGTCTGCAAAATATCCTTGACGGTTCCGGGTTGGCCAGACGTGGGGATCGGACTCGACGGGTCCAGCACGTTCATGACCGTGAGACCGATTCGGTCCCCGATGCTCAAGGGCTTGCCGGACTCCGTTGAGGTATCCCCGGCCAGCAGTTCCCCGGCCGACTTCGCGGCCTGCCCGTAGACTTCCTGCGTGCGGTGAAAGGCCGTCCTTGCCGCCGCAACAGTGGCGTCCAGAAAACCGCCACCCTCCGGCTTTACAGGAGCGGCTACTTTTCCCGGCAAATCCCCGTATGCGTCCGGGTACTTTTTGGCGAGCATACCCGCAAGATCACCGTCCGACAGGTCGTTGTAGTCGGGATACTTGGCCCGGAATGCGGCCAGTTCGGGTACGGGCTCACTCATTTACGAAGACCCAGCGGGTCGGGGCGTTCGGAGCTGGGGCTCGGAGTCTCGATCAACTTGCGCTCCTCGATGGCCGCCAAATTGGGGTCTTTGTATTTTCCAGACTCCATGCCATCCCCGATGCGAACAGCAAGCGCTTGAGCAAGCTGCTGGTTCTTGGCGTCCAATTCGACATAGACCCCATTGACAAAGTCGCCACCATACTGTTTTGCAGCGAAACTGTAATACGCTTTGTATTTGTCTAGCTTCGCCTTTGTCGCCCTTTCCGGAGCCCCTGCCGCAGCCGCCGACTTACCGTGGTACAGTTCCGTCTTTCCCTCGCCAAACACATCTTTCTGGAAGGTCGTTTCCGTGCCGTCCATTCTCTTGGCTGTATGAACCTGATTCTGGATTCGCAGCACATCCCTTGCTCCGGCCGCGTTGGCGACATTGCCTTGATGCCACTGGGGATCGTCCATGTTTTCGGGCATGGGGTAGCCGATGGATTTCGCCACATCTTTGAGCGGGGCGAGAGCTGCGAGGGCCGCCGCCTTTTCCTCTGGCGTCTTGGCGTTCAGGTAGGCCAGCGATCGGCCTCCAAGAATGTCCTCGAATTTGGCAAATCCTTCCACCCGCTTCAAGGCAGCTTCGGGCATCTTCATCATGTTTTCAAAGGCCGTCTGTTTCGCCTTGGCGTCCTCCTCGACCAGATTGTGGCGGGAGGTTTCTGCAAGCGTTGCCCTTTGATGGGCCACGGTGTTGTCGAACATGTCCTGCCGAAGTTTCTCGGCGGCTGCGCCCTGTTGGGCAGACACGATCCCTTGTGCGCCCTGCACAAAGGGGATTTCAGAAAAGGATGTAGGCATTATCCGAGACTCCTGAGATAGGCTTCATATTCGGGGCTGTTGCCGCCAGGTCCGTAGATCGAGGATGGCGTGGTAGGTTGCGTTCATGGCGCGGGCGGTACGCCGGCCGCCAGTGTGGCCCCCGCAATCCCCAACCCGGCACCGGTCTTCACGAGGTCCATAGTGATTGCGTTGGCGTCGGCGTACCGCCCGGCGTTGATAGCGGCGATATTGCGGTAGTAGTCAGAAAGGCTGTTGCTCTCCCCGATTTGAGCCGCCGTTCGATCCCGTGTCAACTGTGCGCCAGACGCAGTTGCAGATTCCCTGGCCGCAATTCCCTGTTCCGTCGCCCGACCGCCAATTTGCAGAAGGGCCATGATGTTTCCAAGGGCCTCTTGGCGCTTGGTGCCCATGAGGCTGACAGCATCCCTCGCCGTGCGAACGGAATGCCCCGATCCAAGGAAATCTCCGCGGGCAGAAGCACTAGCGTCATTGGCCGCGACCGTTTCCCCAAGAACCTTGGAATAATCCGTGTTCTGCTTGATGAATGCAACGGGGTCGGCGCGAAAGGCGGCGAGGTCGGCCGCGCCCATATCTCCGATGGCGCGTTGGGGGGCCAGGGCCTCTTGGTTGGCCTTCTCGGCCGCCGCCTGCCGTGCCTGCTCCTCGGCGTACCATTGGTCAATCTTGTCCCATCCGGCCTTGTTGGCGTCGAGAATCTGCTGGTTTCCTTTGCGCTGGGCGGCACGGCCCGCACGGGCGTTATACCGGTACTGGCCAATGGGGTTCAACGTCTTACTGGAGGTTCCGGCAATCTCGTTATTCCAGTTTTCAAACCGCTGCAATGCTTTCAGCGCCATAATTCCCTCTATTCTAAGTCTACCAGAATCAGTTTCGTCCACGCCGGGTCAATATCCACCCGCACCTTGGCTGGGTCCATTTTCCGGTTCGACACGATCTCGGCAACCGCATCATTCAACCGCCGCTGGATGTTATCACGGGCCTGTGCCATCGCCTGCAAACCGTCGATTTCAACCGGCCTAAGCACAATCTCACGGGGCTTGCGCATTGCCTTTACTGCTTCCTTGATTTTCTTTTCGCTCATCTTCATGCCTCCTTATGGCAGTCTCTCTATGTCGATTCGTATTGACGGGGTGACGGGTCGCGTTGGGGTTGTACCAGCCGCATAAGCAATCAGGTTTAGCGATGTATCATCACCGTTCATCCATAATTCTAGGTACTGTCCCGCCGTCATGGTGAGAGTGAAAGACAGCGCCAATGCCTTGACCTCATTATTCACAACCGTAGTCTTTGTGTTTGAATTGGCAACGTCCGTACCATTCACCCGAGCCCACAAATCCAATATCTTATTCGCCACCCCTGCCGTTACGTGCGCGGAAACCTCAACCAAGTACGTACCGGCCTCGTTTACCGTGAATCTGGAGGTTGACGTTTTGACGATCTTTGACGCCATGACTTGTGTATCGAACGTAACAAGCTGCGGCGTGCCAGCAGCCCCTATGGTCTGCGTGGTTGTATCCAAAAGGCAAAGATGAGGGGTTGAGAGGAGAGACATTAGGTTATAATCCAGTTCGCGCCGTTTGACCTAAGATGAATGCAGTCACCTTGCACAAGCGTTATGATCCCAGATGCAACCCCGTCAATGGTCTGGCTTGAGGTTGTAGCGAGTGTGATGATTCCCGTTCCACTGTTCTTGATCACGTATTCCTTGACATAACCAACGGCGGTAGGCAGCGTTACGGTAAATGTGTTGGCCGTGCAATCTACCAGTTCATCAGACCCGTCAAGCGTGCGAAGGGCAGAGATCCCACGGTACACCAGATCCCGTATCGCCTTGCGCGTTGGACCTGTGGTTCCGGTAAGATAATAATTGTCTGTTAAAAATTCAGCTGCACCCGCCTCAGCCACCGTGAGCACTGGCCCACTCGTAAGTTTAATCGGGGACGTTGATGCTGTGGCGCTACCGGCTGCAATGTGCAGCTTCGCGGTAAGCGTTGTCACACCAAGTCCAAACCGCCCAGAATTATCAAATCGCGCGAACTCCGTGCCGAAGGTAGGCGTTGCGGCACTGGTTGATTTGCCAAATGCAATCAGCCCCGCTGAATTTACAACAAACGCGGCAATATTGGCAGATGGTGTGTCCCTCCAGATCCCCATGTTCACGCCCGCGCCGTCGTTATACATCAGCCAGAATGGTTTGCCTGTGGTCGAATTTGTACCCATGTCAAGCGGAGCCGCTGGGGTAGCCGGGCCAAATCCAATTCCCGTGCTAGTAATTGACAGTTTTCGCGTCGCCCCAGTGCCATCGATATTGGTGGTGCCGATTGAAAATACAAATTTATCCCAGGCAAAAAATCCAAAACCATTTGTGGCGCTCATGCCGACACCATAGACTGCGCTGCCGGGATTGTTGTACATCGCCCACTTATTGAGGGTGTTGCCCCCTGCCGTGTTGTCGTACTTGTAGGGGCTGGTAATTAAATCTGGAACCAGGTTTGCCGCACTGGCCTGACCACCAACATTCGCCGTCGTTCCAAGGTTCATGCTCGATGTTGCGAGAGATCCGGAGTACTGATTAGAGACTCCGGAAACCGTTAGGCCGGTGAGCGTCCCCACTGAAGTCAGGCTCGACCCCGTGACCCCTGCCGCAAGGGTTGCGCCGGTCAGGTTCGCCGCTGGGAATGAGCCCGTCACCACTGTGCCGAGCGTGGTAATGTTCGCCGATCCCGCCCATGTTGAAAGGGCGGTATTCTCGACGCTTCCAAGCCCCACATCCGCCTTTGTCGGCGTCGAGTAGGCCAGTACACCAAACCCATCGTTGTGCAGCCACCCCGCGACATTGGGAAGGCCGGAAAAGGTGGCGAGGATGCCGGTGACGGCAAGGGTTCGATCCGCGGACAGGTCACCACCCCCTGTCAGGCCGGTACCGGCCGTGAGGGTGCGGGCCAAGGGGACGTAGTAGGTGTCGGCGACGGCCTTGGTCAGGGCACCACCGGTTCCCGGCGTTGCCAAGTAATCCGTTATTCTTTCAGCCCATTTGTACCCGCCAGGCTTCGCAAAGTCATCCGGGCGGGGTTGGGGTACCTTCTTGGCCATTACCAGTCCCCTTGCTCAAAGGAGGCCACGGCACCCATGATGACCCAAGGGGCCTCGTCCGTCATCCGAACCCGGAAGATGAATCCACAATTACTCGACCCGAGGCTGTAGAAATCAACAGTCGTGGTGCGCTCCCCTTGCTTCCCGATTCCCGCCTGCTGTTCGTTGATGAAGGTAATGCCGCCGTCGATGGAGTAGTCCAGCATCACCTGCGGATCTTCCCCGGCAATCGACCCCAGCCCCGCATCCATGATGATGCGAAGGTGGGTGCAGGAGACTTCCTTCCCAGACGGATCGGCCGCGATGGGGGCCCTGCGCTCCCGGTAAATCATGTCCCCGTCGTCGTTGTAGGTGGCGTAATCCCACTCGTACAGATTCCCAGAGCCCTCAATCCCGACCAGCAGCTTACCCCCGAATTTCAAGGCGGCCGTGGCGAGATGTCGCCCGTATCCGTAACTCTGTTTCTCGTAGAAGTTCTCCGAGTGCAAATCGTAAACCCAAGTCTTGTCTTCGGATGGAAATGTGAACTGCACCTGAAAATGCCCGTCTTGGGAGTAGGCAAAGGCGCGGCAATCATCTGTTGTGGACATGCGTGCAAGCTGGTTGTCGATGTCGATGTTGGAGATCACTCCCCCAGGATGCTTGACAAATTTCAGATTGCCCTTGGTCTGCCCCAGAAAGTAAACCGTATCCTCAATCTTTGTCTTTCCGGCCGCCGCCGCAAGGCCCCACCCGATATCTCTTCCGCGGGCGGGATCAAACGGAAAAGCGGTCGAGCCCACATTGAAGTAGTGTTGAATGGAAAAGTCACCAAAACAGATCAGGTCGTTGGCCGTGGATTCCAGCCCGATGATGGCGTCTGGATTGGCCTCGGCATTGGTAAACGATGCCCCGGTAAACGTGCGGCCGTCATTCAGGGCCGACAGGTAGAAGTTGCCCTTGCGGGTCGTTCCACCCTGCGTTCGGTTGATGGCGAAGTAAAAGTCCTTCATAGCAATGGATGTGGGGTAGACTTGCCCGTCATCCGTGGGGTCGGTCGCAATGAATGGCGCGGCAAGGGCGGTTTTAACCCACGGCGTCGCGTTATTGGGAACGTAACTGTAGACGTTGTTCGACCCGTCTACAATGCACATTTCTAGATGGTTGTAGGCGATAGAGACATTGCCTCCAGTGGTATCCAGAAGTCCAATCTGCGTTTTGTTCCCCGCCAGATCGACCTTCACCACTTCATCTCCAAAAACCCAATACGAATTGTTCTGGAAGATGACTCCCGACCCCGGCCGACACCCCGATCCCGCCGCCCCCGCCACGATGTAGGGCTTGAGCCCCGGCGCCGCCCGCAAAGTGACCGGCGCACCCGCTCCCTGCCCTTCCACTTGGGGCACGAGGTTGATGCACCGCTGGGAGTTGACACGGGGTACCGTGCCTTCTTCCAGTGGCCCGACGAATGGAATGGGAGTGGTCATTTACCATTTCACGATGTAGTTAACAGCCAAGTACGGCTGCACGTTTTCATGTCCGTCTGCCGCCCCGGAAAGCTCTTGGTCTGGCGTGGAGGAGTCGTTGGTTATGCGCCGCCAGATATTGGCGCCCGTGAAGGCTGCCGGGGTTCCTGAATACCCAAGTATGCGAGTGAGCGCGGCGCCATCCGTAGCGGGATTACCTATGGCGGGCTGATAGTTTACATCGCCCTGCACATTGGGCAGGACGTGCGCGTGTCGCGGAATTTCGCGGGCAACATCTGAGTGAACAAGCGCGTGTGTTTCGGCACCCGCCGCCGAACCAAGGGTTGTGGTGTGCCCTTTTGCAGAGGTGAGTCTGCTCGCAGCCGCCCCGCCCATAGCATCGAGACCTACCGGGATTCTACCACGCAGATCCGGGATATTGAATGTCGTGCTTCCGTCGCCGACCCCGTAAGTGGTCGAAATGGCCTCAAACAGTCTGGCGTAGGTGGTTCGGCTTACCGCCTGACCGTAGCACAAAAGCCACCCCGCGGGGGCGGTTGACCCGGCGTAGGGCTGTAGGGCGCCGGCTGGGGTAAAGTCCACCGAATCAGGGGCCACAGAAATCCCGTCGATACGCACTGTCCCGTTCAGGGTTGTTCCACTGGGGTCTGAGAGCACCCCGGCGACCTTGGCAAACCGAGCCGTCGCAGGCGGCGCCACTTTGCATGAGAACCGAGTCCACGCCACAGCGTTTGCGGCGGCCTCACTGTAGATCGTGGTGTAGGCGTCGCCCCCGCCAAGCTGCGTCTGGTCTTTGTCATACCAGTTCACCTTGATGATGTTTTTCACATTCACGGCCGACGACTTCAACATGAAGTTCGCCATGAAAATCATCAGGGGCGAGACCGGGAAAAACGTACCCCAAACAAATGTCGCGCCCCCTGCGCCTGCGGCAACCACCTTGAGGGCTGATCCGCCATGCTCGGAGTCGGCTGTTTCCTGTGAAGCCACAGCCAGCGTCGCCCCGGTTCCGTAGGGCGTCACGGTACAGGCAGACGGGCTGCCCCCTGCCCAAGACTCTATCGACCCATCCTGCACGAGATTCGTGGCGTCTTGCGCATCTGCAACGACCGCAACGTCCGCGCTGTTAAAATAATCTATCGGGCTTCCCACCGCTACATCTGCCGACGTTGTTCGAACGATCTTGATCGGGCCGCGAATCCACACGGCCGCCCTGCCATAGGCGTCCAGCACTACCGGGTTGGCATTCGCGTTGGTCTGCGCCAGGGCGTCGGCATACGTAGGGTAGGTGTCCTTCGGGGTGGTCGAATTTACCACGTAGAAATGCAATTTCCCGCCATTCAGCGGAAGGCCATCATCACCGGGAACCTGATACCCGCCGTCGAACAGAAACGTGATTTTATCACTCATCGTAGTCTCCAAACACGTCGCCCGTGTCGTTGTGGGCAGCTATTGCCAGAGGTAACTTTTCTTCCCACTCCCGCTTGGATGAAATTCCAAGAGCACGGCGCCCGACGAAAAACGAAAGCTGATCCGCGACCATGTGCGAAAGGATGGGGTGGAAATCAGAAGTCATGTCCGGGGCTGCACCCGCTACCAAGTCATCCAGTTTCGCCGCGTATTGCAAAGTCCCGCGAATGAAGTAATTGGGTGACGGCGAAAGGTACAGCCGACCGGAGGGGCTGATGTACCCCTTTGTTGGCAAGTCGGCCAAGGACATTTTGTTGGAAATTTCCGACCACGCCCCCGAGGTCACGAGGTCGATTTCCCTCTCGGCCCCGGTCGAGTAGAAGAGGTCTTCAAATCTGGCCAAGGTATCGCCAGCGCCGACGCCCACCCCGGTTTCCTCTAAAAACAGCGTCGAGTAATACGGTTCAAGATCAACCCCATTTACCACTGGAATAATGGAGGAGCCATTGTATCTGACCATTATTTTATCACCGCTCACGGGAACTGGAGACGTATAGGTTTTCAAGATGCTTACCACGTCATTCACTTCCTTGATGAGCATGTAATTTGCCGCTGTTGCGGAAAATCCCAATATGTTTTGTAGATCCTTTCCGCGAAAGGCGAGAACAGTAGACCATGCCCCAAGTGTTGAAAGCGTGAGCCCGACAACCCCGTTTTTCCCGCAATCGGCAATCCCAAAACCACCATTAGCAATTACTGTCGAGAAATACCCCTTCCCCCCTGATATTCCGAGCACGTTGCCGGGCCTTACCACGATTGGTTGCCCTGTATCAGCATCGCCAGCACTTGATACTGAATCGGCCTTTTTGAACCCGGCCTTGAGGGTGTCCTGGAAAATCTTCACCACGGGTGACGAAGAATACCCCGCAGGCAGGGCAATTCCGGCCGTGTCGCCCGCCGGAATGACGAAGGGGTACCGCGAGGCCACTTTGGGCCACAAATAGCCGTACCAGGGCATTTGCTTCAAAACCCCGTTCAGGATTTCGAGGGATTTCGCCCTATGCCACGGCTGGGGGGCCTTACCACCAGGAGCCAACCCAAGCATCCAGCAAGCATTATCGGCGATCTGCTCTGCCGTCAGTGCCCAGGTTGTGCTCATTGATTACCCTCGTGCTTGAAGTGGCCGCAAATTGTAGTTGTAACGATGGACCGGGATCATCTTGATTTCAACCTTCCCCGTTTCCGGGTTCTCGACATGCGTCGGCTTGAGGAAGGTGGTGTGTTCCAGCACCTCGATCATCCGATCCTCGATGGGCAGCCACACCCCCCGACGATACCGGAGCGGGGGCTTGCCGAGAATATGCAGCTTCACTGGCTTCTGCTCGGTCTTGGAAACCTGGAAAAACACTTCCGTCTTGGCCCCACGCTTGATGAGGCGATCGATCAGTTTCTCCACGTCACCCTTGATGCCGTCCTGCACTTCGTTGGCCATCTGAACCGGGGCTGAAACCGGCGCCACCGTTCCGGCCTCGGGGTACGGCTGGCCCCCGTACTTCACAAGCCCCATGGAAAGGGCCTGCTCGAGCTTGACACCCTTGGGACTTTCCAACCGCAGCGGAACCCCCTGGGCTTCCAAAATGCAGTTGATGGCCTGCACGACAGAGTAGGGCGGCCTTGGGGCCGCAATCTTCTGGTCGAACATGTACTTCGAAAGCTGCGCCTTCGACATGGACACGAGCTGTTCAATGGTCTTCATTCCATCCTCCTTGGATGTATAGGCGGGGGCCTTGCGACCCCCCGGAGTTCCCCGAAATTAGGGAACAAGCGTGAGCGCCGTCGGTGCGTCACCGCGGCCGACATTGCTGAAATACAGAGTCGTGGCAGTCGTTTCAAGTGGGCTCGTAGCCGCCGTAAACGCCTGGTTGGCGTGGCTTCCGACGATGATGTAGCCGATCTCTGCCTTTGCCGCCGGAATCGCGGGCTTGAGCAGCAGAGCGGCAGCAGCAGAGGCGGCGTCGGCCGTCTTCGAACTGGCCGTCAAGGTGCCGGCTGAATCGATGTAGAAGCTCCACAGCGCGAATTTGTTCTTGGCCAGGGTGCCGGAAATGGCGGGCATGTCCGTATTGGCCGCCTTGTAGACCAGTGTGCCGTCCGCAACAAAAGCCGACAGGGTCCCGGCCTTCACCGTGGGGCTGTAGGCCGACTTGATGACCAAGCCCGCGGGTGTAATGACCTGGTTGTCCCCGCGCTTGTGCAGGTTGTTGAGGTCGGTGTAGATGGCGGTACAGAGGGCCAGAATGGCAAGGGTGATCGCGGTGATGCTCTTGAGGTTCCGGTAGGAACTGATTTTCGTGGTCATGGGATTCTCCGGTTAAAGTGATGGACGGGGGAGGGTTTTACCCCTCCCCCGAATCCGATTAGACCGCGCTGCCATAGGTGAGGTCCGATGGCTTGTCCACGGTGAGGTACCCTTCATAGAGCACCTTCATGGTGTGAGCCGAGACCGCCGCATCGTCCCAGTTGTCGGTGATGGCCGTGTAGGAGTCGTTGGCCACGGTGACGACCTTGTGAACGACGATCGGAATCTCGTTGTCCAGAATGGCCTGCTGGAGGTCAGGGAAAGCGTCACGGCCATCCACACCCTTGTAGAGCTTGAAGCCGGGAGTCGCCCCGGCGGTGGCCGGCATGGTCACAACGTAGTAACAGGTGGTACCGGCCGCCTGCGTTCGGTTGTCTGTGCCAGACCCCCACGAAGGGGTGATGTTTCCCGTCGCCATGGCCACCTGCACCGCTCCCGCCTGAAGACGAGAGATGGCCGCCGTGGCAATGGTAATGTACTTCTGGCCGTTGGGGAAGGTCAGAACGTGGGTCCCCGAAAGAAGGATGTTCTTGCGGAACCACTGGAGGACTTTATCGCCGAGGTAACTGATATACATGATTTACTCCTGAGAATTGGTTGAATCAAAAAGGGTTGTACCAACCGGGGGCGGTGTTACCCGCCCCCGGCCGTGAATCAGCTCGGGGCCACTTCGCAGGTGTGTTCGTACCTGACGATGTAGTCTTCGTCCAGAATCAGTTCGGCGTCGTAGGTCTTGAGCGCGACCGAACCCTTCTGGTTGCCCGCGTTCTCGGCGCCACCGGAGGTAACGTCCTTGATGATGGCTTCCATGTTGTGAGCCTGGAGGCCCACGGTGCCCAGGGCGTCCATCCCGAACACGATGCCCAGGTAGACGTTGCAGTTGGTTCCGTTATCGCTTTCCATGCCGAGGGCCGCGGCGTTGGCCGTGCCGGCGTTGGGGATCACGATGGCATTCTGCGTGGTGAAAATGCGGATTTCACCGATCGACCCGTACTCGTTGGGAAGGGCGTCGTTCGACGGGTACTCCGAGGCGTGCTTGAACCCCTGGATGTTGTCGAAGTGGGGCTCCGCGTCGGTGTGGAAAATGCCGATGAAGGCTTCCCGGATCGGGAGGGTGCCCACCTTGTCGGTCGGGGCGATGCGCTGGGTCACATGCGCGGCGATGTTGCCCTTGAGGGTCTTCTGGATCAGCTTGAAATCCGTGAGGATCGGAACCGATTCCGTGAGAACCCGCGAGGCGACATTGCCGCCGTACACGACGTTGGCGCCGGCCGTGTAGGTGGTGCCCTTGATCGTGTCGATTGAGAGGGTGGCCATCTGGCTCAACTTGGTCTGGAGACGCTGGATCACCTGCGAATCCATGTCGAGGGTCTGGAGGCGATCCGTGAACGGCAGCCACCAGATGTACTGATCGACGGAAACGGTTTTTTCCGTCCGCACGGCCGAGCCAGGCGGGGGAAGAACCCCTTCGTCGCACACGCCGGTCATCTGCGGCATGTTTTCGTAGAGGAAGAACTTCGCCGTGTCGCCCTGGTTCACCGGGAGGGTGTAGGGCTGGGCAAAGCGGTCGTACAGGGCGGTCGCCTGCTTCTTTTCGAGAACCTTCTTGATGAGGTACGCGGAAAGGAGGGCGTTGAGAGTTGCGGTGCTGGCTCCGGGCATGGTGGACTCCGTTTGGGGAAGCCGCCGAATCAGTACATCTCAAATCCTCGGGTTTTCAACTCGGCGGCCATCTCTGCCCAACTCATCCCGTTGAATTTCGGATCGCTTTTGATTGCCACGATCGCGTCTTCCAACGACATTTTCTTGGTACCAGGCTGAATGCCGTGCTTCCCACCCTCGGGGAGTTCTGTTCCGGCTGCGGTTCGTTTACGTTCGGCCTCTGCCTGAGCAGAGGTCAGCTTCGCCTTTTCGTATTCCCCACGGGCGTCCTTAATGAGGAGCGCGGCCCATGCCGGGTTGTTTTTCCACTTCCCCAAGTTTTCGGTCCCGATCTTGGAACCGAGGAATGACTTGAAGTCGTCGTCTTTCAACCAGGCCGGAAAATCGGGCACGGCCTCTTCAACAGTTTCGCCCCATTTGACCGTTTCGGGATCGGGCTCATCAGCGGCGGGGGCCTTGGGAGGCGGCGCCGGCGGGGCCACAACAGCCTTTTTCTCCATGACGAATTCAACGCCCTTTTCAAACTCTGCATCGACGCCTTCGGGCCGTTTGGCTTCGACTGCGGCAATCTGCGCCAGCCGTTCCCTCTCGGCTTTTTCGGCCTTGAGTTCATCGAGCTGTTTCTGGAGCTCGTCTACCCGCTGATCCCTTGCGGACCTGAGCCCGCCGAACCGCTTGTTGACATCTTCCAGTTGCGCCTTGAGGGCCTTGATTTCTTCATTGGTCTGGACCTCGGGTTCCGGGGGTGTTTCCACCTTTGGAGCGGGCGGGGTCTCGACTTCGGGTTCCTTGGTTTCCGGGGGCTTTTCGCCTTCCTTAGCCACGGTGAAGGTCACGCCTTCATTCAAACCCTTGAGTACACGCTGCACTTCGATCTGTTCTTCGGTCTTCTGCATGGGGATTGGAGTCCTTTTGCTCGGCCGGGGCCTTGCGGGCGGCGTCGCGTTGGAGTGTCCGAACCTGGATGGGCCTACTGCCCGTCGCCCAGGCTTTCCAAGTCGGTTTTTACGTGACTCGGTAAATCAATAAAAATCCTGATCATCGAAATCTGTCCGCGCAGAAAAGCTGTTTCGCGGTCCGAGGTCGATGGGCTCTCCAATGAATTCAGGAGAGTCTTCAATTCTTTGTTCCAATATGCCGCCACCCCGTCCCACTGATCCACCGGAATGCTTTTGAGGCTTCGCCGGTATTCCTCGGCGGCTGCCTTTCGTTCCAGTTCATCTGTGGTATTTTGCGACATGTGGTATTTTGCAACAGTCTATCAAAAGGGTGAGGTCTTGTCAAGTCACTTCATGATGGCGCGCGCAATGGCCTGGGAAACGGCCGAACCGATGAGGGCCCCCAATACCGAGCCCGCGACCGCCATGCCCATCACCTTAGCCGTAAACGATTCGAGGGGCCTGAGCCTGAGTTCGTGATCGTCCACATCACTACGAAGGCCGCCAAGAAGTACCCCATGCCTCACCACCTCGTCGTGGGTTGCGTCTGTAGGATGGCTCATTTGTTGATCATGCAGTTGTGGGCCGTGGCGCCCGTTACGTCCACGACCGCCCCGCCCTGGGCCATGACTTTTCCGTACACGTCAAGCCCCGCAGGCGTGTTGAATGGAAACCATGTGGCCTGGCTCGAAGCGGGCAGCGGAAACATGAGATCGGTGTAAACAGTGTGGGTGATGGCGGGAGTCTTGATGGCCCACACGCAGGCTGTCGCCCCCGTGCAGCGAACCCAGCAGCCCTTTGCGATGGTCTTGGCGTTCGTGCTCACGCCGAGGGGATAGGTACCGACCTTGTAATTCCACTGCCAGGTGCCGGCCCATGCGGCCGAAAATGAGCCCAGTACGAATAGCGCGATGATCAGTGACTTTTTCATGATGTTTCTCCTGCGGCTTCGCCGCCTTGCAAATTTTGGTCAGGAATGGGGTCGCTTCCGGCTTCTTCCGTGGCTTTCTTGGCCGCCAGTGCTTCCGCGACTTTGGCCTGAATCAAGGCCACCTCAATCGCGGTGTGGCTCTTGTCTCCCTGAATGGCCAGCTTCAACTGTGCCTCGACTGCGGCAATCCTGCGGTCATGGTCCTGCTGCTGAGCCACCTGTTGCTGCTGGGCCGCCATCCCCTGCTCCATCATGGAGTTCAATTCCGCTTCGGTGTAGACAGGGGCGTTGTCGCCGATGTCTGCGGCCTTCCAGAGTAGATCAAAGAACCTGGACCAATTGATTTTCTTGGCAACCTCGGGGTTTTGCTGGGCCATCTGCCAGATTGCCCCAAACTTAGAGAACAGGATTTGCTTGCGCTCGAAACTCTGGGTTCCCGTGACTTTGATCCGCATGGCCGAAAGCGTGCCGGCGGTCTGGATCTCCACCCAGAGCTGCTGCTCCTCGGGGGTGTACCAGTGGCCCACAAGTTCCGGGTCCAAATTCTTAATCATCCAGTTCAGCATGGCCGTGATGACAGACAAAAACATTTTATCCCAGTTCATCATCACGATTTTCAGGGGAGTAAAGGCCGCCCCCATGATCATCTGAATACCAGTGGCCGTTGGGTTGAGGTGGGATGCCTCGGGAGACCCCTGGACATACTTGGGCAGCCCAGTACCCTCATCACTGGCCTTCTCGGCGAATTCTATGGGCTCCAACCAGCCGTTGGAATTGTCGGGGAAGTCCATCTTGAACATCGCCGACCGGGCCTGATCCTGAGTTCGCACCCACGACTTGAGTTTGAGCCCCTTTCCAGGGGTCCACTTGAAACTCTGGCCCGGAATGAACATGTCGGGGTTGTAGATAAAGGGGGCCATGATCGAGAGCGTCTTGGCCTGGAACCACATCCGAATGGCGCCGTTCTGGATCTTCTGGTAGGTCGAATTGTCGGTTGGGATTCCGACCCCATCCCATTCGTCCTCGACCTGCTCCCATGTAAATTTTGCGCCGGGGCGGCGTGATCCCTGATTCGTGTTGACCTCGGCCCGCACCACCACGCCACCCATGAGTTCACAGATGGCCTCTACGCGGTGCGTCAAGGGGTTGGTTAGGTCGATCTTGAAAGCGGAATGCGCCTGTTCCGGGGTAAGTCCCATCCATGACATGAGTGCAGACGCCGGAACCAGCCCCGCGAAAATCCAATGTGCGACCCGGCCGTCCCCGGCAAAGAAATTGATGTTGCCGCGGATCTGCTTGAGCCGATCCTGACCCTGTGCGCGGGAGGTGGGGTCGATGAGGCCGATGTCCAGAACTCGTTGGAGGTTCTTGTACCTCGGGGTTTGATTCTTCGCGTCTTCCTGTGCTATTTCCTGAATCTGTTCTGGCTGTAACATCTGCCGCCAGAAAAACCCCTGGCCCTTCTGGTCGCCGTTGAAGTCAGAGGCTTCCGGGTCGGGAACAACGTCCATGTTGTTCGCATATCGCAGATGGGGAAGGACGAAAGAGAATTTGCGAATGTCGGGCTTGAAGGTAACGGGATCGATGTCCACAGCCTTTTCGTAGGAGCGACGCTTCCCAAACGGACCCATCAGGTAGCCGTTGCCGTAGGTTCCCGCGGAGTAATTCACCCGATCAAGAATGTTCCACGCTTCCATTTCATCCAAGATCCGGTCAAGGAGCTTCTGGACGAGTATGGTGTGGGGTTGGATTTTCTGGAAATCCGTTTCGATGGTGTAGGGGTAACGGCCGTTGACGCGCTGGGAATCCATGGTCTTCGCCGTGCCGGCCCTGACCTTGTTCCGTGTCGAACCAATGAAGATTTCCTTGCCCTTGGACGCTTTGGGGATGCCTACCCCGTGAGTGTCGCCGTCTTCGGCGATCATCTCCCGGTCCTTGTAATTCTGCTCGTAGGCGTCGAACTGGGGCTGTCTCTGCTGAATCCACCGTTCGAGCCGGGTGGTCAGATAGAGGGCAAGCTCCGAATCAATCGGGTCCTGTACAGCCTGGTCCGGTGTGGGATTTTCCAACAGTCACCCGATAGAGTTGTGGTATTTTGCGACGGTGCCGCAATTTGCCACAGTCTATCAGGAAACTGGCGGGTCGTCAAGGCGTCGAACCTTGGATTCCCACTACCGGCCAGCCGACCGACCCTTTCAGGTCTACCAGGTGTAGGCCGCGGGCCGCACACCGTTGACGCGCTGGTCGCGGTGGCTGCCGTCCGGGTGGAAAACGAACAGGTCCACGGTGTCTTTGTTGACCTTGGTCACGATGGCCGCGGCGACGCTGGCCTTGAGTTTGAACTGCACGATCGCGCCCACGGGAGGCTGATTCACGGGGTCGAGCACCACGGGCGCCTTGGTGACTTCCGGCTCAACCTTGACCTCGGGGCCGGCGATGGTCTTGCTTTCGGTCTTGACGGGGCTTTTCACGGTCTTGGGGGTCTTGGTCTTAGCGGGCATAACACTCCTATGGGTTAATCGAGAAAGTTTCCGTATGGGCCCTGTTCCTCCTCCTGCTCTACTTCACGATTTGACGAATGGCCGTAGAGGGTATCTGAGAGGTTCAGGGTTCCGAAGTATTGTAGCGCATCATGGGGATTGGCGCAATCGCAGAGTTTGTTGGGCTTGGGCTTGTAGATGGGGTTGGACTCGTCTGAGGACTTCACCTTCTCGTAGGCGTAACCCCCCTCAAATCCCTCCAGGATCAGGGTGCATTTGGGGCCGACCTGAATGATGGGTTTTCCATCCACGAGGGTTCTTAGGCCCCTGTTGATACTTTCCTGCCTGAGCCCAGGGTCCTGCTGGCCGGGCATGATGGCGATGCCCTTACCCTGCAAAATCAGGAACGGGGTGTTGTCGTCGTTCTGCCCCATGTAATCACCGCTGGGGTCGCCGACATCGAAGAATTCAAACCCTGGAAACTCGCTTGTGCATTTGAGCAGCACGCGATCGCTGAAATCATCAGCCCCCATGAAAGGGTGATACAGTTCGTCGAACACGTAGACATGGCCGGCGTACATCTGAATGAAGACACAGGCCGGGTGTCGGCCGAAGTCCCACGCCCGCCAGATCGGTACCCCTCGACGGGGCCCCAATAGCTTCGGGTCAAAGTGAAGGGCGGTTCGGTAATCGGAGTAGACCGGCTTCCCAGAGAATGACTGCCCATCCAACCCCAAAATCTGCGTGCGAATGTAGTGCTGCGTCTGCCCCGGAACGAGGTCGATGTAATAATTCACGTCCAAGTGGGTGCGGTTTTCCCGCAAAGGGTTGTTCCCGTTCAGAACGATGAGCCCGGTATCCGGAGAAATCGTGTGCAGCATGGCCGGGGGCTGTTCGTAGAAACTCCACACCCGCATCGTTTCCGGGTCCGTCAGTGACAATTTCTTCATTTCCGGCCACCAGTGCTTGGCGGGGGGGGCGTTGGTGTCCAGAAGCAACTGGGGCTTCGTGGCGCCGGGGAAATTCTCCAAATCGTCCAGGTTTTTCTGGGGGTAGCGGTTGGTTCTCTCGTTCACCTTGCCGATGATTTCAAACGGAAGCTCTCTGGCCTCATTGACCCAGGCGTCGGAGACTTCAAATGACCCGAGCTTATCCACGTCTTCGGGCCTTTGCAGTCCATGAAAGAACACGTCCCATTCGACAAAACAATTCAATTTCTTGTCGAACCATTTCATCTTAAACAGTTTCGCGTTCTCGTTGTAGACGCCTAAGATTTTCGGGCACCACTCGAAGAACGTGGGGATGGTGGTCTTGATCAATTCGTCGTAGGTGGCTCGAACCACGAGGCTTCTGCGTTTTCGGTACCACTTCCCGCCGATGAGCACAGGTTTCTGCTCGCGGGCGTTCTGGCGCAGCCTGTTGACCGCCCAGGAGCTTTTTCCGCTCCCCACGGGACCCTTGACCCCCACGGCGCGATGCTGGTCATGCCACGCCCTTTTGAGGGTGGGGGAGTCGGCAAGGTCAAAGGTTTTGACGATGGGGGCGGCCATCAACCTTCGCGCTCCCCGTGGTTGTAGGCGTGCTCCAAGTCCAGTGCGCCCATTGCGAAATGCCGGGCGCGTGTCTTCCCAAATGCGCGAACGTCTACCCCGTCCTCGCGGCACTCGATGACGATGAACCCTTCGCTTGTTCCGTTGCCAACCCCTTCATGAATGAAGGATGCGGCATCGACCGGGCGGTCAGAACCACGGAACCGGCGAATGTTTTTTTTCTGGTCGGAGGCCACTTTACTCCAAAACAAATGCCCACCGGGCACACGGGTGCGCCGATGGAAGGGTTTGTAAAAATGTCGGTAAAGAAGAACCGCCGAAGAAAACGGCGTCTAGAAATTACAGGATATCAGCTGTCGGGACGGATTGCTTGTTAAGGCAGAAAGTGCAAACGACAAACGGGCGGCGACCATCGACCTTGATAGAGCATTCCTTCATTGGCGACCCGCACTGAATGCAATTCTGTGGGGGCTCGACCAGCTTCCCGATCGTGGGTAGATGGCCCAAAAGGTCTTGGTGACCACCGATTTCGTAGCGTCGAAACTTGACAGGCTTGCGCTCCGGTCCTGCGAACGCATCATGCATGTCAACAGATCGCAGAAACCTCTCCTGCGTAAATCGTTCCATCCTCTTTTCCAATTCCGATGGCGGGTGGGTGCGACGGTATTCACGATAGCGGCGGGCACGCGCCCATGCCTCCTAACGCTCCCGCACGTCTGGCCACTTGAGCCCCGCCAGGAGGCCAAGCATGAAGAACGAAAGCGCGATGGTGAGGTAGGTCATGATTTGCTCGTTGTCACAGTGAACCCCCTGCGGTCACATTCGTCGCGCAAAAAATCGCGCCAGTCCGAGCGACACATGGTCACGGCAAAGGCATTTACCCTCATCGTGACGTACCGGCGCCGCGTTCGCAGCACCCTCGACAGGTGGAATGCGAGCATCTTGTCATCGAGCCCGGAGATGAATGCGAGAATCTTGGGCGTTCGTTTCACGCCTGCACCAGAATAACCTGCATGATGAGCGCACCGCGATCGATCGTGTGCTCGACAAATTTGTCACCCTCGAAATGGGCGCACGTGGTCATGCCGCTATTGAGCGATGCCGTGACCGTCATGTCGGGGCCGTCCGTACCCTTGAGTCGCACCCTGTCGCCGGGCTTGAGATCCTTGGCGCCGAGCCAGCCGATGCAGGTGGAACGGAATGGACGGAGACGCCGAAGTCTCTCCTCAAATTCTTCCGGCGAGGAATCGAACCAACGATCCCAGAATTTCTCGGCCAAGGATTTACCCTTCTCTTTCTCGACGTGGTAGGTGTAGTGCTTTTCCTCGATCTCGCGGCATGACTCCGTATAGTCGGGGTCGAACCCGCACAGCATCGCAAATCGGCCCCCTACCTGACCGCAGTCGATCAATGGCTTCCGGGGCTTCGGGGGTTCGTTCGCAGGGACGGCGCGAATGTAGTCCCAGCACCTACGGCAGACAGCCGTTATCTTTCCGGTCTCGGTGTTGGCATTCATAAAACCGATTTTCCCGCCGTTTCCGCAGATCACGCAGTTCATAAATGCTCCTTTTCAAGTTCACGTTCAATCAACCCCCTCACCCATGCACTCAAGCCCTTGGGTGCGGGTATGTACCGCATTCTCTCCAACAATTTCGTGGGCAGCCGCATTTGGAAGGCCGTAGAAGGCGGATTCACCCGTTCCGCGATGGCCTGGATTCTCCGGGTCTCTGCCAATTTGGAGATGGGCTTCGCGGCCGACGCCGTGGGAGCGGCCTCGACCTTGGGCTCTGGCTTGCGGGTCGCAATCAGGGCTTCATCCAGGTTCACCGTCACCACACACCCGGTGCCGTCATCCAAGTGGACATCCCTCGACCCCGGAACTCTTGGCACCAGCCGGCCGTTGGGGTCCACCACCTTCCCCAGGCTCGATACCTTGTACCCCTTCCACTTCGGAAGGTCAACCCATGTTTCGGGCAGGGCCATCAGGCTATCTCCCGGTACGCTTCGATAAACGCCGCGGCGACTTGCGGCACGATTGCATTGCCATAGCCCCGCAATAACCCCACCCGGCCGGGTATCCCATGAGCCAACGAGAGATGTCCGGGTGCAACGCGCCGTCGCGTGCCGTCAGCCCCAGAAACGGCCGAGCTTGCCCAGGGAGATTGTCGGGCTTCCGTCCGGCTTCCCGCCGGCGGATAGATAGCGCGGACGCCGTATCTCCGTCCGATGCCTTCGGTGTTGCCCACGGCGACGAACCATAACCGCTCTCGTTTGTGCGGCGCCCCGAAGCCGCCAGCCGGAAGATTGGCGGCCCCCACGGCATACGCTGCGCCTTCCAGATCAGCGCGAACTCCGGCGAGCCATTCAGGTCCACCACCGCCCGCAATCTGCTCTCCAAAGACAACTGAAGGTTTACACTGGGAGATGAGGCGAAAGAACTCGGGCCAGAGGTGGCGGGGGTCAGCCGGTCCCCTTCGTTTCCCAACGGCGCTGAATGGCTGGCAGGGGCAGGATCCAGTCCACACAGAGCGGTCATCGGCCCATCCGGCGAGCCTGAGGGCGTAACTCCACCCCCCGATCCCGGCGAAAAAATGGCACTGAGTATACCCGGCAAGATCATCTGGTTTGACATCGACAATGCTCCGTTCATCAACTACGCCGGCGGCAATGTGGCCACCCTTGATCAATTCCCGCAACCAAGCGGCGGCCTTGGGGTCGTGCTCGTTGTAATAGACGCCCATCAGAAATCCTTCTCGCAGGGCCCACACCGGGCCACCGTAGGAATCAGCTCAAACCGCTCCAGCTCCCCGCAGGCCTCGCAGGGAAGGATGGCGGCGCGAAGAATAAGCCCCGCCCTCTCCGCGCGGCCGTAGCCGCCGCCCTTCGCGTACCGCAATTCCCGCTCGAATCGGGCATTCATTTCCAGAATAGCCGTCTGCATGTATTGACAATACACCATTTCCCCCGCCGTGTCAATACGCAAACTTTGCATAGCTACCCCCGTTTTGCCCAGCAGCTTTGCACGATGGGGGGATGCCCACGTAGGGGTGGGGGGCCATCGAAAAAGTTGCCCCCTCCCCCCAGGGGTCGGGCAAAGAATTCTTTATATATAGCTAGGGAATGGGCTAAGTACCTGATACCCTTACACTGTTGCGAAGTGAACCCTGAAAGTTTACATAATGTTCATTACGCGCCATAACCGCGTAACTATATGATTACACAGGGTATTCAGGCAAACACTATAACAGCCGTTCTACTGTTCGGGCGTGATATCCACCGGGGCGGCCTCTAGGTCGGTCGAGTCCTTGAAGACCACGGTTACGCCGATGGACTCCTGATTCTTCGTCATGCCAAGGACATTGGCGGCCAAGGCCACCATAGGGCCCTTCTCGTGTAACTCAACTTCGCAGGTCTCTGACATAACCTCGCCCTCTTTGTCGAACCTCTTGGTTTTCTTAACCTTTCTGATCGCGGCAGACAGCCGAGGGGGCAGCTTGCGGACATCGTCTATGCTATCTACCGACTCCTCGAAGTCTCCCAAATCTGAGAAAGCCAGACGTGAAATTTCCTGCTCGAGCCGTTCCCGCGTGAGAATGCTCGTTTTTTGGGCAATTTCCCCCAATCTGGCGAGCTCCCGCTGCACCCGTGGTTTAGTGAGGTTTTTGCTGCCATCGGTTTGTGCTGTAGCTACACTCGCTCGCGGATGTATGGACAAATACGCTTGTGTGGCGTTGCGGCTGGTAAAATAGGCTCTTGCGAATGCCAGGTCTCTCTCTGAGCCTATCCCCATGGAGTCTGGGATGGTCTCAGTCTCTACTGAGAGGAGAAGAGGGGAAGGGGAATCCAGGTCTTTGCGTTCAGTGTCCATACATCATCCTACCACCCCACGAAGAACCCCGCAAGACCCCCGAAGGGAAGGTAAGTGGTATTTCCAAAACCGGCTGGAGCTTGGCTTTTGACTCCAAGGCAGCCTGTGGTACGATGTGCCCTTGACAAAGGGATGATCCAATGACTCTTTTAGTCGCGATTAGAGGACAGGATGGAATGGTTTTGGCGGCAGATAGCCGGGGAACGTTTGGAGATCCTCGCGGTATTACCGCACAGAATGACGCGCAACAAAAGGCGCACATACTATCATCTCATGTCGGCGCACTTGTTGCCGGTTCTGGCGCAGTTGGTTCCCTTGTGCTCGATGCAGTAAAGCAACAAATCAAAGACGCTAGGACTGACGGAGCCACACCTGTAATGAATGCCCTTCGTGAGCATTCCAGAACATCATATAATAATTGGTTCCCTACTGTTGCAGCAATCCCGCCAGCAGCCCTGGCCGCAACAGGGCAAGTAGCTGTACGGCCCGATCTAGCCTTTATTGTCGCAGGCTATGAAACGGACAATGTAACACCACGCCTATATGGGTTGATGAGTGCGTTTGATTTTTCTCCGATGCTTCATGATTATGGGTTCGCCGTTACAGGTGTGGCCCAATATGCTTTGTATCTTCTAAATAGGCTCTACCAATCTGAGCGTGCGGTAAAAGAATTGGTATCTCTGGCAACATATGTGATTACCGAAACTGCAAGTCAAGACGGTAAGGTTGGAGGCCCTGTAAGCGTGATTACGATCAAGCCTGGGGCTGAAGGTTGCAAAACCATGTCCCCAGAAGAAGTTCAAGAGATTGAAGAAGCTAACAAGAACCGCTCGCTTTCTCTGCGGAATAGCTTCTATAATAATAAGAAAGAGGAGCCAAGTGGAAACGATCCGAAGCCCATTTAATCCAGCAGCGGCAAGTATATTGTACGAAGTTACTCTGCCCTCCGGAATGATCATCACAAATCCATCTGGGTTTGGAGAAGAGCTTCAGGCGAAGCCCCAACCGTGCGTAATCGTCACGGATGACGGTAGAGTTATTTTTGCAACCAGCATTGGGGAACAGGTAAAGACCTTCATCCCTACATACTTTCCACCGCTGCTTTAATCGGTAAGTAAGTCCACAATATCACCGATCTCCCAAAGTTTACCGGTCACCCCTGCCGCCATCGCGGGCGAACAGCGAAGCGTCTTGTGGATCTTCGCGAAATTGTAATACATGAAGTGAAGCGAGATCGCCGCGATGTGGTTCTCAATCTTCTTCGAGAACCCATTGGTGAGCCGCGTGAACCGGCGCATGTGCATACGCATCGTCAGGTTTTGGCGCTCTACGAAGCTCGTGCTGATTTTCTCCTTATCCGGGGCGCCGCTGACGATGTGCTTTTCAGTGCCGATGCATTCAGCCGGGCTGTACTTCCCGGCCTGGTCGAACGTGGCCCCGTAAACCTTTATCAGTATGGCGTAATCAATCTCCCCACCAAAGGCGCTGTCAATCGCGTTGACGTAGAGCTTGAGCCCATCCGTGGTGATTTGAACCCGGTTAGCAAGGCGGCTCTTGAGGTCATTCACAAAATTGCGGGCCGTCTCGGCGTCGCGGCTACCGACAATCCACGAGGGAACGAGCTTGGTTTCCGCGTCGATGGCCGTCCATGTCCAAACGTCTCCGGCCCACCGTTCCGCATCCATTTCGGGCGTGACGTTCTTCTGCTTGGCATAGACGAAAGACCAGATTTCATCGCATTCAAGTCGATTCAGCTTCAAATTTTGAAAGGCATTATCCTGGTAATCAAGGCAGGCCGCGCCGATGTCTCGGAGCAGTTTCAAGACGGTATTCTTGGCAACCCCAGTCATGCGCACGGTGGCGTTAATCGAAACTCCCTCTACGAGAGCGGATACGACTTGGATGCGTTGTTCGCGGCTTAGCTTGTTCATACTGAACATTATGCATGAACGGTCATGCTTTGTCAAGGACAAAATTATGCTATCAGCTTTGATAGTGTAATCAAAGACTTGCAATCATTTTGCCTTGTGTGGTAGTATTACGAACACGAAGGGCTTGACTGTTTTTCGTGAAAATGGATAGGCCGCCCGGTTGTCAATCGGACGGCCCTGCGCTAAAGGCTCACAGGGGAAAGCGGCTAAACTTTACCCCCTGTGGGCTTTCATACGGTCACTTAGCCCAGCGGGCGCGGGCGGCGGCCTTGGCAATCTCAGATCGTCGGGTGGGGGTGAGCTTGGCGGCGCGGGCGCGGCCCCCCTTGGGGCCCCCTAGCTTGCCAAGCATGACGGCGGCGGGGTTCTTCCCCTCATCGGGGTTCTTTTGGCCGGTGGCCTGTTGTACGATGTCAAAAGCTAACGTACTCGTGTCCCGCCTGGTTGCTTGTTTTGCCATGGGTTCATGGTCGCACCGAGGGCGAGAGGCGTCAAGGCTTCGGAATTTCAAACTGAACCACTACCAGACCCCCGAAGGGAAAGGGCATTGCATGTGCCTTTGAGAGTGACTTCCAGCACCTTCCGCAGGCGCGTGCTTCCGCCCCGAGTCGGTTTCGCCATTCTTTCGTCTGGAATGCTTCCCGCATACCGGCGCCCAACGCGCCAAAAACCGGGCATTTTCAACACCTAAACAACCGCGTTTTAACCTTCGCCAAGCAATACGAAAGACGCGTTTTTCATAGGTAAATGCAAAAAGCCCTTGACGCGGTAGCGCTTTCGTGTTATCCTGTTTTCAACGTCAACGAACACCAACCAAAACGAAAGGCGCAAATCATGGCATACAAAATCTACAAAGGAATTGGGACCGCAGGTGAATGGGTGGACGGAGGCCAGACTCGCGCCCAGGTACTCGCGGCGCTGGCACGTCACGGCCTGCTGTTGCCCGGTACTAGCTTCGGGGCGACAATGCCCCGTTTCGGCCGCATGCTGGTTATCTCTCACCCGATCCGAGAAACCACCCTCGGACTCGCCACCAATTACACGATCTCCCACGAGTAACTATGTACACACTCACCACCACCCACGCAACCGCCACCGTAGCCGGACTAGCCCAGGCACTCATTGAGGCCCACAGGTTGCAATTCGTAGCCCAGCTCGCAGGGCTCAGCATCGGGATCACTATTTCACAAACCCACAATTAGAAAAGGAAAACCAAAACCATGAAAACGATTCAACAGCTTGCCGCCGAAATGGCCGCCCAATTCGAAACGCGCACCCACAATAACGGAGACACTTTCCAGTGTCTCAAAGATGGCCACCCCGATTGGATGCATGATGTTTGCCGCAAGGCGCACGGCGACATGCTGCCCGATGACTACCGGTACGACATGATCGCAACGGCGTGTGAGGCCATCAGCGAATCCTACGACACCCAGATCGAAGACCGAGATTTTGGCCAGGCCATTGATGGCTGTGTCTCGGTCTACAATCATGAGCAGTTGCGCTGGCTGGCCTCGAATCTCAACCGTGCCGGATACTGCGACAAGGCGGCCGTTCAGTTCGGGAACGATTCACCCGACATCATGAAGATGATCGCCGGGGGCTGGTACTACGAGGCCGATGAGGTTTTCAGCCTCGTGATTGACGCCTTGACCGAAGAAGTCGAAAACCAGAACGCCTGACATCCAACAGACTCCCCGCACGCCGGGGGGTCGATTGGATAGCAGTACAACCACAAACAGGAGGATACCATGTTACACACTGCAAAAATCCGGTTTCACCACTTGGGCCCAATCGCCCGGCAGTTGCAAGCCCAAATGATAAACACCCTACACAGCGCCGAGCCTGTCTATCAGGCACTCGAAGACCGTGCCGCCGAACTGGTGGAAATGAACATCGATCAACCGGTTACGGTTGAGTCCTGCCGTGCCAGCGAATCTAAGAGCGGACGCCCAGAATACCTAACCCTTAAGTTGACCGATTTTGTCATCACATCAGCGGAGGATTGAACCATGACTCTCGTTTTCGCCAGAAATCACCAAGAGGCCAAGATCTGGGCCGAACGCCACCACCTACATCCCAGGGAATGGATCTACATCGATTCACCAGAAACGTGCAAGGGCATGAGGGGATGTAGTGTGGCCTACGTTGGAACATGGGTGCGCCGGGAAGACCAGGCCGAGATTATGCAGGCCATCCGGAAATGGGTATGCACATGACCCCCCTAGAAGACATCCGCGCCGCATGGTACTCAGCACGGCCAGACCCCGGCCGGCCGATTGGGCCCAATGACCATCAGCTCATCGTGGCCTATGCCCGGCGCCGCTACCGAACCACCTACGAGGACGCCAGCGATACCCAGATCGTCAACCTCGTGCTACAAAGTGACCTATTCCCAACCACCAAAACCCCGAAATGGAGATGACCATGCCCAAAAAGACCAAGATCTCGACCCCCCACGCCTGGACACCCGCGGAAATGGGCCGGAAAGGCGGCAAGGCGGGCACCGAGGCCCAAATGGAGGCCAGGAGGCGGTCGATTGTGGCCAACGGCCTTGCAGCGCGAAAGGGGACCCATTGCACCTACTGCCGAAAGCCTTGGGATCTACACATCCCCTGCCGGTGACGTAAAAAGGCCCGATCCCGCGATTGGGGTCAGGCCTCCGATTGTGCCAGCCTGTAGGTTGTATGGACACCTACCCAGACTCCCCCTCCCCTACGGGCTCGATTTCCCAATACTGAACGAAAACAGATCGGTACCCAATCTCGATAGCGAGTGCACCGGATGCCCGACGGGATGCAATCGTTCCCTCTGTTCCGGGCTCGGCGTAACCTTCGCCGCCGGGGCTTCTTCGGCTGAGGTCGATCCGCTCCGTGAGCCGCACCCTCTGTCCTACCGTGTAGGGGGTCATGGGGTTCTCTTGGGTAGGGGGAAATCTTCTGCGCTGCCCGCGGGGGCCTCCATGGTGCTCGCCGATGGGCCGTGGTGCTCTCTGTGCATGCACGTGCTCACCCACCAGCCAACCGCCTCAGGTGCGACGTACCCGCACTTGTACCGAATGCTGTTGCCAGCCCGGGGAAGCTCGTAGCATTCATCGAAAGTTCGATCCGGGCCCCTTCCTCGGCACCCGAGGCGTCGACAGTGGGTGGGGGCCTCAAGCATACCGTTCAACTTAACGCCTTGTGCTAAGTCGCTTACTTCCATTTTTCCCGCCTCATTTGAGGTCGAAAAAAGAGCAGAGACCCAGCGCATGAGGTCACCGATTCGACAAAATATCGCAATTCGATATGGTCGTTGACGTGGCCCTTGCTCGGGCTTTCACCAAACACGCGTGTCATAAGGGCCTCAACGGTCTCCCCCGGCTTTAATTCGTAGGCGTGCGACACATCTGCCGCGTGGTCGCCACGGTAGTCACTGGTTTTGTGTATTACGCTGATCTTCATCTCTCCCCCTCTGGCCCGTGGGCCGATATTGGGGCATCGCCCCGTGTTGTGAATCATGGGCGGGCCTCGACAATGCTCATCTGCCCAGCGTGCGCCGCAATTCGTTCGGACGCCGTTTTGCATCGGGCCGGATCTTCTTCGGCCCCGATACCGGTTCTACCTTCAAGCGCAGCTGCAAGCACCGTTGTACCGCCACCCAAAAACGGATCGGCCACCACATCGCCCCGCAATGTGTAATCGCGCATGATGGCCCGCATCAAATCAAGGGGCTTTTCCCCGACCACGCTTTTCGTTTTCGCGTTCGCAATGCCGTGAATGTAGTACCCGTCACGGTGACCAACCCTTTCGCGAGGTAGCCGAATCTTGGGCCGCGCCACGGTAATGTATTCAGCCCGGCAAGATGGCCCGTCGCCCGTCATTCGCGGGGCTCCATTTTTGGCAATCCAGATCACAGGCGCGAAAACGTACCATCCGAGATCGGTCAAGTCATCAGCGATCCACGCCTGCCCGATATGGTCATTGAACGTCACAATCCAGAACGCGGCCGAGCGCACAGCCCATTCGCAGTACTCACGACACTGTTCCCGAGTCCATGCATCATACGGGATATTCATCTTGCGCTTGGTGCCCTTTTTCCCAACGGCGTAGTCATTTCCGTTTCGGTACCCGATCAGGGTTCGCCGGGTATAGGGCGGGTCGGTAATCACGGCCGCGCATTTCACGTCGGCCATGGAATCCTGCCACCTCCCCTCCCTTACTTCCCATCCTTGGCCCGACCATACGCGGGGCGCAACGGTGGGGGTCATACGGTTTTCCTGAGCCCGTTCCGGCTCGTGATGTACCGTTGACCATCCTCAAACTCGACCAGGGCAGAGTTCATGCGCCCCCGGCAGATCACCCGGCACCGCTGGCCCTTGCGGCTCGGGCTCGGGCGTTTCGACCATGACCAGATGTACGGGAAGGTCATGCGATCACCCCCCGTGCTTTGCTATCTCGTTGCATTTTTCAATATAGTTACCGTGAATGTCCCGACTCGTGTACATGGCGCATTCCCGTGCATCTTTTTCAGCCAGCATGATCGGCTCTGCTTGCGCTCTCCACCACATCGGCACAGGCACATGGCATGTCACATGCGGCCACTTGGTCGGGTGGCGCTCCTCGTAAGGTCGGCTATATGCACACCATCCGCACGTTCTCATTTCGCCACCTTGCACGGCAGACACCGGCACACCTTCGCATCCCGGCACGCCACGAAAGCGGCCTGATCCTTCGGGTTCTCGTGGTTGCAGATGTATTCGATTGCGCTCAGGCACGCTGATTGGGTAGGGGTGGGCTGGACAGTCGCACAGTCGGTAGCGCATAGAATTATTGTTAACAAAAATGGCTTCACGGTTTCACCTCAATGCAGGAATATTCGAGGCGGCGGCATTCTGCCCAGAATTTACCGTTGGCCGGGTTCAACCAGATCTCGCAATCGCGTCGATCCCATGCTTCGATTCTGGGAAGGCAATCACGCGGGGTCACCTTCATGCGGCCCTCATAGTCTGCCCATCGTTCGCTTCTAAGATCACTCCAAACAAGATGGCCAATTGACGGCTGAGTGACTGGCGTAGGCGAGGGTAAAACTGGGCACGGAACGGGCACCGTCGCGCAGCCCACGAGGCACAGGGCCAGGAGGTAGCGGATCATGGGATCACCCGATCTTCAATCGCGTTCAGAACGTCGCCTGCGTAAATTTTTTGAGGGAGAAACGATCCGCCTTTCTTGCCCGCGCATGTCTTCTTTCCACAATGCCCGCACAGGCCAACGGATGCATGCAGGGCGCTGATAATCCGCTCCCGCTCCTTTTTGATTTCTTCGCTTATGGTCATGATTTCTCTTTCTTCCGTTTGTCGGCGTCGATTTCACGCAGGGTGATTTCGAGGTATTTTTTACAGTGCGGCGTGCTCATGGGCAGGCTCGGCTCTTTCCCCTCCGCGTCGAATTTGGCGTACACCCGGCCCGTATCGACACCAGCCCAATAGGCGCGCTCAAGATCCGCTTTCGTGTAGCTCACGGCTTCCCCTTCCCCGTGCAAACGTGTAGGGCCTGCCCATCCACCATCATGCGCTGGCGGATCGCCGCCTGTTCCTCGTATCTGTCCATCACCGGCCCCCTGTCTTGACTCGACCGCCACACCTACCGCAATACGGGAATGTCGTTGTGTTAGCCCAACGCGCCGGGATTCCACACCCGCACCACACCGGCCCGTGGCCGAGGCGGATGGTGATCGCTACCGGCGTCTCATCCTCTTCGGCCAGGCATACCGCCGTTTCCTTAGTTCTCCCGGCAATGCAGAGATCGCCGGTTTCCTTGTTCATCACGGCCCACTGCCGCGCCTTGATCTTCGGTTTCGCTTTCATTTCGTGACCTCCAATTTTCTAACGATTACCATGCAATATGGTGGATCTGTTTCCGTGCTTCTTCGCTCAACCGTCAGCCTGTCAATCTGCGTATCATCAAACCCCAGCGCCGCCGCCGTTGCATCTTCCACAAGCTTAACCCGGTTGTCAATGTCGCAGCGATTTCTATTTGCGAACCAGAGGCGCAGCGTGAATTCAATCCGATCCTTTTTCGTGAATCGATATCCCAATAATTGCGCCGTGTTTTTTACACGTGCCGTAGTGATGGCTTTGAAGCTGGTGCCAGCATCGGTCATGTACATGCGCCCATTGCGTGAGCGTTTGTATACGCTGTTCGTTGACGGCGGCATATCGAGCACGACGGTAAGTGTCACGCGATCACCTTGACGCGCACCACGCGGGCGAGGCAACCTGGGCCCCACATGCGCAATTTATATTCCTTTTCTTCCCTCGCCTTTCGCCGGGTTCCGCATGGTACTATTCGCCATGTGCGGATCGAGTACCGCCACTCCACCGCCCAGTATGTGCGCTTTTGCTTTTTCATGTAGGCTCCATTCTAATGATTAAAAATACTCCTTTTTCCAGCCGCACCGCCCCCGGCCCTTCCATCGTCACCAATCGGCCATCCCCTACCGGGTGCAGGTTGTGGAGCGTGCGGGGCACGTAGATCGATTCCTTCTGGTTTCCGGTGTTGAGCCGGTCAATCTTATTTACGTGGAGAGAGTCGGTCATGTACACCTCGGCCATCTGGCCGGCCGACAATGCCCGCAGATCCATCGACCGTCACCGTACTTGTGGCGCCGTGGGAAACTGGTAAATGGCAGCCAGTGACCCTTCGGGCAGTAGGCCAACCCCGAATCCACATGCACCTGGGCGTAATGGGTCGTACAGTTCGCCAGTCGGGCAAACTTGCGAACAGCCTGGGGGCTGACATCGTTCACTTCACATACTCCTGGCAGGCGTGCTTGACGATGGTGGTAACGGGCACTCCCGTCTTGGCCGACAATGACGCCATGGCCGAATACAGGGGCTTTTCAAAGCGCATGGAGCGAACAACGGTTTTTGCCATCGCCTCTGGCCTGGACTTGGGTCGGCCTATTTTTGGTTTTTTCATTGGGTAAAACCTCGTGTTGTTATGATACTACACTTCCCGGTTGGGCTTGTCAAGGCATCCTCTCTACGTTCACCGCCTGCGGGCCCTTGACGCCCTGCTGCACGTCAAATGTCACGTCGTCAGCTTCGGCCAGGCCGCGGAACCCCGTGCCCTTAATTCCGGTGAAGTGAACGAATACGTCCTTCCCTCCCTCCGCGGGTGAAATGAACCCGTACCCTTTTTTCCCATCAAACCACTTTACTTTTCCTTGCATTAGTATCTCCTGATGATTTCTAGTTGTTTAACCACGACGAAACAATTTAACGCATCCAGAACACACGGCCCGCAGATAAGATGGCCGGCTAGTTTCACAAACCTCTGAACAGGGGCTCCACAGTGCTCACACTCCAGCCATTGGTCGGGCTTTACCTTCATCAGATGCACGGGATTTAACCTTTCGGATTCGCATGTACTTCAAATAATTCAGAACATCTTCGGATACTTCCACCCCGACCTTTTGCACGCGGGAATCATCCGGCCAGCCACCATACTTCTGCTTGTAGATAAATTTTGCCCACCCCTTTTTATGACCCTTTTCCTCCCCGTAGGCCAGAAGCTCGGAGTACCATCGTGCCTTTGTTTCCGGTGAATTGTCCAATGCCTTCTTTTCCTGCAACCGCTTCTTGCGCTCCAGCCGTTGCAGCTCGGCGTCGATAACCTCTACCGGCTTGCCTTCCTTGACCGTCATCTTGTGCCCACATTTCGGGCAAATCTTTAGGCGTTTGAAAACGAATTTACAGGCCGGGCACGTCCTGGCCCTGGCGGGATCTTCCGGCTTCGGTTTCCGGGCGGCCCGCTCCTGAATGGTTTCATCGGCGTCGAGTGACCAACCAAAGTCCTCATCCAGCCAACCGTGTCTAGCCACGTTACCGGAATGGTCGATCAGGATGGCATTTTCCTTGCCAAAGAACGGCCGCAGGACACGGCCGGCCATCTGGATATATCTCCCCGGATTGCGGGTCATCTGGGCCAAGATAGCGCATGAGATTTGAGGTTCATCCCACCCCTCGACCAGAATCCCGTAATTCGACACCACACGGATATACCCAGAATGCAGGGCGTCGAAAATGTCCTGCCTTTCACCGTCTGGTGTGTCGGCGTCGATGTGGGCCGCCTTGACCCCAACCTCGTTAAACGCCTCGGCGATGTGGATGGAATGTGCTACGGATTGGGCGAAGGCCACGGTCTGCCGTTCCGGGCAGATACGAAACCAGTTCTTTACGATGTCCCCGACCAGCTCTTTCCGATCCTGGGCGTTGGCGGCGTCGTTCTCATCGAAGTCCCCAGTTATGCGGGAAATCCTAATGTGGCTCGTGTCTGGGGTATGGGGCCCGTAGTACTCCACTGGAACCAAGAACCCCTGGGCCGTCAAATCGGCGATTGTAGGGCCCATCACCATGTCCCGATATACTTTGCCCAACCCCTTCCCGTTCCCCTTGCAGGGGGTCGCCGTGAGGCCTAGAATCACCGCCTTAGCATACTCCTTCCGCACGTTATCATACATTTCCGAAAGCGAAACGTGAGCCTCGTCTGGAATGATCAGGTCGGCATCCGGGAAGATGGGCCTGTAGGCTTCTGGCCCCGTTTGTTTCTTGGTGTACCGAGAATCAAGGGTTTGGATCGAGCACACCTGTACCGGCGCCACGGGCTTCGGCCTGACGCCGGCCATGATTACCCCGTGGTGAATCCCCTCCCTTTCCAGCTTGGCCGCGCATTGATGAACCAGCTTTCTACGGTTGGCGAGGAAAAGAACTTTCTTGTTTTTGGCAATCGCCCCTTTGATGATTTCAGAGGCAACGTGCGTCTTCCCTCCCCCGGTAGGTAGGACATACAAGACCTCCCGATTCCCCTTGCGAATGGAATCGCGGATCTTCTCGATATCTGCTACCTGGTAGGGCCTAGACTCCACGAATCAGACTCTTCCAGACTCGAAGTGGGCGCTCATGACATTCGGGACGGGTTGACAGCCACCATTCATGAAGTGGAACGCAGACCTGTTGGGCTTGTACCTTCTTCATTACCGCCCCCATGGCGCAGGGATGATGAGGTTTCAGGATCGTGAGGCCGGACAGCTCGTGCCACACGTCGTCCGTTGTGAAGTGCTGCTTTTCGGCGGCAACCTTGACCACGGCCAAACGGGCATGGTCAAACCAATCCAGGTCGGCGTGCGCGTGAACCCGGTCGATTGCCTCTTTCGTGATCGCGTTCATTTACTTGGCCAGTTTGAGTATTTCTTCCACCGCCCAAACACGCCCCTCGTATTCGAGCTGGGGGATATCGACGAACAGATCCCGGTTCTTTACCTTGACCAGGAATTTTTCGATGTCCGAGGTCAGGATGGAGTCTCGGCGCCCGTGTTGCTCCTTTTCCACGTCCTTGAGCTTGACGCGCTTGCCTGTGGTCTTGGCCTTTGCGACCAATTTCTTTTGCTTGTCGGGCGAGAGTTTGGACGCCCTTCCGGCCGTACTCGCGGACATCAGTCCGTCCTGGGTGGCCTGCATCGTTTCCGGGGCCGCCGAAAGCAGATCCAGTGCCGCCCTGACCCTTGCAACGGATCGCCCGATACGGTCGGAAATCTTTTTGTTGTCCCACCCCCACCGCTTGAGTCGGCCGATCGCTTCGGCCTCTTCCAGCGGATTAAGCGGTTCACCCTGGCCGTTCTTGTTGAGCATCTTCACCACGTCATCGGCCTCGTTCGCGCCCTTCTCGACCAGGATGACCGGAATGCTTTCCAGTTCCATCCCGTCCTGAATGGCCATCTTGACGGCCCGCAGCCGGCGCTCGCCGTCAACAACATAGAGTTTTCCGTCTTCCATCCGGCACTCGATGGGGCATGAGTCAAAAAACCCGTTGTTGAAAATGCTCTTGGAAAGCTCCTTGAGCCGCTCCTGGTTGAAGAATGTGCGGGCGTTGAACCCTGCCTTGATGTTGAGATCATCGGGACTGAAATACCGAACATCCCGCGCCCTGCCATTGCTGTCTGCTTTGAAGTTCACTGTTTTCCTCCAGTGGTTTATTGTAATCGTTTCGCCCGTTTTTCCATGATGGAATCATAAATATCCGGCCAGTTCTCCCGTACCTGAGCCCCTACGTAGGCGAGGTTCACGGCCTCATGAACCGCCTCGCTCATTCCCCTTTCCGCGCAAATCAGGGATCGCAGAAGACTGTACATGCGCTGTTGCGCGTAGTGAGTCACCGTCCACCGGCCCTTGGAGCACAACCCCGCAATCTGATAGATCTCCAACTCGTCGTCGCGCTCGGAGAATTCACGCAACGCAAAGAACGTCTGCCAGCGTTTTCGGGCCAGGACGTTATCGGCCACGGTCAACGCCTTCCCATGCGTAGGCTACCCCTCCGCAATCGCATTCCTTAAGCACATGCCCCGTGGGGGATCGGTAGATGGTCCAGTGGGGATTTTTGCAATACTCGGCGTGGGACTTGTCCTGTACTGGCCGGTTGTCATCCAGGCGGCTGACAAATCCTATGGACTTCGCGACCGTGTAGTAACCGAAAAGAATGACTGTGATGACCAGAATCCCAAAGGCCATCAGTACAAATCCACCATTTGGGGTATCCAGAAGCAACTGCACCTGTTCCGTGAGCCAAGTCATAATCCTCGATCCTTCTTCGGGTTGATGTTTTCGAATAGTTCTGTGACCGACTTGTCGCCTTCGGAAATTTCCACCCTCGAACCCGCATCGTCTGGAATTGATGTAATACGCAAATCCTTCCTCGGGTCTTCGCAGTCCAAATGGCACTGGTGGCAGAGCATGATCTGGTGGCCCGTGTCGAATCGGCTTATGCCGTATTTGAACGGGTTCCGTCCCCAAATATGATGCCAGTCCGTTGCTTTCCGTTCCCGACCAAGGGCGGCGCACGCCCTACACATTCCACCATCGCGCTTATTGACGATAATTCGGCACAAGCGATCAAATTTGTCATTCCGCGTCTTGGGCTTTTGAGGCCCCAAACGGAGGAATTTCAGGTATGCGCCGCCCTTGAACTTAACCATTTTCTTCGGTAACTTTCTTGACGGTACAGAAGGATTTCACCTTCTGGTTGAAGTGGGCACCGGGGCTATCGGCCTTGAGCCACGACAGCCAGGCGTGTTCCGGCATGGGAAAACATTTGTACACGTCCCCCGGAGTTGGCTTACCATCCACCTTTTTGATGAACTGGACTCGGGCTGTCTTTGTACCAGGGTCATACCCCCATGCCCAAAGCTGGGAACTGTTGGGAACCCGTTCCATGGGAATGTCACGCATTTTCCACTTCCCCCAGCGCCGCGACGGCCTGTTGAACCCGGATTCCAATCAGGCGCCGGGCGTCCTTGTCCTTGATGGTGGCATCCCCTACGATTTCCATCACCGCGGCAAAGACTTCCATGCGGTTGCGACGGTCTTCGTTACGCTTCTGGCGGGCGATTTCGTCCTGTTCGGCCTTCTGCGCCAGCCGGATCTTCTCTTCGGCTTCCTTGCGTTCGGCCTCTTCCTTGGCCGCCTTGGCGTTTCTGGCATCTTCGGCTTCCTTGTCGGCTCTCTGACGCTCGGCGCGGGCCGCCTCGTCCCGTGCCTCGATGTCGGCCTGGGCCTGCTTGCCGGCCAAAAGACCCTGGAGGCCCCCCAGCACCGTCTCCTTCGCATCCTGGGCTTCTTGGGTGAGTTCGGCAAAGGACTCGTCCACCACGAGGGCTTCGGCCTGCCTGACGCGAACCTTGAGCCCTTCCAGCGACAAACCCGGGGCCCCCTTGCCCAATTCGTAGAACTGGTTGATGCGGTCACGGATGTAGTTCACCCGGTTGCGCTCGGCTTTATCCCGAAGTTCCTTGGCAGCCTCTTCATCCCGGCGCTTCTTGTCGGCGGCATCGAGTTCGGCCTGCTTCCGATCCTGCTCGATTTTCTGGTCGGCAAGACGCTTGGCCTCTGCCTCGGCCGCCTCTGCCTTGGCCAACATGTTCGTGAGCTGCAACAGGGACTCAGACCGTGCCCCTTGGGCCAGCGACAGCCACTCGGCGAAGTCAGCACCCATTTCAAGGGATTCGATTTCGGCCATGATCTGCCGTACTCCCTCGGGAGTCTTGAACGCCGCCCGCGCCGGGGCCCCCTGAATATCGGAAATGCGCTTCTGGATACCGGCAATCCGTTCATCCTCGATGCGTTTGCGTTCGGCCTTGGCCTCGGCGAGCTGCCTTTCCTTGGCCTTGATGAGGGCGTCGATCGGTTCCTCCATGGCAACCAGCTTGGCCGTGTATTCCTTGGCGACCTCGTTCCGGTGCCGAATGCGCTCGTTGTCGTCGGCGTTGAGCTTTTTGCGCTCCTCGTCGAGCCCGGTGCGGGCCGAAACCAAGACCTTGCGAGTCTTTCTGGCCTCGTCCATGCCCGAAGTTGTTTCCACGTCGAAAACGTAATCCTTGAGTTTCAAAGCCATCTCGTCAAGCACCGCCTTGGCCGTGCTGTAGATCTGGATCTGGGCTCCCTGTGAAGCGGGAAGGACTTCCACATTTTCGGCTGGTATTATCTTTACGTCATCCATGTATTACTCCTCCTAGATTAGACCGCGTTTAGCTTTTTCTACCGTGGCCGCCGCAAGAAAGATGGCCAAATCTGAAATCCCGTTGTGGGGAACCAATGAATACTTCCCGTCTGCCCTCAGGTGTAACCCGAACCGCCTTTTCACGTTGCGCCCGGTCTCGTGACGGAATGCTTCTGCGTATCCTGCCGACTGCCAGGCGTGCTCCCGACATTTTACACCGCTTTTCACGTCGATGTAAGTGAGATCCCCGTCGTACTCCCCGAACAAATCCCCAGTTCCTGCATAGAACAGTTGCGAATGAAACAGTAGGAGTTCGGATGCTTCCACCTTGAATGGTTCTGATTTCTCAAACTTCTTGTAGGCCTCCAGGTATCCGGCCAGATCCTCTGGCGCCGAATCCAACCCGAACGAAACATAATTCTCGATGACTTTGTGAACCCGATTCCCTTTTTCGGCCGACTCCTCAGTAAACCACCGATCATCCACCAGCCCGCAATTTTTCAGGATGGAGGTCGCACCCGGAACCTGGATATCGCCGTGCCAATAGGTATGGGTACGTGCATCAAATCGCATGTCGTGGGAGGGGGGCATGGGTCAGCGTTTGTACATTCCGAAGCGCAAGTGTTCGCCAAATGTTTCGCCTCTATTGTCGTTAAGCCACCGTAAATAGCGTTCCCTTGACCGTGAGACCTTCGGCGGTCGCGGGCTGTGCTTCTCGATGAAGTCAAGACCCTCGGGCGTCACCGTGAAAAGAGCATCGCCCCCGGTAAGCTCGTTGCCCGGGCGTTCTTTCATCAGGCCAAGCTGTACGGCCTCTCTGCAAATCGGGTAGTCGGTCGAGCCGGGCCCGGTGCAAAAGTGGTTGCGGTACTTGGCACCATGCCCGTATTGATCAACCCCTACCGAATGCTGCAAGATGCTCAAGATCGTTTCGCCCATCATTCATTCCCTTTCTATTCAGTGATTCAGTGAAGGGCCGCTGGGGGTCGGCCCGTTGACGCTCCCTGCTCAGGTGGCCGGGGTGAAATCGACGTAAAACTCGTCGCCCTCTTTGTACTGGCCGAACAGCGCCGGGTTCACGATGCACATGGACAGCCGCGCCGAGGGCGTCCACTTCGCAAACGTGTTGTTCTCGTCGCTGCCGTCGGCCGGGTACTGGCTCGGACCGACGGCTATCATTTCAAGGTTTTCCTGGCTCTTGGCGCCGCCGTCCAGCGGGTACACTGCCACGCTTGTGATCTTCATTTTTGCTCGCATTGTTGCCATGCCTACCTTCCTTCTGCCCTCTCGGGCGTGTTGTTAATCGTGAAGGGCCGCCCCACCGGCATGAGGCGGCCCAGGTGCCGACTCGTTAAGACTTCGCCGGTGGAAAATGGAACTTCACTGTGTCATCGACAACCAGCAAGCCCATCAGCGTTAAACACCACCCATCGCCCTGCGCGAAGATCTGGGTGCCATCTTTCACCCCGCCGATCTTGAATGTGTCGCCAGGCAAGTCGGCAATCATCCGGGCGTAACGACCATTGCAGTAGAAATTTTGACGCACGGCTGGATCGTCGCTTACTGGATAAATCGCAACGGGAAATACTTCCTCTACCTTTTCCGCTTTTCCAGTCACCCCTTTGCCGTCACACGCCCCGCATTCTGCTTCGTGCTCATCGCCGCAGGAAATGCAATCGCAATCAACAGACCCGGTTCCGTCGCATTCGTCGCACGGCTTAGGGGGTTCAATCGGTGCCGGAATTGGCGGGGGTGGGAACGTGGCCACCCATGCTCGGTAATCGGCCATCGACACGACTGATGTGACTGAATCCGGCGATACCACCGCTGGCCAGAATCCTTTCGCTACTAGGTTGTTGCAGCGCGGTGCATTAGCTGGGCCGTCGTCGTCAAGCGACCCTTCCACGATGCACGCGATATGCCCATCGGTTCCGGTAGCGTATCTCTTATTATCGATTGTCTGGTTGTACGGTTTTAACAAGTCAATTCGCGTTTCATCAGTGCTGCAAAATGGTGTCAGGATTTTTACCAGTTCATCGTTTGTCATAGGTTTACCTCTAGGGGTTAATCGTTCGTGAATGTGAATTGCAGGGGGTGGCCGGGATCAGCCATAAATTCCCTTTCACCTGCGGACGCTTTGGCCGAAGCGCCACCGCACCCCCTGCAAATTGTTTTTCAAGTAGGCCGCCAGATATGCGTGGCGTGAATCAGTTCGTCGGTTCCCTCGTAGTAGACCAGGGCGTCACCGGTCTTGGTTTTGACATCGCAGGCCGCACAGGTTTTCCCGTTGATCGTACCCGTTACTTTCTGGCCTCCAGTGAGTGTCCAGATTCGCTCTGACGGGGGCGGTTCCGGCTCGGTGTCCACGACTTCCGGGTGAAACTCCTGCTGCACCCGCGAAGCTTCTTCCGGTGGTTCGTCGTCAGCGGCCGGCGCCGAGACCAGCGCCTTATAGGCCGCGTCAAACTGACCCGTGCCCACCTGCCGCCGCATGACCGCCTGTTCAAGTGCCTGCTTTTGAACAGAGGCAATGTCCTTGGCCCGCAATTCGACATGGCAGACAAAAACCGTTGTCTCCACATCTCCGGTCGGGTTGACCTTCATGGGCTTGAGAACCAGCCAAAGGGGCAGCCCGCGAAGGGTGCCTACAACCGAAAGGATCTGCTGGAGAGACCCCACCATCTGCTGCACGCTGATGATTGAGGTTGTGCGCCATTTGTGAACCGAACCGGCCGTTGCGTGCCCAGGGGCCACAATGGAACAGTGAAGCGTTCCATGGGGCTTACAGGTCGGCCCGCTCTTGGCGTCGAGTAAGGGGCAGGGGCAGGGCTTCTGGCGTGTCTCACCGGTGCGCTTTCCTTCTGCCATCACCCACTCGACCGCATCTTGCCCGTCCCCTCGGCATTGCAGCTTGTGCCCAGCATAAATGGCGTAGGATGTCGGAAACACGAGGTCGATATCGTCCGAGTGCAGGATGATGGGGATGGCACGAATGCACCCGTCTTCGTCCTTGTCTAGGGCGTCCATCATGCCCGTGTCAAGCTCGAAGTCATCCTTCTTGTTGCGGGTCGTTTTCGTTATCAGGAAGTGGTCGTACTTAACCGGAAGTCGGTAGGGCTCTCCCTTTTTGGAAGTCATCTCCTTCCCCAGGCCGCCGATCTTGATCTTCCCGCCCTCGGCCAAAGTTATGTTGAGTCCCTTGATCATACCAGTCCCCTCTCCTTTGCGAGTCGATTCATTTCCTTGTGGAATATTTCATCCCAGCGACATGATTCCTTTGAGCCGGTTTTCACCAGCCCGTCGCTTACCATCAGGTTCGCCCACTTGACGGCCAGCGGAATCAAGGCGTTTCGCTTTTCGGAATATTCCTTGTTCGTCATGTTGTTATTAAACTACACATCTCCGATAAAGTCAAGAACTTTTTCACTATAACAGTGTTCCCGTGTTTAGCTATAACTATGCAATTTTTTCATAGCTACTACGCAAAAAGTAGTGGGGGTTAAACTACCGTATTCATTGAGTATTTATTTTTCACTTGACACGATTTTTGGGTTCTGGTTAGATCTTAGTCCCCGCGGTGATCGCGTTTAAGCTTCCGAAAGAGCTTGGGGCAGGGGGCAGCTACCAATGTGAAGTTTGCCCCTTGACGTGAACCATCCCCTCTCGCAAGCTTCCCCTTCGACAAATCGTAGAGCAAAAAAATGCCGTCACGAGGGAGGAGCCCGTGACGGCACGAAAAGCGTGGGTAGCTTTTACTGGGCGGTGGCGCCGAGGCCAAGCCTGGGCAAAACACTTCTCAAGATCTGCTGCGCTTCGACCACGGGAATCTTCGGGTGATCCTGCATGAAGATTCGCACGGCGGCGTCGAGTTTTTCCCGTCCCTTGGCTGCCATCTCCGGGTTGGAAGCGGCCACGGCGGCGGTTGACTCCTCTACAATCGAAACGGCCTTTTCCGCTGAATCAAGGATCGCTTTGGTTTTGGCGTTGGTGATGTTGGCATTGATCAGCCTCAAGAGTTGCACCACGACAGGAGAAAGAACGGTAATCAGGGCAATGACTGTTCCGATGCTCATTGGACAAGCCCTCCTTGGGCTGATAGGACCGGAGTAGCCCGGCCGGTAAAGGGTATGTATCGCTTCGGTGTTTCACTGGGGTAGCAGACGAGGGATTGGAGAACGAAAGAACCATCCGGCTTCTTCCACGACTTCTTGCCTTCCCACCACTCCCAATCCAGTCCCGGCATGGAGGCGTGAACCCATAGCGGCTTTTCCTTTTCGTCGAGGTAGATGATGCGCTGCCCAACTTCCAGGTGGGCCAGGGCGTCGTAGGCCGTCCGCATGTCGGGGTGGTAGAAATCCACCGCCAGACCGTCGAGATGCTGTGACCCTTTCGACCCACTGACCGCCACGTTGATTTTCGGTGTGCGAATCCATGAGTTGATGGTGACAGGGGTATCGTCCAGCACCATACGCAGGGGTTCAAGAACCTCGTTGGAAAGACGTGTGGCGTTGATGGCGATGGCCGCTGTGACGTAGAGCAGGATATCTGCCTGTGCGCCCTTGGATTTGGATGTACATGCCTCCTTCATAGTGAAATGTGGAGACAGTTTCATGTCGATGAGTTTCAAGATTTCCTCCGTTACTGGTTGAGCCGCTGCTTGCGTTCGGCGCCGGCCTCGATCGCCAGCGAAGCCTCTTTCCCAAACATGCTCTTTATTGTAGCCTCCCGCATCTTGGAAATCACGGCCTGCATTTTTTCAACCATGGCCAGGGTCGGATGGTTGGGATTGAGACCCATCTGACTCACCGCATCAAATGCCATCTTTCCCGACTGTTTGGCAAAGGCGTTGTACTGCTCGTCGGTCATGTCCACCGTCTTCCCGAGTTTCGCCTTGAAGGATCTCGGGGGAGGGGATGGGTAGAAGCCGTCATTCGGATTCTGATTGTTCCAATTCATGATGAATCGGTCGGGAATGTTGCCGTCCGTCTTCTGGATCGCAATGGGAACAGTGAGCCGGTACATAAAATCGGAGCCGGGGGCGTCTGCCTTCTCGACATCCCTCCCCCACAGGTCCACTTTCGGCGGGGGCGCGATGGCCGCCAGCGGGAACATCTTCTGCCCGGTGCGCTTCGCCAAATTTGCGGCCCACTCGGGGCCCCTTCCGGGCACGGCATAGTCTCGCACCATAGGGTCACTGGACCGCATCGCGGATCGGGCGAGGTTGGGTACAAACGAAGCCGAGAAATTAGACAACCACTGGCTGGTCTTGTCTGGGGCCTCCATCACCCGGATCAGATCGCCGATACCCTGCATGAAAGTTTTGTCTCTTACCAGGGCAACAAGTGTCTTGTGTGAATCCGCAAGCACCCGGCTCACGTCCTTCCCATTCTTGGCGTCCCGTACGCCCTCGGCGGCGTCCACCATGACCGTGAGGCCGGTGGAAAGTGGCTCCAGCCGTGTGTAAGATACCCACTCACCGCCGATCCGAATCGACTGCGGGGGCCTGACTCGTGCTTCCGCTGCCTTTTTCCCAGGCTCGGAGAAGGAAGCCCCGGAGCCTGTGATAAGGGGGTCATCCCCGCCCGCCACCATTCCATAGACCGCCATGAGCGTACCCCACGCCAAGACCTGCTCGGCGGCGTCGCGCACCATGAGGTTAGGCCGATACTGGAAAGACCCGTCAGCGGTCAATTTGAGGCTATAGGCACCCTGTTTCGCAACCCGTGCCGCCACCCCAAGGATTCCAAGTGGGCTTTTCCGAATCCCCATACTCATGATGTTGGCCGGCGTTGCAACAAATGGAACCACGTAACGGAACCCTGGAATCTTGGCTCGAAGCGAGGAAATGCTGGAGGCCACGGCCCCCGTCCGGTTCTGGAAAGTCAATTCCTCGGCCTTGTCCCATGCCCTTGTGGCCGCCTCCAAGGAAACGTCCGGCTTCATCTTCACCCCCGGAAGAGATTCTTGCGCTGTGTCCCCCATCATGCGGGCGATGGCGAGCATGTTGGATTTGTCCTTGGGGGAATTCATGATCTCGTGAATCCGCTCCGCAAGGGCTTGCCCGGTCTTCCCCTCCTCTTTGGCGATGCGGTAGGATTGCGCTCCCAGCTCCATGTTGTAAATGATGGATTTGGCCATTTCGTCGGCCGCAACCAGCAGACGGGAGGGGATGCGAACGAATCGGCCAGACAATCCAGGGGCACGGAATTGCTTGCCCATCAAGTTGTAGGTCTTCATTTCGACTGGTAGGCTCGTATTCCCCTCGATTGCGTGCCGCTTTCCCTCAAATTTCGTGGTGCCGAAAAACCCCAGTTCGTCGGCCAAGATCGGCATTTCGCGGGAGAACGAGAACCGAGCCCGGCGCCACGCGTCCGAAAGCGTCTTTCCCGTCAGCCCCATGGCGATGTATTTGAATTCCCCAAACTGGGCCGACTTCGGGTCACGGACCGCAAGATTCGCCGTGGCCTCAAGGACCCGCTGGAAGGTGAAATCCCAGCCTGTGGAAAGCATGTTGCCGATGTTGTTTGCGACGTGAGTCGTAGGGGCTGACAGAATCCCGTTCATCCAATATTCGTACTGTTTGTCGAAGTAATTCCCCTTGACGATATGCACAATCCGCACAGCGGCCGCAGCGGCGTCGGGGTTCTGGGCCAAGGTATCCAGATGCTCAATGTCAATTCCAATCTTCTTGAGCGCGATGGCGATGCGTTCAATCTCCTTGACGTGTTTGTCAAGTACACGCTGAATCTCCTGCTCGCCCTTTGCCTTGGCCATCAGCTCTTTGTCGGGCGTAAGAATAGCCCTCTGGACAAACTGCTTCGCCCGTTCTTCTGGGCCCATGATGGAGTCGGCTCTGGCCCGAAACATGCGAGCCTGCTCAGAACCACCCTCGACGTACTGGTAGGCAAACCGTGCGGCGTCCGCGAGCTTGGCGCGATCCTGTGTGCGAAACGCCTCGGTGAATTTACGATTGATGATGTCTTTCTGGGCAAATATGTCTGCCACGCTGCGGGGGCCCTCGGATTCCAGCCGTTGTACCGTTCCTTCGTAGTCTTGGAACAGCATCTTTTCGGCGTCTGCCTTGGCCTCTTTGTCCGTGACCTCAAACCCGGCGTCCCTTGCCTTCTGGATCACCACGTCCATACCAGCGCGGGTTTGCTCGGTCGTTCCGGGATTCGCCAGATTCGGGTCGCCCGTGACCTTGGGGCTTTCCTTCATGGCCGCCTGGACCTGGGCGGCGAAGTCGAACTTGGAAAACTGTTCCGCGGCCCCGCCGACATCCTTGGGAAGGGCCTCGTTCAAGGCCGCCTGTTTCTTAGTCGCCTCATCGATCAGTGCTGTAATTTCCCCTGGTGAAGACGCAGATTTCATGCGCTCGGCAACAGCCGCCTGCAATTCCTCGTGGGTATTGGCCGACTCGATGGTGGGGGCGGGCGTAGGAGGGGTTTCCACCGGGGCCTGTTCCGCTGACCTTCGGGGCTGCACCCTGCGCTCACCTTCTGGGTTGAATGATTCGTCGGGGGCTCGTCGATCCGGTGCGCCTTCTGATCCTTTTCGGGTATACTTCACCCGGCCATTGGGCAAATTCTCCCGCGTCCACCGGGCATTGTCCAGCCGGACGGTCTGTTCTGGCTTCGGCTTTTTCTTGAACGTCACCGACGCCACCGCATCCTGGCCAAGCTGGTCGATGCGATACCCGCCGTGACCATCCTCGACCCCGGCCAGCGAGTCGGGTTTGAATTCGATGATGATTCCAGACACACCGATCGGGGCTTCAGTTCTGCCGATTAACTGGGGTACTTTTTTGTCGGAATAACTTGCGCCCGATCCCGTGATGGAGCCCTTGGTATAGACATCCGTCGCACCCTCTTGCTCTGATTTCTTGAGGATGTTCTCAAGTCTCCCGCCGTGAGCGTCTACAAAGACGCGCTTACCAGCAGGGATCTGATTTGTGAGGGGCCCGTCAAGGGGGTGAACGTACTCGACAATCCCAGCGGGCTTGTTTTGGTCGGCGTACCGGGCCTGGCTTAACGGGTCGCGGGGGGTAGCTTGACTTCCTTGTCCCCCAGCCTGAGCGTTCCCCCCGGCGGGAGTGACGCGAGCCATTCCGGTAGGGAGAGGGTTGGTTTTCCCACTGGCGTCGGTGTAGGTGTCTGGGGTTTGTCCACGACTGGCCTCCTTTTTTCTGGCATCCTTGGCTGCCTGTGCCCCGGCGTCGGCCTCTTTCAAAAAAGACACTAAGTCTTGGCCGGCCTTCCGCTCAGCAACACTATACCCGAAATCCGGCCGGTATTCAAATATCGTTCCGTCCGGGGCTGTGTACACCATGGGGTTTTCTTGAATATGCCCCCGAACCTTGTCTGCAAATTCATGGAGTTTGGCCGGGTCGTTTGCGTGCCAAAGAAGCTCATCTCCGGAGGGGTGAACAATTTTCACGCCCACCGTATCTGCAATCGGTCCGAACACTTCCCCCATCCACGTAAGCACGGCGTCACCCACTGGCTTCCCAAACGTCTTATTGACCTGGCCGAATCCATTCAAGTCTCCGCTGGCCATGTGTTGCCCGACCGTACCAGCCTTTTCCTGCTGCCGCAAGGCATAGGTGTTGTCCAGGTTCGAGAACGGATTTTTCAGGGCCATGCCAGAAAGCGCGGCTACGTCCTCGCCTTGTGCCCGCGCAGCCTCGATCAGTTTAGCTTTCGCCACCGGGTCATTTACCGACTCTATCGCGGTTCGCAGTTTTTCATTGATGTGCCGCAAGCCACCGATAGGTTCTTCTACCTGCTTGGCGACCGGAGTGGAGGGTACCATGCCTGGGGTTTCGGCCGGGGCCTCCGGCGCCAGCGGCGCCTCGACTACCGGAGGGGCTTTCCGGTTTTTGAATTTCGTCATGAGGCTCTGGCCAGCCTCCTTGGCTTTACCCAGTCCGGCGTGGGCGGCCTTGAACCCAGCACCCATGGCAAACTGCTTGAAAACCTCCAAGGCGGCGTCCCCGGCCGTGAGGTCGGGGTTTGCCCCGGAAACCTTATCCAAAGCCTGCTGAACAGCCGTCAGGCCCCCAAATTGAATACCTTGGGCCGACATTGCCTTTGCCAGAGCCACTGCACCCTTCCCGCTCGTCAGGGAAAGGGGGGTGAACATCCCGGCTGTAACCAAGCCGGAAAGGGCGGCGTAGGTCTTGGCCGACTCGGGGTCCATCTTCATTGCGATAGCCCGGTCATACCCGGACTGCACCGACGAATTGGCCTCCAAGGGAAGAACAAACGGGCCCTGCATGACAAGGGACCCCAGCCCGCCGGCCAACTCAGCGGCCTGCTTGTACCCTGGGCGAAGATTCTTGACATCCTCGGCTTGAGCCGCCTGGGCCGCGACCGGCATTTCACGGCCAGCCGTCTGCAAAATATCCTTGACGGTTCCCGGTTGGCCAGACGTGGGGATGGGATTAGACGGGTCCAGTATATTCATAGCCGTGAGCCCGACCCGCTCACCAAAACTCAGCGGCTTACCAGATTCCGTGGATGTCTCACCGGCCAGCAACTCCCCAGCCGACTTGGCTGCCTGCCCGTAGACCTCCTGTGTTCGGTGAAACGCCAGTCTCGCTGAGGCAACAGTGGCATCCAGAAGGCCGCCACCTTCCGGCTTTGAGGGGATGGTGACTTTCCCAGGCAAATCCCCGTATGCGTCTGGATACTTTTTGGCGAGCATTCCCGCAAGATCCCCGTCCGACAAGTCGTCGTAGTCGGGATACTTGGCCCGGAATGCGGCCAGTTCGGATACGGGCTCACTCATTTACGAAGACCCAGCGGGTCGGGGCGTTCGGAGCTGGGGCTCGGAGTCTCGATCAACTTGCGCTCCTCGATGGCCGCCAAATTGGGGTCTTTGTATTTTCCAGACTCCATGC
>JAEHJW020009036.1_pt1 | contig 50793 bp, 62 predicted proteins | sample 9271431 | NCBI WGS metagenome assembly JAEHJW02
GAATGGGAGACTGGTATGGCAAAAGCGCGAGTTTTCACTAGCTTTGATTTTGACCATGACGAAGATTTACGCAATCTTCTTGTTGGTCAAGCGAAGAATCAGGATTCACCCTTTGACCTCGCCGATTGGTCCGTCAAAGAACACATGACGGGTGATTGGAAAGAAAAGGTACGTAATCGTATCCGCAAGGTTGATCAGGTAATCGTCATCTGTGGTGAGCACACGCATATGGCTAATGGGGTGAGCGAGGAACTACTCATTGCCCAAGATGAAAAAAAGCCATATTTTTTGTTGTACGGCCGCTCAAGTAAAACCTGTGTCAAACCCAAGGCAGCCAAACAGACAGACAAAATGTACAAGTGGACGTGGGACAACCTGAAGACACTGATTGGCGGGGGGAGATAACGCTGTATCGTCCAAGTATCTCCGCTTATTCATATCTGCACAAAATCCGAAAGGACACGACATGAGCACGCATCAGATTCACGTATTTGTCAGCCATTCGTGGTCGTATTCAGATCACTATAACAAGCTCGCCGAATGGATTTTCGGGATGCCCTGGAGATCAGGGCAGGCATCGCTCGACATGCGCGATTTTTCCGTGCCGAGAAATGACCCTATCCACAACGCGAAGACGGATAGAGAGCTACAGGACGCCATCTACGCGAAAATCGCGATGAGCCACGTCGTGGTTATCCCGACCGGTATGTATACTCATTATTCGAAATGGATCAAAAAGGAGATAGCGGGAGCCAAGCAGTATGGCAAGCCTATTCTCGCGGTTGACCCCAGGGGTCAGCAGCGGACTGCCGAAGTCGTCACGAATAACGCTGATGAGATTGCCGGATGGAACTCAAGCTCCGTAGCCGAGGGCATCTGGAAACTTTACAGGAGGCAATAGTGGCGAGTGACAACGATCCGTTCGGCGGAAAGCTATTCACGAAGTTTCCTTCGGAACAGCAATATCCTGAAAACGAGGAGTACCAAGCGCACCTCCTTGACCAGTACAAGCTTTATGTCGAAATGGCCGATCGCGTCAGCGCGAGGCGTCAGACCGCAAACTCCTACTTCCTTTCGATCAACACCGCTCTCTTGGGTTTCGCTGGATATGTCACGACCAAGAACACAGGGGACCAACTCTGGCTGCTCGGGCTAACCGGCATCGCCCTAAGTTATCTTTGGTACCGCGTCATCGTCTCGTATCGGGATCTAAACTCGGCAAAGTTCAAAGTCGTGCACGAGATAGAAAAACGTCTCCCGCTCAGCCCCTACGATGCCGAATGGGAGGCGATGGGAAGAGGCAAGGATCCATCCCTTTACCGACCGCTCACCCACGTTGAAAAGGGTGTGCCTTGGATCTTTATTGCACTGCATGCATTTGTCGTCTTACGTGCCGTTCCTCTTGGCCACATCTGTGGACTCTTTCACTAACTAAAGGAGAAAGTCATGCCAGGCAACAAAAGCAGTAGCTTTGATGAGAATGGAATTGCTGGGCTCGCAAAAAACAAGCCCGTCGTTTATTCCATCGAGGACAAAAACGGTAATCCTCTTTATATCGGGGTTGCCAAGAGAGGGAGGGTCGGTGAGCGTTTGACTGAGCACCTTCCCGGTGGGCCAGACCCGATACATGGCGGCGCGAAAGTCAAAATTCAGCAAAAGCCCAGTATTGCACACGCGCAGAAAGCTGAAGCCAAGGCGATCAAGCAACAACAGCCTCCCAAGAATAAAAAGGGGAAATGACGGCCTGGCGCAATTACTTGCTGAAATTGGTGACCTGCTCCCGATACCACTTCTGAAACTCCGCCACCATCAGCGTCGTCTGCGCTGCATCCTCGGCTAATTTTTCGCAGACGGCGGGGTTAGGTTGCTTTCCGACAGCAGGTATAGGGTCAGTAGGACCAGCATCAGTTTAGATGGCAATTGTGAAAGCTTTGGGCGCTGTGTGGGAATGAGTTGTGGCGTGGTGATGCATGAGCCGATGAATGAGTCCCATCAGTCGTGTCGATCAACAGGAAAAATCGTCCAGCACAAAAAATTACACAATATATTGCGTTTGACACGAAAATTTAATCAATATACAGTTATGAATGTGCTTGTTTGTATTGGCTGGTAACTGTTATTAATGACCTTTTCGTAGTTTACTTTCGGGAGAATAGTTATGGCTGACAAACTCAAACCAGGAAATAAAGCTCCTCAGTCTGGTGAATATGGAATTCGTGGATCTCGGGGTGGTGATACCGGGCAAGAACGGACAGGCGTTAAAGGCAAACCTTTACCTCCAACGCCGAAACCGGGACAGAGCTACATAATGGATCGGCCGGCTCACAACGGTGCGGGGAAGCCACCCAAAAAGTAGAGGTAATTCGTGCCTGGCATCAATATCGGGTACCGATGCCGATGATGGGTGACCATTTTGTTGCCCCACCTTGAATTATTCGGTGGGCTTCCCGAGGGTTAATTCCTCCGCCTGCTCCCGATACCACCTCTGAAACTCCACCACCATCAGCGTCGTCTGCGCGGCGTTTTTTCCCTACATCCTTACCGCCCCAATCCCGAACGCCACGTTGGCCAGCGTCGGATCTGATGTGGCTGGCGCCGTGAGCGTTAGAACATCTCCTGCCACAAAATTTTCCTGACTCGCCGCTGCCAGGGTCACGGCACCACTGGGTGCGATAGCGATGGCCCCGAAGGTTGCACCGTTTTTGGCAAGCGAGAAGGTGGCCGTGCTGGTTGCGGCCGTACCTTCCGACGCCACGGTGCCGATGAGCCCTGCCGGAATGTAGAAAGAGTTGGCCGCAATGTAGCGCAGCACTGACTGGCTCGCGGATAAGGTTCCAGCCGCCGATGCCTGGATGGTGAACGGAACCTGGCTGCCCAATCCCGTCACTGTATAAGGGAATGCCGTGCAGGTGGAGATATCCTGGGTTGCCGAGCCATAGACATTGAAGCTCTGGAATTTGAAATACACTGTCTGCCCGATGAAGCTCGTGTTGGTGGGCAGCGTGAATTTGAACACGTTGGCGTTGGCGAGCAACGCAAACTGGGTGCCAGTTCCGTGAGCAGCCGGCGCGCTTCCATATAGACTGCGGTACAACCCAGTGAGGTTGTAGTTGTTAGCGGTGGTGAGGGTTTCATTCTGGTAGGCCAGCAGTTCCCCATCCACATAGCAAAGGGACAACCCTTGCGCCGCACCACCGGCTGGCACGGGCTGCAGTACCCCGGCAGATTCTGAAAGATCTACCGCCAGGATGTCGATGTTGTCCGGATTGGTCCCGCTGTACGCCGCAAGTGATGCCGTGAGCAGTCCCTGGGTACCTTGGCCACTGATGGTGCCGACTTTGGCGTAACTGGTGCCGTCGGTGGAAACCCAGACGGCGCATCCACCCCAGGAGGCGGGAGGACCGGAAGCCACCATCCAGATCTGGGGGCCGGCCGCCCCGCAAAGCACCGCTGGCGGCTCAAAAACCACCGGCGCATTGACGCTCCCCGGTGCAATCAGGGCATTGGGTAGGTAGCCGCTGCTGGCCTGCTGCGGGTAGGCCACGGACCAGCCCACGCCCGGCAGGTATTCCTCTGCCAAAACTCTCAAGGTGCCATCGGTTTGCTCCTCGATGGACTGAACTCTCACCAGTTTTCCGGTGAGTCCCATGTTGGCGCTGGTGAGGGAGACGATATCCATGGGCTCGATCAAGACCTGGGCCCAGCTCACGGCGAACTCGTAGAGGTTCCTGATATAAAGTTGCCGGTTCTTGATGAGTTCCAGACACATGGTGGCCATGCTGCTGTTGGCGATGAAATGCGCCGTGATGGGGGGAGCCAGACGCACCCCTGAGGGCAGCAGTTGTCCCAGGGCATCGATGCTGGCCTGATCCTTGGTCTCGATGGTGTTGGCATTGTAGTCGTAGGCGCGATCCTTGATCTCGATCTTCCAGTCATTGAACGCATCCAGGGGATCGGAGCGGCTGATCTTGAGGTAGTCCCCGTGTCCCGCGTCCACAAAGTCGTCATCGGTGAGATTGGCCTTGATCTGGGTGTTGGCTGCATAGGTGACTCCGTACCCCGAGAAACTCATGTCGCCATAGGGGATGAACTTGAGCACGCCATCGGCCCAGAAGGCGGCGGTATTGGTGGCTTGTAGCCATTCCTTGAGTGAATCGATGGCCGGGCGGCGCTGGTTCATGAAAACGCTAAACCCCACGCCCAAAGCCCCCACATATTTCTGGTAACTGTTCTGGGCGAGCACGAGGCTGTTCAGGTCGATCTTCGATTTCGGGAATCCCGCTCCGTACAGGGGGTTGGTCAGAAAGTCGTAGATGACCTGTGCCGGATCGGCATCCGGGGTGCCGGCCGTGCAGGTGCTGTTGAGGTTTCCGAAACACTCGAGCCACATCACGGGTAGATCGGGTGAGGCGCCCAGATCCAGATTGGCGATGGCCAAGTAGGCCGTACTTGGGTAATTCATCGCCTGATCAGGGTGGACGGAGGTCAGATAGGGCCAGGGCGCTTGACCGGGATTGCCTTCCAGCAGGGCTGCACCCAGATTAGCGAGATTGGTCACTCCCTTATTGAGCCAGACGGTGCCCGATCCCGCACTGGATGGGGAGGTGCCATAAATTGTGGCAACCCCATAGGCTGTTTGCAGATCAGTGAATAGGGCGCTGTTTACCCCGCTGGACTGAATCCCGTAGTTCGTAAAAATCAGGTTGGCCACGGCGGGTGTCACCACTCCTTCGCCCAGACCCACGATCACGGAGGCGGAGTAGGTGCTCTGACCATTGCCTTTACCGCCTCCCTTGCCGCCACCTTTGCCCCCCACGGGGTGTTTGGCGAAGTCTCCATACCAGAGCAGGTTGCCGCTGACTTTCTGGGCGCCATAAAGGATGGGGATGGGAAGCCCTGTGGCGGAAGTCTGGACATTGAGTTGGGTGTAATTGGGCTGAGTGGAATTGCCGGTCGCTGGATGTCCCAATAGTCCGCCCATCGTTTACTCCTTGGGGGTGAAGGAACGAAAGGGCCGATCCTTCAGGGGTGAGAGGAGCAAATCCCCCCATACCACGGCACGTTCCTGGGCGTGGGCGTGAATGACGGTGCTGCCTTTGATCACGATGGCGGAATGGCTGAAGGTGCGGCCATAGCGAAAGAGCAGGAAATCCCCGGGTTCCGGGGGCGTAAAAATCTCCTGAGCGTAGGGAATGATGGTTTGCAGGTAGCGCTCATCGCTGCGATGCAAGTGCCAGTCCGGCGGATAGGGGCGGGGATCGATGAAGGGAATGACGCCGACGGTACTGTAGACGCGGGAGAGGAACATGGCGCAATCCACGCCATGGCCTTTGACATCGGCACAATGGTGGTAGGGGGTGCCGACCCAACTTTGGGCTTCGAGCACGATGGCATGTCGTTGATCGGGGGTCATAGGGCGATGGTGGGGGTTGGAATGAAAGGATACGAGCGGTTGTTGGCCGTATTATTAAAACGGTTCTTGCAGGTTTGATAAGTCTTGTCACAGCCGGGGTAGGCGAAGAATGAATCTCCGGTCAGCGGCATCCAGGGGAGCGGCAGATGAAACATCAACTGGCTGCCGGTGGCGAGTTTGATGGTGCGTGAGAGCCCGGTATTGGGGCCGGAGGTGAAAGTAATGGTGCCCTGCCAGTAATAGCCCGAGGTGGCGCCGTTCCAGTTGAGGGTATCGAGCGTGGAGCCTGCCCCTACCTGTCCGATGACCTGATAAGCTGGCTTGGAGAGGGTGCATCCTGCATCGAACAGGGTATGCAGGCAGGAAGTCTGCCAACTGTTGCGCGGCATGGGTTGATTGAGCAGGGAGAGATAACTCTTGACTTTTAACTGGCACTGGGTAGTGGTGAGGGAGTCGATGGTGGAGACGATGCCGTCGAACAGAATGACGGAACCCACCGGAGTGCTGTTCCAGTCCGGGGCAAATACCCGTTCCCGGCGGATTTCCGCGTGATCGAGCAGGCCGTTGGCGATTTCATCGAACCAGGGACGGCCTTTGATGAGAAGGTCGCGGGTGGCGCTGAGGCTGATGGCTTGTTCATCTACCGTGAGTCCCACGGACTTTTTGAATTGCAGGCCCTCGATGGCGAGGGAATAGGGGTCATAGTAGGTGTTGTTCCACCAGACGGGGCGGTCGATGTTGGTGAAGGTCAGCGTCTGCCCGGTGCGCGCGAGGGTGATGGTAAAGAGATCCGCCATCACGAACTGGCGGCTGGCGAGCAGGGCGGCGAAGGCATTGGCCCCCATTCCCACTCCATTGAGCATTGCCTGGGATGAGATTGCCCCGGTACCCACCGCAAAGATCCGCGCCAATCCTGCTGCGGCGAGGGCGGCTTGACCGGCAATGGTGCCGTGGTGACCTGACTGGCTGACCCCGGTCAGGGTCGCTTGCCCTGAAATGGTGCCGGTGGTGGGCATCGAGGCTACACCTGCTCCCAGCAGGAGAGCGTGTCCGGACATCAGACCATGAGCGCCAACGAGACTCACGGCACTGAGGGTGGCCTGGCTGGTTATGGTTCCTCGAGATCGGGCGATTTCAGAACTGATCCCCGCCAGGAGCGCCTTGCCCAGGACCGTGCCAGTGCCAGGGACAACCGACCCGGAGGATGCGGCGCCGAACTGAAACGCGACTCCATTCCCTGCCGGGGGCGAATAACCACCAGAAGTAAAGTTGAAGTTCGTGGAATTGCCGGGTGGGGGAGTATAGATGGCCATGTCAGACAGGAGTTACATCATCCCAAACCAAGGCATTGAAGTTCGAGGGGTCGAGAGCCATGGTCAAAACAGAACTGCGCCCCAGGGCTGGCAGAGTGAAAGTTCCGGTATTGGGTGCTGAGGTGGTTTCATACAGGAGTTCCCCAGTGATGCGGTCATAGGTTCGGACGATTTTGCCGGAAACGGCCACGCCAGATTCCTGGGTGACCCCTGAGACCTGGGTGTTGGCTCCTGCGGGTGAAAAAACTTTTGATTGATTTCCGAACCAGGCGCCGTTGGCGGAGGGCATGATGGAAATTTGGTTCGGGCCGTTCGAGCCTGAAGATTCGCTCGAAGTGACCTGATATCCGACATTGACGGTCGACAATGGGGCCGTAGCCTCGAGGCTGACAAATCCCTGAGGGAGAGGATAGACGAATGGGCCAGAAAATGTTGCCCGCACGGTTTGAGGGGGATTGGTCGAAGGCCCGCCGAAAGCGGCGTAGAGGCCGACAGGCTGATTCATCGATGAGAAACTGATGCCGCCCACACTGGAAGCTGGACTGTTGGCGGCGTTATTGTTCCAGTTTCCGCCGTTGACATTGAACCACACCAGAAGATTTGAGATATCCATGGCAACCTGGACGACATTTCCGGCTGAATAGGGCTGGATGGTGGTCAGTGTCACGCCGTTGAGAATGACCGCTCCACTGGGTTCATAGGCCAGACCGTTGTTATCGGACCCCAACAGAACGGTCCCTGAGATATTGAAGGTTGCATTACAAAACCCGAGGGCGATGGGGGCGGATAACAGGACGGGGGTGATTTCCCAATAGACCAACGGTGAGGAGATTTTGCGGGTGCTACGGATATTGGCATTCTGGCCTATGGGGAAAGCGGTCAAGCCACCACCGTGAGTCAGATTTCCGGTGGTCCAGGCCATGGAGCCACGTTCCGTGGCATCCCACACGGTGCGTCCGATGGGGGAGGGAGTGAATGCGCTGCTCCACAGTTGGACATGGATCATTCCGGCGCCTTGAGCATCCAGGGTTCCGCCGAATGTAAAGGTTTGTATGCCGTTGGTGGTATTGGGGAGTTGATAGACGGCGCCGTCGTGATAATTTCCGGTGTTTTGCCAGGTGGCTGGGCTCAGCAGGGTAAATCCGGCGGGTGTCGTCGTGGCGGACATGGGGTTGTCCCAGGAGAGGGCCAGCAGGGAGAGGCCATTGGTGGCATCGGCATTGGCGAGAAGCGGGGGTGTATTGGAAGTAGTAGATCCGCCGGGGAGCCAGGCGCTCATGACATTCATATCGTCATGGGCTCCGCTGATTTCGAATACGGCGAGATCGATCCAGTCGCTGAACCCTGAAAAGGAAAAAACCTGTCCCAATCCCGCAGTGATGGGGGTAAACCAGCATTGGGTTCCCTGATAGGGGTTGAAGGTCGCCTGTTCGGTATCCACCAGGGACAGCGGTGGATTTACGCTCACCGAGGAGTTTCTGCCGACGGCGATGACGAGAATGTGATTGCCGGGTGTCAGGCCCGCCGGGAGGGATATCGAGATTGGGGAGGCGTTCCCGTGGTTGAAGGCACTCTGGACGAGGGTTACAGCCATGGATCAACTCCAGGTGGAGGAAGTTTCGATATGGACCTGGCCGATGAAACTGTTTTGCCAGGCGCTGTTTGAGCCGATCATGATGGACTGTGAGAGGAAAGACTTTCCGGTCAGGTTTCCGGTTCCGGTGTAGGTATCGTTGTGATTCAGGGGGGTGGACTGGACGGGCGACCAGAGCCCTTTGAGGTAACCTCTGACGGATCCGTTGTGATGGATCCAGATTGGGCTGAGGTAGAGTCCGCCGTCGGGGCCATTGGGATAGTTGAAGGTGACGAGTCCGGGGGAAACCCCGCCGATACCGACGACTGGGCTGTTGTTCAATGGAATCGGGTTGGTGCCCGAATATCCCCCACCGCCTTGCCCATAGATCGGGCCAGACAGTTTTGCTTGCTCGATATGCTTGCCCACAGGGATGGAGCCGCCCACCCCAGACCAGTGTCGATCCATGAAGTGACCGCCCAGGGTGATGGCAAGGGGGGAGTATGAGACCCCGGGGAGTGTGCCGAAATTCTCGAAACTGTTGCTGTTGTTGTTTGCTGTATTTCTGCCGATGATCACGGTCCGGTAGGGGTCGGAGGTCTTGTATGAAAAAATGTCGCCAAAGACGAAGGGCATGGTGGCCAAAGGAGCTGCGAAGTCACCGGTTTCGATGAACAGGTAAAAGCAGGTGTCGTCGGCGATGAGTGTCCAGTTTCTGACGGTGGCGTCGTTGGTGGCGCTTTTACGGCAAACAACAGCACCGATCCCGATGTTGATTTGGGCGGCGGTGGGGAATTGGCCTGAACCCATTCCCAATCCGGTCGGGGATTCAAAGCCGGTCATTTCGGCTTCGTTGGGGATACTGGCTCCTGCGTCATTCACAAACAGGCTGTTGCCGGTTCCTGCCGTGGCGTTCATTTTATAGACGCGTTGATTGGTTCCGGTGTAGGCGATGGTCCAACCGGCAGCGGTCTTGGTACCATAGCCATTGACGAGGCAGGCATCGAGAACGGCAACCAGGCTTCCGGCTATTCCTGTCAGGGCAGGGGCGGAGGCATCCTTGCTTGAATAAACTGTGACGGTCATGGCTTAGGACTCGGTGGCGGTGGAGGATGTGGTCAATTCTGGCGTCACGCCATTGGACACCACGATGCTGGGGGTGATGCTGCCGGAGTAGAGCAGGCTACCGGCACCAGTAGAGGCGATGCCGATACCCCAGAAGGTCTCGGTCTCAGAGCCTGCGGTGGCGGCAGGAAACACGATGGTGGAGGCGGGGCTGACACTATTGCCGGTGACGGTCCAGCCCGTGGCCGAGCGCGCCACGGCTACCCGGGCATAGCCCGTATAGGCGGCTTCACTGGTGTTCTGGGCGCCCGCTGCTCCGGGATCCGCGGTGTGCAGACTGATATAGAGCAGGGTCAGTGGGGCGGTGGTAGCATTGTCGGCAATGTTGGCGATGGGCACGGCCTGAAACAGAAGTTTCAACAGGTCGTTGGCCCAGGTGGTGGTTTTACCAGCCATGGGAGTCTCCTCGGGGGGGTTATGGGTAAGTAAAAATGGAATAGACTGCTGAAATGACTGCAGTCAAAGCGACTTCTGATGTGGGAGATCGAAATTCAATGAAGAAAAATATGGAGATCGGGCTGTGGTTATGGCCAGGAAGGGACGGTCACACACATAATCAGTCAGATTGCCGCTTTATAAAGAACTTGGCAAAAACCCGTCTATAAAGACGAGAGAGTTCGACTTTTTTGCCAAGAAACCGGAGATTTGACCGTGAAAAGATTTTCGCAGGGATGTCGCGAAAAGCGACACCTCGCAAAAATCAACACATGTACCTCAAGACCGAGAAATTCCCATATTGGCCACCGCGTTCTTAAGGATTGGCGCTGTTAAGTCAGAGAGTCGTGTCTTCTGTTTTCTATGTTCGTCGAAGTTACGTGGACTTAGCCACTGCATGAACGCCTCTTTGAGGACAGGCCATTCATGGTCAATTGCCGCATACCACGCCGTATCGCGGTTTCGCCCCTTGACGATCGTCGCTTGCCGAAAAACGCCCTCGAACGAAATACCCAGTCGCTGTGCGGCAGTACGAGACGGAGTATTTAGTGCATCGCACTTCCACTCATAGCGCCGATAACCAAGATCGAATGCGCGGCCCATCATGAGATACATGGCCTCGGTGGCTGCGGGAGTACGCTGAAGCAACTGTGAATAATTGATGTGCCCAACTTCAATGGAGCCGCTACTTGGACTGATTCGCAAATAACTCGCGATGCCCACTGCTTCATTTTTTACAAGATCAATGATTGCATAAAATAGAGGATCACTTCCGCAACAATACTGTTCGATCCAGATGCGAAAATCCGCAAGGGTGTCGAATGGTCCATACGGAAGATAGGTCCAGTTTCCCCCCGCAATGTCCAAGGCATAAGCAGCATATAGACTTTCAGCATGACGAGTGTGAAGTGGCTCAAGGCGGCAGAAACGCCCTTCCATATGGTCATGCACAGGATGTGGGGGAGGTATCCACCCGCAGACAACTGAGCCAACTGGCTGGTTCAATTGATTCAACTCGAAATTCATGGATGGTTTCCTAAATAAACAGCGTTTATCTGCCACCCTCCACAAATCTGGTCAACCTGAACCACCTCGGTTTTTGTGGAGGGTGTTTGGTTAAAGAAGGATATCATTTGAAACCTGTAGGGCGGTTAGCCTTCAGTATTGTGCCCCAGTTTATGCCGAATGGGTATACCCGATGGGTTCTCAAGTTATCGTTTTAGCCATTCCTGCCGCAACCCAGAATAAGAGGTCAGATTCAACTTCTCGGATTGCCTGACTTCAAAGTGTGCCATGTTCGTTTTGGTGAAGGATGAATATGAATTATTATCTCACTAATTCAAGGTGTTGCATATGGTTTTATGAGCATCGAACACGGATTCAGGATCTACCTTGAGCGTCTGTTTCCAAATCGGCCAATTTCCGCTTTGGGCACGAAGCACCATCTCCAATTATCAGCAGCGTCTTCAAACCGCCCATTCTCATCACGGCTTCACCATTTCCAGGGTAAGTTTCTTGAGATCCCAGAGTTGGTACATGAAATTGTTGTAGTCGTGCACATCCTCGCCAAAGCGCACCCGGTAGTACCAGGTGTAACTGGCGCTCACCACGGCTCCCTTGGTTGGGGGAACTGCAAATAGCAGGGTGTTGGGGGTCACCAGCGTCCAGGTGGCCGGTGAAAATACCTGCACCCCATCGAGCATGACCTGCAGGGTGGTGATGTCCACATACCCCACCGGTTCGATGAATCCGGCGTAGGATTTGGTGATCGGATATTCGGTGGTGAATCCATCTCCGATCCCCAGCGTGTAGCCGGATACGGTATTGCTTTCTGCTGGGTCAGCGAACAGGAAGGTGTCGAAACTGCCTGAGCGCGCCAGGAAGAACCCGCACAGGGCCTGCAATTCTGCATATCCTTGGGTTTCGCGCAGCAATTCGTAGGACATTTCCCATTTCCACAGGGGATAAGCGTAATTGGATACCCTGGTTTCCCGCCCCGAGGTGTGTTTGACGATGGTGGTATGAAACTGTGGAGACTTTTTGACATTCCACTGCAGGCCGGGGAGTGTGGGGAAGATCAGATTGCTCATGGTGAATTCCGGGAAGGGGGGACTTGGGTACTGATAGAGCACCTCGGCGACCAGTTGGGAGACATGGGGGGTGGGATCATCGTCCACCAGGATTTCAACACCAAACTGGGAGACCCTGGCCATTGCGAATTCATAGAGGATTTCGGCACAGAGTTGGGAGGTGCGAACCTTGGGGTCATCGTCTGCCAGAACTTCCGCCAACAACTGGCTCAGGGTGGCGGATGGGTCGTCGTCCACGACGATTTCTGCGGCGAATTGACTGATGCGGGCCCAGGGTACCCCGGTTTCCAGGATTTCTGTGGTCAGTTGGGTGATGCGATTGGCCATGGTTCAACTGATGACTTGGTAACCGATTTCGAGGGCATTGACATCCGTCGTGAGCCAACTGGCTCCCGTGGCCGGGTTGACGGCAAAGACATCACTGAGATACTGGTAACTGGTGCCGACATTTTGAGTGGCGCCGGCGGACTGAACGGTTCCAGTTTTGACCAGATTGGCGATCTGGCGTGTGCCGGCATCATCCTTGCGGTAGGCGCCACTGAGTCGCACGGCGTATACCGTGGCTCCCGCCGGCAATCCGGCGTTGGTGGCAAACAGGTCCATAGCGCCGACGGTGGCGCTGCTGTTGAAACTGGTATCTCCGTCCAGGCCATCTTCGGAAACGGCGGCGTAGTTGGTCAGCGTATAGGTATAGCCGATATTGAGTTTGTCATTGGTGATGGCAGGACCGGTGGGCAGTGGGCCGGGGATGGTGGGGGGAGAGACATAGGCGAGCGGGTAGACGGCGGCCAAGGGATTGGCGTAGGCATAGACGCTGAAGGTGTTGAATGCAAAACTGGTATCGGTGATGAATCCCAGCGCGTAGGTCACATCTTTGGTGACGGATGCCGTCACGGATGAGAAGGTCAGGGTGTTTTGTCCGGTAGTGAGCCCGATTTTTTCATCACCGGTGTAGAGAATGGCCAAGGGCATTCCGTTGATCGGATTGATCGAGGCGATCACCGGGCGAATCTTGAGCGCCGGGTAATTGGTCTGAGCGTACAGACTCAAACTCGTGAGGGTGCAGTCATGCGCCATGCGCGGGGCCACCCCGGTAAGGGGATCGTCCATGTTTCCGTTGCCGACACCGGGTAAATTGGTCAGGGGATTGTCCGGGAGTGTCAGGATCAGGCTGTTGGCCGAGAGGGTCTGCCAGTTACTGCCGTTGCCTTGGGCCAGTTGTCCTGCCGATACGGGGCTCAACGGCGTAAATGCCGTGCTCACATTGGCGCTGGGATAGACCGTGCGGACCCGCTTGTCGCCCAGGAAGGTGTTGCAGGGATGAGCGCCGGGTCCGATGGTGTGGTCGCAAAAGTACAGGTCATCGATCAGCATCCCTCCATCAAATCGCACATTGTTGATGCTGGCATTGGTGCTGGTCTGAATGTTGATCCCGGACACATTGAGCACGGTATTGCCATTGATGTTCACGGTGATGCTGCCAGCAGCCCCAACCGTCGCGCCGATTTCCAGGAAGTACCAGCCGCTGCTGGGCACGGCGCCCGAGAGCGATTGGGTGAGCAGGTTGTTGGGGGAATTGCCCCGTCCCACCTGAACCACCGAATTGACGGCATACACCCAGAACTGGTTGTTGTTGACATCGTTGAAAGTGATCTGGAAACCGCCATTGACGGCGACGCCCATATAAAAGGTGGAGAAATTCCCTGGCAGATTCCGGGTCAATGGAGAACCATACTGACCCAGAAAGTAGGCCTTGCCGGGTAGCCCGAAGCGACCTGGCACCAGCGCCGTGTAGTTTCCGCTGCCCGCTCCTGCCCAACCATCAAAGTTGGCGTCGGAGGCCTGACCATATTTGTCGAAGCCGTCACAAAGGATGAGTGCCATGGGGATGATTCGTCATGAAGGGTGAAAGAAGATGCAGGGGATTTCTCCCCTGCAAGGCGTGCACTGCCTGAGATGTCAGGCGGTTTTGATGGCGTTCACGCCATTGACCACGGTGGTGGCCAAGGTGGTGATGGTTTTTTCCGTGATGGCGCGGCCCAAGGTGGTAAAGGCTGCCCGCGCGGCATCGATGCCGACGGTGATGGCCGCCCCTGCGCCGCTACCCGTCGCGGTGCTCTTCAACACCGCGATGCCGATCTGCTTGACGGCATTTTCCAGATCGGTCACCGCCACGGTGTTGAGTTCCGCAGCAGCCGCCTTGAAATCAGCGACGATCTGGGCTCCGATGGGATTCTGCGACAACCAGCTCTCGAATACTGCAAAATCGGTCTTCAAAGCATCCAGAGCAGATTTGGCATCAGTTTCCAGGGTATCGATCAGACTCATGAGTTTCTCCTAAAATTTACACTTCGCGCTGATCAGAAAGGGCAGCGCGTTCCCTTTTTGTGACTTACTGGACCCCCATGTCCTTATTGGCCACCAGGTGCACCACGATATTGGTGGCCGCCACGATGCCGCCGGCCAGCATCCCGGCCTGCTGGTCTGAAATTGAAATAGTCCACCCCAAGGCATGGAACAGATCTCCCAATTTCAGGATCAGAGGCGAGAGCAGGGTCACCGTGATGGCGCCGGTTTTCCAGAGGGTGGGATTGGCGACGGATTCCCCGACCTTGAATACGCTCCACATCGCGAGCAGTTTTTGCATGACATTCTCCTGAGGTGATTGAGGAATAATTGCGGGTTCGGATGCCACGACATCGAGGCTCTCCAGCCCATGGGTGTGGATCACCCGGGCAATCTTGGTGCCGTAGTTGGGATCGGTGGCATAGCCCGCGCTCGCGATGGCGTAACCAAAAGTGACGCCACTGCCCGTCTTGAAGGCGGTCGCATAGCGCGCACCCTTCAAGAACTTCGCGTGATCGAGGATCGAGGCTTGCCAGTTGGGGTACTTGCGAAACCAGGCATCCACCGTCCTGGCTACCCCCGCGACATACTCGGTGGTGGCAATGCGGGTGCGCTCGCCTGTCCAGCCGGGATCGGCCTTGATGCCGAAGAGGTTGTTGGACTCACGCGTCAAACGCGATTCCCCCCAGCCGGATTCCAGCGCGGCTTGAGCGATGGTGAAACTGGCGGGAATCCCGTCTTCCTTCTGACAGGTCAGGGCGGATTCCTTGATAGCGTTGATAAAATCTTCCGGACTCATTTCCAGTGCTCCTTGAGGGTGGTAAAGAGTTGATAGGCAGCCGTGCCGATGCCCCCCAGTACCGTGATCACGAGCCAACCCAGCACGCTGGTCTGGATGCGCTCACGACGCCGCTGGCGCAGGACCGTGTTTTCCAATTCCTTCTTGATAAATTCGTGATGGTCACGGTGTACTTCCAGCGGTACCCCGAAACTCTCCAGTTCGGCACGCACCGCCTCGGTAATGCTGGCCACCAATAGCTCACGCATTTCCTCGGTCAGAGGAACTTGTCGACGTTCGATCATTTGGGGACCTACCCGAAGTTTCTGAGGTGATTCTTGAGCGCCGCGGCCAGCGCCGCGCCATTGTTTCTGAACAGGCGCTCCACGCTCTGGGAGTCGGTGGCGTGAATGTGCACATGGGTGGTGGAAGAAGATCCTCCTCCTTCCACCAGGGAACGCAGACCCCCGGCAATCCCGGCGGGCAGGATGGTTTCGTTCCGGTGCACGAACTGCAGGCGGTCTACGGGAATGTTCCACTCACCCCCGGCGCTGGAGGCTACCGACCCTGCCACTGCCGCCACGGCTCCCATTCCCACGGCGGCAGGCGCGGCGGCATAGGGGCCCATGGTGGGGGCGAGAAACCCGAAGATCCCGGCAAAGGTCTCGGAGGCACTGTTCATGATGGATTTGACGATGGTGAGGGCGCTGGTGGCCAGGCTCGAAGTGCTGGCCATCTGGTTGGAGGCCATTCGCACATCGTTTTGCGCCGTGGTGGCCAGCGTCATGGCCAACTGCTGCGAAGCCCAGGTGCTCACCATCTTGATGCCGGTATCGATGAAGGAGGACAGGATGGAAACGAGACTGCGCTGCCATGCCTGCTGCCAGGTCTGCGTCCCCATGATGATGCCCTTGATGGAGGTATCGAAGGCGGATGTGATGGGGGAGAACATCTGCTGGTAGGACTTCTGGTTATCCAGCACCGCCGTCTGTGTTGCCTGGGTGATCTGGGCTTCCCGATCGGCGTTGAGTTTGACGATCTCGTCATCGATCTTGGCGCGTGCCTTGGCATCGGCCTGGTAGAGTTCCAGTTTCTTGGCCAGCAAATCCAGGGAAATCGCGTATTCCTGATTGGCGACATCCTGATCACGAGCCAGTTTCTGATCGCTCGTGATCTTGCCGGACTGGAGCAGAAACTGGTTATTCCGGGTGACCTCTTTGAGGTGGTTGCGTTCGAGATTGGCCTCGCTGTTGAGTTGCTGCAACTTGAGCGACAGTTTCTCTGCACTCGCGGTGCGCGCTTCCGAGACCTGGGTTTTGTAAATCTGGCGTTGTAGCGTGACCACCTCGTGCAGAACGGCGTTGTAGTCTGCCGTGCCTTTCTTGGCCAGCAGGAGCTTGGCCTGCCAGAAGGCGAGTTCGTCCTGCTTGGAGAGTTCGTGATAGGCCCCTTCCAGATCCTGCTTTTGAGTCAATTGGGCGCGCCACGCCCCCATCTGGCTTTTGGAGCCGTGCGAACTTCCAGTTACCACCGGCATCGACAACTGACCCAAGGGCGCTGATTTCTTCCCACCCCCTTCACCGACCGAGCCAAGTTCTCCCTTGAAAGCCAGTACGGTGTGCATCATGGAGCCCACCTGTTGGTCCACCGCGAGTCGGGTCTCGGTGAGCCCTCGATTCCAGGCCGCTTTGATGCCGTTCCAGTCGAGGTGCAAGGCGGAGTTGATGACGCCCGCCACCGTCACGATGGCCCCGGCCATGGCGGCCGTGACCACTTCGAGCGATTGCCAGGCGAGATTCAATCCCACCACCAGATATTTGAGCGCCTCGGCCAAAGCCTTCAGGGTATCGGCCAGCAATCCCCCAGGCTTCAGACTCTGCGCCAGAGCATCGGTCATGGTTTTGATCGCCGGGGTGAGTTGGGAGCCGAATCCCACGGCGGCCATCTTGAGTTGTGCGCCGAGAGATTTGAGGCTCTCGTTGAACTCGGCATCTTTTGCGATGGCCTGGTCATTCAATACCAGCCCCAATTGCTGAGCCTTCTTTGTCAGTGCATCGATGTTCTGCGAGCCCTGATCCAGAAAGGGAATCAGATCTGCCCCGGCACGCCCGAAGAGTTGCATGGCGAGGGCGGTCTTGGCGGCACCATCCCGGCTCTTGGCGAAGGCGTCACTCACCTGGATGAGCACATCCTGCAACTGCATGTTTTTGAGCGCCGAGGCACTCAAGCCCACCGATTGAAAGGCTCCGGCCACCTGTTTGTTGCCTTGACCCACCGAGGCCATGGCACGGGAGAGCCGAAACAACCCCTGTTGCAGTTGGGTGAACGACACATCGCTTTGCGCGGCAGCGTATTTGAGTCCCTGCAGCGTGTCGGTTGAAATCCCGGTCTTGCGGGATGCGTGCTCGATTTCATCGCCATATTCCGCCGCTGCCTTGCCCAGTTCCAGCAGTTTGGCACCCACCTCGGTCAATCCACCCAATTCGCCCAGGACTTTGAACACCTCGAGGGATTTCTTGACCCCGTCCATGTGCTCCTGGAGGTTCTTTTGCATTTCGGCCACATGAGCCTGAATGCCCCGGGTGGACTTTTGGACTTCATTCTTGGCTGCCTGCATGTCCTGAGACAGTCGCGCGATGTTGGCCTTGATGTCGATCTCGAGAGATCCGATTTTGGATGCCATGGTTATCCTCGTCGTCCCCCTGCCGCCTGAAACATCTGGATGAAGGCATCGAGATCCGCTGGGGTATTATGGGTAGATGAATTCGGTGTTCTGGTTGTGGGGTTCGATGTAACGGCTGGGGTGTTGGTCTTGATGCCCAGATAGGCCTGGACCATGTCACGCAGGGGTGGGTGCCGGGCCCAATACTGCTTCAGCGCATAAAACCGGGGTATATCCATCCGGGTGTCGATGTACTCCCAGCTCCAACCGGTGCGGTCGATGATCTGGCAGTAAATCTCATCCCAATCTATGAATTCCCCGGATGGGGCTCCCCCGGCTCGATTCCTGGCGGTTGATTGACCGAGAGACAGATCTGAAACGCCGAGCGGAAATTGGCGATGTCCAGGTTATGGAATTCGAATTGCTCCTGCTCGAGTTCCGGGTAATTGCGCTTGAGACTGGCGAAGAGGATGTCGGCCATCTGGTTCAGGGTGGCATCCGACTTGCCGTTGAAGATGTCCTCGTACTTGCGCACGCAGGCAAAGGGGGCAGGAGGGCAGACGAAGGTGGTCTCGCCCAGTTTGATTTCTTGACCAATGATCATGATTCACCTCAATCTGCAATGGAGAGTACACCCAGGGTGTTGCTGGAATCCACCATGATGCTGAAGTCCATTTCCGGGATGGCATAGTCCTCGAGTTTGGTGGCAAAGGCGAGTTTGGTGGAGGTGCACTGGTTGAGTTTCAGGGTGGCTACCATGGGACCCACATGGGCGGTGAAGATGGCCATGAAGGTGGGGGTCGTGCCCATGATCTGGTTGGTGAGTGCAATCCGGGTTCCACCGGTAGCCGTGGTGTAGAGGTAATCGATCAGCACCGGTAGGCCGGCATCCCCTGCAGAAAATGAATACACTCCGCTGGCCTCGGCATACTGGCCCGTGGCAGGGCTGGAGGCCACCTTGGTGAAGGGGATTCCATTGGTGGCATAGACCACGCCCAGATCGGTGTCGAAGGTGGCGGCGTTGACCACCGTCACCGTATAAGGGGTTGCCGCCGGAATGCTGCCGGGTTCTCCGATGGCGGAGAGAATCAACCCGGGAGTGGCACTCTGACCAAAGAAGATGTCGTTGACCAGGCCGCCGCTGATGTTGGCGAATTTGGACTTGCCGGTGAACTTGCCTTCCCCGCGCCGCACGTCCACCGCAAAGCTCTGCTGGCCGTAGAGTTCTTTGGTGGTGAAGGTGAAATCGAAGGTGACATCCTGCAGGGTGCCGAATTTGCGTGGGGTGGAATTTGTGTTGCTGCTGATTCCGTAGAGGTATCCGGAGCCAAAGGTAATCATGGGCGCTTCTCCAAAAAAGTTACTTGCGTGGCCAACAGGTGGGGGTTATGTGGGATTATTGGTGGTATGTCTTGAAATGCGGTGCCAATATTGATACCATTTGCTCATGGCGGCTTCCCGAAAAATCCTCGAGCAAATGCGGCGTGAACCCGCCAATGTCCGCTTTGGCGATCTCAAAAAAATTTGTGAGGAGTATTTTGGCCAGCCTCGTCAATCGGGCACCAGTCATGCGATCTTCAAAACGCCCTGGGTAGGAGATCCACGAATCAACATCCAGGATGACAAAGGCAAGGCCAAGGTCTACCAGGTGCGCCAGGTACTGCTTGCCATCGAGAAACTGGAGGATATACGTCATGAGCGCTGATCATTACACTTACCGTGTCACTTGGTCTCCTGAAGATCAGGAGTCGGTAGGGCTGTGCACTGAATTTCCATCCTTGTCCTGGCTTGCCCGGACTCCTGAAACGGCTCTGAAGGGTATCCGGCAACTGGTGGCGGATACCGTTGTGGACATGCAAGCCAATGACGAAGAGGTGCCGAAGCCCCTTGCCGAAAAGCACTACAGCGGTGAATTTCGGGTGCGCATTCCCCCTGAAGTGCATCGCTCCCTGGCACTGCAAGCCGCCGAGCAAGGGGTTAGCCTGAACCGTCTGGCAAGCGCCAAACTGGCGGGTTGATTCCTGTTCAGCGCAGGTAGTGCACCGTAAAATCCATGGGTTTCATGTAGATGTTCACCAGTTCGTCGTAGGAGTCGGCACCGGCGCCCGCCTGAATGCAGGCCAGTACCGTGACCCCACCCAAGACACCGGCTTGGTTGTGACAGGCCAGTCGCACGGCTCTGCGCACATTGGCGGCATCTTCGGCCATCTGTCCCAGACAGTTGACCTGAATCCGTGCCACGGCGGTCTCCGGTTCACCCACCCGGGTGTTGTTCTGGCGATCCGAGATGAGTTCATAGACCACGGCAGGCAGCGGATCGGCTTCGGGTCGGGTGTCGAGATAAATCCGATTTCCCACCAGGGTTGCCAGAGCAGGTGAGGCATCGAGCAGGGCATAGATTGCCTGTTCGGCTTTCATTTCTTGACCTCCGTCTCCAGACGATTCTTTATATATTCGGCAAAGGTGGTGATGGCCTCATCCACCTTGTCGTCGAGCGCCGGGCGCATGAAGGGCTCTTTGCCGGCGCCTGGATGATCGATGACCTCTTTGAACAGTCCGGCGATGAACAGGCTCTTGCGGCGCTTGGGCTTGATCAGATGGCGCGCCGTGCCAAACTCCACCATGTGGGCATAGTAGACATGGTTCTTGCCGCCGGCCTTGACGCTGGCTGTTACGATGCCGTGGCGGGATGACACCGACACCCGAATGGAATCGCGCAGCGCACCCGGTTTATGTCCCTTGGGCAGGTTGCTCGCATCGCCCACCGGGCATAAGCGACGGGCCTCATCGCGGATCACCTTGGCGGCAGCGCGCAGTCCCCCGCGTACTACATTAGCCTCAATACGTGCCGGGAGTTCATCGAGCAGTTTCTGCAATTCGGAGAGTCCTTTGACTTCGATATCAGTCATCGAGTATCAGGCAGTAGAGTTCCAGCCTTTCCTTGCGGGTGACATGGCGAATCCACTCGATCCGGGCCATGGATCCATCGGAGAAGAGGACGCGTTGACTGGCTTTGACATCGGAACGATAGCGAATGGTTACGAGCATCGTCGAACTACTCCCCATGGCCTTGGCCTGAAAGATCTCACGTCCGGTCATGTCGAGTGTCTGAGCCCAGACAGTGGCCAGTGTCGACCAGGTCTCATCATGGCCTCCCAGTGCACCCCGTACCACCGTCAATGCCTGAATCGTGATGCGTTGATCGAGAATGCCGGACGAGACGATACCCATCAGAACACCACCTTATATGGGTCCAGCAGCCGATCCATGAAGGGCAGTGGCTCGATTTTTTCACCGCGGCCTGCCGTGGCCATTTCTTCCCGATGCTGATACAGGGCTCCGACACGTACTTTGATCCAGGCTTTGATGCCTTCCGGTACGGCGCCCACCAGGTTGGTACCTGTGCCGCTGTCGGTGAGGGTGATGGGCGCTCCTCCCGGATTGGCTGTCAGGGTGAACCATCCTGGTACCGGCATCGACTGAATCCAGTAATTGGTGGCAGGTTGCAAAGGGGAGGGCAACGCACCGCCGGAATTGGAGAGCACAAAAGGTTGCGTCGGGAACCACGGTCCCTGTATCGAGATAGTGCTGTTGGCTGTATCTGCAACGAAGGGTCCGGCATATCCTGCCACAAAATCCACCTCGATGGCGCCGATCTGAGGGAGTGGAATGGGCCATATCTGCCCGAATACCGGGGTGATCCGGCACGGTTCCGAGGTGGTGTCCACGGTGTAATTGGCCGGTGGCATGATCTGACTGACGCCATTCATATCCAGATACTGGATGGTGTTGACCACACGGACCTGTGACTTTTCGAGGATGATGGCGTGACCGGGCAGGGTGAAAGGCTTTCCCCTGGGGATGCCGATCAGGGTGGGCCCCGGAAAGGAATCGAGCACCAGTTTCCAGCTTTGTGCGATGAATGCCCGGCGGGTGAGCGTCTCGGCATAATGCCTGGCTGCTGTGATCAGGGCGGAAATCAGTGCGTCATCATCGGGAATGTCTACCCGTAAATGGGCCTTGGCCTCGAGCAGCGAGACGGGCTCCACCACGGGTCCACTGATCAGTTGCAGGGGCATGGATCAGCCGACGATCTGGGTGACGCCAGCCTGATTATAGGCGCTGGCCGGTTCATAGCGGGTGGAGGCACCCAGGAGAAAGGCGGCGGTTTCGCTGGCAGCGACGCCTACCGTGACGGTGAGATCCACATAACCAAACCCATTGGCCACATCCAGTTCATGGGCCTGCAGGTTGATCAGTGCCTGAACACTGCCCGCACCGGTGAGCGTGGTAATGGCTTTGCCAACAATGGGTTTTGCCCCTGTCCCTAGGGCGTCGATTGCCTGGCTGAGACTGGCATCCACGGTGGATAAGGCGCCCAGGGTGCCGGTGCTGATGATCGCCAGCAGGGTGCGCACATTGGACATCGACACCCAGCCGGTGGTGAGCGAGCCCACGGCCTGGGATGAGGGGTTGATACTGGCGAGTAGTGCCAGAAATTCGGATGCTTTGCTATTCATATCCATGATCTTGTCCTTGAACGATTAACGAGCGGCCAGTTGCACGAAGGGCGAGAGGCTGGCACTGCCCTTGGCTGGGATGATGGGGGCGGCAATCTTGGGCTGGCCATCCATGCGGAAGATGGTACGAAAGGCCGTGGCGTCCGCATCGAAGTACAGATGCATGGAGGTGGCGGTTTCCATGCCGCCGACCTTGGTGATGGTCTGGTAGTAGGTCAGGTCCACCAGGAGCACATCCCCTTGGGACGAGAAGGCGGCGGCGTGTTGCGATACAAAGACCGGGCGCCCCAGCAGTGTGCCGTAGGGCGAGCCACGGAAGGCGGCGACTCCACCGCCCAGGGGCAGGTAGATGGGGTAGTTCCCCAAGGTGAGGGTGAAGAGTGCTGGCAACACACTGTTGTTCACGATCCATACCGCTTTCTTGAAACTCCCTGGTGGCAATGCCGCGATCATGTTGGCAAGATTGGTGGGCGTGAGGGTGTTGGTGGCCTGGCCCGAATCTTTGGGGATGGTGACCAGGGCCTTGCCGCTCAAGGCGCCCTGAGGCAACCCGGAGCCACTTCCGAAGAGGATGCTCTCGTTGATCTTCCATTGCATGCGGGAAGCCACCTTCTTGGGGGTATAACTCGTCAGCGCGTCGGTGTCCGACAGAAGTTCGTCGGTGATGGGCACCAGAGCCATGAGTTTCTTGAGGCGTAGCGACGCCGTGCCCAGTTTGGGTTTGCTGGGGATGGCAGCCGTACCTTCTCCCTGCCAGGCCACGGTAATCCCGTCCGTGCCCCAGGGCGTGGTTTCGTCCTTGGGCAGTACCAGGGAGTTGCCGCTGACTTCGATGTTGTCGGTCAGAGGCAAAAACGCCTCGTCATCGAGGGACAGTTGGAAGATATCCTTGGCAAATTGTGGGGGGATGAGAAACCCCCCGTCGGCACCGGCGCTCTCGCTACCATAGAGGCCAGGCGCCGCTGCATTGCGCAGCATGGAAAGACGCACATCCACGGGCAAACCGGGCAATCCTGCCTGATGTACGGCATAGGCATATTCTCCGAAATTCTTGAACCCGCCCTTGGGGTCTGAAGCCACATTTTCTGTGACGGTGATGGAGGGCAGGGCGGATTCGATGCCGAGTTGGGCTTCTTCCGCGATCAGGGTATGCTCACGCTCGATGGCGGCGTTCAGGGATTCGATACGGGTCTTGTACCCCTCAAAGGCCTTGGCCTCTTCATCGGTCAGATCGCGCCCCTCGGCGGTCGCCTGATCCGTCAGGGCACGGGCCTCTTTGACCAGAGCGGTTTTACGAGCCTGTAACTCGCGCAGTTGTTTACTCATGGGATTCTCCAGACATAAAAAAACCCGCCTGAGCGGGTTGGTTGACTTGCAAAATGGACACCTTGTCAGGACAAGATGAAACTCGATGGAGCGTCACCTGGAGTGGGTGTGGCATTCATTGGAAATTCCACAGCAATCAATGGAGGAACTTATGGCGACTTCTTTCCGCCATTCGGCCGGTTTTGGTAAACGCATCGAATACTGGGTGATTGGTCGTATGCTCAAGGATGGCATGGATGTTTATATTCCTCTCGTAGACGACCACGCGGTCGACGCCATCGTCCGACGCAAGGATGGTTCTATTGCTCTTGTTCAGATCAAGGCTCGTTCAAAGACTGTGGTTTCTGGAGATGCAGCACTTTTCGCGGCCATACCGCATGAAAAGCGATCAGATTACTGGTTTGTTTTTTTACTCTGAACGCCTCGATACGACTTTGCTTATGTCGTCAGAAGAATTTATCCGAGAGTCCGTTCAAAACAAGAATGGCAAGAATGCAGGGCTACGCAGTATCTGGTTCAATGGAAAACGCACCGATAGAAAAACCGGTGAGAAATCCGAGTACATCAAGGAACGCTACCAACAATATGTGATTCAAGACTTTTCGAGACTTGCCAGCTCGCAGACCTGAGATCCATCAGTGGACATACGAGGTTAAAGGCTGCGACCATCAAAATGCCCCACCTTCAGGGGTGACAAGTCGACGCCATCCAGGCAACGGGCATTGATGGCAACCCTGTAGCTCCCCGAAGGGGTGGTGCCTTCCCCATACGGCGCACACCCGCAATTGGGGCAGAAGCGATGTTTAATTCGATGCTTGTTGAAGGTGTAGGTGCCAAGGTTGTCTTCGGGCGTGAGTAAACGAAAATTCTCGCGTGCGACAAACCAGTGGAGTGAGCCACGTTTGCTGCAAATGGAGCAATTACACTCCATGACTTTTTCGAGATCCCCCTCGGCTTCAAATGCAATCTGACCGCAGTGGCAACTCCCTTTGTAAATCATTGGCCCACTCCTTTTGGTGAATCGGTTTGGGTTCGGTTGTATGTTTTCAAATTCTATCTTCTGCTTGCGAGCAAGCGTAACATAAACCCAGAATTTCCCCTATATTGAAACCACTTCATCACATCAGCGCCAATGAGTTCCTGGCTTGAGACAAACGAGAGGCCTTCGGTTTTATCCGAGATTGCATCAAACTGACGACCTGATCAAAGGTCAGGATGCCGTCGATCATGTTCAGACTGAGTGCCGCTGAGGCTCCCAGCACTCGTCCCTGGCCCATGCCGTTGATTACCTCGTCCGCATTTACGGCCCGCGCCTGAGCCACGGCGGCCACAAAAGCATTGAAATAATCATCCACCCGCGATTGCAGGAAGGCGGTTGCTTCTGCTGTGAGGGGCTCGTACGGATTGCCCTCCACCTTGAATTTTCCGGCCGAGATCAGCGTCACATCGATGCCCTCGTACTTGAGCGCATCGGAGAGATCCTCATGGGCCTGCCACACCCCGATGGAGCCCACTTCGCCACCGGGCGTGCAATAAAATTCACTGGCGGCAGACCCGATCCAGTAGGCGGCGGAAGCCGCGAGACTGTTGGCCACGGCCACGACGGGTTTCTGTCCCCGTGCAGCCAGGATTTGAGCGGCCAGTTCTTCCACGCCATAGACGCTCCCGCCCGGAGAGTCGATATCGATCAGGATCTGTTCCACCGCAGGGTCATTCAAGGCATCAGTCAAGGAGGCGGCGAACTGCTGGGTGGAGCAACTGCCCGGACCGCTCAAGGCATCCACCATGTTCCCCCGCTGGGTGATGATTCCATAGAGGGGGAGCACGGCAATCTGGCCGCTTCCCGCCTGGGTGTTGGCGGCTTTCCTGGCGGTACGCACGCCCTGATCCGCTTCGATGTGTTGAAGTGTTGCGGCGGGGATCGGATCGCCCACTCGCCAGCGGCGCAGGATACCTGCCATGGCATTCAGGGTTTCCGGCATCAAGGCCCAGGGGGTGCTCATGATCTGAGCAAGCAAAAGGGAGCGTTTCATCGTGGTCGTCCTGTGAGGGCCAGTTTCGAGGGTTGGTCGTCGCCCGATTCCTCGGCCATGTTCAAGGGCCGCAGGGGGTGATCAAGACCGGGGAGCGGGTTCAGATTCTCACTGAGCCGCGCTTCGTTGCGGGTGAGCCAGCCTGCGTTGATACCGGCGTTGTAATACTGGGCCCGGGCTTCCGAATCTCCGCGCAGCAATTGGGAGAACAGGAATTCCGCTTCCAGATCGTCATCATCCAGCAGCAATTCGGCTTCGATGCTGGCTTCCCAGCGCTCAGCCATGGGACCCAGGCACTCCTGCACGAATTCCTGGGCCTGCTGTTCGATGTTGTTGTTGGTGGATCGATCCAGATCCCCGATCTTGTGGGGAGGTACCCCAAACCAGCGAGCGATGTCATTTACCTGAAACTTGCGGGTTTCCAGAAACTGGGCATCCTCATTGGTGAGCCCCAGTTGGTGATACTTCATCCCGAACTCGAACACCGCGATCTTGCCGCGGTTCGCTCCCGTCTGGGCTTCCTGCAGGGACTCCCGGAATTGATCGCGGGCCATCTTGTCCTTGAAGGAGCCGGGGTATTCGATATAACCGGACAGCGGCTTGGCATCGTTGGCAAAGAAGCGCGAGCCATAATCCTGGGCTGCCAGGGCACCGCCCATGGCACTGCGCGCCAGCGCGATGGGGGAGAGTCCGATGATACCGTCGGAGGAGAGCCCGCGCAGGTGCCAGATCTGGCCGCGCGGGTAAATCTGCTCCGTCCCGGTGAGCGTGCTGTATCGGTAGCGATAATCCCCGTTCGACAGGAGATCGATGGTGACCCGATCCGGGTGCAGGGGAATCAGTGCCGTGATCTCGCCCTGGCGGTTGGCCACGATCTGGTTGAAGGCATTGCCCCTGAGCACCAGGTGACCGGCCATCATCTCGCGCCACTCGAAGGCGTTCTGATATTGGTTGGGGCGCTTTGCGAGCAATCGATAGATGGGGTGATTTGTGACGCGATCTTTCCCGCCATCAGGCCGGTTCTGGTACAGGCGAAAGGGCAGGCTTGCGAACTGGCTCGAAATGATGCGCACGCAGGCAAACACCGCCGAGAGTTGCAGGGCGTTGTCTGCTGTGACCCGTATGCCCGCCGTGGTATGCACGCCCACCGGCTCGAACCAAAAGTTGCCCCAAGGCGAGCGGTCAGAATTGGCCTTGAAACTCGAGAGCCATGAGCGGATCCCCATTTACACCACCATCAACTGGTAATCTGAGCCAAGAATAGGCGTTTGATTGTCACTCGGCACCATCTGACGCCCCAGGGCCATGATCAGCGCCACCACCCCATCGATCTTGTTCTCCTCGCGCTCTTTTCTTGGGTAGATGTTGTCCTTCTGGTCGCGGTGGCAGACCACATTGGAGATCATCCAGGCCAGAATCGGATCACCGTTGTGAACAAATCGCTTCTGCAGCACCAGCGCCTCCAGTTGTTTCATGGGTTCAGAGAAATTGAGCACTGTGGGACGCATTTCCACCATGGGTAAGCCTTCTGCCAGCATGTGGCTGGACAGTTGGGTCGCCTGAAAGGGGTCAAAGGGCACCTCCACGATCTGGAACCGGCTGGCATCTGCCACCAATTCTGCTTCGATCTGATCGAAATCCGTCACATTGCCCGGAGTGAGGGTCAGTAATCCCTGCCGTGCCCACCCGGAATACTGGCTGTTGCGGCCATCGTCTGCAGCAGATTCAGGCAGATAGTAGTTCAGGAAGACATAAAACTTGCCATCGCGTTGAAACAGCTTGGCCTTAGCAGCGATATCCACCTTGCTCGCCAGATCCAGCGCCACATAGCACTCCTCGCCAATAAACTCATCCTCATTGAGAGAGGGATCCGCACAGGCATCCCACGAGCGCATGTCCATCCACGCGGTATCGGCATTGACCCACTCGTTGAGATGCTTGGTCTTGAAGTTATTGATGGCACTGGGCATCTGCATGGCCTTGGCCTGCAAGGGAAGAAGCACCTCGGAGCGCACTGAAATACCCCAGTTTGGGTTCGCCTTGAGCAGGGCTTCCTCGCTGGTCCAGTCATCGGTGTCATCCAGTCCGTAGATGATCCCGAACTGGGAGTCATCCTCGAACAATCCTTCGAGCAGTTTGGTAACAAAGGTACGGGTCTCGTAACAGATTCCCGCACGGTTGCTCCCGGCAGTGGTGATGACCCAGAGGAGCGAGTTATCGCGCTTGCCGGTGCCAGTTTCTACCACATCGTAGACGGTGCGGGTTTTATGAGCGTGCAATTCGTCCACGCATCCGAAATGGATGTTGAGACCGTCCAGGGTTGATCCTTCGGAGGACAATGCCTCGAACTTTGAACCAGACTCCAGCACATGGATATTATGTGCGCCCACGGTCACTTTAAATCGACCTCGAAAACCCGGACTTTTGCGCGCCATGGTCTGAGCATCGCCAAACACGATTCTCGCCTGATCGCGGGTGGTGGCCAAAGAATATACCTCGGCACCACCTTCATTATCGGCCGCCAGCATATACAGTCCCACTGCCGAGGATAGGGTGGATTTGGCATTACCGCGCGGGACCTCGATGTAGGAGCGTCGAAAGCGGCGGCGGCCTGTTGGTTTTACCCACCCAAACACCGTGGACAAGATGAACACCTGCCAGGGTTCCAGATGGATGGGCTGTCCTGCCAACGGCCCCTTCACATGGGGCAAGTGCTCGATAAAGGCGCAGATGTTATCGGCAGGACGGTAGCTGCGACCAGCCTTGTTTTTGAGCAGCGGATTGAAGCGAAAGGGACTCGATTTGCCCTTGTATCGCTTCAGGTCATCCAGTTGCCTCTGGCACGCCCGCTGAACCCAGCGGCATGCCCCGATGTCCCCTCCGATCACTCCGTGCGCATATCGGGTGGCCTCTTTGACATAATCGCGCTCAAGCAATGTCATCCCAGGGGTTGTGCTCCTCGACTGCGCCCGGCACAACGCTCATCCTCCCACGACTGGCCGGGGTAAAGCCCATCTCCGACTCATACCCCTTCATTTCCATAGCCAGATCCCGGATCACATCCATCAGGGGTGAACGGCGCAGGACGCCGCTGGGCGTCTTGATCAGCATGCCGCCGATTCCGGATTGGTTGATCTTTGCCAAGACCTCCCGGTACATCCCGGCACAATTGGCCCACCGTTCCAACACCGCCGCGTCCAGAGGGAACAGCAATCCGGCGGGCGCATTGGATACGGCATAGCGCCAGGCCTCCTGGGCAGTTTCCGTCATGTAGGCAGGAGGATCCCCCAATAATCCGGAAGGACGGGGCTCACGCAGATTGATGCGGCACTTCTGTAGCGTTCCCTTGATCTTCTTCACTGCCACAGGTAGAGGTTTTCGTCCCGCACCGTAACGTTTGCCACCAGCAGCCATTAAAGAATCCTTTTGATTTTTATTCGCCCCCAGAAAAGCCGTTAAATTCAGCACTGGCGCGGAGTCCGGGTCGTTTTCCCCAAAAAAAACATTTTGAATTTGCACGCGCAAAAATTTGGGCAGGCGCGCGGTCCCGTGCGGAAAGGTTACAAGGATTTGACCGGCCTACCGGTTGCTCGGATTGCCGAACCCGCCGTCCTCGCGGGTGGTTTTGATATCGTGGCAGCGCTTGCATAGCGCCTGCCAGTTGTTCCTGTCCCAGAACAACTGCTTGTCACCCCGGTGAGGAATGACATGATCGACGACCTGGGCCGGAGTGATTCGACCTTTTCCTTCGCACGCCGCGCACAGGGGGTGCGTTGCCAGGAACACAGCCCGTGCCTGCCGCCAGCGCGCGCCGTAGCCCCTGGAAGTGGCGCTGCCGCGTCGTTCATCGCATTGTTTCCGGGCCTTTCTCTGGTGCTCGGCACAATATCCCGGCATTTCCAGTAACACCCGGCATCGGGGATATCGACAGGGTGTTGGGGCGCGTTGCGGCACGATACAAACAGATCGAAAAAATAGCGCTTCTTTCGCTTGGCTTCTCAGCGAAACAGAGCGTTAATCACATCAACGCAAACGACACCGGAGACCACCAAAATGAAACCCACCGCCACCTCCCGCGACACTTATATCGCCAAAGCCGCAGACATCCAGAACAAGATCGCCCAACTGCAACAACAGGCCAATGAACACTTTGGCCACAACCCTGATGTAATCCACTGGGGCCATGTGGGTGATCTGAACCGGGTGCAAGAACTCCTGGACCAAATCCTCGAAATAACGATCTTGAATGAAAAACTCAACGTGGCTGAGAAGTAATACCTACAGGAGAATCGCCATGAAAACCGAACTCACCATTGCCCAGTATTTCATCCTGAACTACGCCCACGAAAAAACGGAAGGCAAACTCGTTGAGTTTCCCGACAACATCAAGGGCGGCGCGCGCAAGAAAGTGATCGAGTGCATGTTCAACCGCGCGTTGATCACGCCCCTGGGCGATGACTGGTTTATCGCCGCCGAGGGCTACGACGCCTTGGGTGTGCCACGCAAAGGGCCGATGACGCCAGCAGGACTCGACGCCGTCATCAGTGCTGCAGAGGAACAGAGCAATGAACCCGTTCAGAAACCCACCCGCACTCGAGACAGCAGCAAACAGGCGCAGGTGATTGCGATGCTCAAGCGTCCAGAAGGCGCCACCATCGCGCAGATCATGGACGTTACCGGTTGGCTGCAGCACACCGTGCGCGGTACATTTGCCGGTGCATTCAAGAAAAAACTCGGACTTACCATCACATCGGAAAAGCCCGAGGGCGGCGATCGCGTTTATTACCTCAGATGTTTAGCGATGGAAGGGGTGACTTCTCAATAGGCGGTGCCATCCTTGTGGAGAAATTGCCATTTTCCACCCTTTCCCAATATAGCCTGAAGATCATCGTCTGGATAGTTCGCACTGTCGCTGGCGCTGCGGTCACCTACTTCGAGATAAAGCACGTCGGCATCGCTCCGGTTGACCAGTTGGTGGGCATTGCCAGTTCCAGCCTTGAAGCCTGCGCACATACCAGGTGCTAGTAGTGTCTCGCCAGCATCTGTGATGAGAACTGGATGTCCAGATAGGATGTAAACGAATTCATCTTGTTTTGTGTGAGCATGACGCAAGGAGGAGCAGGCACCTGGCACGAGATTCGTCAGATTGACACCAAAGTTCGATAAGCCGAACAAATCGCCAAGCACGCGTTTTTCGCGCCCCGTCATGCGTGAGGCGAAGGGTTCTGGATAGATGGAAGGTCGGGCTCTCGGTGGTGCTTCCAACGCCACCACTGCAATTGGATATTCAATATTTGACATGGGTCTTCGCTACCAATCTCCGCAATTCTCATGAAATGGATTATGCTTCATTGTTGAACTTCGCGCCATCACTGGCGCGTTTCGCTTCCTGACCTGTAAATTCCTGCCAGCGGCGCACGATCACATCCACATACTTGGGATCGAGTTCGATCAGCCGCGCTCGCCGCCCGGATTTCTCGCAGGCGATCAGGGTGGTTCCTGATCCGCCGAAGGGATCCAATACCAGATCGCGGGTCTTGCTGCTGTTCCTCACCGCACGTTCCACCAGTTCCACTGGCTTCATCGTCGGATGAAGGTCGTTCTTTTGGGGTTTCTTGATCTGCCACACATCACCCTGATCACGGGCGCCGCACCAGTAGTGATCGGCACCGTCCTTCCATCCATACAAAATTGGTTCGTATTGCCGCTGATAATCGGCACGACCCAGTGTGAAGGTGTTTTTGGCCCAGATCACGAAGGTTGACCATTTGCCACCGGCCGATCTGAATGCCGACTGCAGGGTATCGAGTTCTGAGGAACTCATGGCGATGTAAACCGCGCCTTTGGTGAGATTCAGGATGTTCTGGCAGGCAGATTCCAGAAATGCCTGGAAATTCTCGCCCAGATTATCGTTCAAGATAGGGCGGTTCTTGCCACGCATCTTGTCCTTGGCGGTGTTGGCATAGTTCACATTGTAGGGTGGGTCAGTGAAGGTCATGTCCACCAGTTCGTCACCGAGCAATTTCTTATAGTCCCCAGCTTTGGTGGCATCGCCACAGAGCACTTTATGCTCACCCACGATCCAGATATCTCCGGTTTTGGAGATCGGAGTTTCCTGGACTTCGGGTACCGCATCCTCATCGGTGAGTCCTGAATTATCCGGTTCGCCCCCATTGATGAGCACATCCCATTCCTCGGCCGAGAATCCGGTGAGATCCAGATCCACGCCGGCTTCCTTGAGTTCGGTCAGTTCCAGACCGAGCAGTTCATTGTTCCAGGTGGCATTCTCGCCGATTTTGTTGTCGGCCAGAATCAATGCCTTGCGCTGGATGTCGGTCAAGTGGGTCATGGGCACCACGGGAACTTTGGTCAACCCGAGTTTTCGAGCGGCAAGCAATCGACCATGGCCTGCGATCACATTGTTCTGCCCATCCACCAGAATTGGCGCACCCCAGCCAAATTCACGGATACTGGCGGCAATCTGTGCCACTTGAGCATCCGAGTGTTGTCTGGCATTCCGGGCATAGGGAATCAGGACATCGATAGACCGCTGCTCGATTCGTAGATTGGAGAGGATCTGGCTTGCTTCAGACATGAACCATCTCCCGTTCTGCTTGAATCTGATCGAAGGACTGCCCAGTTGCCACCAGGGTGATGGCAACATCCGGATAATTTTGTTGGAAGCGGCGAATGGCCACATCCACATACTCCGGTGCAATTTCCACGCTGTAGCATTTGCGTCCTGTGCGCTGTGCGGCGAGAAGCGAGGTACCTGAACCACTGAAAGGTTCAAACACCACATCGCCCTTCCGCGAATAGGCCTCCATGATGAACTCCGGCAGCGCCACCGGAAATACCGCAGGGTGATCGATGTCCTGTCCGATCTTGCCCTTGTGCCGCATGATGCGGATTACGCTGTCAGGGATTCGGGTTTCTTGGGTCGGCGCGCCTGCATGGGACCAGCCGTCCACTTCCCCATCTTTTTTGCGCATCGAGGTGGATGATCCATCGGCCCTCAGATGAGACTCATGACCGGCGTGCTTGCATTCCACGATTTTATTGGGGCGAATCGATTTGCGGTTGAAATGGAAGATGAATTCAAAACTCGGCGCCAGACGCCCACTCCAGTCTCCCGGCATTCCCGGCCCTTGATCCCACACATACCAGGCAAAGCGCCGCCAGTTCAGGGTTTGCATCCAGGTAAGCCAGCCGTCCCAATAGGGGAGGACTTCGTTTTCTCGATGAATCAAACCTAGATTCACGAGCACCTGACCATCGGCCGCCATAGGCAGTTGGGCAAAGACCCCGCGCATCAAACCGTCCCAATCCTTGATGCTGTCGGTGTAATCGCGCTGGTTGCCATAGGGGGGGCTGGTAAAACACAGTGAGGCGCGCTCATCATCCATCAGTGTCTTGATCACGGCAGAATCAGCGGCATCCCCACAAATCAGGCGGTGCTCGTCCAACCGCCAGATATCGCCAATGCGCGATATGGGGATGACTGGAGCCTCAGGCACCTCATCAGCACTGTCGTCACCTGTCTCAGATTCGGCTTCATTCTGGGTGTTGAGCAACGAGCGGATTTCGCTGTCATCGAATCCAGTGAGTTCCAGATCGAACCCTGTGGCTTCCAGATCGGCTAGTTCCAGGGACAGAAGATCTTGATCCCACCCGGCCCGTTCTGCCAGTTTGTTCTCGGCCAGAATGAAGGCGCGCTTCTGGATTTCCGTAAGATGTGCCAGTTCGATCACTGGCAGAGTTTCAATTTCCAGTTTGCGTGCTGCCAGAATCCGTCCGTGCCCTGAAATAACTCCGTGTTTCCCATCCACCAGAATAGGACTATTGAACCCGAACTCCCGAATGCTCGCCGCAATCTGAACTATCTGCTCATCCGAGTGAGTTCTTGCGTTACGGGCAAACGGAATCAACGACTCCAGTGGACGGTATTCGATCTGCAAGGAGGTCATGGAATTCCAAAATAAAAAACCCGCTGAAGTTCAAATCTTGAGCGGGTATGGGGTAGAGATTTGCAAGCGTTCCGTTTTGCTCGCAACTCTGTTCAGAGTGTAGTCGAATTTTATGCCAAAACCGCCCAAAGTGTTGCACGCGGTTTTGGTCTCGAAATGGACATTCACGGTAAAACAAGGACATTCATGGGAACCATTACCCTGCGTGCCCTTTCTGTTTGGAAGTTTTTTCGCCATTCAGGTGAAGTACAACTTGGTTGATGGCGTTTTTCCAGCGTCGCCAGGCAGTGGTTCTGCAACACCCGAAACGCCGGGCAATGTCCTGCCAATCATATTGCTTGGCTCGCATCCAGATCAGATGCCGCTGCTCTACCTCGAGCCACAACATCCAGCACATGGTTTCCAGCATCCTCTCGATGGCGGCTGGACCGGGTGGAAGATGTCGATATTCGGGCTGTTCTGCCGCGAAAGTTTCCCACTGATCGCGAGCAAAGGTGGGCCACACATTGAAATAGCCCTGCACACGAACGGGTGGAAGCCGTCGACCCGTTTCGGCGGCTTCGGCAAATCGTGCAGCCACATCTTCGATGGCCCATTCATCCATTGCACTTCTCCCCATAGAGCCGGTTGCCGATGCGACGGATGAACTCCCGTTCCACAAAGTCCAGACGGGTGTCGTTTTCCGAGATCACCAGAATGCGCAACTCCTTCCATCCGTTGCGTTTGGTAGCCTCCACATCCATGGGTTCCGGCTGGAATCGGCCCAGGGGCGATGGGTAGTGTGATGCGGAAATTTTCATGAGAGTCTCCTTCATTTTGCCCAGTCAGGCCGGAAATCATCAGGTAACGAGACTGGAGCGAATGCTCCGGATTGGGCACATTGACGCAGCAGTGCTTCACGCCGGACATAGAACTTTGCTTGGGCATCCCCAGCGACATCAGCCCAGGCCTGCCGGTTGATGGCCTGTCTCTCGCAACGGCTCAACCCAGTCGGCACCGAAGTCCGTAAATGGGCAATTCCCTGTTGCAATTGGCGCAACTGTCGTTCACATTCGATGAAATAACGCCGAACCTTACGTCCCAAGTCTGTCCGTTCCACCATGGCCAGTTCCTTGGCCATATCCAGAGTGAGGAAGTAATCTACTGCGGGTCGGCCGCCACGACTTTTCTCCCAAACAGAGGAAAAGTCCTTGCCTGAAACAAAAGGGATGTTTTCGCCCGTTTTGGCGAGAAGGTAGTCCTGGTTTTCAACAAATCCGTATTCCTGAATGCGTCCCTTGATCCAGTTCGAGAAGTCACGCCCCACACCAAGGAAAGCGTGCAGGTGTCTGGCATCCACCATTTGGACAGGTTGGCCATTGAGCGTCCTGGGCAGGACAGGAATCAGTCTTGGTGTCGTCATTCTCTATTCTCCTTGCAGTTGAACGGCCCAGTGCAGTAGCGCCAGGGCATCGGCCTCGTTGTCGTCCAAGACGGGATGGCCTTTGGCACACATCGCAGCCATCACCTCGTCTTTGCCGGCATTGCCACGCCCTGTGGCATGGCGCTTGATGGCGCCCACCGGTACGCCTTGGTACGGGATGTCGTGGTGTTCGCACCAAGCGGTGAGAGTGGCCATCAATCCGCCATAGATGTGCGCGGCATCGACTCCGGCGTGCCTGCGCACTTCTTCGAAATACAGGGTGTGAATAGCACCAGCGATGCCCTTGATTTCGGTAAGCCAGCGTTTGAACCTGAGGTAGCGCATGCCCCCGCCCTCGAAGCGCTGCGGCTTGAAAGAGGTATAACCATGGGAGATTTGCCCTTCACGATCCCGAAGGGCCCAGCCCGTCGTAGTACCCAGATCCAGCGCCAGAATGGTCATTTTCATGGTCGTTCTCCTGTATTTTTGCTCTGGTGACAGATGGTGACAGGCTTGCCGGTTAACTCTAGACACCCGCATGTGTAGGCGTTAATCAGCAAACCTGTCACCATCTGTCACCATGGATTTAATCAAGCCCGTCGGTGTAATGACGGTTTTCATGATTTTCCTGTAATATCAATCCCTTGATGGCGCGGATTCCGCCGTGCAGTCGAGTACTCATAAATCCGCGGGTAATCAGTAGTTCCGCGAAACGCTTGATCGATCCGGTGTACTCGCCAGCCCGTTCGGCCCACTCGCGCCAGTCGGCGAACAGGTCGGCGGTGGCCTGTTTTGCTTCCGGATGGATTTGGGCTCGCTCCTCGATCCATTGGCCGAGGGCATCTTCCGCCTCAAAGTATTCATTGGTGGCAGATACCACGCACTCTGGGGGGTGCAGTCCAGCGCGCTGCCAGGCAAGGCATCCTTCAATGGCCCAGGCCAGAATCCCGTCTCGTTCTGCAAGCAGTTTCCCGGTCAGTTTCCCGTCGCGTCGTTCAGGAGGAATGGTGACCGTGAAGGGGATCAGGTGAAACCGACGCTTCATGGCCTCGTCGATGTTTCGTATCGCTGGCTTGTGGTTTCCGACGATGATGGGTTTGAATTGAGGGGTGTACTCAAAGAAGTCCTGGCGCATGAATCGGGCAGAAACCTTGTCGCCCCCCGTGATGGCCTTGACCTTGGATTCGTTCCAGCGTCGCCCTTGCTCGGTTTCGATGGCCGTCACAAAACGCGCACCACGCAGACCGGCCAGATCGGTGGGGTGTCGATCCCCACGGGTTTCCACAAAGGTATCCATCGGCGCAGTCGATGAATAATCTCCCAGGATGCTGGTCAGCGTGTTGACGAACACTGACTTGCCATTGGCGCCGGTGCCATAAAGGAAAAAAAGCGCGTGGGCACTGGTGGAGCCGGTCAGGCAGTACCCGACCATGCGTTGCAAGTAGCCCTGCAGATCCTTGTCTCCGTCCGTGACATCGTTCAGAAAGGATAGCCACTGGGAACAGGGACCGCGAGGCGTCGCCGTGGCGATCTTGGTCATCCGGTCATGCCGATCGTGGGGGCGGATTCGTCCTGTGCGCAGATCTACCACCCCTCCGGTGGCGTTGAGAAGCCATATATCGGCATCCCACTCGTCCGTAGTGGCCGCATGGCGCCGATCAGAACGAGCGAGGCGTTCCACCCCGCTGATGGTGCTGGAGCCGGCGAGTTTGGTGGCTGCTTTTGGATTACTCGCTTTCAAGGAGGCGTGTCGACACACATGACGGATCAGATCGGTCGACGCCAGGGTGTCCTCGGTGCGCCAGCGCTGACCATCCCAGACGAGCCATTTTCCCCACCCTGACACATAGCGCCAGTCCTGGTGATAGCGCCGGGTAAATGCCAGCGCCAGAGCATCTTCGGTACCCCACACGGTTTGTTCGGAATCTCCAGGGCTGGTATCCAATTCGCTGCCCTCTCCCTGTGAACCCCCTGCTGGCAGATGGATCTGCATCCGTGGACCCTGGGCCAGAAACCCCACTGCATCAAAGCCGTCAGCAAGCGCATCCGCTGCGTCCCATCCTTCCGGCTGATCCTTGGGTGGATAGAGAATGTGACAACTGATCGCACCCGCAGCCAGAATGGCCTGAGAGGCGCGATCGGCATATTCCCAGCCTGGCTTATCCTTGTCTGGCCAGATCAGCACGGATTTTCCGGACAGAGGTGACCAGTCTGTTTTATCTGTCGGTGCATTGGCCCCGTGCATGGCGGTGGTGGCTACTACACCGACATCAATCAGGGCTTGAGCACATTTCTCTCCCTCTACCAGAACAGCCTTGTCTGAGATGGCAAGCCCCGGCTGGTTGTACAGGGGGCGCGGATTGGGGGGCGCCATCTTGCGGCGCTTGGCATCCCAGGGCCGGAACTCTTTGCGCTGACCGGGTGGATCGTAGCGGTAGACTACGGCAAGCAGGTTGCCCTGGGCATCCTGATAATCCCATCTGGCCGTGGCAGGTCCGAGGTCATTGAACGCGGTTCCTTGTCTTCTGGTCCCGGATACCTTGACGGCGGGAGAGCACCCAACCAATGCAGAGGATCGTTGCAATACCCGTGGAAAATCGGTGTGTGCGTCGATGCTGTAATGACCACCGATCAAGGCGAAGATGTCGCCGCCAGAATTATCGGCGCGATCGGTCCAGAGGCCTGCCTTGTCGCCTTCGAGCACTACCTCCAGGCTGTCTCCCGGGTTGCCCAGAATGTCGCCGATGAGAAACTTGCCACGGCGCATCTTCCCGGCAGGAAACAAGGCGAAGAGCACCGACTCCAGATTGACCAACAACGCCGCACGGATGTTATCGCGTTTGCCATCACTGTTGTGTCTGACCAATTCGTCCGGTTCATTGAACTCAATCATTTTTCGTCCTTTGTGAATGATCCCGTCGAGTTTTTGCCTTGCGTTGCCGAACATTGAGTGGCCCAGGCGCAAAGTTCCGAGAGACGAAATCTGACGAGGCGGCCCATCAGGTAATGAGGGATTCGGTACCGCGCCCGCATTTGATGGTCTGCAAACCAGTAGTAGGGCAGACGAAGTGCGGCGGCAGCCTGCTTGTTATCGATCATTGATTCGGCTTCTATTGGGTTATTCATGTCGTTCTCCGGCAGCGCTCTGCCCATGCGCAGAACTTGCATTCAAAGTGAGTGGAATCTGTAAAGGATCGGGGGGAGTTTCATTCGCCTCCGTGGGCTGAATTACACGAGCCCCGCGATCGTTCGCAGCACACCGCTATCACTGGTAGCACCCGCCGCGAGCGCGAGATCGCGCAACTCCTTTAATGCCCGGTGGCGACGCGTATCGGCGGTAATCTGGCCCGAGAGCAATATCAGGTGCGCCTCGAGTTCGAGGAGCGTGGCCAGCGCCAGCGGCTTATAGATCACCCCTTCATCGTCGCCATCATCGCCACCGGGAATGCTGATGGCGGGTGGCAACTGGCAGGCCAGTGCTTCAGGCACGCCGGGCAGCCTCATTTGCGAGGGCGACTCGCGCTGTTGGGTGTTGTGCTTGAGCTCGCGCCGGGCGAGATCAGTCAGGGCATCCTCGGCCAGACGCCCGCCGAGCGCGGAGATATTCTCCGAGTGGGCAGCACAGACATGCCGGGCAATGTCGCGAGGCTTGGCAAAGCCCACGGCTTTGAAGGCCTGTGCAATTTCAGCGCGCACGGCTTCCCGCAGATGGGCGAGATCAGGATTACGCATGGCTTTGGCTCCAGAGCTGGTCCAACTGGTTAAGGAAAGGCAGTGCGTGAGCAAGCCAAGCGGTGACATTCTGTTTTTGATAGGTAGGGATCGAGGCAAAAGCCTCCGTAGGGGAGAACGGCATGGTGCCAAGGGGCTCGAGCCCGTCGCGCAAAACGAGCCAGCGCTCGATGCGTGCGTTCTCCTCGGGGTCCCCCGGTGCCGTGTGATAGCGACCATCGGAAGCCAGCACCATCAGTCCCGGGTCACCCGAGATGGCGATGCGGCGTGCCTCGGATGGCGTGGGGAGATCTGGACTATCTGCCTTGATGGCATAGACCACGGCACACTGTTCGATGCCGGTGAGTTTCTGCTCCTCGACGACTTTGTCAAAGATGCGCACCGCCGAAGGGCCGGTGACCCCTGCTTCGTGGATACGGATTTTAAGGTCGCGGGCAATGGTGCGGATTTCATCAGGGGTGCGACGCACGATTTCTTGCTGTGTCGGTTCCGGTAGACGCGCGACAGCGGCTGCGGCCGAGACCGAGATATCGCCTTGCTCTACGGCACTGGCGAGTTCTGGAATCCCACTGGCCTGAACTGTTCGCGCATTACGCAAACTACGTTCCGAAACATTGAGCAGATCAGCCGCAGCGCCTTGCCGGAGCGTTGGTATCGGCAAATTTGCCGATACCACATGCTGGTTCCCATTAAAGTGCCCCCGTTCAATACTTGCCAGTTTGGCGGCGACCATCGCCCGTTGACTCTCGGACAGATGTCGACGGCGCAGATTGAGGCTGATCACGAGAGCATTCAGATCAGCGTTTTCAGCGACCTGCACGAATTGCGGTTCAATTCCGGCAGCAAGGCAGGCACGGTAACGGTGCCGACCATCGATGATCGCCTGACCCAGCACATGAATCGGTTCCCGTAACCCGTTCCGCGCAATATCGGTCACCAGCGCTTCAAACTCCATTTCCGGTAGCATGGGAAAAAGCGCACTCACCGGATGAAATTCCATCTCGTTCATCATGCATCCTCCCCTGTGAGTGTGAGTCGAAAGGACGCTTTGATGGGTTTGACAGTGCGGGTCTGAGCGAACTGTCCCTTGGGCACCTCGTAAGTCACGCGTAGCGGACCGTCAGAGAAATGGACCACGCCGAAGTTACGGCTGGATTTTTTGAGAACTTCACGACCTTTTTCTCCAAACCGTAACTCAAGAGCGGCTTCAAGGGTTTCACGGGCGCGTTCGACCCAAGTCGTCAGTTCAGCCAAAGAAACCTGAAGTTCTTGAAGGCGATGGTGAGGTAAATTGGTAATCTGGCTGACTGATAAATCTGGAATTTCCAGGTAGGGGATCATTATTTCGTTCACGGTATTCTTCCTCACGCGCAGGCACGAGCTGATGTGGAGAATCGCGAAACGCGCCTTTCAAACGCTTCGACTTCTGTGATCAGATAAGTGACACGGGCCCCCAACTTGCAGAAAACGGGGCCGAGTTGTTCCTGTCGCCATCGGCGCAGGGTCTTGACCGACAGCCCCCAACGCGTTGCCAACTCGTTTTCGTCGAGGGCGATGCGCTGAGTACAGTTCTGGACGATCGGCGGGTGAGGGCGCCGACCAGATTGTTTGGAAGGGAATTGGTTTTGCATTTGGAGCACTCCTTTCGTTGAAGTGCTCCCATTTCATCGCATAGGATCCTGCGATATTTCGCAGTGTTCTCGCGGAAATTACGCAGAAATTACATCTTGTTGATCCTCAACAGATTTCCGATTTCCCGGAAAATGCTTGGAACTCGGCTATATGTATTTCGTCGCTTTTTCATCCAGGGTTGGCAACCCGCCTGTCGGGGAGCGCACAAGTGAGACACTGAGATTTGTGCCAAACGGACAAAACGCACATCTCCAAATACCCTGCAAGCCCTCTCCAGCAGTACCTTGGTGGCAGGGCCGGAGAGGGTGTCGTGGAGGCTGTCAACTTCGGCCAGCAAGCGCATATCCTCTCGGGTGTACTTATGGGAAAAACTGGTGCGGCTGGCCCGTGTTTTGGGGGTGATGGATTTTGACTCCCGGTACTGCGTTATGAGTCGGGACAGGTGTTGACGCGAATAACCCGTCAACCGCTGCATGTAGGAAAACAGGACGCCACGATGCCCCTTGGTCAGAGTGAAATATCTGAACCGCTTGAGTATTCTGGTTACGAACATGCGACGCTGGGGTTCATCGGTCGGAGTGGTGAAGGTAACCTCTGCCGTCCCCTCCAAAAACTCCCGGATTTGCTCAATTGAATTGAGCTTCGAATCATTCATATTGATCACCATAGTCCTGCAATGATCAACCCAAACCCGCTTTTCAGCCTCATATGCCATTGGAAGAGGCTCAGACTTGACAGAGGCGGCGCCCCAGAGTAGAATCCGAGGTTGAGTTCACTGCCTATCGGTTTTGAACCAATCGAGGTCTCGGCCGCTGAACCCGCGTAGCGAATCAGCGGCCTTTGTTTTTTTCGGGTCGCTATCAAAGCGACTCTCTCAACAGATGAAGGCAAGCCGCCCGTGACCACACTGGCGACGTCCTGATCTTGCCGATGCTGTTGTCTGCCTGGTAGCAAGTCACGAAGTTGGCTTTCAGCGAGCCGTCGAGCTTCAAGCTCATCGCCACCACCACCACAAAATCCTCGTACACCACAGCCACCCGGCGGGTGGCGTCGTATTGGCGCAAAGTCTTATCCCACCCCTCGAATAGTGCAGCAGTAGGGTGCGCCAGCGTCGCCTTGATCCAGTCGATACGTTGCGCACGAACGGGAGAGAAGGCGTCCTTGATTCCGTTCCGCGCCGTACTCTCGTAAAACATATGCCCAAACTTACCGGGCGAGAAATACACGCGAATACCATCGAAGGTCAGGATGTTCCCACGACAGTAAACTTGCTCGTAGTGCGTCCGGTATTCAGCAGTGGTGGCGTAATGAACCAGCGGAGGCAACGCCATCACCAGCCTCCCTGCAGTCGAATCTGGAAGATGTTGAATTTCTCTTCGCGTTTGTGCGTAGGAGCGAGTGAACAGCCCAGAGCAGATTCAAGACGGCTAACAACGGCTGACTTGGCCATTCCGTCTCGCAACGTTCCGTTGATACGGCTGCTTGCGGCCCCGAGCAGCAAATCACAAAGCTGTATCAGGACAACTTCGTGAGAAGGAAGCGACTGGATGCTATCGATGTTCGAGGTCAGGTTGGCGCGCGACAGGCATCGAGTGAGTACGGGCAGACGCTTGGGATCACGGTTACTCTTGATGTCGCAGAAGATGCGGTAGGCATTGAAATCGAGTACCCAGTGATGCAGAAGCTGGTAATAGAACTTGTAGAACCCAAGCTCGCCATCATTGTCGTGAAGCGCCAGGTTGAGTTGGTTACGGTCGACGGCTATGCAACGAAAACGAAGGTTATCGCCGTAGCCGACGAATAGATCGACTAGCTCGACGTAAAAATCCTTGCGATTCGGGGAGACCTTGCTCCACTTGATTTCCCCCCACGCTTGGTGCCGCTGCCTCAGCGCACCAATCCGCACCTTGATCTCGTCACGCAGTTCTTCCGGTAGCCAGAGGCTGCCGATCATGAGGTAACGCGCGCGCGGAATCGCGGATGTCAGGACATCCGGGTTGGCCTCATCGCAATACACCTCAAATTTCATTCTCTCTCTCCCTGTGCTGAATCCAGCACCACCAGAAAATCCGTGGCCCGCACAATCGGTTCAATTTCGCGCGCATTGCGCTTGAGCTCGACCAGCCCGTAACTCTCCATCATCAGTGTCACCGCCACGGCAGATTCCGACAACGCAGCGTTTCATTTTGAGTGTTCTGATTGGCTTGGCATAAGTTGATCAGTTTATCAGTGTGGCACAACTGCAGCCAGAGTTTTGAAGATGAAAAATGATCAATCACTCTCTTGGCTTCCTGATCAAACAGCGCGTTCATGTCCGTGTCGTCAATCACCACCCGAAGCCCACGATGAACGCCAAGCAAACCGCCATCGACGCCTACCTCGCCCGCGCCGCCGCCATCCACGCCAAGTTGGAACGGCTGCAGCAACTCGCCGATGACCACTTCGGCCATGACCCCGACGCCATCCACTGGGGCCATGTGGGTGACCTCGGGCGGGTGGAGGTCGGGCTGGACGAACTGCTGGCAATCTTCGGCGGCGACGGTCGTATCCAGTCAACCTGTCGCGATGGCAGGTATCGGCAAATTTGCCGATAGCAGGTGCTGATTGCCGAAATGGGCTCGTTCAAGATTCGCCAGCGTGGCTACCAGCCAGTTGGATGTGCCAATTGGCGAATGCTGATTTGTGCCATGTAGGAGGGTAGTAATGCCGCAATATCGGTAAGGTGGTGACGCTCGTGATGGTCAACCAGCCGGTTGCATGACCACGGAGTGGAAATGCATCACCCAGAAGATTGCCGCCATCCGCTTTACGACAACAATGAGCCTACAGCATGAAATCATCCGATCGTGTTCTCGCAAATATCCTTATCTATCAAGGTCGCCGATAGGTGTAGCGACCTGCGTTTGAAAATGCGCTGATCTGCATTCAGCGGCTTTTTGGGCCGGAATTAACTGCGTCCAGCGCCCACCTCAAACCAGGGATAACTGCGAATGAACCTGCATTCAGCCGTGCCGACCAGCATTCTATTGACACGAACCAGCAATAATTGCGAATAACTGGGGGTGCTGAGTGTGACGTGTTCTATTTCCGTATTCTGAGACTGATGCCATAAAAATTGAAGATTGTTGTGCCCTTTGACAAAGATGGGTTAGCGCAAGGTACTCGGTGTCACGCCAAACTCGCGTTTGATCAATTTACGCAAGGCTGTACTGTCCTGATAACCGACCTCCGCCGCGACCGTTTCGATCGAGAGCGCCGTCGTTTCCAGCAAATGCGCCGCATGTGACAAACGCCGCCGTTGAATGAATTTGATCGGCGATACGCCGGTCGCTGCTTCGATGCGCCGCGCCAGCGTCTTGGGCGACAGCGCCAATTCAGACGACAGCGCAGTCACAGTCATCGGTTGCGCCAGATGCGCATCGATCCAGCGCTCCGCCGCAATCACCGTCTGATCTTCATGCTCCAGATGGTCTCGCATCATGTAGCGTGCCTGCGAAGAACGCTGATCGATCAGCAAATAACGCGAACACAAATGCGCCACAGACTCCCCCACCACGTCGGACACGATTGCCAGCATCAAATCCAACTGCGACAAGGCCGCGCCCGCAGTCAGGCACGGTCCGTCGCGCACCAGCATTCGCGCTTCGTCGAGCATCACCGCCGGATAACGCGCGCGAAATGCCTGGGCCAGCCACCATGCCGTAGTCGCCTTGCGCCCGTTGAGCAAACCGGCTTGCGCCAGCAGAAACGCCGAACTGCATGAAGCCGCAATCTTTGCCTTGCCCGCTCCCACCGCAGCCAGCCAGTGCATCGCCTGCATGGTATCGCTGCGCGCAAAACATTCGCTGAGCTCCTGATCTGAACGGTAACCAAGGCTTGGAACAATGATCCAGTCTGATACCGCCTGTTTTACTGTCTTGATCTGGAGGTCAGCCTTCATCCGCAATCCGGCGCCGGTTGTAATGTAAGTCTTGGCGGCGATGGTCCTGACCTTTACTTGCGGCGCGCCGCCGCGCGCCGCAAGAATGGCCTGAGCGGCATGCAAGGTATCCAGCGTAATCGACAAGCTGCTGTCAAATACGCCATCCAACACCAGAATCGTGATTATTTTCATTTGTCCATTTTGACATAAAAAATGTCAAATATGATGCTTCACTGGCGAGCTGCAAAACGCCAAACTGCCGATTCCCACTCTGGAAAGGAAATCTGACATGCAGAATATCATCGCGAAAATTGCCTCGTCTGGAATTGCAGTGAGTAACGAGGCAAGCAGCAAGTGGCATTCGATCTGATCGATTCTATGAATCTGCACTGCCCCTCCCGTAAATTGATGTTCAACACCTGAGAAAACCATGCTAATTCAACACCTAAAACTGTACCATTACCCGGCCGCACGAAGCGCACGTACCAAATGGATGTTGCATGAGGTCGTTGGCGATGCCTTCGAAGTCGAGAAAGTAGACCTTTACGGAGCCGTTCAGTATTCCGCCGAGTTCCTGCGCGTGAATCCAAACCATTGTGTGCCTGTGCTTGAGATTACATGGGACAACGGCGCATTGCAGCACATGCTCGAAAGCGCTGCCATGGTCGCTTTTCTTGCAGACGCATTCCCCGATGCTGATTTGGCGCCTTCCCCCGAGGCATCGCCGGAGCGAGCCGACTACTTGCAAATGCTTCACTTCGGATCAACTTGGATGGACATGATGCTGTGGCAAATTCGAGCCCACGAGCATATCTTGCCGGACTCGGAGCGCGACCCGCGAACGGTGGCGAGATACCGCAAGAAGTTCCGCGAGGAAATCGAACCCCAGCTTGCTGCGCGGCTAGAGCAAGCGCCGTTCGTATGTGGACAGAAATTTACAGCAGCGGATTGCATCGTGGGACATTCTGTTTTCTGGGCGCGCGGCTATGGGTTATGTCGCGACGAGATATTCCAGCGATACATGTCACTCATCTCGAAGCGGCCAGCGTTTGACGCCGCATTCTCGGACGTGCGCGAGTTTGTACTCGACGCCACCCAACAGCCCATCTCGGCGCGCTTTACAGGATGACCATCGTAAATGAATCATAATTTGGTAAGGACAAGCGAGTTCATTCGACATGAGATGCAGCCGTTTCGGATGCAATTTTCTGGACTATGAGCGTGGCCCCCTTTATTATTTAAGGTGGCTATACCTAAACCCTATACGGTCGTCCAAAAAACGAGGGGTTGTTGGACACGCGTCGATTGTTTGCGAAATGTGGCGGCATCCGGCATTCCGGAACTCCATCATCCCTTTCCAATATTCAAAGTCCAACCATACTGAAATTTCATGATTTATTGGACTTGGCGCCATGCTGATCGGTTACGCTCGGGTATCGACCGATGACCAGAACCTGGACCTGCAACGGGATGCGTTGAAGGGGGCCGGTTGCGAACGGACGTTCGAAGACATGGCGAGCGGCGCGAAGACCGACCGCACAGGCCTGGCCGCGATGATGACCGTGCTGCGCGCCGGGATACCATCGTCATCTAGTGCCTGGACCGGCTGGGCCGTTCGCTCAAGAACCTGATCGAGTTGGTGGAACGTTTCGAATCCGCCAAAGTTGGGTTGCGCAGCTTGCAAGAAAACGCGATGGCAGCTTGCTGGTCATTATTGCCGAGAACGGTTCGAGCATTGCGCGACAGATTGAATGGCTGTTTGGTTTTGCCGATCTGACTCACCCCGGTTTCTCGGTCAAGTCTGAGCTGGAAACAGATCAGGACCGTATCGAGTTTGCTTCACGGTTCATTCTGGAAAATATCGGCATTGCAGTTGAAGCATCCGAGGGTACCTACCTTGATGACATGCTGGGTCGCTTCGCCGGACGATTCCCGACAACCCGTGAATTTTCGGCTTACGCGCGGTCAACCCTTAAAGATCTTTCCCCGCAGGATCAGCCGGACCTTGTTTTAATGACCTGGATGGAGCGCGAGGAAATTCTTTTCCGCACGCTTGAGCGCCACCTTATCGCTGATCGGTTATCTCAGAGATTCGCTGGCGAAGCAAGCACCGGAGTCGATGTTGACGGCTTCCTGTCATTCTCATTGTCAGTACAGAATCGCCGCAAAAGCCGCGTTGGTCTTGCCTTGGAAAACCATCTGGAATTACTATTCGCGGAAAACGGCCTGCGTTATGAGTGTGATCAGTTATTTTGATGGGTTTTCAGGGGTTGGTGATCATTTTGGATGAGGGTTGAGGGGGTGACGCCCTCACGGGGGTTGATTTCCAACCCCCGTTTGAGCGAGTCTTTGGTTTCCCAACCAATAAAGACTGCTCAAAGTGTCTCACATCTTCTTTTCCGATCCCACTCTTTTTTCACGCCTGCAGGAGTTTGATGCCGAATTGGCACAGGAGACCCTGGATAAGGGTTGCCACTTTTGCGGGGGTGTGCTGCATCGAGCGTACTATCCCAGAAAGCCCCGTGGCATTCCAGAAGATCACCGGCAAGCGTTTTCCTTCCGGTTCAGTTTCTGTTGTGCCAGGTGCAGGCGCCGAAGCACCAGTGAGTCCCTGCGTTTCCTTGGACGCAAGGTGTATGTTGGCCTGATGGTGGTGCTTGCCTCCTGTTGCCGGGGGCGTATCCATGCCTGGTTTTCCAGAGTATCGGCCCACACTGGGGTGTCTTTGCGTACCTTGTACTGCTGGCGTTCATTCTGGCGCAAGACATTCCCTTCCACCTCATTCTGGCGGGAGGCTCGTGGGCGCTTCATGCCACTCCCAGATCCGGAAGCATTTCCGCTGTCACTGCACCAGTCTTTTGAAGGATCGGGCACGGAACAAACGGTGGCCTGTCTGCGCTTTCTGAGGCCGATCACCATCGGCCCCATGATCACGATCGGTGAGGGTTGAGTCACACACGCAGAAGATGTCTCTATCAGCTTTCAGGGTTCTTCCTTAACCTCATCTCCAACGCCAGGTTGCCACCGGCACCGCGTCATCAGGAGATTGACCTTGAAACCACACGATCCGAACCGCCGTGATCGCTGGGCGCAGTTGCGCTTTGCCATCATCGGTCCCCTGTTTGCATCCCCGCCAGCCGACGGAGAACTCTCCAGCAAACTCAAAGAACTGACCAGCAGAACCTGGACCCATCCCGTGACCGGCCTCCCCATCCGGTTCGGACTGTCCACCCTCGAGCGCTGGTATTACCGTGCCCGTCAGGCAGACGACCCCGTGGGGGTGTTGAAGAATCGTCCGGGCAGTCACTTTGGGACCTTTCCCAGTTTGGCCCTGGAAATCCGTGAACAACTGGTGGAGCAGTACCAGCAACATCCCGGCTGGACCGTCAAGTTGCACCATGACAACCTGATCAGCCTCAACCGGGAGAACGCCAGGGAAGTTCCCTCCTATCCCACCATCCGGCGCTTCCTCAGAGCGCGCGGACTGTTTCGTGCCCACCGACCCAAACGACAGACCCCCGGGGCTCTGGCCGCACAGCAACGGCTCGAACAACGGGAGGTACGCAGTTATGAAGTAGCCCATGTTCATGGACTCTGGCATCTGGATTTCCATCACTGTTCACGCCAGATCCTGCGTCGTTCCGGAGAATGGGACAAGCCTCTGTTGCTGGGCGTCCTGGATGACCACTCGCGTCTGGTATGTCATTTGCAGTGGTATTGGGGGGAAGCAGCCGAACATCTGGTGCATGGCCTATCCCAAGCCATCATGAAACGAGGGTTGCCCCGTTGCCTGATGACGGACAATGGGGCCGCCATGATTGCTGCCGAGACGGTTCAGGGGCTCGAGGACCTCGGCATCCTTCACCAGAAGACCTTGCCTTATAGTGCTTACCAAAACGGCAAGCAGGAGTTTCTCTGGTCGCGGGTGGAAACTCGCCTGATGGCCATGCTCGAAGGAGAAGAGAACCTTACCCTGAAGTCCCTGAATCTGGCGACCCAGGCCTGGGTCGAGCAGGAGTACAACCGCACGCTCCATAGCGAGATTCGCTCCACTCCCTTGGAACGGTACCTTCAGGGAGTTCAGGTCGGCAGACCCAGTCCCTCTTCCGAAGAACTTGACCGCGCCTTTCGCCTGAAAGCAGCCAGAAAGCAACGCCGTTGTGATGGGACCCTCATGCTGGAGGGACAGCGTTTCGAAATTCCTTCGCGCTACCGCAACCTCGAGACGGTTCATCTGCGCTATGCCCGCTGGGACCTCAGTCGGGTGGATATGGTGGATCCCCGCAATGATCAGGTACTCTGTGCCATTCACCCCCTGAACAAAACTGCCAACGCGTCGGGAAACCGGCGTCGGTTCGAATCCCCCGGCCCCTCCCTGGGGTCAGCACCGGCCACCGGCATGGCCCCCTTGCTGCGGGAGTTGATGGCCGAGTACGCCGCCTCTGGTCTGCCCCCGGCCTACCTTCCCACGGAGGAGAACCAACCATGAACCCGCAAATCCTGTCCCTGTATGGGCTCAAATGGAACCCCTTCTCGCAGGAGATTCCAACGCGGGCACTCTACCTCCCCCCGCGCATGGCCGACTTCTGCTGGCGGATCGAGAATGTGCTGATCCAGGAAGGAGGCTTTGCCATGGTGCACGGTGAACCCGGAACCGGAAAGAGCGTTCTGCTGCGCCATATTGCGGGCCGTTTGGAGCGTCTGCCGGATATCATCGTGGGAACCATCAGCCACCCCCAAAGCCAGTTGGGTGATTTCTATCGCGAAATGGGGGATGTCTTCGGCGTCACTCTGACCCCGAGCAACCGCTGGGGAGGATTCAAGGCTTTGCGGGAACGTTGGCTCACCCACCTGGACACTTGCCGTCAGCGCCCGATACTGATCATCGATGAGGCCCAGGAGATGGGACCCCAGGTCCTGAGCGAGCTGCGTCTGATGTCCAGTGCCAAGTTCGATTCATTGCCGTTGCTGGGCGTCATCCTGGCCGGTGATGCCCGGCTCCAGGAACGCTTGCGTGGCGAAGACCTCATCCCCCTGGGCAGCCGTATCCGCTGTCGCTATGCAACGGAATATGCCAGTCGGGAAGAACTGGGGGCGTTCCTTGAACACCTGCTCACCGAAGCGGGAAACCCTGGCCTGATGACCCAGGACCTGCGTAATACATTATGCGACCATGCCGCCGGGAACTACCGAATCCTGACCACCATGGCCGCAGAACTGCTCTCTGCGGCAGCCCGCAGAAACCTGCCTCAACTGGACGAGAAACTCTATCTTGAGGTATTTGCCACACCCAACACCCCCACGCAGCGCAGGAAAAGGTGACGGGCAACTGTCACGGATGATCGTCCCGAGGACGGTCATCCCTCCCAAGGGAAACCGGTTACGCAGTAACGGAAAAGGAAATGGCCAAGAATTCCGCACAAAGACAAGCACAATACCGGTCAAAACGTCCATTTGCGGGAGCAGATGGCAACGGTGAACGCCGTATCAATACCTGGGTATCTACCGGGTGTGCATTGGCACTGGCACGCATGGCCCGGCATAAGGGGACTACCCAACGACAGATCATCGAACGATTGATATTGGCCGAGGATCAACAGATCATTGATGCCTTCCCCCATGACCGGTTCGACGAACAGTTCGATGAATACCTTGCGCTCAATCTGTGCAAAACCAGGAAAGTGAAATGACCAGGACAGGTTGACCCGGTAGTCACCCCCCCCTACATCACTTGTTACGCAGTAACCCATCCCTTACCCCTATCAGCGGGCAACAAAAATCCCACAATCGGACGGGCCGGTCTGCACTTCAGGTACCTGCCGCAACGCTTTCCACCGTGATAATCCCGATGCCATTCGCGATCCAACTTATTGAAAGTTGGAATATGGCATGAATTTGGTCAAGCCTCGCTATGATCAAGCCGCCAACCCATCATCCAACCTGAAAATCAGACCATCAAATCCGGTGATCACACTCACGTTATACACGGACCGCCGTTACGGAAAACAAGGCCAAGCCTGATTTTCTTTTCCCCGGCATGATCGAATATCATGACCCAACTTTTGAGCCGCTGAGACTGACCATGCTTGGTGTAAAATCCACTTGCAAGGATCGCTGGCGACAACAGGTGCTTGCTGAAGCCGACCGGATTGAGGACAAGCATCTGCTAACGCTGGAAACAGCAATTTCTACGCACCAGACTGATGAAATGGCGGCAAAGCGTTTACAACTGGTTTTGCCACGCGGCTTGCACCAAACCTATACACCTGCTCAGCAGACATGGTTGATGGACGTAGCCGGATTTACAGAGCTGGTGCGTGCCCGCCAAAACGCCTGATGTCAACTTGAGCCCCCGAGTTCGACACTTTTTTTCGTAACTGATTGTATTTGAACGATACACATGTTCAAAATTGTCACTACAACGCGATTTTTGAGGGTTTTGGCAGATTGACCGTATCGAATAAATCCTTTTGTTCAGGGGTCAGAGTGGTAAGCCCCTTGGCTGATTGTTTGCGATGGAGCGT
>JAEHJW020000837.1_pt1 | contig 50789 bp, 64 predicted proteins | sample 9271431 | NCBI WGS metagenome assembly JAEHJW02
CGGGACCATTCCCCTACCCGTCTTCGCGGACAACACCCGTGCCGACAAGTCCCAGGTGTGGGGCGTGCTCGTCTCCATGAACAACGCCAACTATGGCACCGGTTCCGAAGCCACCTCCTGGGCGAACAAATGCAGCGTGGACGCAAATCTGCTTGTTACCTGTGGCGTGTCCATTGTTGGCGGGGGCGGAGGCGCCAACACGGGTTCCACGGCCGGGTCCAGCACGGCCAACTACATCGTCGTTTGCAAGAGGTAGGCCATGGCCCGCAGCTTCCGTGTGGACATCACCAAGGGCATCAGCGCGACCGTGAACCCGCGGTTGCTTGGCGATGGCTATGCGGTGTTCGTGGACAACGCCGACCTGTCTGGATTCTCCCCTGCCTCCTTCAGGGCCCCCGTCTTCCGCCAGGATGTCCCTTCTGGGACCGTCCACATCTTCGAATACCGCGGGAAGTGGCACTTCTCAAACTCCCACCGACACTGGGCCGCGGAGTACATCGGGAAGCAGGAACGCCTCTACTACACGGATTCGGGCTATGCCCCTGGCTCCGGGAAACGGGCCATGAAGGTGATTGATGGCGTGGAGGCCCTTCTGGGGACAGCGCGCCCCAAATGCGCCCTCACCGTCAGCACGGATGTCATCGCCTACCCTCCTGCGCTCTCGGTCAGCGTGACCTCTGGTGGGAGCGCCCTTCAGGAAGGGTCGGTGACCTACAGGTTGGGGTACCGGACGAAGGATGGGCTCCTTCCGGCAAGCCCTGGCATCACCGTCACCATCGCCAAGGGGGACACGCCTGTCCTGGCGTGGGGCGCATGCACCCTGGCCGATGTGACTTCGGTGGTCATCTACGGGCGCACCTCGGGCAAGGAACAAATCATCGAAGAGGTTGCCCCTGATGTCGTCAAGTTCCTGGATGACGGGAGCCTCTCACCCTCGGGGGAGTACGCCTCCAATCTCGACCAGTCGGATGTCTTCTTCTACTTCCACACCTTCCTGCGGAACGTGAATGGGCATCTGGATGAGAGCGGACCATCCCCTCTTTCGGCCCGTGTGGATCAGGGGAAGGTCTGCAAGGTCACCCGGAATCCAAACCTGGAAGGCTTGTTCGATGGGGCGTCCCTGGTGACGGGTGCCCCGGCCTACAAGACGGTGATGAACCACACCATCGTCGGCAGCCACCTGCGCCAGGTTGGTTCCAAGCGGATCATCACCACCGAGGCCGACCACGGGCTGTCGCTTGGGGCAGAGGTGGGTATCTTCCCCGCGAACAATTTCGTGGATCCCAACCTGGCGAAACACCTCTACAAAATCTCGACCTTCACCAGTGACCTGCCAGCGCCCACTCTGACCGCCTTCGGGCCAGGGACCACCCATGCCCCAGCCTGGGGTGCCGGTACGCTTCTGAGCGTCGTGGTGACGGCCTATCGTGGCTCTGGCTGGGGCAACCCACTCGATGCGATCCGGCCCGGCCAATCCCTGCTTGGTGTCTCCGGACCAGGCGCGCCCGCCGAATCCCTCCCATCTGCTCAGATGCAGTGGGTCACCACCGCCACTGACTCTGCTCTCCTCCAGTGGAGCTACCCCACGGGCGATGCCGATGGATTCCTGGTGTACGTGAACGGTGTCCTTTTCGCGGATATGCCCAGTACGGTTCTGTTCCTCGACTTCTCATCCCTCGTCACAACGCTCCCGGCCAACCCTCCCCCTACCACCAATACGTCCCGGACCAGAGCCTTCTACTTTGATGAAGACCCATCCCTCACTTGGGGGGATGGGTCAACCCTGTTGCATCTGAACCCCTGGGGATGGATGGCCTCCACCGCCGAAACGAAGGTGGTGCAGGCTGCTCACGGCTTGGCTGTTGATGATCTCCTCTCCTTCTCTGGGTACACAGAGCTGAACGGGATGCATCCCGTATCGCGCATTGGTAGCCCTGACGAATTCTACGTGAAGGTGATGACGCAGTTCGATGACACCACCAGCCTCACCCGCAGCTACAAGAAGGCCAACCCAGATTTCCAGTTCGTGACCCAATGGGCCCTCTACGTGCAGCGGGGGGCCACTGGGGGCGTCGCGCTCCAGCAGGGCGTCTATCCCATCAGCCAGACCGAAGTGGTGGACTACAAGCCCGTCCAAGGCCTCTCGGTGACCTGCGATTCGTCCTACCTCGCCAAGACCCTGGAGGGGGACGTACAGATCGAATTCGATCCGGCGCCCCTCGGCCTGCGTTGCCCCACCCTCCACAACGGAAGCCTCTGGGGCATCGTGGACAACACCGTGGTCTGGACCCCGGTGAACCGACCTGACGCATGGCCAAAGGCCCACAGCCGGACCTTCCCGTTCCCTCCCACCTCCCTGGCCTCCCTCGGACCTGCCTTGCTCGTGCTGCTTCCAAATGGTGTGGGGCGGTTCGATGGAACCGACCCCGACAATGTTTCCTTCTCGATGACGGGGGCTCGAGATGGTTGCAACGCGCCTAACAGCGTCCAGCACACGGCGGCCGGACTCGTCTACCTGAGCCCCCGCGGGCTCATGGCCTTCCAATTGGAGCTGAACACCTCGGTTCCCATCACGGATGGGAAACTGGACCCTTCGGTGTTCACTGCGGCTTCAGCCTCCAAGGAATGGCCCTGCTGGTGGATCCCCACACGCAGTTCCGCAGCGTGGGCGAAGTGCATCAATGGGTTGCCGACGGCCGATGGGAACCAGGTTGAGCGCACCATGGCCAATAATCTCCCCATGGTGGGGATCATTGAGGACGCTCGTTCCTTCTACTGGCGCGGGAAGTACTACCTCTACTTTACGGGACCTGCCTTCGGGAATCACGGGACGCTCATGGTGGATACCACCCGGCGCAATGAAAGCGGGTATCCCGTATTCCACTTCGGCCTGCGCCCCACGCATGCCCACGTGACGGATCGGGATCAAGCCTTCGTTTTGCTCCAAGAGCGAGATGCGGTTGTCATCCCGCCGCCGGTTCAATGAGCGGAGGGCCACATGATCAAGCTCGGGAACATCCTCAACTTGCAGGCCTGCCAGCTTTCCAAGACGAACGACACCACCAATCTTCTGGATGTGGGGCTCACCTCATCCATGAAGCTGGCGGAACTATCACCCCTGGAAGGGCAGCCCATCCCCTTCTCCATCCGCACGGGCCCCATCGGGAAGCCAGACCCAGGGCTTCTCAAGCGGTACCAGGCGGTCGAGATCAACGGAGAAGGTCGCGCCCTGGTGCTGGTCTGGATCCAGGATCGTCTCGTAGCTTCAGGAGTGCTCTTCGCGCAGGAAGCGCCCAACCGACCGCGCCGGCTTAACATCCCGCGCGGTTTGGGCATCGGCTACGACATTGACATCTTCATCGCGCACCAGGGGAAGCTCACGGGCTACGAGGTGTTCTTCGAATTGATGGATGGGGGTGACGCTTGAGCCAGAGCCTCATCCCCCAATCCACGCAGCAGGTTGAACTGACGCGGATCTTCCAGGAGATCGAACGGCGTCTCCGGGGGATTGAATCGGGCAATGTGGGGCGTGCCGCAACCTCGAACCTCGCCGCCCTCGGCCGGGTTTCCCCCGCTCCTTCGGTGACCTACGTGGCCCCGAAGGGCCGGAAGTACGTGTCGAAGGTGACGCAGGACATCGGGTTCTACCAGACGGCCTTTGTGGAGGTGGAGTTCACCGAGAGCTGCGACATGATCTCCGTGAAGACGGACCACGATGCCTGGGTCCGCGTCTACTCCACCGCCGCTGCACGCCTCGCGGATCAAACGAGGCCCTACACCCAGGATCCGATCCCAGGGCACGGGATCATGGGCGAGGTGGCCACCTACAAGCCGGACTACCTCGAGATCGAGTTCAGCCCAGTGCCCTTCTTCAACAACCAGGATGCGCCCCTGGCGAAGACCGCCTACATCGCCGTGACCCTGATGGAGAACGGCTACTTTGGGCCCGTGTCGCTGGATTTCGCCGTGCTGCCCCAGGAGCAGACCGCGCCCAGCGGGCCCCAGGGACCAACAGGGAACCCAGGTCGGGATGGGGCTCCCGGGATCCAGGGCGTTCCGGGACCGGCTGGCAACACGGTTCTCTCTGGCGCCCGTGACCCGTTGGCGACGGACGGCGTGAATGGTGATTTCTGGTTGAACACGGCGACCAATACGATCTGGGGCCCGAAGGCCAATGCCGCATGGCCCGCATCGGGTGTGTCGCTGATCGGCCCCCAGGGGATTCAGGGGATCCAAGGGATTCAGGGTATCCAGGGTGTGCAGGGTAATCCCGGCACCCAGGGCCCCTCGGGTACCGCCAGCATCGGCACCGTCACCACGGGCGCGGCGGGCAGCGCCGCCACCGTGACCAACAGCGGGACGCCCGAAGCGGCGATCTTCAACTTCACAATCCCACAGGGAGATCCAGGAGCCCAGGGCATCCCCGGCCCGGCAGGGAGCATGGTCCGCTCCGGCACCGTGGATCCCACGGCGGCGGATGGCACCGATGGAGACTTCTGGATCAATACGACGAGTCACTATCTCTTTGGCCCGAAGGCCGCGGGCGCATGGCCGGCGGGTGTGTCGCTGGTGGGGCCTGCGGGGAGCGGGGGCGGCGCGTCTCTGTCGCCCAATGCCCTCATCAATGGTGCGACGGCGGATCCAAGTGCGACAGGAGTGCTGGCGATCCCTTCTGGGGTTGCTCCTGGGGTTGGTGTTGCCGGAGTAATCCAACTGTTTGCAGCACCAGGTACTACGAACTTTGTCCCCAATATGACCAGTTTAACCGCGCCTTCGGGTGTAGTTAGCGCCAATGATTATTATTCAGCGACGCCACCATGGTGCGCCTTTAATTCGGGATCATACAATGGATGGATCAATAACGGGACTGCGTTGCCCGCATGGATCAAATATCAGTTTGTATCACCCGTGGTTATCAAATCATATCAAATAACACCTTGGAGTGCAGACAACTTCCCATCCCGTTCTCCTACGGCCTGGAAACTCCAGGGGAGCAACGATGGAACCACGTGGGTTGATCTCGATACCCAATCAGTTTCCAGCGCATCGTGGGTTATTAATACACCAACATCATTTAACACATCCAACACAACGGCTTATTTGTATTATCGCCTATATATCACGGCAAATGGTGGTAATGGTTACACCAGTATAAGACAGTTGCAACTAATGGGTGATGGGGATTTATCACTTAAAGTCATGTTGAGTTCAGGCCAGATCAAAACCGTGCAACTAACCTAGGAGCCCCCATGTCCACCTACCTCGCCACCTACCTCGACCTGATTCCCCTCGGGGCGAGCATCGTCCAGATGCAGAACACGCTGGTGGGCAACCTCACGGCCAACGGCTGGCAACTGCTCGCCCAGGTGGATGGATTGGGGGGGTACTCCGACCTCATCCCGCCCGCTACGGAGCCCATCGGCACCAGCCAATTCCGGGAGGTCAGTCGGATTTACTTCCCGAACAACACCACCATCACCCTCGGCAGCTACCAGGGTTGCATCGCGGACGCCTTTCCCCAGCAGTTCCGCCTGACGGCACTCACGGGCGGGGCCGTGCAGGCGGGCGTCACCATTGGCGGGGTGACGGTGCAGGGCGCGGTCGGCAGCAGCGGCAGCACGGCGAACGACAACCTGCGCTCGCTCTACTACGCGCTGATGGACAGCGCCGATCCCACCATCACCGGCTGGACCTATACCCACAACGGGACGGACACGCTGATTGGCACCCGCGCCACCATCGCGGCGGCTGTCGCCGTGACAGGAGCCAATGTGACCGTGGCGGTCCAGGGCATCCCGGTGCAGGCCGGGGCCCAGTCGGACTGGGCGCGGGTGGATCGGACGCACGGGTACAGCGTCACCACGGACCTGACCAACGGGTTCGTCTATTACATGGATGTTTTCTCTCGCAGCTTCTCACTCAGCACCAAGTGTCTCGCTGGGAACACGGGGCCCATCTTCGCCACGTACGCCGAGCATGCCAAGGCGCTGGCGGTGTGCCCCTCCTCGCCCTACTGCACCCCCATCGAGCTGCTGGTGGGCTCGCGCACGGCGGGGGGGATTGGTCAGGTCCACACCACGCATCTATGGGCCGTGGGCACCCGATATGGGAATATGGCCGTGGCCAACACGGGCGTGGCCACGATGCTTTCCAACTGGAACGACACCACGGCAGAGTGGCACCCATTCTCGGGAGCTGGTGCGCCAAACGTCTTCATGGATTGCACGGGAGCCTATGCCGTAAGTAGTTATGGCTACAACCTGTTCGATCAATATGCGCTCCTCACTGGTGGGATTGTGGGGGCAGGGACCGCCTGGGATTCCGTATTCAAACTGGAAACCGTGGGACTACCCAGCTTTTCTATGGCCCGCCCGCAGCAGTCCTCGGTGCGGTTCTTCTCGCGCATCAACCTCCCGGATCTCTACCAGTGGAACGGCTCGGAACCCAACGAGACAGCGGCTATGGCGGTGGACCTGCTGGCCACGGGCACCCCGACCCTTCAGCAGGCCCTGGATGCCACCACGGCCTACACCACCTTCCTGCTGAGCGATGTCACCGGGCTCAGCCCCACAGGTGGCGGCTTCATCATTGGCAACGAGGAGTTCACCTATACCGGCCTGTCGGGCAACTCCCCCACGGGCATCACGCGAGCAGCGAACGGCACCACAGCGACCCGGCACTTCGTGGGCCATGCCGTTCGGCCCGTCACCTGGTTCCTGAAGGTGGGCGCGGCGGGCGTCTGCTGCGGCCCCACCAAGCCGGTGTAGCATGGCCACGCCCACGAAAGCTATCACCTACCTGGCCGGGATCTACTCCATGGGGCAGGTGGTTCTGCCCACGGAACCGCCACCCGTCCTGGTGGGTCTGATTGCGTCGCGGGCCCAGGTCGCACCCCCCCTTTGGCGGCCCATCGCCTATGTCCAGGCCCAGCCCCGCGCGGGCCGCGTCCTGGTAGCCGTGGCCACGCACATGCAGGCCTTCTCGGCGGTGAAGATGACGGTGTTCTGGCGGGATGCGTCTGGCCGCCCCAAGCGCGGGCAACTCTGGCCGAGAACCAGATAGCCCCTAGCCATCCTTGTGCCTATGCCTAAAATAGCCACAAGGATATACTTCGTTCCGTGAAGTGAATCCAGGGCGGACACGATGCTCAGACTGGCGAACCGCGAAGACATTCCCGAGATCAACCGCGTGTTGAACCACGAGGAAGTCTACCGGTGGGCGACCATGGGGAAAGACTTGGGCATCCTCGACATCTCCCCTGCTTTCGAGCGCGTGTTCGTCCTGCTGGAGCCCAGCGGCGGCGGTTGCATCATCCTGGATCCTTTCTCGGAAGGCACCTTCGAGGTGCACACCTGCATCCTTGGTGCCTTTCGGGGCAAGGCCTCTGAGGCGATCGTCCAGGACACCCTTCGGTTCGTGTTCGCCGAGACGGGGTGCATGGAGATCCTGACGAAGGTTCCCATCGAGAACAAGGCCGCGGACCTCTTCACGCGGCAAGTGGGATTCATCCGGGTGGCCGATGCCTCCCAGCTTCGGAGCTACCAGCTCTCCATCGAGCGGTGGCCCTACCTCGACACCACCCTGGACCAGTTCTGCCCGCCGGAACTGGCCGTCCTCGCCATGGACGACTACCAGAGGCGCCTCTTCGGCGCCCTGATGCTCGTCTCCAGCAAGGGGTTCATGGGCAAGGCGGTTTCGGTCTACAACAAGCATGCGCGCCTCCAGGGCTACCTGCCCGTCGAGGTGTGCGGCATGGATAGCCTCACGGTCGGAGGCCTCGCTATCCACTTCGGGGAAGACGGTTCTTTCCGAGTGGAGGATGTATGCCAGCCGCAGCCGCCGGAGCAGGCGTCCTAATCAGCGCGTGGTCTGCCAACAACGCCGCGAAGGGCCAGCAGAGGGCCCTCGACCTGCAGCAGAGCGCCTTGGCTTCAGACCAGGCTTTCCGCCAGCAGCAGTACGCCGACTACCAGCGGATGTACGGACCGCTGGAGCAGCAGCTCATCCAGCAGGCCAGTTCCGAGCAGCCCCTGAACCTGGGCCCGAACTGGGCCAGGATCCAGTCCAATTTCGACCAGGCCGGCCGGAACAACACGGTCAACCTGTCGCGGAATGGCATGCTGGGGTCCGGCCTCGACACCCACAACAACCTGGAGAACGCGCGCGCCTACACCTTGAGCGATGCCTTCTCGAAGGGGCTCCAGGCTCGGGATGCCCTGCGCCAGTCCGTGCTGGCCATGGGCAAGCAGATGCCGCAGCAGGCCGGGTTCGCCTCGCAGGGGAACCTGAATATGGCGGGGCTCTACGGGCAGCAGGCGGGCCTCTACGGGAACCTTGCGGCGGGCGCCGGGCAGGGTCTGTCCTCCAGCTTGGGCGCTCTCGGCTATGCGCTGGGGAACCAGGCTCCCACCCCGACGGTGGATGCAAGAACGGTGGGCGGAATGGACTGGTCCTCGCTTTCGCCCATCGGGGCCGGCAGCACGACCATTGACCCCAGCCTGCTTGGTGGACCGACGCCTGTTCCTTCTGCGTCCCCCCTCTTCGCCTCGAACCTGAACCAGATCCCGTCAGGCCCAGTGTCCTCCGGGAACTACACCAGCTTCCTCGGGAACAGCCCCCTCGCTGGCCCCAGCGACACGTAGGAGATCGCCATGGCTTCGCTCGGCATGATGCTCGCTGGATCCGCCCTGGGCCAGGGCTCGGCCAACTTCGTTCAGGGGCAGACCCAGGGCGCCTTCGACCGCACGCGCCTGGACCAGATGCAGGCCCAGAACGACCAGTCGCAGAAGGTGTGGAACTTCCAGAACAACCAGATGGACCGGACGCTTCAGGAGCAGCAGATCGGCGACACGCCGGTTGATGGCGCCACCGACGCGGACCGCCTGAGCCAGTTGGCTGACATCGCCGGGAAGACCGGGCGCGGAGACCTCCAGCGGAAGTACAGCACACTCGCCATCCAGGCCCGCCAGGGACAGGCACTCATGGGTGTGGCAAACGCCAGCCGGGCGATCACCATGGGCCAGTTCGGGCCAGCGGCTCAGATGCTCAACCAGTCGGGGTTGTTCGGGCAGATCCATAGCATTGGCTTGGCTGATGACGTGGAACAGGATCCCAACAACCCCACCTACTCGGTCTACACGGGTGGAGCTCCTGACGATCAGGAGAACCCGACCCAGGGCCCTCATGTCCACGTGACCCAGCAGATGCTCTATGCGCTCCAGACGGACCCAAAAGAGGCGCTGCACTGGATCTCCTGGTCTCAGGCCATGGGCCAGAAGAACACCACGGCCCAGAACAAGGTGGATGCCCAGGCGGCGCATTGGAATGACCAGACCAACCACTGGCAGAACCAGGATGCCGCGGCCCTGCAAAAGGCACGTTCCCTGGGCTCTGGTGGGGCTGGAAAGCTCACCGACAAGCGGTGGCTCTATCAATGGGCTCAGAGCAGGATCGGCCAACCAGGGGGGTTCAAGGACGACGCCGAGGCCATGCAGTGGGCCATGGATCCGAACCGGCAGAACAAGGACTACTGGCAGGCCACCAGGGCTGCTCTGGAGATCAACAAGGGAGGGGGCCTCTTCACGGCCTCTGATTTGGCCCAGACGATTCGAGATGTCTTGGGCAAGTCCCCTCTCACCCAGTCCCCGGGTGGTCCCGGCACACCAGCACCAAAGCCTGGCGCCAACCCCGCGGCACCCGACTTCAAGGGCCTCGGTTTCCAGCAGGACCCCAAGTCTGGCAACTGGAAGAACCCGAAGACGGGCGTCTGGTTCAAGACGGATCAGCAGGGGAATGCGCTCGCATGGTCGAACACCAAAGGCACCTGGGTTCCGGTCCAGTAGGAGAAGGAAGATATGTCCTTCAACCCTGATTTCAATCCGGACTTCAACCCTGACGCCAAGGCTACGGCCGAGGCCAAACCTTTCAACGCAGGGTTCAATCCGGACTTCAACCCGGATGCCAAGGCTACGGCCGAGGCCAAACCTTTCAACGCAGGGTTCAATCCGGACTTCAACCCGGATGCCGTGACTGCTCCCGTCGCCGTGGCCGACATGCCCTCCACGGCCGGCATCCCGCGATTCGCGGCCAACGAAGGCGATAGCCCCCTCCAGGCACCTCCCAGGGCCCTTCAGGGCGCCATCGACCAGGCGAAGGCCGCCCACCAGGCCCTGGTGGAGAAGCTGGTGGCCCAGGGAATGTCCCGGGAGGATGCCGAAAACTACCAGGTCGGAACCCTCAGCGGCATGTCCCCCGAGGCCTGGCAAGAGACGCTGGCCCAGGACGAAGCGCGACGCAAGAGTGTGACCCAGCGGATCATCGAGGGGGCAGCCCACGGCGCGGCCACGCCCATTGTGACCCTGGCCAACACCCCCAGCGGCTTGATCCGGGAAGCAGGAAAGCTCACCGGATCCCAGGCCCTGGAGCAGGCCGGGGAGTCCCTGCGGCCCACGGAGGCACAGCAGATTCTACGGGACACGGCACCGCAGACCGGCGTCGGGAAGGCCGCGGATTTCCTCGGCAACGTGGGCATGTCCGTGCCGACCCTCGGCGTGCTCGGCACGGCCGGCTTCGCCACCCAGAGCGCCGGCAACACGATGAACGAGGCACTGGACAAGGGCGCCAGCCCTGGGAAGGCCCTGGCGGCTGGCGGGCTCCAGGCGGCCAAGGACGTGGCCCTGATGACGGCTTTCAAGCTCGTGCCGAGCCTCCAGACCACCAACCCGGCCGTGGCCGCCACGGTGAACTCCCTTGCCAAGAACACAGGCATGGGCCTGACCCTGACCTACGGCGGCAACCTGATCGACAAGCTGACCTGGGACCCGGAGCGGGGCGTCTTCGATGGAACCCAGCAGGCCCTGGCCACGGGCCTGGCCTTCGGCCTCCTCCATGTGCCGCAGGAGATGCGCGCCGCCGGCTACCGGCAGCTGGCCCTGGACCATCCGCAGGGCGTGGACGGGTACATCGCAGACCTGCAGGCGAAGAAGGATCTCCTCAGCAAGACCGAGGGGGACATGCAGAACACCATCACCGTGAGCCCCGAGGGCAACCGCGTCGAGAATTACGACCGGCAGGCCTTCGACAAGGTGAACGGCTCCATCACCGAGGCCCTGCGCGTGGCCAGGAAGTTCCGCGACCAGCTCCTGAAGCAGGGAAAACTGGACGCGGCTCTGGGCACCGGCCGGGTCAACACCCCCACCCCTTCCCCGGAGGCCCCCCGTGGCGAAAGCTCCCCAGAAGCCCCTGCCCCTGCCTCCCTCGCCGGAGGACCGCCGGTCCCAGCTCCAGAAGGCGGGAGCGGGCCTCTCCCGGGTGCAGGCCAAACGCCCGGCGCCCCGCCCCTCCCAGCCCCCATCCTCCCCGGTGCTGCCCCGGCCAATCATCCAGGAGTTCCCGCGCCGGGCAACGCCGGACCCGACAACCCTGCCGCAGGTCCTGGCCCTCAAGCCCCCGCCGAAGCCCCGGAAGTAGCCATTCTGGCCCAGCAGGTCCAGCAGCTTCAGGGACTCTCTGACCAGATGGCCGCTCGGGCGGCCCAGCATCCCCATGTGGAGGAGGCCCAGCAGGACGCCATTGAGGCGGAAGATTTGCTCCAGGCCGCGAAGGACCGGCTGGGCTACGTGGCGCCCGAGCACCCCCTTCTCGCGCCTCCTGGGGCCGCCTCTGGCCCAACTGGTAAGGATTCCTTACAGGTTGCCCAGGCGGCACAACCTGTACCGCAATCGGCACAACCTGTACCGGAACCAGCCCCGACGCCGGCCCAGGTCCAGGCCCTCCAGCCTTCGGGCCACGCCACGACACCTGCGGATCTGCCAACCCAAACGGAACAACCTGTACCCGAAGTATCTTCTTCCGGTACAGCCCCGGCCGCGCCTCCCGAGAGCCACACGCACACGGCTATGGACGAGACCTGGGTCCAGGGTAAAGCCCAAGGCCTCGGCCTCACCCTTCCTCGTTGGCAGCCAGGCATGGACACCGGGGCCTATCTGGAGAAGCGTGCCGAGTCCCTGGCGCAGAACCCCGACGCCTTCCTGAAGCTCTACCAGTCCATCCCCGAAACCATGGGCGGGAAGATCCTGGACGGTGACGTACTGGACATGCTCCTTAAGGGTGACCACCCCGAGCACTATGACCTGTTCAACAACTTCAAATGGTCGGATCCAGAACAGGAAATGTTCTACGAGGACCATTCCTCCAAACTCTACAAGACGCTCCTGAAGAACACCTTGGAGCAGCCTGCAAAGGCAGGAGAGCACTTCCTCATCACCATGGGGGCGCCAGGCAATGGCAAGTCCACTGTGGCTCAGGCCCTTCTGAGGGAACCCGGAGCAGAGCACGTCAAAGGCGTGATTGATACCCCTGGGCGGAACATCAATGACGTGGACAAGGTCATCCGCGCCGCCAGGGCCAAGGGCTACGCCGTGGATGTCCTCTTCGTGAAGCGGCCGGTTGAGGATGCGGTCAAGAGCCTCATGCTTCGAACCCGCCGGGAAGGGCGAGGCCTATCCCCTTTCGACACCTCGGAAATGGGCTTGTCCCAGGCTACAGGCCTGTTCCCAAAACTGGTGGGTCGGTTCGCCCAGACCCCAGGCGTGAACTTCCGCGTGATCGAGAACCGGACAGGGGCCCCCCACCAGGAGGTGGCAAACCTGCATGCCCACGGCCCGGAAGCCACCATTGCTGCGGGGAAGTTGGGCTACATAGACCGAGCGGGTAAGCCAATCAATGGTCTTGAATTGGCAGGGAGAGCTGCCAAAGCCTACACTGACACGAGGGATACCCAAGATGCCCGAATCCACCCCGAATACATTAAGCGGTTCGACCCCGAGGTTACCAACGCCCTACGATCTCTCCAAGGTGTTCGAGAGCCAGTCGTTCAAGGACGGGGTGATGGAGATCGTGCACCAGAACGAGGCCAAGGAGCATCTGGCGGGGGAACGGGCACTCCAGAACAAGAAACGGGCGCAGGCCTGGGGCCAGGAGAACAGCCGGTCTCCAGAGGAAGTGGACCAGTACCGGAAACGCCTGGACAGCGGCAACCTGGAGTAGGCCGCCCCGGCATCCTGACGGGCGCCCGGGCCCTGGCCGGCACGGCCCCCGACCACTTCGCCTACCCCTACCAGCAGCTGGGTGATGCGGTGGTGAGCCGGGCCCTGGCCGGCGAGAAACTGGACAACGTGGGCCTGCGCCGCCTGGCAGCCCAGTTCTTCCATGGCCAGCCCTCGCAGAAGGACCTCTACGACGCCATGGAACTCGGCCTGAACCGCCACATCCTGGCCCACCCCGAGCAGTTCAACGTGGAGCAGGTCCCCATTGAGGACGTGATCCAGAACCTGGAAGGGCTCGTCTCGAAGCTCCCCACCCAGACCCACCGGGAGGCCGGGGCCAACGAGTTCCAGCAGTACAGCACGCCCCCCTTCTACGCGGCCGTCGTGGCGTGGGTCGGGAAGGTCCAGCCCTCCGACCTGGTGCTGGAGCCCTCGGCCGGCGTCGGCGGCATCTCGGTCTTCCCGCGGCTGGCTGGGGCCCGAGTGATGGTCAACGAGTTCGACCGGGCGCGCCGGGCCAAGCTCCTGGAGGCCCTGCCCGGCTGGGAATCCATCCGGACGGAAGATGCCCGGTTCATCCACGCTCACCTGCAGAAGGCAGGGGCCCGGCCCACCGTAGTCCTGATGAATCCGCCCTTCTCCAGCACCTCGGGGAAGGTCCATGGCAAGCGGGACTCGGCCCAAGGGGTGAAGCACATCGACGCGGCCCTGGCCTCCTTGGTCCCTGGCGGGCGCCTAGTGGCGATCATGGGCGACATGGAGGGCGCCGCCTGGCGGGCCTACCAGAGCCGCCTCCAGGCCGACCCCAACGTGACGATCCGGGCCCTGGTGGGCGTGGACGGGAAGGCCTACCGCAAGTACGGCACCACCTTCGACTCGGTGGTGCTGGTCATGGACAAGGTTCCCCCCGTTCCTGGGGCCAAGCCCATCACGGGCAAAGTTGCCAATCTGGAAGAATTGGCCGATCTTTTGAAGGGGGTCCGCAATGACCGACCTGGTGACCAGCCTGGAAGCCTTTCCTCTCAACCGAGCGGCGGCCCGGCTCCTGAAGCTGCAGGGGCTCCCGGTGCTGTCCAGCAGCCAGCCGCTGACGCAGGCGGTGGCCGAGGGCCTAAACCACTGGAATCCCAGGGGGGACCAGGACAGCCGAGTGCTGCCGCGAATCGCCCGGCTGGCGGAAGCGGGAAGCCCGGAGGCCTTCGCGGAGGCGCTGCGCCCGTTCATGTGGCCCCTGGCGTGGGACCCGAAGCAGGCGAAGGTGGAGGGGCTGCCCCCGTACGGCCCGGAAACGCTGGACCAGTACCTGCCGGCGAACCTGGCGGCCGAGGCGGGGAAGTGCAAGAACCTGTCCGAACTCCTGAACATCCTGGAGGGGCAGGAGGCCTGGACGTTCAAAATGACCACGTAGCCCCGGTCCAGGCGCAGACCCTCAAGGCCCCGGCACGCGCCGCAGAGGCCGACGAGAACCCCGATTCGGTCTTCGCCAACTACCGGCCTTCGAAGGTCTCCTTCCCGGGCTCCCAGCCTCACCTGGGCGACCTGGTGGAGTCCCAGGCCATGTCCGCGGTGGACCTGCCGGACGCCCGGCCCACGACGAAGCTGCACCTGCCGGAGGAGATGATCAAGACCGGCAAGCTGTCGGAGGCCCAGCTCGAGGCGGACTATTACGCGACCCAGGCCACGAACCAGATGCTGGATGACGGCCGGCGCCAGGGCTTCCTCATCGGCGACGGGACCGGTGTCGGCAAGGGGCGCGAGATCGCGGGCTTCATCATGTCCACCCTGAACGCCGGGCATGGGGGCGGCAAGGCGGTGTGGCTCTCGAAGAACACCGACCTCTTTCGGGATGCCACGCGGGACTGGACCGGCATCGGAGGCCATCCGGACCACCTCATCGACCTCTCCAAGATCAAGGCCACCGAGGGCGCCAAGGGCGCCAAGACAGTGGCGCCCATCCCCGTGGAGAAGGGCGTCCTCTTCGGCACCTACGCCGCGGTCACGGGCGAGAAGGGCGAGGTTCCCGGGGCGCGGAAGCTCCAGCTCCAGGAATGGCTCGGACCCGACTTCGACGGCGCGATCGTGCTGGACGAGGCCCACCTGGCCTCGAACCTCGGCCTGGCCCGAACCAGCCGCGGAAAGGCGAAGCCCTCCCAGACGGCCACCGGCATGATGGAGATCCAGCGCATGTTCCCGAAGGCCCGGGTGGTCTACGTGACCGCCACGGTGGCCAGCGACCCCTCCCAGCTGGCCTTCCTGGACCGCCTGGGCCTCTGGGGGAAAGGCAAATCCTTCGACCGGGCGGCGGATCTCCTGGCGGCCGTGGACAACGCGGGCCTCGCCGGCATGGAACTGGTGGCCCGTGACCTGAAGGCGCGAGGCCTCTACATCGCCCGGAACCTCAGCTACCACGGCGTCAATTACCGGACCCTGGAGCATCGGCTGTCGTCGGACCAGACCGTGGCCTACAACACGGCCGCGGGGGCCTGGCAGAAGGTGCTGGAGAACGTCCACCAGGTCATCGAGGACATGACCGGCGGCAAGAATTCCGGCAAGGCCAAGGGGGCGGCCCTTTCCAAGTTCTACGGGCAGCAGCAGGCCTTCTTCAACAGCCTGCTCACCAGCCTCACGTTGCCCTCCGCCTTCGCCGACATGCAGAAGGCCCTCGAGGCAGGCCACAGCGTCGTCGTCCAGCTCACCGAGACCGGGGAGGCCCGCCAGGGCCGGTCCATCGAAGAGGCCACCCAGCGGGCTAAGGAAACCGGCGAGGACATGGACGTGGCCGCCCTGGACCTCAGCCCGAAGGACATCCTCATCGGCTTCCTAAAGTCCGGCTTCCCCGTGAATGCCCTGGAGGAGGTGGAGGACGACCACGGGAACAAGTTCTGGCAGGTGGTCCGGGATGCCGCCGGGAACCCCGTGGAGGATCCCGAGGCCGTGGCCAAGCGGGACGCGCTGATCGCCGAGATCGCCACCCTCAACCTGCCCGGGTCCGCCCTGGACGAGATCCTGAAGGAGTTCGGGACGGACAAGGTGACGGAGATCACGGGCCGAAGCGAACGGCGGGTCTTCCTGCCGGATGGAACCGCCAAGATCGAGAAGCGCACCGACAAGCAGGTGGAGGCAGACAAGAACGCCTTCATGGGCGACCAGAAGCGCATCCTCATCTTCTCCAAGGCGGCCAACACCGGCATGAGCTTCCATGCCGACAACACGGCCCAGAACCGGACCAAGCGCATCCACTACGTCCTGCAGGGCGGGTGGAACGCCGCGGACGCCATCCAGGGCCTCGGCCGCACCCACCGCACCAACCAGGCCCAGGCCCCGGAGTATGTGCTGGTCACGACCGACCTGGGCGGCCACAAGCGGTTCACCTCCACCATCGCCCGCCGCATCTCCCAGCTGGGGGCCCTCACCAAGGGCCAGCGCCAGGCCAGCGCCAGCCTCTTCACCGAGAAGGACAACCTGGAGAGCCCCACCGCCCTGCGGGCCCTCTCTGCCTGGTACGACCAGATCATGCAGGGCCCCATCCCCCTCCCCAACGGGGACAGCCTCTCCGAGGCGGAGTTCGAGGACGCGACCGGCCTGCACCTCCGGGACCACCAGGGCATGCCGCTCCTGGAACGGCCGCCCATGAAGAAGTTCCTGAACCGCGTGCTGGCCCTGCCGGTGGACCAGCAGAACGCCACGTTCGACTCCCTGGCCCACCGGATCGAGGAGCAGTACCACCTGGACGAGCAGGCGGGCCTGCTGGAAAAGGGCCTCCAGAACATCCCCGTGGTGAGCGCCAAGGTGGTGGAGGAGGACCCCTTCTACAAGGACGAGGACACCGGGGCGAAGACGGTCTACCAGAAGATCGAGGCCCGGCAGAAGGTGAACTACCTGGACTTCGACAAGATCAACCAGAAGAGCCGCGACTTCGAGGGGTTCTACCAGGATCCCAAGCGCAAGATCCCCTTCGCCATCACGAAGGGTCGCGCCGAGATGAAGCCGGATGGGACCGTGATCCAGCACTACAAGCTGGCCGGCCCGACCACCATCGCCTACCGCAGCAACCTCGATTTCGAGAAGCTGGAGCAGCTGGACCCGCAGCAGGCCAAGGAGGCCTGGGAGGCCTACAAGCAGGAGAACGGGGACACGGCCACCAAGAACTTCCACATGATCACGGGGGCCATGCTCAACATCTGGAACCGGTTCCCCGCGAACCTCCCCATGGAGGTGGGCCGGATCCGGCTTTCGAACGGCAACACGGCCATGGGGCGCCTCATCCCCGAGTCCCGCCTGACCGAAGTGCTCCAGCGCATCGGCGCCGAGAAGGCTCTGGATGCCAGCCAGAAGGCCCTGCGGGACATGAAGGGATCGGGAGTGCTGGATTCTGTGCTCCGGGATGGCCGGATCGTCTCCCTGGCCAACGGCTTCCGGGTGCAGCCCGTGCGCCGGAGCGGCGAGTACTTCGCGGTGCTCGACGGAGTGCCCCACCAGAGCGCGATGCACGCCCTGGTCCAGCAGTACCAGGGCTGGCGCATGGAGCAGTTCCAGGGCCAGTACGGCGCCCAGTACAAGGTGGTCATCCCGGATAACCCCGAAGCCAAGGCCAGCCTGGACACCTACCTCAAAGCCGCCCCGGTGCGCTCTGTCTCGGAACCCAGGCCCGGGTGGGTGCGTCCCCGCGAGGGTGAGCGTGGCGCCGCAGCCGTGGAGCTCCTGACGGCGCCGGCCAAGGTGGTCCAGGCCATCGCGCGCGGCCCGGTCGGGGAGGCCCTGCGCGGGGCAAAGGACATGCTCAAGGCCGTCGTGGCGCCAGCGACCATCAATGAGATGAGCCAGCGGGCCGCGGACATCCACAGCGGGAAGCTGGCCCAGCTGCACCTGCAGGACGCGCGCGCGCGGAAGGTGCTCGAGCATGCCCACAAAGCCATGGCGGGGATGACCAAGGACCAGGTGCTGGACCTCTTCGATGTGCTGGAGGGGAAGGAAGACCTCTCCACCATCGAGGACCCAAAGATCGCAGACGCCATCAACTTCATGCGGAAGACCCTGGAGCAGGACTACCTGGACGTGGTTGCGACCGGGAAGAGCCTCAACTACATCGAGAACTACTTCCCCCACATGTACGCCAAGCCAGAGAAGGCCCGGCCATTCCTAGAGGAGTATGCCAAGCGGCCCATGGCCGGGCGGCAGGATTGGGCCAAACACCGCTCCATCCCCTACCTCTCCGAGGCGGTGCGGGAGCGGGGCCTGGAACCGGCCTCCTGGAACCCCATTGACCTCTTCCTGGCCCGGCACTTCGATATGCAGAAGTTCGTCGCAGCCCACCAGATCCTCGATGCCTTCAAGAAGGAGCGGGTTGGCGGTGCGAAGATCATCCGGTACTACAAGGCCATCCAGACGCCGCCCGAGGGCTTCGTCAAGCTGGATGACCGCATCGCGGAGATCACCAGCATCCGCTCAGCCCTCGTGAAGAGCCCGGAAACGGGTAGGTTTGAGGGGAAGCCACTGCTCCCTGGCTCGAAGATCACCTACGGCAGCTACTACGCCCCTGCGGCCGTGGCCCGGATCTTCAACAACTACCTCTCCCCAGGCCTGGACGGGACCCTGCTGCGCACGCCCTACCGGTTTGTCCGGAGGGCCAACAACTTCCTCAACATGGGTCAGCTCGGGCTCTCCGGGTTCCACGCCACCTTCATCACCATTGAGGGCGCGGCCGGGAGCCTCAGCCGCGGCATGATGAAAATCATCCGGGATGGGAATCCGGAGGGGCTTCTGGACATTCTGAAGGGGGCTGCCCTGCCCGTCTCGGTGGCCGAAACCTTCAAGGAGGGCTTGGACTTCCGGAAGGCCCTGCTCTCCGAGGACTGCCCGCCCGAGTTCAAACCCCTGCGGGATATGTTCATCCGCGGTGGCGGCCGGGTCTCCATGGACACGGAGTACGAGGCCGGCTTCACCAAGCAGTTCATGGATGCCTGGCGCACGGCCCTGGGTGGTTCCGGCGTGCTGGAGGCCATGCTGGGGAAGGATGGAGTCTACCAGCGCAGCCGCGGCAAGGAGGTCTGGGAACGGGCCATCGCCGCCGGCAAGGGCACCATGGCAGCCCCGTTCGCCCTGGTGGAAGCCCTCGCGGCCCCGATCATGAAGGTCTACGTGCCCATCATGAAGCTGGGGACCATGGCGCAGCTCTTCGCGGACGAGATGGCCCGGCTGCCGGAGGATGCCACGCCAGCCCAGATTGACCGGGTGGCCCGGAAGGTGGTGGACCACGTGGAAGACCGCATGGGCCAGATGACCTACGACAACCTGCACTGGCACGCCTTCACCAAGCAGGTCATGCAGCTGTCCTTCCGGGCCGTGGGCTGGGATGTGGGCTCCTGGCGCATGATCCTCGGCGCCGGCCAGGACACCCTGGCCATGGCCCCGCGGGCGGCCCGCGCCCTGGCCTCGACGATGACGAGCGACCCCGAGGCCAAGAAGTTTCTCGATGACGCGCGCGCGCACCGCGATCGGATGGCGGGCGAGTTCGGGCACAACCGCTGGTTCACCTACAACATGGCCCAGACCTTCGCCGTCGTGGCGATGGTGGGCCTGCTGTCAGGCCTGCTCACCTGGATCTTCACGGGGGAGCCGCCGAAGGACCTTCAGGACCTCCGGCATTTCCGCACCGGGCGCATGGACAAGTACGGGAAGCCCGAGCGCCGGCAGTTCGCCAGCTACATGAAGGAGATCGAGGACATCCTCTACATCACGGCGGAGTCCAGCCACTTCAACTTCTCGCCCGCCATGCAGTACCTGTGGGGGAAGAAGGCGCCCTGGCTGAACGCCCTGGTGAAATTCGGGGGCAACAAGGACTGGCGGGGCCAGCAGGTCTACACGCCCATCACCGAGGGGCACCCCAAGAAGACGCTCGAGGACCTGGGCAAGGCCGCCCTGCTGGAGCTCTCGCCCATCTCCCTGGTCCAGTCGGCGGAAAAGTGGGACGTGCAGGGTGGGTGGAAGTCGATCCTTCCGGCCGCAGGCCTGACCAAGCCGAAACAGGAGAACGTCAACACGAAGGCCGAGAACCGCCTGGTGGAGATGCTGGCCGACCGCATGCCCCGGGTCATCGAGAAGACCAAGGGGGATCGGGAGTCCCAGCTGCGCATCGCCAAGGACGCCTTCGTGCTGGGCAACCGGAAGCCCATGGAGGAGCTCCAGAAGGAGGGCCTGCTGACGGCCCGGGACCAGAAGAGCATCATGCGGAACTTCCAGGCCCAGTCACTTATCGTCCGTCTTTCGAACGCTACCAACATCCAGGCAGACGATTTAATGAAGATCTGGGACGACATGACGCCGCAGGAGAAGTCCGCGGTGTTCCCAGCCATGGCTCGAAAGATTGGCACGGCCTTCCGATCTACGCCCCCAGCCCAGCGAGACGCCCTCAAAGAAAAGTGGAACCAGATCAAGCAAGAAGTAAAATCAATCAAGGCGGAGCCGCGATCTTCTAGTTAGGCATGAACAACCTGATAGAAAATGGTGATTAAATGATCGCGCTTCTGCAAGTTATCCAAGGCGCCACGGGTGCATCCGACCCGGAGCGCACCTTCGTTTCCCTCAGCAGCTTCGACTGGGCCACGGTCATGGTGCTTGGGGCCATCGCCTGGTTCTTCTTCGTGCGGGACTACCGCAGCAGGGACGAACTGGCGAAGACCGTGAAGGCCCTGGCAGATGCGGTATCAGACCTCCGCGCCTTGATGGCCGAGCAGTACGTGAGCAAGGACGATCACCGCCGGGAGATCGACCGCCTCTCGGATGACATCGACACCTGGGCCAACCGGTTCCAGCGGGATCTGGAGAGCCATCGGGATGAGTGTGCCGCCCGGCGGCCGGCTCAGTGAAGGAGAGCCACACCATGGCCCTGGACCTCGAAGCCCACATCACCGAGAACTTCCAATGGAAGGAGTTCCTCCACAGCGATGCGGCCGCGCACGCTGGCGTGGCCTTCCCGGAGCCTCCGGAGGACATCCAGGCCAACATCCGCAAGGTGGCGGCGAAGGCCGAGGAAGCCAGGGGCATCCTGGGTGTGCGGGTGAACATCCACAGCGGCTGGCGCCCCACCGAGCCGGTGGACATCAATAAGCTGGCCGGGTCCGTCTCGAAGACCAGCGCCCACATCGAAGGGCTGGCGGCTGACCTATCCCCGGAAGGGATGCAGATCCCTGATGCCCTGCGGACGCTCGTGAACCACCCCACCTTCATGGAGGGCGTGGACCAGTTGATCAACGAGCGGGGGTGCCTGCACATGGGCCTGCCGTGCAAGGCCAGCGAGTACCAGCCCCGGCATGAGGTCAGGGGCGAGACCTACATCCAGAACCCCAAGACGAAGCAGGTGGAGCGGCACTACCCGCTGCTCTTCGTCTGGAAGCCCAGCCCGGGGGTGGCCCATGTTTGAAGCGATGCTGGCATGGCTCAAGAAGACCGGGAGGATTGACCTGGGGCGGGCCTTCAACAGCCAGGATCCCACCCTGGAGGTCAACCTGCTGGCCTACGGGTTCGGCGTGCTGATGACGGCGGTATGGCTCTCCCTGGCCCTTCGCCGGTACGGGCTGGATGGGAACTGGGTGACGGCCCTGGGCCTGTTCCTGGGTGCCGTGACCGGTGGCCTCTTCAAGAAAGGTGCGAATGCGAACCAGAGCGGCAAGGCCCCGGGAACGCAGGACAAGGAAGGTGAGCCATGATGGACGCCACGAAAGGCGCGATCACGCTGGGCCTCGTGTTCTCCCTGGGGCTCGGGACCGGGTGGATGTTGTGGAGGCCGAAGCCGGCCCCCCCGGCGGTCTACCATCCCCCCATCCAGCAGGGGGACGGAAGCCAGGTGATCGAGGTGAAGCCCGACGCCCACGTGAAGCCTCCACACCAGATCCCGCACGGGGCGACGGTGGAGGACGAGGTGCAGGTGGTGGTGCAGCCGAATCAACCCGCCGCTCCTGCTTCGCTGCCCCCTTCCGGGTCCGTTGCTTTGGAACCAAGTAGGCCCTGCCCTCCGGTGACGGTGGATCTGAGCGTGATCCGGATGGCGGATGGCACGCGTCGGGTGGTGGCCTCGAGTCCAGATGGCTCGATCCTTCGGGCGGTTCAGATCCCAGTGGAGGCCGCCAAGCCTCAGTCCAAGATGCTGAAATGGGCGGCGGGCCCCAGCTGGAACCCATCGGACCGGACATACGGTGCCTGGGTCGAGCGCGATGCCGGGCCGCTGCGTTTCGGCGCCGATCTATACCAGGTGCGGGAACCGATCGCCGCCGGTGGGCGCCTCAGCGTGGCCGGCATGATCCGCATCGGCATCCGGTTCTGACCTTCACCCCGCGGGCGTCGTCCCGCAACCAAGGAGCACCACCATGAGCAAGAGCGCCCCCAAGCCCCCGGCCCCGAAGGGGAAGCCCGCCATGCCGATGCCTTTCATGCCCCCGGCTGGCAAAGGACCCAAGAAGCCGAAGTGCTGAGTCTACGCCGGGAGCCCGCCAGGGCGAGGGGCATGCCCCACCCGGCACCAGACCAAGGCCCCTCCGGGGGCCTTTTCAGTTCACGGCCTCGGCCACACGCTCGGCCAGGTCGTCGTAGGCGGCCAAGGTCTGCTCCCCTTCGATGGGAGGCCGTAGCTCGATGGCGAAGAGTTTCACGTGGTCCAGGCGCACGGCCTTGCGTGAGAGCACGGCCACGCTCCCATTCCGGCTCTTGCTGCCGCTGGGGACCACCCATCCCCGACGGTGCCACTCATCCAGGACCACCCTGAAATTGGGATGCCCGAGGGATTTCACCTGAGCCATGAGCACGTCCGGGCGGATGTAGATGCCTGGGACGAGTTCAGCCTTGTTAGGTAAGGGCCAGAGCCCCAGCCACCCGCCGCCTGGTTCTTCCTTCCCGCGCGGATAGAACTTGGTGGCGTTGGCGAAGCAATAGTTTCTCACGCTCAACATGCACTCCAGGATGGGGTCGGAGCCGGCGCCGTCACTCTGGGCCCAGCGCCAGAGGTCATCGAGCATGGGGCGGAAATTCCAGTCGAAAACCTCGGGCACAAGGTTCTGCGCGAGGTTGGCGCACAGCTCGATGGCGGCGATGTTCTTCCCCAGGCGCCCAGAGAGCCCGGCGTTCTCACCCACCGCGCCCCGGGTGCCGTACTGGTCCCGCAGGCCACGGTAGATCTCCTTCCACTTGGCCCACTTGTCTCGCTTCTCAATGAGACGCTGGACCCACAGGGGCCCCAGCAGGCCATGGTTCTCCCCGATGATGCTCTCCACTTGGAGCACCAGGGCCGCGGTTTCTGGGGAGGTCCGGCCCCAGGGTTGCCCGAAGATGGCCCAGGTCCGGGCGAACACGCCGAGCTTGGTGGTGTCCCCGGTGATGGGCTCCTCCCCGGTGGACATGAGGATGGTGCGCCACGCGCGGCGGGCCTCCGTGCCGGTGATGGTCCCACGCCCCTTGGTGGTGCCGCTCACCACGTCGTAGACCACTTGGACCGGATCAATGCCGTTCTTCATGCGAGAGGATGCGGTGCGCGTGTCGTCCAGGTACATGGGCAGGTCGCCCAGGGTCGCCAGCATCCTCTCCACGTAGACATCGGTGACGCGCCAGCTCGAGACGATGGACGGATCCAGGTTGAGTCGGGGCTGGCCCCAGATGGAGGCGGCCAGGCCCAGGGCCGTGGTCTTGCCCACGGAGCTCTTCCCGGACCACTCCCAGACGAAGTTGTCCGCGGCGAGGATGCCCAGCAGGGGGGGCAGCATCGAGACGTAGAGCCCTGCCAGGGCCAGGGGATAGTCGGAGGCCAGCCGGGCGGCCTCGGCCCAGGCCTCCAGCCGGCCCTCCTGCCGGTAGCCTGCCAAGATGCGGTGGACCTCCTGCCCGGAGGGCACGAACACGAAGTCAGTAGTGCCCCAGCCATCCCGCAGCGTCAGGGGGCTCTGGATCTGCCGCATGCCGTCCTCTGCCACCAGCTGCGTCCCGATGAGGAAGGCCTTTTGGTCTGGTAGCCATCCCATGCGGGAAACGCCCTTGACCTCTTCGAAGTGGGCCAGGTTCTGAGCCTCGAAGGCTGAGAGGTAGAGGATCACCGCGTTGCTGTTTGCGCTGTTGATGGGGGCGCCGAATGGGGCTGCGGCGCGCGCGATGTCGCTGCCGATGGCCATGGCCTCTCGGGTGACGACCATCCGGCGCCAGGCGCCGTTCGCCAGCCATCCGATGACGACCATGGAGGCGCCCGTCTCCACATCCCGCACGTAGCCTTCCATGATCATGGGGTAGTGGCAGACCCGTTCTTTGATGGGCGCTCCCCCGCGTCCTCCGCGCAAGGAGTATGTGCCGAAGAGATCAAGGGTATAGCCTGGCGGGACCATGAGCAGATCCCCCTGGGGATGCTCAGCGAGGCTGGAGAGGCGGGCCGGTGCCGCCATGGATCGCCGGCTGATACCCTGTGCGATCTCATCCACCTGCCGGTGGAAGGCATCGGCCTGTTTGATGCCGACCCGAGTGGTCTTGCCGGTCTGCAGGCGTGCCATGGCGCCATGGTAGGCAACCTCATCCTCTTTGTACCAGAGGGCAATGGCGTGCATGGCCTCCCGGTCCTGGGCCAGGGCAGCGAGGGCATCCCCCCGGTCCTCTGCCGCCAACACCCGAACGAGGAACTGGCTGGCCTCCTGGGTGATTCCATGTTCTGGCATGAAGCCTCCATTCACTGGCCCTAAATAGAACTAAACGGGAATAAACGAAACCGAACAGAACGCCCTTGACGGGTGGGGCGCCTACCCGTATCTTAGCCCTGCGGTATGCACCTGCATATTCTTAGCCGCCACACGCCTACAAGCATACGTCCCGGAGGGAAACTTGGCACTGGACCTTGAGCTACGAAAGACCTACCTGGGGGCCACGGACCTGTCGGCCATCTCGGGGCTGTCGCCTTACCGGAAGCCGGGCGATGTCTGGCTGGAGAAGATGGGGCAGTCCACATTCACCGGCAACGCGGCAACGGAATGGGGCACCGACCTGGAGCCCATCGTGGCGATGCGGCACGCGCGGCGCTTCGACGTGGCGCTGCTGGAACTGCCACCCGAGCCTGTCTTCCACCCGGAATTCCCCTTCATCGCGGCGAATCTGGACCGCATCTACAAGGACCGGAAGCGGGTCCTGGAGTGCAAGACGGCGGCGGAGGACCAGCTGTATGGCCAGGAACCTTTGTGGGGGGAGGACGGCGAGGAGAACGCGGTGCCCCTTGGCTACCTAGGCCAGGTGAACCACTACATCGGCATCCTGAACTACGAGGACGCCTTCCTCTCGGCCATGTTCCTGGGGAAGAGCCGCATCCAGCGGGACTACCCCATCACCTTTGATGCCGGGCTCTACGACCTGATGCTCTCGAACGGCGTCACCTTCTGGAACACCTATGTGCTGCCGAAGGTCCAGCCTCCGGTGGAGATGTTCAGCCCCGATGTGGCGATGAAGGCCGTGGCGCTCAGGGCCCTCGCCAAGGAAAACGTGCTGGAAGCAACCTCGGAGATCGAGGCCTGGGCTCAGGAGTACCGAGAGGTCAGCAGGCAGATCGACTCCTTGTCCAGCGAGAAGAAGCTGCGGGCTGCACGGATCGCCCAGTGGATCACGGAGCAGGGCGGTACGAAGGTGAAGCATAGCCTGGGCTCGTTCACCTTCAAGCGGGGCGACACCAAGCCCGGCAAGCCCGTGACGAACTACGAGATGGCCTTCAGGGGGCTTTTGGGCTCTCCAGCCCTGGGCATTCTCCCTGATTCCACCCGAGACCTGCTCGCCTCACTGGCCAGTGATGTGGAACGGGCCTGCACAACCACCCCTGTCTCCGAGCCTTCGGAGCCCGTTCTTCGCCCCTGGTGGGCGAAGTAGGAGATCACCACCATGAACGACACCACCATCATCGGCCCCGGCGGGGAGATCCTGGACCCTCAGGGGCCCCAGCCTGGCGGCATGGGCGTCCAGACCATCAACCACGGGCAGGCCGCAGCCGAAGCCGCCGCTCAGACGCTCGTGAAGGCCCGGTTCCAGATGGCCCTCATGCGGCCCCGCAACATCCTCCAGGCCCGCTCCAAGATCCTGGATGCCTGCAAGCGGCCTGGGTTCGCGGAAAGCGCCATCTACCGCAAGCCCGTGAGCAAGAAGGACGGCGTGCAGCAGTACGTGGAGGGGCCCAGCATCCGCTTCGCTGAAGAGGCCATCCGGAGCCTGGGCAACATCGACATCCGCCAGCAGGTCACGTTTGAGGACGATGAGAAGCGCGTCGTCACCGTGACCGTGATGGACCTCGAGAACAACGTGGCGTGGCCCACGGATGTAGCGGTCATCAAGCGTGTGGAGCGCAGCTTCGTGAAGGAGGGCCAGAAGGTCTATTCCACCCGGAAGAACAGCTACAACAAGAACGTCTATTTGGTGGATGCCAGCGAGGACGAGATCCTCACCAAGCAGCAGGCCATGGTTTCCAAGGCCCTCCGCACGGCGGCCCTGCGCGTGGTGCCCGGGGACATCCTGGAAGAGGCTCTGGTCCAGATCAAGGACACCCTGACCAAGAAGGACCAGGCTGACCCGAAGGCAGCGGTGAAGAAGATCGTGGACGCCTTCTCCTCCCTGGGTGTCGGAGTGGTTGAACTGGAGAAGTTCCTGGACCACAGCCTGGAGACGGTCTCGCCCAACGAGATCCAGGTTCTTCGCGGGGTCTTCACCAGCATCAAGGACGGCGACAGCAACTGGCACGATGTCCTGGCAGCTGAACTCGATGGTCGCAAGCCGAAGGACAAGGCCGGCGTTACCCAGCCCGGAGAAGGCCAGCAGGAACGCCCTGCCGCAGAGGCGACCTCCGGTTCCCCGGCTGAGAAGGCCAAGGCTAAAGCGAAAACCCAGAGCCAGCAGATGGGTGACGCGAAGATGCCCGGAACGCTCGACCTGGAGTAGCCCATGCACGCCGAGAAACTCCTGACTCTCCGGGAGCTTCGCATTGCGCTGGTCGGGCCGGGGTGCCCTTTCACCACCCCGCCCGCCGCGCAGACCATCCGATGCTGGGTGGAGAAGCACGGGCTCAAGGTACACATCCTGCCGGGCGGCCGGCGCAAGCACTTCCGGCTGTCCGAGGTGCTGGCCTTCCTGCGGAACAACCCGGGGGTGGGTGATGGCTGAGGGCCAAATCCTGTTCCAGACCTTCATCGCCATGCTGCCAGTGGCGTGGCAACGCGCCGGGCGCAAAGGGGGCTTCACATACACCCCCAAGAAGACGCGGAACGCCGAGGACTTCATCAAGTTCGCGGTAGGACAGCAGTGGAAGGCGGCCCCCTTGGATGAGCCCCTGGACCTCGAAGTGTTCGTCTTCACAGAGAAGCCCAAGAGTAAGCCTAAACGTGTGGTTTTCCCGGCAGTTAAGCCCGACTGGGACAACCTCGGAAAGTTGGTTGGGGACTCGCTGAATGGCATCCTCTGGAAGGATGACTCAGTGATCGTGGACGGTGCCGTGCGCAAGCGGTACTGCGATCCCGATCACCCCCAGCCGGGCTACCTTCTCATTCTCCGGAGGGCCTGACTATGGGCCGCATCCGGACCGTGAAGCCAGATCTCTTCGTCCACGAGGCGTTGAGCGAACTGGAGGAGCAGCACCCTACCCTTCGCCCCATGCTGGCCTTCATCGGCCTCTTCACCCAATGCGACCGGAGGGGATGCTTCGAGTGGATGCCGCGCAAGCTGGGGCTCGCCGTGCTGCCCTTCGTGGAGAGTTTCTCCATGCCGGAGGCGATGGCCCTGCTGGAACAGCATGGCTACATTCGGCGCTACGAGGTGGGCGGCAAGGCTTTTGGCCACATCCCAACATGGAGGCGGCACCAGAGGATCACGGGGCGAGAGGCCACAGACCCTCCCCGCTACCCAACCCCGCCCGGAAACACATGTGAATCATCTGATGATTCCTCTGGGAACATTTACGGGGACAGGAAGGACGGTAGCCCGAAGGAGAAGCCGGGCCGGAAGAACCGTCCGAAGACCGAGAAGGCGCCCGTCGGGTTCCAGCTGCCGCCGGAGATGGAAGCGTGGTTCGAGGCTATCTGGTGGGATCTCTACCCCGAGCAGGTGGAGCGTGAAGGGGAACCCCTGAAAGTGGACCGCGGCCTGAAGAACAAGGCCCGGGAGCGGTTCGCGGCGTGGTGCAAGAAGACCAGCCCCCTCGCCCTCTACCTGTCCTTCCGCGCCTACATCAAGAACCACCCGAAGGTGAAGGAGGGCTATGTCCAGGAGCTTGCCACCTTCCTGGGTCCAAAGAAGGCCACGGTGAAGGACTACCTGGAGCAGGTGCTGCCCTGGCTTGATAGGCACCCAACCATCGCCGCGATGACGGCGCCCCCGGAGAACGAGGAGGCCTTCCAGGCGCTCCTGGCGAAGGAGAAGGAAGCCCATGGCTGACTGGCTCCCCCAGCGCCTGCCGGAGGACGTGGACGCCGAGCGGTCCCTGCTGGCGACTCTCTGCGCACCCGGGATCGGGGATGTGGGCAAGGTGGCCGCCCGGCGCCTGACCAAGGAGCACTTCGTCCACCCGGCCCATCAGGCTGTCCTGGGGGCCCTTCAGTCTCTCTTGTCGGATGATCTGGAAGTCAACGCGATCAGCCTCAAGCACGAACTCGAACGGCACGGAACCTTGAACCGCGTGGGAGGGTTCCCCGGGTTGGTTGAACTTCTCGCCGCGGAGGATGTGGGGCGCCCCGAGAACCTGGTGGACCTGCTGGGTGAGAAGCTGCGCCAGCGCAAGATCATCCATGTGGCCGCGGACCTGCTGCGGAAATCCTCCAAAGAGGAACAGGATGCGGCGTCTCTCTGCGCCGAAGCCATGGACACCCTTTCCTCCATCAGCCGGGAGGGGCGCGCCGGCCGGGTCACATCCTGGTCCGAGATCCTGGACATGATGGAGGCGGGCGAGGCCTTCCGCGACGGCGACGGTCTCTGCGGCGGCTACTGGGGCATCCCCGAGCTGGACGAGGAAGCCCCCATCCCGGCGGGCCAGGTGACGTTCGTGGGGGCCCGTCCCGGCATCGGCAAGACCGCCTTGGGCACCCAGATCTGTGTGGAGAGCGCCGTCAAGGGCCGCATCCCCCTCTTCGTGCAGCTGGAGCTACCCGAGAAGACCACCCGCGCCCGGGTGGCGTCCTACTTCACCCGGACCAGCGTGCGGAAGTTCAAGGAGGGGAGCTACCACCCCTCCGACATCGAGGCCATGCGCCGGCAGGCCAGGATCCTGGAGCGCGGCGGGATCATCTCCCCGCGGCAGGGCACGCCCTGGCCGAACATCGAGGCGATGATCCTGGAGGACATGGAGCACCGTGGATCCAACCTCGTCGTGCTCGACTACTTCCAGATCGTCGGCCGCCCCAACGTGGGCAAGGGAAGCTCGGAAGCCTACGCCTTCGCCAAGGTGTCCGACTCCATCATGGCCTTCGTCAAGGATCACCAGGATCTGGGCTTCGTCCTGCTGGGCCAGTTGAAGACGGACGCCGCGAACGGCGAACCCAGGGATGGCCATGTAGCAGACAGCGACCGGCCGGCGAAGGATGCGGCCCTGACCCTCATGCTCTGGCGGAACGCCCAGGGCGCGGTCTGGTCCGTGCTGCACAAGAACCGGGACGGTGCCATGGGTTGGCGGAAGGAACTGGCCTTTGAGGGATGGTCCCAGCACTTCAGCCTCGCCACCCACGAGACCCAGCCTGAGACCCCGATCCTCCAGAAAGCAGCTTGTGGGCCGCAAGGTCGCAGACAGCAACCCCTTGAAATGTAGGAGCTGACCATGCCAGTGAAGCATAGCAAGGCCCCCTCTCTCCCGGGTGTGGGGCGCCCCCGGAACCTGACCAAGAACGCGGCAGGGTGCGATGCCTGCCCATGCTGCGGCGCCGTGTGGGACGGAGACCGGCCGTGGTCCACCACCATCATGAATCCCGCTGAGCTGGCGGCCAAGATGGGGTGCAGCGAGCAGAACATCACCCACCGGATCCGGCTGGGCACCATCGCCGCCTATCCCGCGACCGGCACGGGCGGCCGGGTTGCGTACCTGATCCCGGTGGTGGAGGCCTCGCGCGTGATGCGGGAAGCCGGCCTCAAGCCGGGGGAGACCGAAGAGGCTGAAGACCTGGGGGTGCCCCGTGGATAGGGAGGAGATGCGGTTCTTGGCCGTCATGGAGTTCTGGAAGCGTGGCGTTGAGTCTTCCGAGAGCGTGGCCAGCGCCAATCGCCTCATGGAGGCCTTCGACAAGGGCAGGCCCGACTACGTGGACCCGGCCAAGCTCGAAGAGACCATCCAGGCCAGGGTGGATCAGGCGGTGGAGAGCGAACGGGAATCTCTTCGCTCCCTCCTGACCGTGGCCTTCCACAGAGGCATTGACCTCGGGATGCGTGGAGGCGCAGAGGTCATCCAATCTCCCCATCGGTTCGGCCAAATCCTCAGGTTCTCCGAGGACGTGGCAAAGATGCTGGCCGAGGAGGTTGTCCCCCTCGTGAAGGCCCCCGTAAGGATGGTGCCCCGTGGCTGAGGAATCCGTCACGCCCCAGCCGGGCCTCCGCATCGGCGTCTTCCACTCCCTCACGGACACCAGCCTGCTGCTTTTCGGCTACGGCACCTTCGAAGGCCTTGAAGTCCCTCCGACCTCCATCATCATCCCGGGCCAGGGGCCCGTGGGCGCCGCAGGGGTCGCTGCCCCAAAGCTGCGCCTCGATGACGGCACGGTGATCTGGGGCGGAGAGGCCTGGTGGAACGCCGAGGGAGTGGTGAGGGCCTACGAACAGGGCCGAACCATCGTGCATCCGAAGCTGGATAGCGTCCGCGCCAAGATCCGCGAGGCCTGGGACGAGGCCATGCGGAAGCTGTCCGAAGAGGAGGACCGTCTTCCATGAGCGAACAGCAGATCGAGATCGTGGAGGTGGAGGCCTTCGACGTGGACGTGAAAGAGGCGGCCCGTCTCGTCTCCCTATCCCCGGGAACCCTGAACGACATGCGGAACAAGGGGGACGGGCCGCCCTTCTTCTACCTCCGCGGCGCCGTGCGCTACGGGGTGGCCGACCTCAAGGCCTGGGTCTCCGGCCGCCCGCGGTTCAGGAGCACCACCGAGGCCGCCCTGTTCGAGCAGGTGAATGGAGGGAAAGCATGACCGCCCTCTCCTACCGCGCGCGCCGGGGCCAGGTGGACCTGCGCCTCGTGGCCTACCGGCCGTCCCTCGAGCCCATGCCCGAGGGTGAGCTTCGTGTCGTGGTCCAGGTAGTGGAGCGTGGCAAGCCCATCGCGGAGGATCCCATCCACATCGAGAACATGGCCCCGCTGGAACTGGCGCGGGCCCTCCACCTCAGCCGCTTCGACGGCTGGGACATTCAACCATGGGAGAGGTCGCATTGAACATGGACCCAGCCAGCTGCCTGCGCTGCGGTATTGCCGAGGCCATCTTGGGGAGTGCCTTCTGCGCGGCGTGCAAAGAGGCCCTCGAACATCCCGCGCCATCGCGGGCAGAACCGCGGGCAGAGCAGGGCAAGGCCGTCAAATCCCGCCGGCTCCCGATGCGGCGCACCTTCAACCAGCACCCCAATTACCCGAGGAAAGCATGAGTGTCGTCGCATGGGACGGTAAGACCCTGGCCGCGGACCGGCAAGGAACTCAGGGTGACCTTGTTCTCCTGGCCTGCAAGATCCGTCGCCTACCGAACAATGATGTTGTGGCTTGGACCGGCGAGATTGAGCGTGGTCTTGCATTGGCTCAATGGTATGAGGCCGGAGCGGATCCCTCCCGCTTCCCATCCTTCCAGGGAAGCGAGAACTGGACGCGCCTGATCGTGGTCCCAGCCAAGGGCCGCCCCTTCATCTTCGAGCAGCTCCCCTTCCGGCAAACCGTCCTGGACCGGATGGCGGCCTGGGGATCCGGCCGGGACTTCGCCCTGGGGGCCATGGCCATGGGCGCGACCGCAGAGCGGGCCGTGAAGGTTGCCTCCAGGTTTGCCTCCAGCTGCGGGTTCGGCGTGCAATCCTTCCGAGTAAGATGACCAAAATCCGTGCCTCCAACGGCTGGAGGCACGCCGGCCGGGTGCGGGTTCGATTCCCGCTCGTTTGCCGAGGCTTGGGAGCTGGGGAAGGCGGATGGCACCGTCAAGCCCCCTGACGCCACGGGGGATAAGGCATGACAGCAGGGAAAGACCGCAGGGGGGCCTCTTCGGAGGCCTCTCTTGAATTTGGAGGCAATGTGGAGGCACGGCCCCGAATAAGGCGCGCTGGAGGCACAAAGCAAAAACCCCCGAGACTCAACAGTGGCGGGGGTTTCCTTGTGGAGCCAACTACAGGATTCGAACCTGCGACCTGCTGATTACGAATCAGTTTTGATGTAGCCATACGCCTAGCTCTTGATCAACTTCATTGAGTTTATCTTCCATATTGTGTAGTAGCGTTCCTACAAATACGGATTACACTGGAGGCATAGTGGAGGCAAACTGCGATGCCCTTCCTGACGAACAAGCTCATTCTTGACCTACAACCCGCAGCCAAGCCGTTCAAAGTCTCTGACCAGGTGGTGAACGGAAAGGGCGTCTCCGGCCTGGTGGTTCGGGTGAGCCCCGGGGGCACCAAGACCTTCGCCGTCCAGTTCCGGAGCCGGGAGGGCCGGAAAGGCTGGGTACCCATCGGCCGATTTGGGATCCTGACCGTGGACCAGGCCCGGGATGAGGCCAAGAAGCACCTGCTGGCGGTCTCCCGCGGGGAGGACCCGGCGAAGAAACTCCGCGAGGATCGGGACGCGCCGACCGTGGCCGAGATGGTGCAGGCCTTCAAGGACGACCATCTGCCCACGCGCTCCTCCCGGACGGAGAAGGAGTACGGCCGCATCCTCGACAAGTACATCGTGCCGAAGCTCGGCACCCGGAAGAGCAAGAGCATCGCCGCCGAGGACATGCACGACATCCTCAAGGAGATCCGGAAGCGCGCGCCGATCCAGGCCAACCGGGTGATGGCTGTGGCCCGGAAGATGTTCAACTGGGCCGAGGCCACCGGCTACCGAGACCGCGGCACCAACCCCCTCTTCGGGCAGACCTGGAGCGTAGAGGTTCCCCGGGACCGCCGGATGAATGAAACGGAGATCCGGGCCCTGGGCCAGATCATCCGCGAGGTCCGAGTCCTCGAGGCCGACTCGAAGCCCAAGGAGGTGGACGGGGCCATGCTCTTCCCCGAGACGGTCCACGGCCTGGCGGCCGTGCAGCTGGCCCTGCTCACCGGCATGCGCAAGGGCGAGGTGCTGGGCCTGCGGTGGGCATGGCTGAACCTAGAGCGGGGGGTGGCCACCATCCCCGCCGACTCCCACAAGACGGGCCGGAAGACCGGCAAGGCCCGGGTGGTCTACCTCTGCCCGGCGGCCGTGGCCCTGCTTGGCGCCCTGCCCCGCCTGGACGAGGACCCGGAGGCGGAGGACTACAACCCCCACGTGATTCTCGGGGAGCGCCGCGGGCAGGCCCTGGTGCAGCTTCAGGACGTGTGGGACCACCTGCGCGATGCGGTGACGGGCCGGGCGAAGCACCTGGCCAAGCAGCACCGGAAGAAGACGGCGCCGGTCGTGTCCATCGAGGACGTGACGATCCACGACCTGCGGCGCACCTTCGCCAGCGTGGCGGCTGACCTGCGGATCCCGGACCTGATCGTGAAGGCCCTGCTGGGGCACCAGTCCCTGGGCTCGGTGACGGAGGTCTACACGCGCCTGTCGGCTGATCCCATCCGGGCCTCAGCGGACGAAGTGGGCAGCCTCATCGCGGGGTGGTTGGCTGGCGCCCACTCCAATCAAGGATGCGATCACCAGCAATGAACACTCGCTCACCAGACGGGGAAATTGCCTCAAACCCAAGAGTGGTCACACCTTCATAGGTATGGCTCATCATCTCGCTGTCGATGGTGACATTGACGATTTCTCCATTGGCGGCTCGCTGGTATTTAACCACCTCACCGATGGCGAAGCTGATCTCGTTCCACTTCGCGCCAGGTGTGAATCGGGAAAGATAAACTCTAACCATCAGTCCTCCTCGGGCCATTCGTCGCCGGCAATCCACCGGGCCAGGGCCACCCTGGCGCGGCGGATCTGGTAGCCGGCCCAGCGGGTTAGCCGCTGCCAGCGGGTCAACTTCGGCCGCGGCATGCCGTGATCCCAGGCCTTCATCCGGTCTACCCGGTGGCGCTGATTCACCAGTTCCTGGGACTGGAGTTCGAACCACCTCTTGACAAAATCCTCGCCGAAGAGGGTCTGGGGTGATCTCTGGGGATCGGGCATCAGTCGTCCTCCTTGAAGTGAACCGGCGGATCTTTGCGTTGGACCACCCGGAGTGGCTCACCAGGGCGCAGGCGGTAGAACCCTATCGGGGTCACAGTATAGAAGGTGAGTTTGGTCGGGTCACAGGGGTCCGTCCGTGTGGCCACATCGCAGCCAGCAGCCATGGCCAGAGCCACCCGTTCGTAATCGGTGAGCTGGTCCGGCTCCTTCATGGCGGCCACCCGAGCGCGCGCGATCATCTGCTCCATGGTGCGCTGGATGAAGTTCTGCATGGGTGTCATCCGTGTTTTTTTAGGTTTGTATAAATGGATCAAGATAGATTTAGTTGGACTTGTAATCCCAAATTCCTATTTAGGCGGCATCTACCCAAAAAAGGTCTGTCGCCTAATTTCAAGTTAGGGCTCTCGCTGAATTGGTCGCCAATGGGTCATGTCGCCATTCCCGAGTTCGGTGTTCCACTCACCTTCTATCCCGGTCATAGACTGGCCTTTGTAGTCGCACCAGTAGCCGATATCTTTCAGCCCGCTATCAGCATTCAGGAACTCAATGCGGGTTCCATCCTTTGGGGCGGTGGTGATGTCCTTCCACCCATCCGCCATGCGAAGCAGTAGCGCCCAGGCTTTTTTGTTCTCGTCTTCCATTCCTTCCTCCTTTTTCAATCATCACCCTAACCGTGCCAATCAACCCGGACCCCACCGCTTCGCGCTGGTGCCGGTTATTGGCGGTCGTTAGGCGAACCGGGCGGGTTGTTCGCCGTGGGTTGGGGCCGTTCCCCCGGCATCATCCTTTGCGCTTCATGCTTTCCTGCCCCTCACCATCGTTCCGCTGTTCTCGTTTATCCTTTTCAAAACGCTCTTTCCCATTCAGCGCAAAGGTTCGGCAAGCCGTTTCGGTTCGGCTCCAACCCGCCCGCTCCGTCTAACTCTGGGCCACGCGCAAGGTCGGCAGGGCATCATCCAAGTCTCCCGCCTAACCGGTCGCTCAACGCGGACCCCGCCTGCGTTGTCATTCGTTCTCTCTCAACCTCCGTCCTCCTCGGCTCCGCTCTGCATCCGTCCGCAGGCGGCGCCGGTTAGCTCGGTTTCGTTGGGCGCTAGTCGTCTGGGAACTCTTTCGGGTGGGCCCGCTTGTATTTATCGAGATCGACATCCATACACAGAGCCTCATAACGGAGGGTGTCGGCCTTCGCAATGAGCGCCTTACCGTCGAGCATCAAGAGGTCCGCCCGCGTCCTCATGTCGTGGATCTTGGCCTCGATTAAATCCCTCGCCATGATTTCGTGAAACGCCTTTCCGTCTTCGCTCATCACTCGCTCCCACGCCCAACCGGGCGCTCAACCGGACCCCGCATCCGGTGGTTGGTTTCAATTCAGCTACCGGGCGGGGCCGGTTAGCTTTGCGTTAGGCCGCTCTATTGGTTTTCCGGATTCCACTCGCACTCTTCCCATCCGCAATCGCAATCCAGCCACTTCCCTTCCCGGCTGGTGTGGCTGGCACAGTCGTGGGTGTGCTGGCCGAAGGTTCGAATGGCAGATCGAAGGGAGACGTTCTCCAGGACGAGGTTGGTTCCATCCCGCTTGGCGCGCTCCATATCTGTGCAGACATCGCAGCCCCGCCCCAGAAAGTACCCGTGTTCACACTCCTTGCTCATGGCCGTATTCCCCCGGCCAGCTTCATCATGTCGCAGGCGAAGCGGCTGCGCGCATAGGCGGCCTCTCGCGCCGCCCGTTCAGCCTTCCATCCCGCGATGGCGACGGCCATCAGCTCGTCGTGGGAGAGCTCGTCCAGGGGCACGCCCATGAAGAATCGGAGCTCTTCGCCCTCCAGTTGCTTCTTCACGAAGGATTCCGGCAGTTTGCTCATGACACCTTCCTCCTGGGGATGCGCCTTACGGCATGGCCGCTCTCTTCCTGGATGCCGGCGTGCGCCAGGGCGGCCTTGATGGGCTTGGCCGGAGGCGGCGGCGCGGGCTTGGGGTAGCTGCGCGGCTCCCGGACCTTGAGCCACCAGTAGGCGCCGACGCGGGCAGCCTCGCCTCGGCGCTGGAGCTCCAGCAGGTGGATGCGCACGTCCGGGCCGAGGCCCAAGGCATGAAGCTGCTCCAGGTTGTGGCCTGGCCCTCCGGTCTTGAGGGTGTTCCGCAGGCGGTCCAGGACTGCGGGGTCCAGGTCAGCCACGGGCCACCTCCGGGTAGCCGTTGTGCTCCACGCCGTCGAGGAGGCGGCCGGCGGCCTTCTTGCCCACCTTGTCGAAGGTGGCGTGGAGGTCGGGGAAGAGGCGCAGATCGCACCCAGGGCGGCAGACACCATCCGGGCTGTGGATCCACTCCCCCCACTGCTTGAACAGGAACGGCACCCCCGCCGCGGCGCACTGGTCGCGCAGGCTCCTGGCCCAGTCCGGGTGCATGGGGCGGGCGTGGGGGCCGGATTCCCCGCCGCAGATCACCCAGTCCAGCTTGGGCCCGCGGATGATCGGGGTGTCGAGGCCGCCATCGTCGAAGGTCCCCCGCAGGGCGTCGAGTTCGCCGGATGCGTCCAGGCTGGTCAGGTCCACGGGCCCCAGTAGGGGCTCGCAACTCAGGAACCGCACGGCCGCGGGCACCACGAGCAGGACCGGGATCCGGAGGTCCGCCCGCTCCTGGTCCTCCACCGTGGTCCCCAGCCAGACGTTGGCGGGGGCGGGGCGCCCGAAGTCCCAGGCGTCGATCCAGGTAGCCAGATCCTCCCGGCCGGCATCCATGGCATCGGCCATAGCGTTCCGGAGCAGATCGCGGATCTTCTCCGGCCGCTTGGTCAGGATGAGCCAGTCGAGGTGAGGCGTCTGCCGGATCACGTCCAGGGCCTCGAGGCGGGCGCCATCCAGGTCTCGTCGGTCCTCGAAGAAGTCCGACATGCTGTTGGTGAACACCCGGAAGCGCCGGCCCTCGGCCACGGCGCGGCGCTCGTAGCGCATGGCCTCCCGGCGGGCGGCCTCCACGCGCACCCGGCGCTCACCGTCCGGGCCCCACAGCCCGGCATGGAACCGGGCGGCCTGGCCCTCGGCGTAGCAGTGGGCACACGCGGGGGACACCTTGCTGCAGCCCCACCAGAAATTGACGGTGTGGTCTGTCCACTCGATCTTCGAGTTCTCAGCCACGGGAGCCTCCCCGCTTCGACCGCTCCAGTTCGGCCCGGACAGCAAGCCGGACCATCCAGGAGCCCAGATAGGAGAGGAGCACGACGCCGGCCAGCCGCTTGAGTTCAGCCATGTTAGGCCTCCACCTTTTCGATGGTCTCTTTGGCGTGAAGCGCCATCCACTGTCCAATGGCTAGGCTCCCGGAGTCCCCTTCGGCGATGTCCCTGAGCCCCTGCAGGCACATGGCCAGCTTGGCCTTCTCCTGGCGCACGTTGGGTGGTACCTCCGCGAGGATTTTGAGGGAGGCGACCAGGCTCTGGATCCGCTTCACCATGCTCATGGTGGTCTCGCCCTCGATGACGGGCACGATGGCGCCCAGGGCCTCCACGATCTGGACCCACTGGGCGCGCACGGCCTCCTGCGCCTCGGCCCATCCCTGGATCTCGGCATCGCGCGCCGCGATGACGCCCTTCAGGCGCTCCACCTCGGCCGCGTGCAGATCCACTGGCGGCCCGGGGTCGAACTCGGGTCCGGATGCAACCTCTGCGCCCTTGCGGTCGTACCAGGCGCCCTTCTCCAGGTCCTGGGCCGCATCGCCCTTCAGGCCGGCGCGCCAGTTGTACTTGATGGCCGTTCCGCGGCAGTAGGCCACGAACCCTTCGGGCCCGAGGGCGGCGCGGATGGCGTCTATGGCCTCGATGTTTCCGGCCGTGTAGTGGGGGGGATGGTTCACCATGTCAGGCATGTGCTTTCCTCCATCCAAGGTTGATGGGTACTACAGGGATCCAGAGGTGCCGCATGTTGGCGACGTTCACCACGTCGTCGTCGGCGGGATAGACCTCGTAGGCGGCAAAGTCCCCGAGCCCGATCCCGCACTTGATGCGCTGGAGATCCTCCCAGGTGATCCCGTCCTTCCACTTGTTGTCCCCGTCGAGGCGGGTCCGGCAGATGGAGATCCGGGTGGCGCCGTCCTCGGTGTAGACCTGGGCCAGGAAGTCCCTGGAGGCCCAGACCTGGACGAGGCCACGGGGAGCCGGGTTGGGCCAGGCCTCCGGGGGAATGGGGCGGAGCTCGTCGTGATCGAAGCGGGCCCGGTTCGTGGCGTCCATGGCGCGGCGCTGGTGGCGGTTCAGGTTCACAGCTTCACCTCGGGTCGGATCTGCTTGCAGACCTCCTCGAGCCCCCTGGCCGCGGCACGCCGTAGCATGTCGTCACCATCGCGAAGGGCCCGCAGGATGCTCTCCAGGGCCGGCAGCAGGTCGCGGGCGGGGGCGTCGGGAGTGAGGGTCATCCAGGTCTCCGAGTATTGCGGGTGTCGTCGGTGGGGGTGGGGTCTCGGCGGCCGGTCGGGCGCGGCAGCATCATGGCTGCAACGAGCCCAGCGCCCATGAGACCAAGGAAGAGGCGCACGTACTCAGCGGTTGCGCTTGGCACGGGGGAAGACGAGGTAGATGGCCGGGAACATGGGGGTCCACCAGCCCCCGGGGGTGCGCTGGGCGGGAGTGAGGGCCTGGGGCCCAAACATCTGGACCTCTCGTAGGGCCACACGCTGCGCGAATTGGTAGGCGTGGAGGGGTGTGAGAGCGGGATGGATCATTTGCGGCTCCAGTCGAAGAAGCGGCCGGCGCGGCGCCGTGCGGCATCTCGCCTCCGCCGGGCCCGCCGATCCCGTTGGCGAATGAGCCAGGAGATCAGCGGGTTCTCGATCAGCGGCCAGAAGCCCACCATCAGCGCCACGACGACCAGCGCCACGGCCCCGGCGTAGGCCAGGACCGGGAGGAGGTAGTCGAAGAGGACGGCGAGGACCATGGGCTACCCCACCACCTGCCAGTCCTCGGCCAGCAGGTCCGACTGGGAAGCCACCCAGGGCACCACGTCCCCCTGGGCGGTCTTCATGTCGATGTGGGGGCGGTAGTCGATGGGCGTGCCCGCGGGGTAGATCCCGAGCAGCGGCGCGCGGTTGACGGTGAAGTGGGAGCCGGGGACCAGGAAGAGAAACATCCCCTTCCCATTCCAGCCCTCACGGGTGATACGCTTGCCCGCCTTCAGGTGAAGGAGGGCCGTGGAGAAGTCTTCTCCGGACACGGCGCACCTCACGCGATGATGGGGATGTTGAGGTTGAAGGAATCCATGTGGCGCTTGATGGTCTCGATGGCGTCCACCTTCCAGGCGCCCCCGTCCGCCTCCACCAGCATCAGCTGGGGCGCGCCCTCACCATTGGCCTTGGCCCGGAAGACGAACTCGCTCTCGGGCTGCGGGATCTCAGGGAAGGTGCGGAAGGGCGCCAGCTTCACCTTGGGTTCGATGGTTAAGCTCTCCTTCTGGCGCAGGCCCGCGCGGACCGTCACCTTCTGGGAGAAGCCGTTGTCCTCGGACAGGCTGGTGGCCTCATTGGTCAGGCTGGAAGCGATAGCCAATACGTTCAGCCGATCAGCGCTGTCGGCGAACCGGCTGGAGAAGGCGATGACGAACTCCTCCTGGCTCATCCAGCGGGCGAAGGGGAAGGTCTCGAACGGAACCGGGGCGGCCTTGATGAAGCAGACGCGCCGGCCGTAGACGTCGGTCTCGCGGGTCACGAGTTCGACGGTGCGCTCGTCGGCGATGTGGAAGAAGGCGCACTTGGGGAAATCGCCCCCCTCTAGCCCGGCCTTCACGAGGTCGGCCAGGGCACCCAGGGTGAAGACGTTGACCTTGGCGGCGACGGGCGGAGCCGCGGCCTTGACCTCGTGGACCTGGGTGCTGGAGTAGGTGGCGTTGCGCCCGAAGGCATCCACGACCTCTTTGAAGGTGGGGGGGCCAGGTCCAGGATCTTGTTGATGGCGTCAGCGATGATGCTCATGAGTGCCTTTCAGATGGGGTTGGGGAGGGCGGCCGGCCTACTTCGTGCCAGTGCGCAGGGAGGGGAGAGGGGTTTCCTCGTACGGGAGCTTCTGCTCGATCTGGAAGAAGCTGATGTCCTTGCCTTCGGGGACCATAGAGATGGTCGCCACAGCCTTCCCGGCCTCCGGCCCCGGAAGGGTGGTCTTCAGGGCGTAGCTGATCTTCGCCAGCTGGCCGGTGGCATCGGGTTCGATGACGATCTCGATACTCAGTTTCCGCTTGGCGTCGGTCTTCATGTTGGGGTTGGCGATGTCGGCGCCGATCTTTCGGAGCTCGAGTGTGGCGGCCTCCATCAGGTCGCCGTGGCCGATGTTGGCCAACGTCATCTCGACGGGTGGTGATGGGTTGGGGTTCATGGTGGGCCTTTCAGGCAGGTGGCCGGGCACGGCCGGCTGGTGTTGGAGTGGTGGGTCACAGATCCAGGTCGGGGATGGTGGGAGGATTGTAGGGGCGCACATCCACCACCGGCTTTTCCCCGCGGTCCTCGATGTCCTGCAGGGGCTGCTCCCCGCGGCGCAGGGCGTCCATGGTGTCCAGGCTCACGGGCCGGGGCGGCTGGGCCTCGGCCTGGTGGTCCGCCATCACCTCGCCGTCCTCGATGACGACGCCCACCTGGCCGGAGGCGTCAACCCGTTCAATCCAGACCTGCATGTCGTGCTCCTGGGCCATGTCGGCGAGGAGCTGCATGCTGGTGTCGTCCAGCAGGGAGCCATCCTGGATCCGGATCACGCGCAGCTTGGGGTTGGCGGCGATGGCCACGGCCACGGAGACGCGCAGCTGCTCGGCGCTGCTGGCCTGCTCGAAGGGCACCTCCTGGAAGAGCACCATGCCCTCGCCGAGGGTGAGGCCGGGCACGGGCATCTTGGCGCGGGAGATGGCGTCCATTTTGGCCCGGGTGCGCGTCTCCATGCTCTCGGTCAGAGCCTTGCTCTGGGCGTCCAGGTCCTGCACCCGGGCACGCAGCTCTGTGCGCCGGGACTCCACCTGCCGGACCTCGGCCGCAAGGTTGTTTGTCTGCTGGGCCTGGCGGATCTGAAGGGCAAGACCCTGGAGGTCTCCAGCGATGTCGGAGAGATGGTCGGCCTCATCACCACTGGCCCCGATTTCCTCTTCCAGGGTCGCCAGCTGGGCTTTCTTCGCGGCGAAGGCCTCTCGGATGCGCTCCAGTTCCTCGCGCAGGGCGGCAGCCTGCCGCTCCTTGCCGGCCCGCTGCTGCTGAACCAATTGAAGCCGGTTCTGCTCAACCAAGAGTTCCTGCTGGCGGTCCACAAGGGCCGCGACATCCACGGGCTGCACCTCCTGGCTTGGCGCCGGCATGGCGTCCAGTTGGGACTCTGCGATCTTGAGGTCGCGGTTCACCTGGGTCCGCTGCTCGAAGTCCCGCTTGTTCAGGCCATCCAGTTTCTCAATGTCCACGTCCACCTGGGCGATCTGCCGCAGCTGGTCGAACTGCTCCTTGGGCTTCATGCGGGTGAAGGCCAGCGGGTCGAAGCTGAGGGCGCCCACCAGGTCATCGAGCATGCGCTGGGGGCTCTTGTAGGCCAGGCCCTCGGCGTTCTCCACGGTGAGGGTGCTGCCCTTCGGCGTGATGGAGCGGGTGACAATGATCTCGCCGAGGTCCAGCCGGATCCGCGCCTTGGAGGCACCCTTGCGAATGGGCTGGACCTGCAAGTGAGACGCCCCGCCCACGGCCGCCCAGATCGCATCGAGCACGCTGGTCTTGCCGTTGGCATTGCGCCCGGTGATCTGGACGAGGCAACCCTTGGGCGTGATGTCCACAGCCCTCAGGCGTTTGAAGTTTTCAGCTTCGAGGCGAAGGATCTTCATGGGGTGGGTTCTCCATTTCGGTGATGAGGCCCTGATAGGCGCGTTCGAGTGCGCCATCCACGGCCTTCCGGAAGAGGGGCAGCAGGAGGCTCTGGATTTGAGGGGTGTGAACCCGCAGGGATGGGAAGGCCTGCGCCAATCGTTCGCTGGCGACGGCCGCCCATCCCGGCGGGGTGAGCACGACGAGGGGAGATTCGCCGTTGCTCACGGGCGCAAGAACTTCTCGATGTCGGAGGGTTGAGGGCCCTGGGCGGAGCGGTGGTGGGTTTCGGGAGGCAGGCCATTGGCGCCCACGATCCGGAGCGGTTGAGGCACGGGGATGGTTTCCACAACCTGGAGCACCTCGTTCCAGTTCTGATCGAGAGCGGCGGCGAGGCTACCCCCCACCTGCTGGATGGGGCTGGACTTGAACTGCTGGACCTCCACCACGGGTATGTCCTGCATGGTGAAAAGGCACCCGCGCCTGCCAGGCAGAAAGACCATGAGTGCGAGGCGCAGGTCGTCCGATCCGGGTTCGGCCAGCCGCATGAGGTCATTCATCTGGCTGGTGAGCGGCGTGGTCTCGCTGACGTTCAGGTTGGGCCGCTCGTCCAGCATGGCCTGCACGACTCCCTGAAGGGTGCTCTGGGGATCCTCCTGTGAGCGGCGCTGCAGTTCCTGCGCGAAGGCCAGCACCACGGGGTAGAAGGGAAGGAATTTCTTCACGGAGGGTCTCCTGGTTAGGTGATGGGGAAGAGTCGTTGAAAGAGGCGGGTCCAGAACCCGGGCCGGGGCGCAGGTTGCGCGCGCTTGACCTGCGGATAGTTCTGGGGGCCCAGGCCGCGGGAGGCGGTGCGATCCCAGAGGTGTCCGCAGGCCATGCAACGGGACACGGAGCCGTTGACCATGTAGGTGGTGTCCCCGTCTGTTTCCATCCCGATGCAGGGACGCAACTCGCGGATGACACGGAGGGATGAGCAGACGGGGCAGCAGGTGGTCGTCATGGGTGGGCGACCTCGTAGATGTCCTCCTGGATCAACCGGGCCGCGCCCAATGGATCCACCCACAACGGGGAATGAGGGGGGAACGTCCGGTGCACGCGATGGCCGTCAGGCAGCTGGAGCGTGAACCGGATCCGGTGGTCTATCTGCTTGGGCTCGCAGTTGAGTACCAGGATCCTGGAGCCATCGTGCTCCACGATCACATCTCCGGGTATCAGCAGGCTGGCCTCGAATTTCCGCACAGTCATCAGCCCCTCCAGAGGACAGGGGCCGCGCCCAAGGGCACGGGCAGGGGCAGCGGGGAGGGCCCGTCCGTCTCTTTGCGGTAGGCCAGGGTTGCCAGGCGCAGGATGTCGTCGAAGTCGAGGCACCGGGCCTCGCAGAAGTGCATGAGATCAGTCAGCACGTCCTGGCAGGCATCGCTCAGGTCGTCAGGGAGCGGCTGGAACTGCGCAACGGCATGGGCTTCCAGGAGCGGCATGATGCGGGCGGCACGGTCACGGTTGCTGGTCATGCGCGCGCGCCCTCCAGCTGGACCCGCTGGGGCTCATGGATGGGGATGAAGTCCTGGACCAAGGGGCTCCAGTAGAGGAGGACGGGCCCGGCAGGGGTGGATGCCTCATAGGCGGGGAGGGCTGGGCCACTGGGCCGGAATCGGACGTGGCCGACGGGCTTGATGGGTGGCGGATAGTGGACTGGGGTGGGCATACTCGGTGCTCCAGGTGCTCAGTGCCCGATGGATGGGATGGCGCACGCGGTTGGGCAGGGCCGCAGGCCGATGTGGGGCTACTCGGGGATGGGGCCTCTGCCTTCTGCCAACCACGGGACGGTGGTTTTCAGCGCGGTGGCGAGTTGGGCAAGGCGGCTCTCGCGCGGTTCGGTTTCACCACGCTCCCACCTGGACACGGTCTGTTCGTTTACAGGCACGGGCAGGCGCATGGCGAGGTCGAACTGGGTTAGACCTCGCAACACACGGAGGTAATGGAGGCGCTGGGGGAATGTTTCGATGCCGGGCAATTCCAAGTGGTCACCTTGTTTTTCAGTTAAATTGCTGCTGCGTGTTGACTCGTGCCTACCGGGTGCCTAGTATTTCTGGTGCGGCTGATAGGCTTTGGCCGCGCTGGAGATCCTCAAACGCATACCACAAGCTAGGCATGTGGCTACCAAAACGCAAGAGGCTATTTTCAGGAGGAGGCCTCCATGGTTGGTCTCGGATCGTTCGGCAGGCGCCTGAAGGCGGCGCGAGAAAGGGCGGGGATCACCCAAGAGGATCTGGCCGCGCGCCTGGACCGCCACAAATTCACGGTGGCCAAGTGGGAGCAGGAGCTTCACCCGCCGAAAAAGGCTGGGGACTATGACGAGCTGGCCTACCACCTCAACTGTTCAGTGGTCTGGCTCCGCGACGGCGTGGGGGAGATGGGCTCCAAGTACACCCCAGACCCCAATGCCCCAGACGTAGTGGCGCGGCGGGCCGTGCGTCGTCTGCCGCGCACGGCTTACGCGGGCCCACCAGTGGCGGCAGGCGTGGCCGAGCCAGCTCTGAGGGAGCCGGATCTGTGGGTCACCGTGGCGGACTGTGTGGTAATGCTGATCGAGGCCAAACCCATAGGTCTGTCGGCTACGGATCTGGCCCGCGCGCTACCGGTGCTGTATGCGATCGCGCGGAGATCGCCGGAAGCCTGCGACGCAGCCATGGCCACCCAGGTTCTCCAGGCAATGCAATAGAGTCGCAATTAAAAAGTCGTGGTGCAAGTGGACACATGGGGGGTTTATGGCAAGAGACATGCCACTGCGATGTATAGGCGCACACTGGCATAATCCTGCATAGTAGAGCGTGAATATACTATTTTGAGCCGAGCAAGTGACAGCCTGTGGGTGAGTCTGACAATAAATTGCCCTCCTATTTATTGCACTTGCCAATACATAAGTAGGAATGGGATGCCTAGAGGATGCCTCCAGGCCGATCCAAACCCGGGCGCCCTCGGCGCGGTGAACCCCCGGCTCCGGCCCGAAAACGAACCATCGCGTTCCCGGTGGACCAGGACGACGCGCTCCAGGCCAAGGCCCACCAATTGGGCATCAGCCTCCAGGCAGCTGTTCGGCAGGCCGTGGATGAGTGGCTGGAGCACCAGGGCGGCGCTAAACTGCCGTAGGCGGTGCGACATGACCCCGAATGAGTTCTGGCACGAGGTTTTCGGTGAGATCGAGCCGGGCGCGTTCTGGGCAAAGGCCAGTGGAGAGGGATGCAGCCAGGCCGATGAGGCGGTGGACCTCGATCTGGCGGCGCGCGGGATCTGGCTGGAGATCCCGGACCGGGAGATCCTGTCGCGGTACCTATGCGCCTGCGTGCCGGGCGTGCCGCACGACTGGCAGGAGGGTGAGGCTGGCACCACTCGCCTGCCCGGCTGGTGACGCGAAAAGGGCCCCCGAAGGGGCCCTAAAGGGGGCGGCGCATGGATGGCCAGGTCAGCGAGGCAGGGCCCGCTCAGCGGTGAAGTGCTGGCGTCCCTGGCCCAGCATGGCGGCGAAATCCAGCCCCTCGCGCTCCGCCAGGTGCATCAGGTCAGCCAGCAGGTGCGGCATCTGGTGTCCGTAGGCGTAGCGGATGTCCCGCAGGTCAGCGGTGCTTTCGTGGTGCTCCAGTGCCTGCACGGCGAACCGGGCGCGGTCCTCGCTGGTGGGCACGAAGACCGGATGCTCCGGCGGGATGACCGGGAGCTTCGCCGGGCGGCCCAGGAGTTTGGGGGCCCGGGTGACGGTGGGATCCACCTGGGTTTCAGGCAGGGTCGGCACGGGGAGGGCGCGCAGCCAGCCCTGGAACTGCTGGGCCTCTGGATAGCGGGCCCGGGCGGCAAAGGTCTGCACCCCATCCAGCGACAGGGCCATGACGTGCTGCCGGGAGCAGCCCTCCAGGGTCTCCAGCAACGCGAGGCCTTTCATCTCGCGGGGAATGTGCGCCACCAGGGAGCCGCCCTTGTGCCAGGAGTAGCCACAGGCGAGGCAGAAGTCCTTGGCGGCCACCCAGGGCTGGCCCTGGTGCTGGAAGGCGCGGACAGGGAAGCCCTGGTAGGACAGGACGGAGGCGCCCGGCGTGGCACGGGGCGGCGCGGCAGGGATCTGGTACCGGCCCTCCCGGCGCAGGGCGGGGAGAACCTCGTGCGTGACCCAGCGGCGGAAGGCGCGGGCCTGGGGTTTCCGGGACCGGAGGATCAGGGTGTAGAGGCCGGATTCGGAGACCGCTGCTGATTCCTGGGGCCCCCCAAGGGTGTCCACTACTACCGACCCCCTTTCGTCATCATCGAGCCTTGAAACCGCATCGCGGTGCTTCTCGATGTCGAGGGCCGCGCACACGTCGGCGGCCACGAACCACGGCTCGTCGCCCTTCAGGAGGGTGCGGATGGGGGCCTTGGCGTCGAAGGTGAAGGTCTGAAGGGCCATCATCGCGCCACCTGCACGGTCAGCGCGTCGAGGTAGAGGGAGACGGCATCCTTCGGGCTGATGCCAAGATCGGCTGCGAGGGCGAGGGCTTCGCACAGCTCGCCGAAGGTGAGGGATAGGCTCATGGGAGCCTCCTTTGTGGGCCCGGCTTTGAAGGCTGGGCAGTACACGATGAAGCCCCGACTAGGCGGGGCGTTGTCTGGCTGAACCGGGAGCTTCAAACCCTGACGATGCGCCAAAGGTAACGCAGCTCAGAGCGGGATTATTCGTGCGCTTGTAGCGCCTTATCTCTCCGCACTCCCGGCAATGTGCCATGCTTCCGTCCTTTGGTTCGTCGGGATTTGAAGGCCCGATGACCAGAGGATGGGCGGATGGGTGTATGTTGTCAAGGGCTTGGGGTATGGCATGAATAAAGATGCGAGGTTCTTCCTGTTCAACATCCCGCCTATGTTCCTCTTGGTGGTTGGATGGCTCATCTTTATGAGGCATCTCCCGCCCTGGGTGGTGGTCGCCATCGCTGGCATTGGCATTGGGTGGGGGCTACTGGTGATGGTTTTTGCCGACCGGCATATCCAACCAAGTCCCAAGAAGACCAAGAAACGACACCGGCAGGCGTGGCTTTTCTGGGTATCAGGACTCGCTTGGGGCGTCTGGTTTGTGAAACGCCTAGTTGGTGGGGACCTCATCACCTTCCAAACCGTGGGGATCACGCTATGCCTACTCTTGATGTTCTCGGTGGGTTGGATCTTGTGGGCTCAAGGTAGCGGCAAGCGTCTTGTATGATCCCAAAGATCCCGAAAGCCCGGACTTCACGGGCTCGTCGGGTGATGTGGAGGGCGCGGGTCAGGCGTTGTTGATGCGCTCCTGGAGGTAATCGGCAACGTCGCCGTCCAGGATGGCGCGCTGCTCGGCCCACGCCTCCTCGATCAGGCGCACGGCGGCAGTCTCAGCCGTCTCGCCCTCCAGCACCAGGTCTCCAATGGGACAGGCCTGGCACCAGTCGTCTACCGCGAACACGTTGACCTCGCCGCTCAGGTCAGCGCAGAGGTTTTCCAGATCCGTGATGGCGGCCCGGGCATCCTCGCTGTAGCGGCCGACGTGGTTGGATCCGTCCCAGACCCTCTCGTAGCCCTCACAGATGCGGAGGAGGAGGGGTTGGACCTCGGCGGCCAGTTCCTGGCACTGGGCATTGGACAGGGTGTTGGGCACGCTCACGCGCACCAGCTGGTGATGCCAAAGGGCCGTCGGAATGGCGTTGCCGATCTCGGCATTCCAGGTCATCGAGGCGGTGCGGGCATTGGGGTCCAGCTCGATGTAGGCGTCCTGAGCCTGGGTCTGGCGCGGGTAGCGATGGTAGAGCGGGGCGCGGTCGTCAGAGATGGTGACGGGGATCTGCGTGGTGGTGTTCATGATGCCCTCCGGGCGATGGGGTTGGGTGGATGGTAACTCGTGGTGGATGACGGGTTTTGTCGAGTCTACTACTCGCGGCGCCCGATCAGGGCCGCCCAGACCATGAGGATCATCAGGACCAGGCGATTCATCGGCGTGCCACCCGCGCCAGGCGCTTGGCGCAGTCCTCGTGCAGCCAGTAGGGCTTGCCGCCCACCAGATACAGACCGTCCTGCGGGTTCGCCGTCAAGGGACGCCGGCAGCGGTCGCACAGAGGCTGCACGCCAGGATGGACCTGCCAATCAGCGGGCCTCGGCTGGGCCAGCAGGGTGCCACTCACAGGCTGGGGTTCGGCGGGCAGCAGGATCGCCACGGCGCAGACGGCCAGGGTGAGCAGCGTCAACCCCATGAGCACGCGATAGGATTTGTCGGTCATGGCGTGGCTCCTACAGGACGAGGGCATCGTCATGGGTGGTGGGGATCGGGCGGGCATACTGCCGCTCGGACAGGATCAGGACGGGGCGCCACGACAGATCCAGCAGCACCGGCAACTCACCGGGCCGCAGCACCCGGGCCGTGTAGGCAGGCTGGGCGGATCTCAGGGCGGGATAGTAGGCGGGGGCCATGTCAGGCCTCCCGCTTGTGTGTGGTGTAGGGGATACCGGCGGTCTGGAGGCACGCCAGGGCGGTCCGCAGCAGGTCATACGGGTGCACCACGGCTTCATGCCCAGACATCACGTTCTGGATGGGCCACGCCATGCCGTCCGTCTTACCGACCGCACACCGGATCGGCTCGGGGCTCTCCCGGATGATCTTGGCGGCCTGCTCCCGGGTGATCTCGCGTGCGTAGATCATGCCGCACCCCCTTCCCGGCGGCACACCACCAGGTCGCGCACGCTCGGGTAGGTCGCATGGCAGCGGCGCGGCCCCACGGCCACCCACTGCCCCTCCACCTGGCGCACCTCCTCCACCAGCACGGACCAGTTCCCGCCGCACCAGCGGAACTCGATCACGCGGTCGTAGCTGCGCCAGTAGTCCAGGTAAACGATGTTCCCCGGCGTGAAGTAATCCCGCAGGAACTCCTCACGGATGGCCGAATTGCAGAGCGGGAGCACCTGCAGCTTGCGCACGGCGGTGGGGGTCAGCATGAGGCACCCCCTTCAGCCTTGGCGATGGCGGCACGGGCCCGTTCCACATCGGTGTCCAACTCGCACTCGGTCACGCCATCTGGTAGCGGCGCACCGCAGAGGCAGATGTGATCCCGAGGCTCCAGCACCACGATCAACTCGTCGCACAGGGCCCCGAAGGTGCAACCCGTGGCGTATCCCGGGCCCGGGTAGGGGCTGTCCTCGCTCTCCACGTGGTCGCAGGTGAAGCACTGCCTTGGCTGGTTCCCAGTGTTCCCGTGCGGGTCGAATGTGTTGGCCGTGACCTTCCAGGTCATGCCGTGTCGCCGGATCAACATGCCAGGCTTCAACCCACTGGCCTGGATTCTCTTGATCTCGTTGGTGTTGGACATCTCGGTGTCTCCTTGGCAGGTGGGTCTCCGCCCACTCCTGGCTACCAAGGTAAGCACACGCATACCGAGTTGCAAGGGCCGTGTGAAACTTTTTTGAAAACGTGAACCCTCCAGGCTCCTCCCCATCTCACGGTTTTATGGCCCAGAGATTTCCAGAGTCCCCTGTGTAAGCAAATAATAAGATAATATATTCAATAAAGTTTCTTATATATCTATCTTCTCTCTCTTCAGTGGAGAACCCAGTTCTCCCTCTCCTGGCTCCATTCCGAATGTTTCCGCTGGAATCACCCCGGAATCACCCCGGGATCACCCAACCGTTCCCTGGCCCAATCCCTTAACTGCTTTCCATGGGCTAGATCCAGCCTCGGGTCTTTTCATGGAGGTTGAGGAGGGACGCATTTGTCAGCCGATCCGCCGATTCTGACTGAAAACTTTCGCCAACCTTACATGAACCTTACATGCCTTCAGATTGTGGAAAACGTGTAAGAAAAGTTTACGGCCCTCAATCGCTCAGAAATAGCCCTAGAAGCGACGGAAGGGGTCCGGGGCCACTACCACACTCCCGGACCCCGGTTGTTTCGACCCTCCATGCCCCTGGCGCGACCCGGGCCGGTCCCAGGTCATGGGCTGGACCCGAGGCGACCTGGTGGCCCCCATAGCCCCTCTCGGAGGCAACCCTCGGAGGCACTGTGGAGGCAATCCAGGGCCGCAATCGGGCAGAATGGCGGATTCACTGGGTTTCGCGCATGCCCACCATCTGATTAGGTATCAGATTTGGACGATTCTGACTTTTTTGCCCACCCCAAGGCAGCCGGCCTAGGGATGCCAGGGCAGCGATGAGGGTGATGTGTGAGGCCGTGGGGACAGCCAGGCGGAAGGCTGGGCATGGCCGGCGCGGGCCGGGTGAGGCGCCCGGGTGGGGTCAAAGGAGTCGGCCGCGGGCACCCCCCCCTATGTGGGACCAGGCCCCCCGCCCGTTTTGAATTTTATGATCCCCTTCCCTATACGAGCGATTCAAAAAATCCGAGGGTGAATAGCGAGGGGGGTGATGAAGCGGCACCCGAGAGGGTGCCAATGCTTTTACTCCTTTCCCTTTCCCTTTCCCTTTCCAGAACGCCCCTGTGATTTCCAGATGTTTTCCATGGGAAGCAACATGGTGTTTCCATTGGAAACATTTATTAACACCCGTGAAACATTATTGAAAAACATTGTTGATAAACTTGCGTTTTTGGGGTGGACTTTGGGATTTTAAGCATGATGATTTGGGATAACTCAAGGGGGCACAGGGCTCCCTAATTGCAAGAGGAGGTGTAGAG
>JAEHJW020008031.1_pt1 | contig 50772 bp, 66 predicted proteins | sample 9271431 | NCBI WGS metagenome assembly JAEHJW02
GCGGCATCGGCGGCGGCATAGGCGGCGGCGCTGGCGGCGGCATCGGCGGCGCTGGCGGCGGCATCGGCGCTGGCGTAGGCGTGTGACCGGCAAGCCTGCAATTCTTCAAGTGGGATTTTGCCGTCGATGTAACCCCGAGCAGCCTGAATTGCCTCGCGCGGCCGATCGTCGCCAGGTCGTCGCGCCTCGAAGATCGGCAACGCCTGTTCCGCGAACTCGATAGCCAATTGTGACGCGATGCGCTTAGAATCTTCGACTGTTGCACGGAGGACCCAAAGCATGTCAGCCACGCCGTTAGATTCCAGAATGGTTAGAAGGTTAATTTCCGCTTTGGGGTCGAAGTCGGTTCCAAGGTATTTAAGCAAAATCTGCCAGCCTGAAGCGCACGGGGAACAGTCGCGAATTTTGTTAAGAGTCGTCGTTAGTTTCACTTGTTATTCTCCTGTTGAACGGAATAGCCTTGATCAATGATAACGAGGATAGGAATTTTTTCAAGCGTCAGTTAGACGCTATTTTCTGTTCTTCGATCAGGACAAGCATGCGCTTGGCGCGAGTGACGGCAACGTAGCATAGGTTGCGTTCTTGTTCCTGCTGCCATTCGCTCTTGGCCCACTTGGCTGGGCATTGTGAACTATTGAGCCAGAACACGCGCTCGGCTTCCAAACCCTTAGCCTTGTGAATCGTTGCCAGCGTGATGGCGCCCTTGGTGTCCGAGAACATCTGGTCGATGACCGCAAGTAGGGTGGGCACCGTGCGCTCGGTTTCGGCAAGCCCGTCGATCAGGCAAAGCAAAGCTTCCGCCTTGTCCTGGATCGCTTCGACCTTGGCGTCCTGTTTCTTGGCTATGGCCTTTTCGCACTCGCGGTCGGTCCAGGCGTTGAGTTTGGTAATGAGGGCGTCAATTCCTTTGGCGTTCATTTTATTGACCAACGCCTTGAGGCCTTGCCCAATTTCACGGCCCATGATGCGCGCCGGGATCTTGGCGCGGATGAACTTGTAGCACATGGACACTAGTGGCTTCGTGGTGCGGCAAACGATAAGGTCGTTGTTCTCGAAGTTTTTGACATTCCACTTCTCGCCGAGATCAACCACTTCGCCGTCCATGGCGTTGTCTGCGGCTTCAATATGCGACACCCAGCGATGTGCATACTCAACGACTTTGACCGGACAACGGTACGACACGGTCAGCGGCAGGCGGATGCAGTTGAATTCCTCGGCGATCAGGTTCAGGGAATTCGAGTCAGCGCCGCGGAAACCGTAAATGGCCTGGGCGGGATCACCAACGGCAATAAGCCGTGACCTGGCATGGAGGATCTTGCGCAGGATAGCGCGCTGAATAGCATTGGTGTCCTGCGCCTCATCAACGAAGACGAAGTCAAACCGCGGCAGGGAAAGTCCTTCTTTGACAGCTAGGTAAAGCAGGTCGTCAAAATCCACGCGGGCATCGGCGTTAGACCATCCGAGAAGCTGACTGGCGAGTTCTAGGGCTCGGCCAAGCTCGGCGTTGTCATTGTCAAGTTCAAGGTCATGATATTGCACCAGCTCAAGCCAGGTTTGATCGGTATCGGGAATCAGGCAGCCAATGCCCGCTTGACGCCCGAGACCGACCAGGCGTGTAATAAACTGACCGTACATAACAACATCATCGCCGGACAACTTGTGGTCAACGATCATGCGGAGCTTGTTCGTCTCGATTTGCCGCACATTCTTAAAACGGGTGACGGGTGAGTAGGTCAGGGAATGAAACGTGCGGGCATTGACGCCGCGCGCTTTGAGTTCCTCGGCAATCGCCTTGTTGAATGCCAGGAAAATGGCCGACTTACCGGCAGGGATACGCGACATGCACTCTACCGCGGTGGTCGATTTGCCGGACCCGGCGACTGCTTCAACGATGGCATTGCCTTCGCCGGATTCGACAAAGGCATAGATGTTCGATTGATACTTGGACCAAACGCGCTTGGCAAGTGGTTTGGATTCGACCGGCGCTTGTGTAGGTTTTACGGACTTGGCGTTGAAATTCAGGTTGGCGCTCATGATTACCTCCGATGTTGGCCCTGGAACGCCGGGACATGGATAGAACGATACGCAGGTAGATCAACCTTGGCACTAGGTTTTTGGATTATTTTTGCGTGTCGTTTTCCTCGTAAATACAGGCCACCGCAAGGGCAATGGCTGAGATTTGTACCCAGTCACCGTTCTCCTTGGCCATCGCCATGAATTGCTCGAAGTCTTCCGACCTGAGCTTGCCGGCGCGCCAATCGTCAAGTAGCTGAGTGGCGCTGCTCATAACTTGGTTGGTAATCCAAAGATTCATGATACCTCCACCAAAAATTTAGTCGCTATAACATCGAGAAGCCCGCGATGCTCAATGCAGACTTTCTGGGTTCCCTCGTTGCGCATCCAACGAAAGCGGCAATCGTCAAGCGTCTCAAACGTGCAGAATCCTTGGGCGTAGTAATGCGCGATCGCTTCAGCGACACAGGCAAATTCCTTGACTTCGAGGATTTTTGGTTTCATGACAGTTCCCTAACTACTTCCGGACCGTACATGCCGAGATCGCACACTTCAAGCATGTCAGCGGAAGAATCACAAAAGGCAAACCCGTTCCAAACAAGAACGATACAGTCATCCGGATACCCTTCCGGATATATGGCGTAGCGACGCCCGGGAACAAGCTTTGCAGGAATTGAAGCAAAGGTAGGTGTCATGACGCTATCAGTAGTCATTTTGTTCTCCTTGACGAAAGCAACCCAGGAACGCCCGAGCCGATAGGTTCATATTACCCCCGGCACACAAAGAAGCCCATACCCGCCAAACCACCGGCGCGCCACATTTGCTTCTCGCTGAGATTGAGTATCGGGGTGAAACGATCCATCTTCAGGCCAGCAGCGGCAATCGTGACCATGAAGTTCTCGCCGAGCTGGGTTTCAAGTTTCTCGACCGCCTTTTTCAGGGCGGCAACCGTCGCGTAGGTGCGTTCCGTCGTTTCGTCTGTCTTGAGGTAATAGGCCATTGCGTCGCTCCTTCGTTGTTGATGCCTCCATTTTAGGGGGTCGATCTACAATGTCAACTACTTTTTAGAGCGATTCTAATGGATTGATTCCATTGCCTTTTCATAACCTATATCTTTCAACATTCGATATGCTTCGGTTTCATACCACTCATAATTGACGTCCCGCGGAAATTCATCCGGCAAAGTCATCAGGGGTTTGGCGTTGTCGGACCGCGGTACTTTGTTGCCGTTCAGAGCATATATTATTTCGCCTCCGGCGTCGTTGGCATAGTATAAGCGAATCGAGCCGCCGAGGTATTCGCCATCCTTGACTGCCCCTCCCTTGACATGGCGAACCGATACGAAGCGGCGAACGTCGCCGCTTTCGCGGATCGTTTTGCTGATCGGAACTCCTGTGGTCAAAAATGCCTTGACAGCGTCCGAGCATATCAATGCCGTTGGATTTTTCGACAGTACGGAATTCCCTGCTGACCCGCGTTCAGCATACACGCCTTTCGTCTTAACTTCGTTGTCTGGTTTGACGGCAAAGTAGTTATTGACGTCCCGCGCGAATATCCCCTTGTACAGCGTTTCTTCCGTTTCAAAATCCGCATCCCTTTCCCATTGCCGGATAATCGTCTGTGCGTCATTTTTCCGCGAGTGTGGGCACCTAATTACGATACCGTCCGTATTCGCTGACACGACTTCGATACCCGCAAGGACAAACCGCTCAATCAACAACAGCAATGCGAGCTGACCGGTCAAGGTCACCTGAAGCAGCAAGTGCGGCGAATACAGGGTCGAGTACGGCGATCCGAACTTGCCGAACCCGCCATTGACCACAATCTTCAAACAGTCAGCAATGACCGCCCACTTGCGCGCCTCGACCTTGTCGCCGCGCTTCTTCGCTTGCTTGGCTTGTTCTTTGGCGTGCAAGCGTCGCTCAACGATGGTTCGATATACGCGCAGGAAATTAACACCAAGGTGTTGCGGATACAACCCTTGGTTCAGAATGATACGAGGGTAGTTGGACGCAACGTCGATATCCTTGAGCTCATACTCGTCGTCTGCAAAAAGCGTCTGTCCCTTTTCCTTGCTATGCAACCCGCCGATCCCGAAGCGATAAATCTTATCGCCAATCGGGATGTCAAGCTCTTCCAGGTTTTTCGGCTTACTGACATACCCATCTTCCTGGACAACAAACCAGACGTTGCGAATCTGATCGAGCAACCATTGAAGGTTCGGCGTTTCGTATTTCAAGAACGTAGGAATCTGGTATTTAAATTGCGTGCCGGCGGGAATATCTGGTTTCTTGGAGCGGATGCCATTCAGTTTGACGAGCTCATGAGTGATGACCGCCTCGGAGATTTGGGCGTCAGAATGCGACCGCAAATCAACCCCGTACTCGTTGGAAAGCGATTCGCGTAGTTGTACCTGTTCTTCGAGATGGTTGTAAAGCAGCGTGGTATTGGCGCAGTCATTAACGCAATACCAGCGCACAATCGCCATCTGATCGGATGACAGGACAGTGCCTGGCTTGAAGGGCAGATCCTGCATCTTTTTACAATGCAGGCGCCCGGCGTAGATTTTCAACGAGGCGCGAAGCGGAGCGACTTCAATCAGGTCAATGTGATCCAGTTTGAACTTCTTGACCTTGAGCTTTTTGAGAACGTCCTGCGCCCGCTCGTTGCGAACAATGATTTCTTCGGTTGCCCATTGCAACTGAAGATTCGTTTTCCCTGCTGCGGCGACTGCGGCAATCGGGGCATCGTAGCTGATGCCGTTGAAACTGATGAGCGTGAAGCTGGCCATTAACCAACTCAACTTGGCACAGTCGAGCGGATGCCCTTCGGTCATTTCAAGGTAAGTGATCTTGCCGTTCTCAACCGACCTGAAGACGACCAGAAAATAGTTTGGATAACATTCGATATCGAACACCATCCGATGCTTCTTGCCGGTCGTTGCCCATTCGTTAGAGGCAGCGATTAGCTCAGCGTCGGTGAATTGCTCAACATTGAACGCCAATGCTTCGGCGAGACCTGGCAGGTAATCAGGCGATTCCCAGGTGCGCGGCGGCGGGTTGCGTTTTGGTTTTGCTTTGGGTGGCGGTTTTGGCGGGGGTGTGTCGTCCCAGAAAAACCCAGCAACGTCGTTCCGTGCCATTTACACCGTCACCCTCATGCCTGCGATTGCACCGCGCAAAGCGTCGCCAAAGAACATGGCGGGAGTTCGTGAAAAATCGGCACGCTGCGCAACGCCGGAAAGCAGCTTTAGTTGATCGATGTTATAGACGCCAGTCGCGCCAAAAGGATCAACGGCGACAGATGCACCCTGTCCATCGGTTGAACTTGTGGTTATTGATCCGTCTTCTTTGAACAGGAGGGCACCGGTATCGCCAACGAAATGAGTTAGGTCTTCTAGCGCAGTAAAGAAACCTTCCGGAATATCGGCAGAGTTGGATTCTTGATCCAGCACTTTCGAAATGTCCGGCCAACTGAGATCGTAGGTTTGCGTCCGTAACCAGCGCCCGCCCGAGAAGTGAAAAGTGATACTGGTGTTGGTCACCTGAAGGCGTTCCGGTTCTTCGTCGATGCGCAATAATTCGGTCACGGCTGATTTTGGCACGTTGATCTCCACCGGGAACGTGTAGCCAAGCCAATGCTCGATGATGACCACATTGTTGGTTGCGTAAGCTGATGACCCGCGAAACAGAATACCGCGAGCCCACGAACGGGACGCGTCCTCGGCGATAAACGGCGAAAGGATTTTAATCGTCTTCAGGAGCGAACCATCGAGTTTGACTTCAGCGCCTTCCGGAGCGATCTCAGGGTAAGGCTCGCTGATGCAGTCAATGAACGCCTTGAACTTGCCGGACTTGACGGACAAGCGACCGTTGTCGGTAACGTGCATACTGATGGTTTCTTTGCATGCTTGGATGGCGTGAATAAAAGATATAGCCTTGGGGGTTACTTCAAGGTCCAGGTTGATAGGGCCGCACAAGGCAAGCGAACCGTTATACCCGATCACCTTGCCGCCGGCGATGCGGAAGTGAGCCAGCGCAGGCACAAAGTCCTTTTTAGCGACTGCCCCTTGGACAAACTTGAGTGACGATAGCATTATTTAACCTTTCCGTTTCGAGTTCTCCAAATTTGCGCTTTTATTGTTTTATGATCTATTCCCATCAAAGAACCGCAAACTAAAAGTTCATTAGTGGTCAAATTTGTGGTTCTAACCAAGTGCCTTATTTTATGGCATGGAAGTTCTATGCCGCACGTTTGATCTATAGCGTTCTGCATTTTATTGCTACAAATTACGCCTCCCAATTGTTCCAAAGTTTGATTTTCAGTTAAAGCTTTAAGCCTGTATCCTTGCGTAAAGCCGTTTAGATACGAAACCAATTTTACACCGACTCGTAAAAGAGGCAATTCATACTCGGCACCGCAAATGCTGAATAAATTAAAACCGTTGAGTTTCGATTTTATATCATTGGCCCAACTCAGTCTATATTCCTCCGACTGAGTTTTAATCATTATCTCATAAGGACTCAAAATTTCTTCCGGCTGAACAACCCCATACTTTGCACTAAGTATTGCAAATGGCATGTTTTGCCTTATTGCAAAATTAAGGCTTGCCTTGAAAATGTTGCCTCTGTAAAGCTCCCGCGCAGGTTTAGCAATTTGTTCTTTTTCTTTTCCACACGGAATTAAAAGAAGGGTTTTCATCAAAATAACTCCGGTTGTGGTCGTTTGAAATTGGTGAGCGTGCTCTTCTCGCCCTCGGCTGGGAACGCCCACACGTTGAATGCCCACCGGGCGACGTATTCATCCGCCAAGCGGTCAGGGTCGAAGCCGAGCCCTACAATGTGGTCAATGATAGCCTGCTTTACCGGTGGCGTGTAGGTGTTTAGATGTTGCCCTTCAATCTTACGAGATGACGACTTGGACGAAACATTAACCTGTCCGACCCCCGGCAACAACAGCATGCCATTGGCAGCCCATTGTACCCATGTGGAGGAATCGACTGAGTACCAGGGATATCGCTTCATCAGCGGCAACGACGTTAAGCCAAAGCCATGCACCTTGACGCGAGGGTTACCGCTGGCGTCGCAAAGATGCTGTTCCCATAACCGGTCAAGCCAATGGATTAGCTGAGGAGTCGAGATCGGCACCATACCGCCAAGCGTTATGTAGTCATAGTTGGCAATGTAGTGTTTTAGGTATCGTTCATCCTCGCCGTAGTGAAAGCAGGGCAGCGGGCGAACGCCGTACCCTTCCATGATTGTTTGGTTTTGATACGTTTTAAACGGATCGCCGATGCCGTCAAGCACCGAGGCGCACAGCGAGCCATCCACCATCTCGATGATATCCATGTTCCGGTGGATGTACTCGCAATACCCCTTAATATCGACTTCGACTCCCTTGGTGAAAGCAGAGAACGCGCCTGAGTCGAGGAACACCCTTTTGCCGTCACGCCTGATCTTATCGACTGCGGATTGTCGATAGATGTAGTGGTACGACTCAAGATAATGCTCAACGCTTAGACGCGCCTGCTGCTCGCGCTCGGTAAGTTTTTGGAAGACCCGGCCTCCAATGTCAAAGTTCGACGTATAGAGACCGGCAAGATACAGCTTCATGCTTAACGTGCCAGATCGAGAAACTCAGCACGCGCTTCCGGACTTTCGCGCATAACGCCGCGGAGCGCGCTGGTGATCGTGTAGTGCCCTTGTTGCTGGATGCCACGCGATTCCATGCACAGATGACGCGCTCGGATGACAACGCCAACCCCCTTCGGCTGCAAGTGTTCTTGGATGGCATCGGCAATCTGATTGGTCAACCGTTCCTGCACCTGCAAACGACGGGCGAAGGCATTAACCACACGCGGCAACTTGCTCAGCCCGACGATGCGGCCGTCCGGGATATAAGCAATGGTCGCCGTACCGAAGAACGGGGCCATATGGTGCTCGCAATGCGTGTAGAACGGGATGTCTTTGACGACTACCATCTCGTCGCAGCCATCGGCCCCATCCTCGAAAGTTTTGAGCAGCGCCGGAATATCGACGCCATACCCGCTCGCCCAATGCTTCCACGCCTTCGCTACACGCTTCGGCGTATCGAGCAGCCCGCCACGCTTCGGGTCTTCGCCAATGAATTGCAGCAGCCTGACGATGTTGTCCTCTATGCCCTCGGTTTCCTTCTCGTCACCGCGTTCCCACGGAAACACAATCCAAGCATCCTTGAACTGTTTGCCGCTGACATTGAGCTTGTCAATCATGGCGAAGAACGCTTTGCTCGGATGCGCCTTGGACCATTTAGCCGCGGTGCTGCCGCTGTCGATAATGTCATCCACATAGACGTCTGCGAGGTTCGGGTCATCGCACAACTGGAAGCTGTCCGGGGCCAAGCCGGCGAGCATGTAGGCAACCGGCACGCCGCCACGCGGTACGCCATACACCTTGAGAACAGGCATGGGCGCTTCATCGGTTTTGAGCTGGTTGATGATATGCGCGCCAAGGGTGCAGCAAAGATCTTGAACTTGGGTATGAGTCAATGTAATTTTCATCTTCTTATTCCTTGATGTATGAGCAAGAGCACTTGCGGGTTTCTTCGATGACCACACGGCGCAGGGTACAACCAGTGCCAGCGAGTTGTTGCGGGCCGATGACCTCGACTAAATATTCAGCCATATTCTCAGCTGTCGGGTTGAACGGCACCCACACCAGAGAACCGTTGAGCATGTCATAGCTCGGGTTGTCCTCAGGCGCATTGACGCGGCCTCCCCATGACTCGGTCACTTGGAAGATTCGCAGCATGAAAACGTCATTTTCCCATGCCAGGAACTTGTGATCCCAGTTATCTTCGAGCCACATACACAAATGCGACTTGATAACGCCGAAATCGAGCACGCGGCCAACGCTGTCCAATGTATCGCCGGTTTCGGGAACGATCTTGAAATGGATACGGTAATTGTGGCCATGCAAGTGTCGGCATTTACCTTCGTGACCGACGACTCGGTGTCCGCAGGAAATATCGTGGTAGCGGTCAGCGGTTATCATATCGCCTTCTCCGCGTTGCGCAGCCCGTCATAGTTCGCTGTATCAGGCAACGGCATGAGGCCTTCACAGTACGCACGCACCACCAGAGGATCAGACTTGCCGGCTTCGAAGAACCCCTTGGCGCGAAGCAGCGTGGCATGATCGTTGCCGGTCGGTGGGTATTGCCCGTCATAAGAAGTATGAGTGTGAGCTAGGGCATGCCAACAATCCGGCATACTGAATGCTAGCTCGACGCTTTGCGCCTTGGTCAGGTTCATCAGCGGGGTGTGAATCTGCATCTGCGAGAAGGGGTCGTTATCATCGTACCCAAAGCCGAGGCGAATGGCGGCTTGCGCTGCATCGATGAATGTTTGGCGGCAATCCGGGTAGCCGCCGTAGTCTTCCTGGCAAACGCCAGTGACGAGATTGAAGATGCCGCGGGCGTAGGCGTGATTGGCGGCAAGCGTGAGGAACAGCAAGTTACGACCCGGGACGAAAGTCTTTTCCAGACCGCCGGGGAGCGAGTGCATGTCGGCGTACTGTTCCAGGTTGTTAGTACTGACCAGCGGCGACGATCCTTGTAGGATGGGACCGACCGTAACGATGGAATGTTCCACAACTTCATCGCCGAGCAACTCGACTACCTTGCATGCCGCGGCGAGCTCACGGGCATGTCGCTGACCGTAGTCGTAAGTCACGCAATAGATTTCCTCGAAGCGTTCCCGCGCCCAGTGCAAGCAAGTAGTCGAGTCCTGCCCGCCGCTGAGAATCACCAGCACCTTGGAACCGTCGCCCTTGAGTTGATCCTCGCCATAGTTGCCGGTGATATGACGGTTGAGATCGTCGCGTTGCCGTTGGTTCATCATCATTCTACTCCTATCAGTTTGTGAATTTGAATGCCGAGGGTGTAGCCGTGCTGCTTACAACTTTGGACGCAAGCGTCCATGTTATTGGCACTGCGAGCAGTGCCAATAAGCCCGTTGCCGTATTCTTCGATCTCGTCGGCAGGTTGCAGGAATATTTCCCCCTCAAACCCTTCAGGGGGCCTTGCTACATGCGGAGTCGCTGAGTGCTCAAGGACGGTGGTTGGAAGGCCGTCACCGTCGATTTTGCCCGCCTGCGTGACATATTTGAAGGCAGTGATTACCTCGGGGTGCTCGTAATACCCGGCGGCGAGTTTTCCCGTCTTCGGGCTACAGACGACCGTGACCCTGTCGTAAGGAAAATTGTGGTGATAGAGCGTCCCGTTCGTTTCGATCTGGACAGTGTAACCGCTATCGAGAAGACGAAGAACGAACGGAATCATGTTTTGGCGGAATGGTTCGCCACCAGTGATGACCACAAGGGTCGCAGCGCGGTTCGTTGCCTTGACACGCTCAACCAACTCGTTAGGCCACATGGGGCGACGTTGCCCGGTGTAGTCGGTGTCGCACAGCGGGCACCGAAGATTGCAGCCAGAAAGCCGTATGAAGACGGCAGGACGTCCGGCGAATGGTCCTTCGCCTTGAATCGTGTAGAAGACGGAATGAACATCGAGAATTCCTGACGGATTGATGTTCAGCTTTTGGATCTTTTGCTTGTTCATACGGGTGCCTCCTGATGGGATATCAGGGGTAATGATATAAGGAAAAGGTTTGAACCCTCAAGCAAAATGTGGAACATTTGGGCGTGAAGAAAAAAAGTGGGGAACCCATAGTTGGATTCCCCACCTTTCAACCCCGACAGCCAGAGGAGGTCGAATTACTCGGCGGCTTCTTCCTTCTTCGCCTTCGGCGCCTTGGCAGGCTTTTCCGCCTTGGCCTTCGGCGCCTTGGCAGGCTTTTCCGCCTTGGCCTTCGGCTCGGCGACCACGCCGTTAAACTTGCGCCATTTGCCATACTGAGTGGCGACCGTGGCTTCGTTGATGCCGGCGGCAACACACTCCTTCATGACATCACCGCGGGGCGCCGGAGCTTTGAGCTTGGCGCTGATCTTGTCGGCAACAGCCCAGACCTGGCCGGTCGTGGTGTTAGTACCTGGACGGGTGATGCCGTTCTGTTCGATCTTCGGTGCCTTCTCGGGCTTGGCGGGTTTTTCCTTCTTTTCCTTCGGCGCAGCAGCAGCTTTGGTCATTTGGTATCTCCTTGTCGATTGATAGATGAAACTGTTTGGTGCAGGCGGATATTACGGCGATAACTATGCCAGGTCAAGCGGCTTTGACTGACAATTTGGATCCTCCTTAAACTTGTTCAACGCGAGAAATCATTTTTCTGCTTCTTTTGCTTTCCGCCACTTGCTGTACTGGGTAGCAGCGGTGGCAGAGTTGATGCCTTCCTTTTCGCAAGCAGTGACGATAGCAGCGCGAACGGCCTTCCAATCAACATTTGCCGGGGTGATTTCAGGGCATAAGGCGGCGAACTGGGCGTCGGCAATGTCCCATACCATCCCAGTGGTACTCGTCGCTTTAGGACGTTCTGCGGGCATGCCGGGCGCCTTGGGTTCTTTCGGTGACTTGTCGGTCTTTGGTTTCGTCGGCGCACTTTCGTCCGGATACAGGCGGCGGACTTCGCGCTCCAAATCCTCAAGCGGCGTTTTATCGAGTGGCAGTTTCTCAGCAGCTTCGAGGCACGCCTTACAAAGGGTTTCAAAGTCACCGGATGGCGGTGTTTGTGTCATGTTCCAGAACAGGTATTGGAGCTGTTCCAGACTGAGCTTGGCAAACCCGCGACCTTCTAACGGTGGGCCAATAACTTGCCGACCTGCCGCTTTTTGAATTCGTCCAAGAGCGGCTGCTTCTTTCGCGTGAGCAATATAACAGATCCTGACCGAGTTAAGTTCGGTTAGATCTATTACCATATAGAGTTGAGAGTTCATCAAATTACCCCTTTCGTGCGGTTGCGGTAAGGGCCAATGCTTCAGCCCAAAAATTACACCAGTCGGATCAGCAGGGTGACATCCGCGCCCGCCAATGTCACCGGGTTTCAAAGTTACAATCAGATGTTTCTGTTTCATAACCCACTTTCCAAAACCCGCTCGCGGAAATTGTCCAAGAACGGGCAGTGGAAAGCAATGATTACTTGAAAGATTTGGCGGCGTTCGCTTCGTCGGCCTTCTTCGCTGTCAGCCATAGCTGATACTGAGTGCGGGCAGTGTAGAAAGCGACGCCCTTGGCGACACAGGCGGCAATCACGTCCTTACGGCGGGCGCCCTTCATCTTGTCAGCCATATCCCAGACGATGAAGCAGGGCGATTCGACGGTCGAGGTGCGCAGAATGTCGCCGGTGTTTTCGACGGACACATCGGAATCGGCTTGGGCAGGCTTGCTCGCCTTGCCAGCCTTCGCAGGTTTCGCAGCCTTGGCGGCGCGATCGACCACGGTAACTTCGACTTCCGAGGCCTTGACGACCTTGCCTTCGAGCTTGTTCTCAGCCTTGGCGGCGCGAGCGGCATTGCGCGTGCCGTAGGCACCCACCGCATAATCATCATTGATGATGAGATACGGGGTTTTACCGGCAGTAGCAAGTTTGGCAACGGTGGCGGCAAAGGCGGGGGTCACATTGATCTTGGTCATTTTCAATCTCCTTAAATGGCTTGGCTATCGGTTCAGAATCGCGTTGTTCTGTGATCCATGGAACAAATTCTAGGAGGAACAAGATCGCCTGGCAACTACTTTTTGAAAAAGATTAGAGGCTTTTGCAATCAGTTGATTTAGAAAGGGATTTCTTCCTCCCAAGCATCGCAACCAATAACAATCACCGCAGCAGGCGGCCGTAACCCGTTAGCAATTCTGCATCCTTCGGTTTCCCTAATCCAGCTGTCGCAGTTAATGCAACTGCGAATGAGCCCGCGACGAATGGCACGTAGCTGCCATACCGCAAGCGCCCTATCCTCTATCTTTAATTGTTCTCTGGTTATGATATTTGAATTTGCCATGATTTATCCTTCCAGGAATGTAATGCCTTCGTCAAAGGAATAGCCTCTTATTTCATCGTTTGATTTTTTGATCCAGACTTTTATATGCGTCGGCGCTAGCAAAGTATTAACCGAGGCGATTGCTTCTTTAACCGTCATCGGCGGTTCATCCCAACTGCGTGCCCGCCACCACTCATGTGCCTTGTGCAGGGCAAAGCGCTCATGCTCAAAACAAACCCACTCGCGGAACATGCGCAGTCCGGAATAATAAGTGACCTGCATTGTCGGCGGGCGCTGATCGTCGCCGCGTTTTCGATGCTCGGTATATATCACCCGGTCAATTTTGAAAACTTCGATCTGTGGCAAGGACGTTTTTAGAATTTCGTCTGTATAAGCAGTGCCACTGATCTTCAATTCCTTCGGAAACTCAGTACCGCAATGAGCACAAAAACGAACTGCAGCGTGATTGTAAGTGCTACATACCTCGCACACTTTTACCGGGGCTGTACCATTGCCACCTTTACCCTTTGCTTTCGGAATGACCGGGTCGTTGATTGGCCCGAGGCGACGAGTGTTTCCGGCGAAGTCGAGAACGAGGCAATTCTGTTTCGGTCCCGCGGCAATTGCCGCCAGCCGCCCTGCTGACGTTTCAAGGTCAAATCCAGGCGCGAACACTGGGCGTGTTCCCCTGCCGAGAATTTGAACCCACAATCCAGGTGAGCTCGTTGGGCGCAGCACGCCAATCAAGTCAATTTCCGGGAAGTCGAATCCTGTGGTCAATACCTGATTATTGACAGCGGCACGATACTTGCTGGAAATGAACCCAGCAATATTAGCATCGCGTTGCGCGTCTTTCATTTTTGAATGGATCACGCAAGACGGAATACCGAAGTATTCAAGCATGGACGCTACGTGCTCGGCGTGCTCGACCCCTGATGCAAAGATCAACCAATGCTTGCGGTCCTGCCCGTACTGAATCATCTCGCGCACCGCAGTTTCAGTTAGTTCAACTTTATCGACTGCGCGCTGAAGCTCGCCTTGCTTGTATTCGCCACCCGACATGCCGACATCTGAAACGTCATAAAGCATCTGGGTGCGTTTCGGAATTAACGGGGAAAGGTATCCTTTGTTGATTAGATAATTAAATGCTTCGAGTCCGGTGATGTCGAAGCAAATGTCTGAGAACAATTCGCCCTCAGTGAGCAGCCCGAGACCGAGGCGATAATGAGTGGCGGTGAATCCGACCACCTTCAGGCGCGGATTCACCTTCTTCAAAGCGGCCAGGAAAAGACGGTACATTGTATCGTCTTTGATACCGACTAAATGGCATTCATCGATCAGAACGAGATCGATATGCCCGAAGAATTCAGGCTTAGATGCAACTGACGCAATACCGGCAAACGTGATTGGAAAATGCGCTTCTCGCCGACCTAGGCCCGCTGAGTAAATGCCGGCCGGTGCTGTTGGCCACAACTGCAGCAGCTTTGCCATGTTCTGACCGATCAATTCTTTAACGTGGGTCAGCATCATAATTCGCTGGTGCGGATAGTACTGATAAATGCCGCGGATAAACTCTCCGATAACAACTGACTTACCCGTGCCTGTCGGCATGGCGACAATCGGGTTGCCATTCTTCGCCATGAAATAATTGTAGATGGCGGCGATGGCGTCGGACTGATACGGACGGAGTTTCATTCCGATTCTCTTGCTTTGTTGTTGAGTAGGCGCAGCGCGGCTGGCAACATTTTTCCGACTTCCTTTTTTGTGCGGCCGATCTCGCGGGCGATCTTGGACTTGGAATGACCGAGGCGAAACAGACGAGCTATTTCCTGCAATGTTGAACCTTGTGCCGTCATACTTTTATCTCTGGTAATATTTCGTAAAGTTCGCAACCGCATAATTGATCTTCTTTTGAAAGCGGTACATTGTCGCCGAATTGTTCATTCAGGATAGGATGACAACAGAACCACTCCCCGTTTTCATCAGGACGCGAATGCCAGCACGTCCGGCAATTGCGTTCTGGCATCGTTGTTCCATGGCACACCGGCGCATGGTCGCACCATTTGCACTTGAACCACGCGGGCGAGTTGTTTATTTTTGGCGGCGGGGTTCTAGCATCAACGACCATGATTGCCCGTTCGATGTACTTGTGATCTTGGGTCTGGTCGTATTGAATTAACTCGGCGTGGATTTCATCGTCGTTCTTATTTACCGCCATATATAAGGCAAACCGAAGTTGATAGTAACCCATGTATTGTTGCATCTGAACGAAGTGCTCCCATTTCGTTGCCATGACGCCATCCGACTTCAACTTGGCGAAGGACTTGTCGTTGTGGGTTTTAAACTCGCCAAGAATCGGTTCGCCGGGAATGTCCGGGCACCCTTCAATGACCGCATCCAACGATCCGCCATAATGCCCTTTATAACCCTGAATCCGAAACTGTTTGCCGTTGGAATCGTGCTGATAAACTTTGCAACCGATCATCTGCAACAAGGCTACAAATCGGGCTTCCTCAAGATGCCCGCGGTTGAACAGACGCAGCATGCGTCCGTCAAATTTCTTAGCGGTTGTCCAATGAAATGAGTACCACAACTCGCGGGCACATTCGCGCCCAATAAGTGACGCCCCCAAATGGGCGCGGAAACCCCCTTCTTCCTCGCTGTATGCGTCTTCCGCGAGGGATATCGTGTACCGCAGTAACCCGCGAAACTTAGCGCCCTGATCGGCGATTAATGCCTCATTGATAGCTGCAAGTGTTTTGGACGCAATCATTTAATGACTCCTTTTTCCTTCAAGAATTCGATGTCTTTCGGTTGCTTGCAACCTTGGCACTGGCATTTTATTCTCGAAGGAAAAAGAGCCTGCCTTTGACGGCAAGCTCGGGTTAGATGAACTACTCGACCTGCTTTACTTCGCCGCCCACGGGGGTGCGGCAGGGGCACCTGCAGCTGCACTGGCCCACGGGGGCGCAGTAGGGGTACCTGCTGCACTGGCCGCAGTAGGGGTACCTGCTGCACTGGCCCACGGAGGCGCGGCAGTGGTAGCAGGCGCGGCAGTGGTAGCAGGCGCGGCAGTGGTAGCAGGCGCGGCAGTGGCCCACGGGGGTGCAGCAGTGGTAGCAGGAGGCGAAGCGAACGTCGGCGGGGCGTTGGTGGCGGGTTGCGCCGCTTCCATCGCCTTGTAGCCCTTGACATCGTTCTTGGCCTCGTAACGCTTGACCACATTGCCGGCGGCGTCCTTTTCTTCCTGCGCCGGGACCAGAACAGCTTTGACCATCAGCGGGCGGTTGTGCAGCTGCGACGAGTCAGCAACCTGGATAACGCCGGTGGCGTGGCAGATCGCGGAAAGCGTTTTGTAGGCGATCTCGACCGCGGTCTGGTTCGCGTTCTGAAGGTTCAGACGATCCCACAGCTTGCGACCCTTGTACTGCCCGTCGATGATCTCATAGACGCATTCGAGGTAAGCGCCAGTGTTGTTGGAAGTCGGCTTGATGTCCGATTCCGTCATGATGCAGGGATACCAGTCGGTCGGGACCGGGTCCAATGCGGTTGCGACCGGTACGTTGGTCGAGTCGAAATTCAGAATTGCCATGTGTTTCTCCTGTGGTTAAAACGGGGTTGTACTGCGTGGAATTACTCGCTGCGGCTGGTATAGCAGTTGATGCCGATCTTGATTTCCTCGGCGCCGGGCACCGACACGTTGCCGCCAGTGGAAGCGATATTCATTGACTTGCCGCTCTTGCTGACACCGAGCTTCTTGGTCAGGTCGATGGTAATGATGAGCTTGTTGCCGTCCTTCTTCATTTCGACGTTCTGCGATGCCATGATGCTATACCTCCTTGAGTGGTTGGTGGGTGTAAAACTCAGTCCCGATTGTAACAATCAAGACCGCAGGATTGATAGATGGCGTGTGCTAAATAATTCCAGCCACCTTTCGGCGGGATCGAGATATCGCCGAGCACGCCGTAGCGGTTTCCTGCAACATAGCCCGGCGTGCGATTGACACCGAGAATGCGCCCCTTGTTGGCGGAAACGCCCATATTGACGTTTGACTTGTCGCCGCCTTTCGTAATGAAAATCGGCTCATGTAAAAAGCCGACCACGTCTGCCCATTGTGTGAGCATTTCGCGCTTGCCGTAGGACTTTTGGTTCTTCGGCGAATGAAGCAACAGATCCCAGCTATCATACTCGCCAGCGGTCGGATCGATAACCTTAGCGGCGAAAACGTGGCAGGTCAGCACGATATTGATGCCGCCATGCACAGCGAGCCAATCGCATTTGGTCAAGAACGCATGGAACAACTCGTTAGCGTATTGGTATGCCTTGCCGTAGCCGCCTAACGCTGATTCCATCGTGAGTGCCTTTTGATTGCCGCGAGCCCAGGTTGGATCCGTTTTCAACACAGCAGCATGAATGTCGCGTTCCAACGCTGTCGCCGAGTCAAAGATCAGGGTTTGATACGGGAACTGTTTTGCTTGCACCTTGGCGATAATCTCGTCCAACAGCTGCATTATGTCCTGGAACGTTTCGAGCATCGGCGTCTTCATGATACTGACACCGCCGAAACCTTGTTCCAAGGGAACGAGCAAGGCACGGGGCGCAGAACACGCCAAAGTAGTCTTGCCGACCTTTTCGACCCCGGCCAGAACGACGCGAATGCCGGTCGGCGCGGAGGAATGATTCACATAGTCTAGGATGCCAACCATTCGTTAATCCTTTTCGTTATTGGGTCATGACCCGATTGTATCAAAATGCCTCGGCGACTTTATGAATTTTCCTCTTAATCGCCGCTATTTCGTTTTCGCGCTTCTCCCACAACTCGGGATCAACGTATTGCTGGATATGCCCCTGCACTAAGTCGTTAAGATAAGACGGTTGCAAGGCATCGAGTTCCCAACTTTCGTCTCCATGCTGACGCTGATATTCTTCGAAGCGCGAGTCGGTGGTCTTTGCCGGGTTCGGCGGCGGTTGTTGTTCTTCGATTTGATCCATGTTTAGCGCGATGCGCTGAAGTTCAAATAAGAATGGTGCAAACAGTTGTAAGCGGTCGATAAGATCGCGCGTCATGTCGATCCCGGACGGATCATGGTCGCCAAGATGCAAAATGATAACTTGTTGATCCTGCCCGAGAATCCGCTCCATGGCGAATTCTCGCAACACCGACGCGCTCGGATACCCGCGAGCCGCAAGCAGTGGCACGTCCCACTTACGGCAAACACGTTCCAGGACGCCGGCCAACGCTTCCTTTTCAACCAACACGAAGACCCGGTGATTCTGCTTTGACCACATATCCATATGAAATTGCGAGGCGCAGGATTCCAGAATATCCTTGCCACTATTCCAATGCGGACGAGTGATGAAAGCGCGGGTGCGATCTTCGATGGCGTCCCAATCGATCAGGCCGGCGAGGCGCGCGTCATTAACGAGGCGAACCGTGTTCTTGTAGCTACGCTCGGTATTGGGAATAATGTCCCGGGCAACGAGTTGGTAGTACAATTGGCGCACTGTCAAGCGATACCCTTGCACCACGTACTCGGCGATTATAGTATCGATGGTTACAATGAGCTTGAGGCTGTCGCCGCGGAAATTGAATTCAGTATAAGCTTGTTTCACTTTGATCCCTCCGATCAGACGAAAAAGCGAGCTATCGCCGCATGGCGGGCGCCGTGCCGAGCTCGATCTTGTCTTCCGACTTCCAGCAGGTTCGGCCCGCTGCTTCGATGACTTCTTCAAGGTTCGACGTGGCGGCTTCGATATAGGCTGATGCTTGGATGATTTTCATGTCAATACTTCTTGCGAGAACGAAAGAATCACCCAGCCTTGTTTAAGTCCGTAGATTGGTCCGGACAAGATGTGAGAAATTCGCCGCTCGATGAATCGACCGGTGTAGATCAACGGTATCGGAATAATCTTGTTGTTCCTGATAATACCGCGGTTCATGTCATAGGCCGAATATTGTGTTTCGCGCAAAAGAAGTGTATCCCCAACTTGATAATCTCGGTCGCCGAAGCGGATCTCGAAAGTCTTCTTCTCGTCCAGAACATCCTGGAAAGGGATCGGGTCGGTTTTTAGTTCGTGAAGCTGATAGTTCATTTTGTTGCTCCTTTCGGCGGGACAAGTTCGAGGATGGGCGATGCAGGTTTGATAGTCATGGCCTGCTCGAAGATTTTCCGATTGTCTTCACTCAGAGCCTTGTAATCCTTGGTGGCGACTTCCGGGGTGTATTTCACTAGAGCGTCGGCCACGACATCACGTTTGCGCAGTTGATCGAGCACCGCAGGCAAGGCGGCGGCATCGATTTTGCGGTCGAGTTTATAAATGCCCTTAGCCTGCCATCCGTTCTCGATTTCCGCCGTATTCGCGCCCTCCTTTGGCGACGGAAAAAGCAAGGCGAATACTTCCTTGCGCAACGTCATTTCCTGCGCGACAAGGGGCGCGCACTCGTCAGCAATACGTTGTTTCAACACCGACCATTGCGCGAGTTTTTCCAGCGTTTCTTTGTCATAGCTCATTCCCCTACCTCCTTTTGAAGAAAATGGTCGCGCAGTTCCATCAACACCTTACCGAGCAGGTTTTGCCCGCGCCACTTGTTGCGGTCGAAGCGCCGCGGATCAGTTTCACTAAGACCGATGCCCCAGACACGGTCGGTAGGACTTGCTTCAACTAATTCTTTGCCGGCAGTAGCGATCAGTTGACGCTTAAGGTCAGGGTTTTGACTGAACTTTTGAAGAACGGCGGCCATCATGCAACTATAGCGAATTGCTGCCCACTTTTCCTCGTCATAGCCAATTACCTTACGCCCTGCCATCTTTGCCTTCATCGGGTCGTCCGTCGCCATGATAGCTTTGGTAGCGACCGGGTCCATGAATGTTGCGGCTTTCATGCTCATGAAATATTGTTCGGACGTTGCAAAGCGTTGCCCGGCGGATATGAACGGTGCAGGGTAAAAATTCGAGAATATTCCACTGTAAAAGAACAAGAATTTATTTTGCACAGCTTTATTCCTTTTAGATTTATTAAAGATTCCATATACCAAGAGTGACGTGTGCCGGTGTATGACGTTTGCGATAATCTGCGCATTTTTGCGCGTTGCTTTTCGGTTTCGGCTTTGGTTCATCCTTCTGATCGCCTAGCGCCCAGACGGGGGTGATGTTGCTAACACCCTGCACTCGCTTCCAGTCGTACACGTAAATCAGTCCCCATTGGCGGAGCTTTACAATGGCGTTATCTACGGTTTTCTTTTCAGCCTTGATTTTTATCGCAAGCTGTACGCGATCGAGTGTTTCAGCGGCGAGTGCCAGGATGATGCGCCGGTAGATCACAGGGAGATAGTGCTGCCCAGCTTCCTTTATTGCTGTTTCTGGGGTCATTGGTCTTTCCCTGTTTCATCGGTTTGCAGATCATCTTCAGAGTCGAGATAAATGGAAACCACGTAGTACAGGTCATATGCTATCGCTATAACCACCGGGATGATGACAGCGCTGATGAGTATTAGGTTCATCATTTATGCCCCTCTGCCAATAGTGGATGCAATGCCGGGCTAATGCCCCGTTCCATTGCATGCTCATTGATCTGTTCTTGAAAATCGTAGGCTAGTTCTGCCACTGCCAGCAGCTTTTTGACCATCTCGGGGTTGAAGGTGGCGATGAAACTTGCAGTTGCTTCTTGTTGCGGACTGCGGGTATCGTCTTCCATTTTCCATACGACTTTGGCTATAGCCCCATGTGATATAGGGCCAATAGCATCTATGGCAATCTCTTCCACCCCGTGCTTGCCATAATCTATATCGCCCAATTCCCATGGTCCTGGTATAGCAGCATTGCAGATAGCATTTAACTCGACAAGTATCTTGGTGGTCATAATGTCTCTCCATAAAGTGTCACCGCTAATACAAGAGATATGTCCCATACCCACCATTGCCACATAAGCAAGTAGGGGCCAACGCTGAGAGATGCGCCAATCATCACAAAAACTAGGTATCTGCAAATCAGTTTTGTGATGGTCATGGTTTCTCCTTTCCCTGTAGGGCAGCGTCGATGGCACTGTCTAGCTTTTCTTTTCTTCCTCCAATATCGAGCAAACGATGCGCTTTGATTGGAAAGCGTCTGATCCACCAATACCGCTCCGCATCCTTCCGCAGCTCGGCGTTCTCGGCAGCGAGACGTTTAAGTTCTGCTGCATCCTTCTCGCGCTGGTAGGCGCAAGCGGCTTGCCATGCACGTTCGACATGTCCGGCATTTACCCCATCAAAATCACTTACTGGCTCCTTCATCCACCACACCTCGAACTCAGCATCTTGATTAGCGGTCATAGCTTCTTCCTATAAAGTAAATGGAACTCTGCGGACGAGAACCACGCGATACTGGCCGTCCTTGTGGAAGTCGCTCTGGTAGCCGTAGCCGAAGTCCTGGCACCAGGCAAAGTCGTCGTCGCCCGCGTGCTGCTCGCGGGTCCAGTACCATTCCTCGGCGAATTCGGCCGTCTCGCGCGTGGCGAAGAGCAGGGCGGCTTCCGGACGATCAGGAAGCTTACAGCCTTCCTCGGCGGCAAAGGTCATGGCGGCCTTCCACTTCAGTTTCCAATCCGGGTCCAGCGGCATGCGGATCAGATGGTAGCCGGTGAGGTCGGGGGGTATGATCGCGCCGACGTAGCGTTCGCCTTCCTGCAGCGAAGGCCGCGCGATGGTGACTGCCGGTGTTGTGATGTGCTTTTCCCTCCAGGCCCGGAAAAGCTCTTCTGTGGCGACCATTAGTAGCGGGGTGCAGAACAGTAGTACGGCGCTGATCCAGAGGATAGTTGTGGTCATTTGATCTCCTTGTAATAAGTGCTGCACAGTACTTCCCATTTCTGTCCATGTTCCTCGAAGTACCCAAGTGCTGCCTTTCCATTCAGGCAGGCAAGAATTAATGCCCGTTGATCCTGAGCGCCTTCTGCTAACTTTCGCATGGTGTAGCTATGCCCGATAAGAGATAGCACGCCTATCACAACGAAACAGAGCAGGAATGTTAAGACATCTTGGCGGCAGGGCAACTCGTACCTATGAGCACGACGGTAAAGTGGGTTGCCCCAGCGACGAAGGGTATTTTTCATTTCAAGGCTCCTTTTAATTCCTCGATTCGCTTCTGCCACTTGCTGACTCGTTCCTGTGCGTTGAAGCGCTGTTCCCGTGCCTCTTCTTCTCGCAGCCGCCAACGGCGTTCTTCAGCAATGGCGTTTTCAAGTTGCCCGTCTGCGACTAAAAGCGCGAAAGCGGTACATGAAATGTCGATGCTCATGGTTGTTCTTTGATTTCTGCTTTTGGTCCATTCCGCCTGATGACCCCACTGCAGTCCGTGCAGTTCTTGCAGTACCTGCAGTCCGTGCAGTTCGTACAGTTCGTGCAGTTCACGCAGTCCGTGCAGTTCGTGCAATTCTTGCAGTCCGTGCAGTTCGTGCAATTCTTGCAGTCCGTGCAGTACCTGCAGTTCGTGCAGTCCGTGCAGTTCGTGCAGCCTATACAGTTCGTGCAGTCCGTGCAGTTGCTGTTATCAAGCTGGATTGCATTTTGTTCTGCAGCTTCCTGTGAAATGAGGCTGAATGACGAATTGCCTTTCGGCGTGATAGCGGATGTGAATTTCATTTAACTCTCCATTCTTTTATTGCCGCTTCGATTAAGGTGATCAAGAATTAAGTTGAACCAATTGTAAATGAGTCATGCCCCACAACCAACAATTTTTTGGATGCCTATAGTGGATCGAAGAAGACTGTAGACAGAAAACCATTTACAAAAAATTAAGAATGTGTTTTCATTCGCCTTTGCAAAAATCGAAATACAGGGAGAATCCGGAATGAGTATTGCAATATATGACGAACCCGGGTCGTTGATGATTCGGACGCTCGAACTCATAAAGAACGATCAACGTGATCTGCTTAGCCTACACAAAGACACGGGCTTGCCATTGTACTGGCTGCGTGACTTCAAACAAGGAAAAACCATCAATCCCTCAGTAAATAGGGTACAGCGACTTTACGAAATATTGACATCCAAACAACTGACAGTTTAAGGGAGAGCGTTGCATGTTTTCAAATATTCCCGCGGAGCTACGCTCTTTGCCCCAATGGGTTATTGCCGATATGAGCATTGACCCTGAAACCAATAAACCCAGAAAGCATCCACTTAATCCTCGAACAGGTAATAAAGCTGCAGTTAATGATTCCTCGACATGGGGCACATTTGAAGAAGCAATTTCTACCGGCTACAAACATATTGGTTTCGTCCTGACCCAAGCGGCAGGTCTAAGTATTATCGATCTGGACAACAAGATCGAAAACCCAGCCACCGAAGAAGAACTCCAACGGCATTACAAAATTCTCAACGCCTTTGATAGCTACACTGAGCGCAGCACATCCGGACGCGGTTACCACATAATTGTCCGAGGAACAATTCCCACCGGAATTAACCGCGACAAGGTGGAAGTTTATTCCTCAGGGCGATACATGATTTGTACGGGCGACGTAGTGCGCCAAAAGCCGATCGTTGATTATCAATCATTGCTGACTCAACTTTACGGCGAGATGACCCCGCCCAAGACCGTTGAATTGGTTGAACTCGAAGCGACGATGACCGACGCTGAGTTAATCGAGATGGCCTGTAATGCTGCTAATGCCGACAAGTTTAACCGGTTGTGCAATGGGCAATGGCAGGACGAATATCCCAGTCAATCGGAAGCGGACAATGCCCTGCTTTCTATGCTCACTTTCTACAGCCGCGACAATGAACAGGTGCGCCGTATCTTCAGAATGACCGCGTTAGGCAAGCGCACCAAAGCGACCAAGGACAACGTTTATCTTAACCGCACACTCGCCAAAATCCGGGCAACGCAAATGCCCCAAGTTGATTTTTCCCAGCTGATGGCTAACGCTCAAGCGATCATGGGTCAGAAAACGCGACATGCTGACAATACCGCAGGGCAAATGCCCCCCATTCAACCCCTTCCCCATGATACGCGCGCACACGCGGCCGCGCCTGCGATAAATAATGCCGCGCCAGTTGCGGAGCAGGCGTCCGCCTTTGACCCAGAAGGCGCTGCAACCGAGCTTGAACCCTTCACAAGCGACGCAAACCCGTCCGCCCATATTTCACTACCACCCGGCATCATCGGCGAGCTTGCGGTGTATTTTTACCAGACCGCCATTCGCCCGGTGCCCGAGATCGCATTGGCCGCAGCTATCGCCATCGTCAGCGGTGTAGTGGGCAGATCATACAACATTAGCAAGACTGGATTGAACCAATACATCATCCTGCTAGCGCGAACCGGCAGCGGTAAGGAAGGGGCGTTGTCCGGTATCGAACATCTGCTGGCCGCGATACGTCCGCAGATTCCGATGGCGGAAGAATTCCTTGGTCCTGCGGCATTCGCCTCTGGACAGGCGTTGATTAAAGTGCTCGACACCCGGCCATGCTTTGTGTCAGTGCTTGGCGAGTTCGGTTTGACGTTGCAGGAAATCAGCGATCATCGAGCCAATAGTGCTCAGAAAATGTTTAAGAAGGTTTTACTCGATCTGTACGCCAAGTCTGGATGGGATCGGACGTTGCGGTCCAGCGTGTATTCTGACATTGAGAAGAACACCAAGGTCATCAGGGCGCCTAGTGTTACCATCCTGGGCGAATCGACCCCGGAAACCTTTTACGACAATCTCGACCAGTCGCACATTGCCGAAGGCTTGATACCGCGGTTTAGCATCATTGAATATACCGGGCCACGCCCCGATCTAAACAGAGGGGCAGGATTTCCGCCGCCAGCGTCATTGATGCAGAAGTTCAGCGACCTGGTTGCTGTGGCCTTGACGACCAGCAACAACAATACCTGTTGCCCTGTATCGATTGACGCGGACGGGCAGGCATTACTCGATACGTTCGAGAAGCGGGCGACGACCATCATTAACAACACTAAACACAGCGTTGATGTTCAATTGTGGAATCGCGCGCATCTAAAAGCATTAAAGTTGTCGGCGTTAATTGCGGTCGGCATTAACCCGCATTCGCCCACGGTAACAAAAGAGAGTGCAGGGTGGGCTATCGACTTTATCACCCGCGAAATAGAAAGCGTTGCGGCACGGTTCAGGGATGGTGACGTAGGGCAAGGCGACAGCAAACAAATATTCGATATGCGGCGCGCCGTCAAAGCATTTTTTGAAACACCCAACAATAAACTGAAGACCTACGGGTTGACAAAGGAGCGTGCTGAATTGTTGAAACGGCATGGTGCTGTATCACACAGTTATTTACTGAGTAAGTTAGGAAGCGTCGCTTCTTTCCGAACTGATCGCTTGGGATCGACCGCGGCAATTAAGAAAACGATTCAGGCACTTTTGGATTCAGGAGCATTAGTGGAAATTCCGAGAATACAATCTCAACAGAAATTTGGATATTCCGCGCTGTGCTACGGAATTTCCGGAGATTGGTGAATCGGTAATTGAATAAAATTTTCCAATTGAATAACGATTAAATGCCTATGTTGTTGAGTTATAAGGTAATTGAATAAATTGCGATTGAATGCAATAAATGAACAAATTTCCGAAAACGGAAACGGAAATTACGCTACACGAAAATATATATTCATTTAATTTATTCAATTTATTCAATTACTAAAAAACAACAACACAAAACAACGAGTTACTGAAAAGTGGAAATTGAATGACCCCATTCAACCCATTCAAACGGAGTGAAACGTGAAATTTCAAATCAGCGTTGAGTATAAGGTATGGAAAACCTCATAAGGATTGATGAATGATGAAGACCTTTATCGACTGCATACTGCAGAAACCAAAGCAACCTAAGAACGTGCCTTGGAAGAGCAACGGGAAGAATGGGAAAGCGGATCATGACGAAGGAGAAAACAAAATGGGCGGATCAATGAGTCGGTCGAAGGGACAGCGTGCCGAACGTGAAGTTATCAAGTTGCTGCAACCTGTGGTTAACGAAGTGTGGCAGCAAGTGTTCGGCGACAAGGTCGGGGGCGAGTGGGAAATTCCGAAGTTACAGCGAAACACATTGCAGTCAGACGAAGGTGGATTCGATATAGTCGGATTGCAGTGGATGGCGTTGGAAGTGAAACATCAGGAAAAGCTACAGGTCGAGAAGTGGTGGGAGCAGACGGTGAGGCAGGCGAAGGGAAAGGCGGAACCGATTTTGATGTATAAACAGAACAACGTCAAGTTCCGAGTTCGCGTATGGGTACCGATCTGGGTCCATGGATATGGAGAGCACATCAACGAGGTAGTGGAAATGTCCCTTGAGTCATTCATCAGATATCTACGGAAACGTCTTGAATCTGAACTTCGGAGATCGATATGAAGAAGCAACAAACCAAACCACCTAGCATGGCGTACTATCGCAGGCGTTTTCGCCTAGCGCCAATCAAGCACATTTGGGTAAAAGCTAAAGATGCTAAAAGAATGACAACCGCAGAATAAAGCAACATATTCTGCGAACTTAATAGATTGACAAATGCAAACTAGACACCGATCACTTATTGAAGCCTGTACTCAAACCGACTCGCCGTCGAGGCGTTGGTATATTAAGCCGCCTATTTCAAATGGGCGCTTCAAAGACCCTTGACATGCCAAAGCAGTCTCGCGTACATTCGCCAATGTTATTCTTACCTCCCTCCCGCTTAGGTAGCGGGCTTTTCCGCCGGGGGTGATCTAAAATATCTTCGGCGGAGCTTTTACGCGAGAAGGACGATGGCAAGCAGCTCGAAACCGAAAATGCTAACGGACGCCGAATGGCTCGCCATCGAGCGTCGGCATCTCGATGGCGACAGCATTAGCGAACTTGCCCGGGAATTCGGAGTCAGCAAAGGATGCCTTTCCAAGCGCGGTGTCGCTGCGCGTTGTGCTGAGATCCGAGCTGTCGCCAACCAACTGGTAGCCGCGGAACAGCGACTGGAAGCCCTTCCAGTCGGCGAGCAAGTCAATGCTCGGCACCTGGCGAACGAACTTAAAGCGATCTCGGCAAACCTGGCTTCAGCCGCTCGACTTGGCAGCATGACCGCGGTGAAAATGAACAGCTTGGCGCACAAGCAAGCTAACAGAATCGACGGCGACGCAGATATGGATGATGACGAAGCCTGGGACAAGAATCACGAATCCATGCGCAATGTCGCCGCCTTCACCGAACTCGCCAACAAGTCCGCGACCATCGGTCTCAACTTGCTTGCAGCGAACAAGAAGGTCAGTGAGGAACACTTCACCGGGAATGTCATTGACATTACTCCAAATCTTATTCCCGATGATCCGGTCGAAGCATCCAAGGCCTACCAGCGAATGATCCAAGGTGAGTGAAGACTTCAACTTCAGAAACCCGGACTATGCTGCGATCTTTCGCCAGCGTGCCGAGCGCCTCGCCTGGGTTCGCCGTAATCCAGATCAACTTCCAGCCCTGAAAAAGTTTTACCGCGACAATCCAGCGCAGTTTATTACTGACTGGGGTTGCACGTCCGACCCGCGAAACGTAGAGCGCGGGCTACCTGTGGTCATTCCATTCATCCTGTTCCAGAAACAAGTCGAGTGGATCGACTGGGTGCTCGATCACTGGCGCAACCAACGCCCAGGCCTGACGGAAAAGACACGAGACATGGGCATGAGCTGGGTCTCAGTCGCCTTGGCGTGCTCGCTGTGCTTGTCTTATCCTGGCATGGCCATCGGCTTCGGTTCACGGAAAGAAGAGTATGTCGATAAGATAGGCGCACCAAAGTCATTATTCCACAAAGCGCGGATGTTCATGAGCACGTTGCCGGTAGAATTTCGCGGTGGGTGGAATATCGACAGAGATGCCCCACACCTGCGCCTGAACTTTCCGGAAACCGGTTCAAACATCAGCGGCGAGGCTGGCGACAACATCGGTCGCGGTGACCGCACCGGCATTTACTTCGTGGATGAGGCGGCCTATCTGGAACGTCCGCATTTGATCGAAGCATCGTTATCGCAGACGACCAATTGCCGGATAGATATTTCGTCAGCCAACGGCATGGGCAATCCGTTCGCCCAGAAGCGCCATAGCGGGGCTATTGACGTCTTCACCTTCCATTGGCGCGACGACCCCCGCAAGGACGACGAATGGTACAGTCGGCAATGCCGCGATCTCGACCCAGTCACGATCGCCCAGGAAATCGACATTAACTATTCCGCATCTGCCGAGGGCGTCGTTATTCCGCAGGCCTGGGTCAACGCTGCCATAGACGCTCATCTGCAGCTGCAGATAAAACCTACTGGGGCAAAATCCGGTTCGTTGGACGTTGCCGACGAAGGCAAGGACAAGAACGCATTTGCCGGCGCGCACGGCATTTTACTTGAGCACCTTGAGGAATGGTCAGGGCAGGGCGAAGATATCTTTGCAACGGCGCAGAAAGCCTTTGTTCTGTGCGATGCTTTGGGCTATGACAAGTTGCGGTATGATGCTGACGGCCTGGGCGCTGGAGTGCGCGGCGATGCTCGCGTGCTTAATGAGAAACGCATCTCCAAGAAAATCGAAGTTGAGGCGTTCCGCGGTTCGGAAGGAGTTTTTAATCCGCAAGGTGAAGATGTCAGGGGCCGCAAGAATGAGGACTTTTTTGCTAATCGGAAAGCGCAAGCATGGTGGTCGTTGCGCACTCGATTCCAGAAAACTTATCGCTGGGTTGTAGAAGGCGAAAAGTGTGACCCTGATGAGATAATTTCAATTTCCAGCACGCTGCCGTGCTTGTCGAAGTTGTGCTTGGAATTGTCCCAACCGACTTACAGTATTAGCTCGATTGGAAAAATCCTTATTGATAAAGCACCGGACAGCACAAAGTCACCGAACCTGGCCGATGCTGTAAATATTCAATTCTCAACTGTGGCTAAAGCTCCGATGAGAATATCGATCTCGTCTGTACAACAACTTGCACTAGGAGGGCGAAGACGATGACGCCTGATGATTTTGTCTATACGCTGGCCCAGCGCGTCCTTCTTCGTGATCCGAACATCGAAGGCGTAATCCAAGCAATTCTTTTTAACACTGACGGCATACAATATCAGGTGGCATACTGGGATGACAGTATCCGCCGAGTCGAATGGTGCTTTGAGTGGGAAATTCAATCAATTCAAAAAACTCAAAAGGTAGCGACATGATCATTAAATGGTTATCAAAGTGGTTTGGGGCTGTCAAGCCTGAACCTCAACATGCAATGCCGACAATCCCGACTACGCCGCCGCAAATGAAAATTACTGATCATGCTGCCACTGCCTTGCGTGGCTCAAGGCACAGAACCGAAACCGTGTCTTACGATGAGATCATTAGACGCATGGTGACACCATATAAGCCGCCAAAGGGCGTGCTGCCGGAAGGGCACAAGGTACAGATGGCGTTGGACGCCGGGGCACTTTCTGACATCTCCGCTGATCCATCGCTGGTGGCATCTATCAATGATGCCTTTGATCAAGGTTATGCCTTCCCTGGATTTTCCATTCTGGCTCAGTGGGCGCAGATCAGCGAGTACCGCAAGCCATCGGAAATCATTGCGCGGGAGACGGTGCGGAATTGGATTCGCATTCAAGCTGCTGGCGACGATTCAAAGACCGATAAGGTAAAAGCAATTGAAGCAGAGTTCAAGAAATTGAACGCCAAGACAATCATCCGCAGGATGATTGAGCAAGATGGCTTATTTGGCCGGTCACAGTTGTTCTTCGATCTTGGCGACGACATGAAGTCGGAGAGAGACGAACTGATAGTTGAGCTGGTTGAAAGCGTGGATAAGGTCAACAGGCAAAAGCCGCTTAAGCGCCTGGTGGTTGTCGAACCGATCTGGTCTTACCCGAACCGCTATAATGCGGACAACCCGCTCGACTCGACTTTCTATCGCCCCACGTCATGGTTTGTCATGGGGCTTGAGATCAGCAGCACCCGGCTTGCAACGCTAGTGACGCGGCAGACGCCTGACATCCTTAAGCCAGCATATGCCTTCGCTGGCCTGTCGCTGTCTCAGATGATGAAGCCATATATCGACAATTGGCTGCGGACGCGGCAGTCAGTGTCCGATTTGCTGAGCGCATTCACCGTCTGGACGCTGAAGACCAACATGGGGCAGATCCTTAATGGCGGTGCAGCACAGGATTTCATCAATCGCCTGCAGTTGTTCAATGTAGGCCGGGACAACCACGGCATCAATGCTATCGACAAAGACACGGAGGACTTCACTAACGTATCCGTGCCGCTTGGTGGCCTTGATCATTTGCAAGCGCAGTCTCAGGAGCATATGTGCGCGCCTTGCGGTATCCCGTTAGCCTATTTGACAGGCATTACGCCGTCCGGCCTCAATGCGACCGCCGAAGGCGAAATTACTTTGTTTCAAGACTACATAGCGGCAATACAGGAAATCGTTTCGCCAATCATCCAAAAGATCATGAATCTGGTGCAACTGTCGCTGTTCGATGAAATTGATCCTGACATTACGTTTTCATGGATTCCGCTGCGGACCATGACAACGAAGGAGCGAGCGGAGATTCGCACCGCCGAGGCCCAAGCTGACTCCGCTTACATCGATGCCGGTGTGCTGACCAACGAAGAGGTGCGCGAACGCATAGCCAATGATCCCGATTCGCTGTATCCGGGACTTGACCTTTCTGTCGAACTTCCTAACCCGCACGAGGAAGAAGACGAAGGACAGGAACTTTTTGGCGGACAGGAACACAATCACTTTGAAGGAGCGCGGCAATGAACGAATTTCCGACAAGCACAGTGGGAAAGGATGTAGAAGGGATTGTCCCGATGATTTTGTCCCCGCACGGGGTCGCTGGCGCGGTGGGGGCGGACAACCCATTTCTATCAGGGTTTGGGGATGGCGTTTGGCTGGATGCGTTTGGCCGGCTGCGCACGTCTTCCCCGACCACGCTCTTTTCTTCGACACAGAGATATGATTCCGATCCATTGCGCGTGGAGAATTACACGGTCGGAACTGCGACTGCGACTTACAATCAAGCCGCATCGAGTACACTGCTTTCAACGGCCGCCGCCACTGCGGGGAACCGCGCCCTACGACAGACAAAGACATACTGGATTTACCAGCCCGGCAAATCGCAGACCGTCTTCATCACTGGAACCCTCCGCAAGGGGGCTGCACCAACAGGCGGGTCATTCGCTGGGATCGGATATTATGACGACGACAACGGGGTCTATTTCCGTGATGATGCCAACGGGCTGTCAGTTGTCAGGCGCAGTTCAGTTTCTGGTAGCGTGGTTGAAACAATCATTCCGCAAGCCCAGTGGGATGACCCGATGGATGGAACAGGCCTGAGCGGCTTGATCCTTGACCCAACCAAAGAGCAGATATTCGCAATCGATCTTCAATGGCTGGGGGTTGGTCGGGTCAGATTTGGCCTGGACATTGACGGCGTGTTGGTTGACATTCATTCCCTGATGCACGCCAATATGACGACTTCTGTTTATATGCAGACGGCAACCTTGCCTGTCCGTTACGAAGTCAACAACGTGACGACAGGCAGCACCACCCAGGTTGAAGCCCTCTGCCTAGTGGTACAAAGCGAAGGGGGAACTATAAATTCCCCAGGACTATCTTTTGAGTGCGACGATTCCGGCACTCCTAAGACCGCAGCCAATTCAGCTGCATTGACCCCCATCATATCCATCCGCTGTCAGGATACATGGAACGGATTAAAATTCAGGGGGCATATAACGCGCTTCACGTTAAATCTTCTGGCATTGCTGAACCCGGTTTATTGGGAATGGACATGGAATGCAACGCTGACAGGAGCTTCTTTTTCGCCAGTGAATACTAGTTCCGGGGCGGAATTTGATACTTCAGCAACAGCATACACAGGCGGAATTCCAATCACTTCCGGATATACAGCATCTTCTGGGCAGGGATCGAATGTTCTGGGGATGACAGCAACAGGCGCTCCGGAAAGCCTGATACTTTCCCGGACATACGCAAATACTAGGGACGTTCTGACGTTGGCTGCCAGGGGGTTAGGTGGGGCCGCAACAGTATATTGCGCGCTGAATTATGAGGAACGCCGGTAAAGATGGATGCCGCCACGGCAGAACGCGGGCTAAAGCTGGTCAAGCGGTTAGCTTGGTTGCGCAGTAACAGCCTGCCCCCCAGTGTTTCCCTTGAAGATTTGGTTCAAGAAGGATTTATTGGCTTTATGCAGGCGATGACGACTTACAAGGATCTCGGGAAGGCAACCGCAGAAACATTTGCCGCTTACCGCATTCGTGGTGCAATGGCCGATTATTTGCGGCGCGAGGACCCGCTTTCAAGGACGGCTAGAAAGACCGGGGGTCATGTTGAATTTGTTGCTTATGACGACGATCAGCATGAAGGCGCAGAGGATCCCTGCGCCGCTGCTGAATTCAATCAGTTGTTGAAGTCTTTGATTGATGCGGCAAACCAACTGAGCCGGAGAGAGGCATGGATACTGCGCAAATTGTTTATAGATGGTGACACGGTGACCCAGATTGCAAATGAGCTTGGTACATCCAAGGCTTATGTATCGCGGGTTAAAACAACCATGTTTGAAAAGCTGCGGGTCTCCGTCATAGTATGACAACAAAACAAACACTTCGTCCCATCCATCCATCCGCCGCCATTGCTGCGCAGTATCACAAGCGCTTGCAGACAATGGTGGATGCCATGCATAAGTCGCTGGCCTTCTGGCTTCATGCTGCTTACCTTGCAAACGAGCCGGAAATGGCGGCGGATGCCGCGCCGATTGATAGCAAGACGAAAACTGCGTCACAGCAGATCCGTAAAGCCATTGAGAAGGAGGGCGGCCCAGCGAAAGTGTTGCTTGGTGTCATGCGACAACTTGGCCGTCGCTGGCAGAAGAAGTTCGACAACATGGCCGATGAGATGGCTGAGTATTTCGCGACAGAGGTCAGCGAACGTGTGGATGGAACGATGCGGCGCATTCTCCGGGACGCCGGTTGGACTGTCAAATTCAAACTAACCAAAGCACAGCGAGATGTTCTGAACGCAGTTGTCGCTGAGAATGTACAGCTCATCAAGAGCATCCCCCAACAACATCTTGGGCAAGTCGAGGGACTGGTTATGCGCTCGGTTCAAACAGGGCGCGACGTTGGTGGGCTGACCAAGGAATTGCATAAGCGATATGAGATCACCAAACGCCGGGCAGCGTTCATTGCACGGCAGGAAAACAACAAAGCGACGGCGATCTTAACCCGTGTTCGCCAAGTCGAGCTTGGAATCAAAGAAGCCAAATGGTTACACTCACATGCCGGTAAGACCCCGCGGCCTTCTCATGTTGCCTTTGCCAATGGCAAAGATGGCGGTCCCTATTATGATGTAGCGAAGGGAATGTGGGACAAAGACGAAGGGCGATATGTTTTCCCTGGCGAGTTATTCAACTGCAGATGTATTAGCCGTTCGGTTATTCCTGGTCTTAAACCGAAGTCGATGGCACAGGATGCCTCCTGGATGGAGTCGCAACACCCGCGCGACGCCAATGGTCAGTTCGCCAAAGTATCAGGCGGCGTTACCCATCCGAAGGCGGGTACAACCACGGCAAAAGTTTGGACCTTGGCGCATCAGCTGAGCAACAAGCTCGGCAAACATGCCACAAAGAAAGAAGTTGCAGAAGCAGCAAAAGAATTAGGGCTGAACCCGGCGACGGTAGCGACCCAGTATCATCTGTAGTCAAAGTTTCACGGCTTGAGCAAAGCGAAGAAGGAGGAAGTGGCACAAACGCTCGCGCCTGAAGTTGCGTCAGTGCCTGTTCCTGAACCGAAGCCTGAACCAATGCCCGAGCCGAAAACCCAGCAACAAGTCAATGAAGAATTTGCCAAGAGCAAAGACTTCGATTCGCCGGCCGATTATGTCGGTTCTGTAGCTGAGGAAAGCGGTTACAAGAAAGAAGGCACTTATGGCGGGATAACGTACTACAAGAACGGCAACAAGCAAATCAGCTACAAGGCGGATACTGGATCATGGCAGTTGAAAGCTGGTGGCACGCTGTTTGCTACGGGAAAAAACCTAGCGGGCCTTAGCGATACGCTAGGCGACATGGAAACCCAACACCCGACCGTCGAAACACCCCCTCCCGCTGCCCCGAAACCGCCCCCACAAGCGACGACTGCGCCTGCGCCTGCATCAGTGCCCATCAACACCGGAAATTTCAAACAGGACGCGAAAACCATCGCCGGGAAAAACGGGTTCGACTACAAGCAAGGGAACGACACCTATAACTATTTTATGCGTCCTGACGGCACTAAAATTTCCGTCAATCACAAGACCGGGGATTGGAAGATTCAGGGACCGGCAGGTACATCTAAAGGTACCGGAATCGGATCGTTGCAACAGAAAGTCGAGTCGTTGCCGAAAGGCGGCGCTTCTGCGCCAGCTGCATCTGCGCCGACATTCGCTACTGCACCGCAAGCCAAAGCAACGCCGACCGGATCGTTTAGTGTTTCTACTCATGGTGTTCCGTTACCACATGCTTTGCCCTCTGCAGTTCAATCTTCGCTGAAGGCTTATACCGGTAGCAGTTATCGACCGATCAACGATGCACTTCGCACTGGAAAAAATCCAGGCAGCACAACTGGGCAACACATTGCGCAAATCCAAAAAGCATTTGCCACGGTGCCTCCATTGAAACAGGAAGTAAAGGTTGGTCGCAAGTTGAAGTTTCCTGGCTTAATGGAGATGTGCAAACTGGCAGGCCTCGACCATCCGGATCAACTGCAACCGGGGCATGTCATAGTGGATAAGGGTTTCGTTTCTACATCGCATTCGGACGTGTGGAGCGGTGATGTCAAGATGAATATTGTTCTTCCGCCTGGCGCCAAGGCAATCCATCTGAAGCCGATTAGCAACTACAAGCACGAAGACGAAACCTTGTTGCCCAACAACACCAAGTTTAAGATCAAGAAGGTTGAAACCAATCCATACCCGAATGCTTCAACGCCCGGGCATTCTAACTTCGGTAAGAAACATTGGATTTTGAACGTCGAAGTGGTTGTATAAATGATGGGCGCTAAATTGTTTTTGTGTTCCAGCGCCTTTTTAACGTATGATCTGCGCATCTGGCAGTATTAGTTCGGACTAAAAGTATGGCGGACGAGAAATTCACTTACACGGAAAAAGATGTCGCCGATGGCGGCGTCCGCCTGTTTCTTTCCGTGGAAGATGCCATCAACGCCAAGCGCGACGCTACCCTCCAGATCGCCAAATCTCACGGCTTCGATACAGTCCAAGAAGAGCCGGAAAGCTATCTCTGTGGTAAACATAGCACAGCCGAGCTGATCGAAGTCTTCCTGGACGGGACGTGGGAATACCGCGATTCGACCGGTGATGAAGTTGAAACTAAGTCTGGTACCAGCGCGCAGACACTCAACTGGTTTCTCCAGGACCGCATGGGAGGAACAACATAATGCCTATCCATAAAGTTTCTGGCGGGTATAAATGGGGCGGTCACGGGGCCACCTACCCAACCAAGGCGGGCGCGGAAAAGCAAGCTGCTGCTGCCTATGCCCATGGATACACTGGCGATGATGCCTCCGACATGCAGATGGCAATCCAGTCCTTGTCCGAGGAATTGCAGGCTATCCGCGTTTATATGGAACGCATCGATGCCTGCCAGGGCGCCGCCCTGTGCGAAGTGCTGAAACACAACATGGGCGAGGAAGAAGAGCACGCGCGCCGGCTGTTGAAGTGGATCGGGGCGCAAGTGCTGGCGACCGACGCTACGGCGCACGATCCGAAGACAGGACAATTTACGACCGGTGGTGGGGGTAGCTTGGGTGGTGGGCAAACGAAAGTTAAACATCATCCTAAAACCGGTAATCCGATGGAAGCCCGGCACAAAGGGAAAACCTATCACTCGTCAGGTAAAGTTGGAAAATCTTTTGGTAATCCTGGAACAGCCCCGAAGGATACCGAAATGCACGAAATGAAATCCTACCATCCTGAAACAGGGAGCGAAGTCGGCAGGATCTGGGTATCCAAGAACGGCAAGCATATTGTCGAGGATAGCGGCATTACCAATGACATATGCTTGCCTTCAATGGTGGTCAGATGAACGCCCTAACCCTGATCGTCCGGGAACAGCAGCGCCGTCGCGCTCGCGCCAAGGCTTTCATCAAGATGGCGCAGGACGCGCTTGCCTGCGGCAAGGATGCAACAGCGCACGATCCGAGCAACGGACAATTTACGTCCGGTGGTGGGTCAGGTGGCGGGTCAGGTGGCGGGGCAGAACGCCCAACCACCAAACCTACGAAGACCAAGGTTGCAAAGGCGGCTGAAGAACAGTACAACGCTTGGAAGTCCGATTCGCCGGATAAAATTCCAAAGAACTCATATGGCAAGCGAATGACCAAGACTCAGTTTATCGAGCATACAGCCAAAAGTTTTCTTGCCAAGGACGAACGCATCAAGGGTGCGGGCATCTGCATGGTCGATCCGAAGGGCTACGCCTTGTTCCTCCTGCGTAGCCCGGAAGCCAATCACCCGAATGAGTGGGACTTCCCCGGCGGCAAAGCAGATGACAACGAAACGCCCGAGCAGACCGCCTGTCGCGAGACGATGGAGGAGATCGGCGCGCTGCCCTACGGTAAGTTGACACAGATGGCCGACACAAAGTCGGAAGATGATGACACCGAACAGGTTGACTTCATCACCTATCGCTTGGACGTGAAGTTCCGCTTCACGCCGAAGATCGACGTTACCGAGCACACGGCGTGGCGCTGGGCACCGTTGGACAACCCACCTGAGCCATTGCACCCTGGCGTGCGACAAGTGGTTGAAGCTGCTTTGGCGAATGACGCTACGGCGCACGATCCGAAGACAGGACAATTCGCTTCCGGTGGTGGGGCACGAGAAAAGAAAGAAACCAAAGCACAGCGAGAAGAGCGAGAGCGCAAAGAAGACCGCGAAGCTAACCGGAAGCATGAAGAAACCGAGAAGACCGCGACCAATGATCGAATCAAAAAAGCACTTGCGGCAGGGAATCAAGTTACCGGCGGGCTTCCAAAAGCAGATGCCTATCACCACTTGACGCAAAATATGGGGCTATCCCACGAAGATGCAAACAAAGCATTAGAAACAAGTCCAGGCAAAACCGTTGCTAAAGTCGGCAGCAACGAAAAAGGCGAATCGTTTGCAAAGCCGCTCTGGAACATGAGCGCTTTAGAGGAGCATGCAGCAAAGTTGAATGGAGAGAAACAAGCCCACGATTCTACTATCCTCGCTTTCGACCGCGAGTCCGTGCGCACCATTGATCACGATGGTCGTTTGCACGTCGCCTTGACCAACATAAGCAAGGCTAATGTCTGTCCGTATTATGGGCGGGAGATTCCCAAATGGGAAGAACTTGGCCTCGATCCCGACCGTATTTATCAGCTCTATCGGGATCCAAAGGAGCTGGAAAAGGCTGCCCCTACCGCCAACAATGTTCCCCTGCTCAATGACCACACGCCGGTCACTACGGATGACCATAAGCCGGAGATGATCGTCGGTTCAACGGGAACGGATGCGGTATTCGAAGCGCCTTACCTCAAGAACTCACTTGTCGTCTGGACCAAGGACGCCATAGACGGCATAGAGTCCGGCAAGCAACAGGAAATTTCCTGTGGCTACTACTACGACGCCGACATGAATGCTGGCACTGCGCCGGACGGCTCGCGCTATGACGGTGTGATGCGCAATATCCGTTTAAATCATGTTGCACTCGTTTCCAAAGGCCGCGCCGGGCCGGATGTAGTTGTCGGCGACTCTATTTCAACTTCTTTCCCCATTCGTGGAGGCAATACCATGAGCAAGACCCTCAGCAAGAAAGCGCTATTGGTGAAGGGGGCACTTGCCGCCACCCTGATGCCGATGATTGCCGCTGATTCCGCCCTCGACCTGGACGCTGTATTGGCCGGCGTCAAGCGCAAGAACTTCAAGGCCAAGAAGCCCGATATCCTCGCCGCCATCCGCCCCGTCCTCGCCAAAGACGCGGACATCGAAGAGCTTGTTGAACTGCTCGACAATCTGGACGACGTGGAGGCGTCTCCGGAAGACAACGCCGAGGACGAGCTGCCCGAGAACCATTCCAAGATCCTCGAAATGCTGCGCGGCAAGATCAGCGACGAGGATCTGGCCGCTGTCGAACAGCTCATGAAGTCGGAAGGCGCAGCCGCAATGAAGCCCGAAGCCCCCGCCGGCACGGATGAGCCGCCGAAAACGGAAGGCGCGGCTACCAACGAGCCGAAGGCCGGCGAAAATAAGGAAGTCATCACCAAAGCCGCTATGGACGCCGCCATCAATGCCGCTGTAGCCGGGGCTGCGAAGACTGCGGAGAAGAAAACCATGGAGCGCATGCGCGCCATTGCTGAAGCGGAAGAAATCATCAAGCCGTATGTCGGCAAGCTGGCGATGGCGCAGGACAGTGCCGAGGGCGTTTATTCCGCTGCGCTTAAGATGATGCAGGTCGACACCCGCGGGGTGCATCCGTCCGCGCTGAAGGCGATTCTCTTGGCACAGCCGAAGCCGGGCACTAACGCTCGTTCGCATATCGCGGAAGATTCAGCCGCCGGCAATACCGGCAAAATCTTCGACATCTTTCCCGGCCTTGCCCGCGCGGTTTAATCCGTGACGGCGACCATACCACCCAATATCAAGGAGTAAGAAAATGGGATTTCCCACTCAAGTAAATGTCCAGGCCGCGCCGGCAGTCGAAGGTGACTTCTGCGATGCCAACCCCCGTGCCACGGTCGATGCCGGCCCTGGCGCCTTCGTCGCCGCGATCGGTGGCTTGATCCTCGGTCGTTTCGGCTGGGCCGACAGCAGCAACCTGACGGTGGCTAATACCGGCGTCGGCGCACCGACCGGCTTCGTCCGCCGTGACCAACAAGCGCTCATTACCCAATATCTCAGCGATAACAGCATGGCTATCCCGCAAGGCATGCCCTGCACGCTGTTCAATGAGGGTGGTTTCTGGGTCAAGAACAACGGCGCCACCGCCGCAACCATTGGCATGACGGCCTATGCCAACAACACCAACGGTTCCATCTCGTTTGCGGCCGCTGGTTCGCCCCCAGCGGATGCAACGGTTTCGACCGCCACTATCGTTGGCAACGACATCAATGTTTCTGCAGTCGTGAGCAACGCCAATGCAATCACCGGTTCGCTTTCTGGTACTACGTTGACCGTCACGGCGCTGACCGCTGGTGCGGTGCTGTATCCGGGGGCGGCTATCACTGGTGGTAGTGCTTCGGTTGGCTATGTACCGGCAGGTGCGGTCATCGTTTCGCAGCTTACTGGCACGGCGGGTAGCACTGGCACTTATCAGCTCAACGAATCCGGCAGCGTTACCAGTACGACACTGTCCGCTTCTGGTTCTGGCTTGACTGTGACCAGCATGACTTCCGGTGTCGTTCTGCCGGGTATGGTGTTGTCTGGTGGCACGAATGCGGTCGCTGCGGGCACCACGGTTCTGGCGGGGGGCACGGGCACTGGCGGTGCGGGCACTTACCCGCTGAACATCGCCCAGAACTGCGCCTCCATCGCTGGCGCAACCGGCAGTGGCGCATACATGGACGTGACGGCGCTGACCGGAACGATTCATGCCAATGACACCATCGTTACCGGCGGTACGCACAGCAGCACCGTGCTGTCACAGGTCAGCGGCACCACTGGCGGCATCGGCTATTACTGGATCAGCAACGCTGCCGCCATCGGCGATATCTCCGGCACGGTCAATGCTGCTACAGCAACCAAGTTTGTCGCGGCTTCTGCGGGCGCGGCTGGCGAACTCGTCAAGATGACGAGCTGGCTCAACGGCTAATCGGCCATTTACTTCAACTGAGATAAGGACACAATCATGAGCAAGAAAATGGCCTATGACATGGACCCGGCAGATCAACGCCGCGCCCTGGCTTACGCTGAATCGCAATTCGGAATTTCTTTTCCAGGCACGGTGATGTTCAGTCGCCCCGAATGGAAGAAGAATTTCGACATGGCGTGTGACGCGCAGCCTTCCCTCGTCACCGTTACCAGCGGCGGCATTCCGGCATACCTGACGTTCTTCATGGATCCGGATCTGCTGCACGTCCTGACTTCCCCGAACCAAGGCGCCGAGATTTTCGGCGAGAAGCAGAAGGGTTCCTGGACGGACAGCACGATCATCTTCCCGGTCGTGGAGCGCACCTATGAGGTTTCCAGCTATGGCGACTTCAACAACAACGGCCGCTCTGGCATCAATACGAACTTCCCGGAACGTCAACCGTATCTATATCAAACGGTGACGGAATACGGCGACCTGGAAATCGAGCGTGTCGGCCTTGCCAAGATCGGCTTTGTTGCCGAGCAGAAGGAAGCTGCCATTGACGGCCTCAACAAGTTCAGCAACCTGACCTACTTCCGTGGTGTTGCCGGTTTGCAGAACTATGGCGCCCTGAATGATCCGTCGCTGTACCCTGCCATCGGCCCCGCCCCCAAGGCGGCCGGGGGCACGGCCTGGACGCAGAACGGGGTCATCGTCGCGACGGCCAATGAGATCTTCGCTGATATTCAGTCGCTGGTTCGCCAAGTCATTGCGCAAGGCGGCGGTAATATCGATGTGCGCTCCCCCTTCACGTTGGCCATGTCGCCGACTACGGAGAACGCACTGACGGCGACCAACAGCTTCAACGTAAATGTCGCGGCCCTCATCAAGAACAATTACCCGAACCTGAAGATCAAGACCGCTGTACAGTATGGCGCGCTTTCTTCGCAGAACCCGCAGGGCAACGCGGTCGGCGAAGTGGTGCAGCTGTATTGCGAGCGCGTTCAAGGCCAAGAAAGCGGGTACTGTTCTTTCAACACCAAGCTCCGTGCCGGCCCGGTCGTCCGCGACCTGTCGTCGTACAAGCAGAAGCTCATGCAAGGTACAAACGGCTTCATTCTGCGTCAGCCGTTCGCCATGAGCACGATGGTTGGGGTGTAAAAGCAGCAGGGGTTCGCCCCGGACATTTCCATCCGGGGCGCTTTTTCGCAATAGCAGAACAGAGGGGATACAAACATGGCAAAGACAACTACTCAAGGTGCGCAGCCCTGGAGATCCGAAGACAATCCGCTAGCAGGCGGTGAGACCGTTACGGTCTGCTCCAAGCTGCCGATGGACTTTATGCTGCGGCTGCACCGCAAGGTGACCAAGCATGAACCCGTCATGGGCGGCGGCATGCGGGCGTATGACGTTTTCGAGCCGCGCTTTGACGTTCCGGTGGTTGTTGTTCGCGGGTGCTCTTACCCGCAGAACAAAGGGCCGGCAGGCCAGATCGAAGGCGGCTATGCCCTGACGCCGGAAGTCCCGAAGGCTTTCTGGGAAGAATGGCTGTCGCAGAATGAGCAAGCGGACATCATCAAGAATGGCATGCTGTTCGCACAGAACGATCTCCGCAGTGCTGTTGCCCAAGCTCGCGAGCAGGGGGAGTTGAAGTCCAATCTGGAACGGCTGGACCCAAACAACTTGCCGAAGGGTCTGGAAACCGCTGACGTTCGCAAGGCGGCCTAATCATGGCCGGGCCGGTGGTTACGTTTGATTATCCGACATGGGCTGCTCGGTATCCCGAGCTGGCCGGATCGGTCGCGCAACCACTGGCCCAACTCTATTTCAACGAGGCGACGCTGTACTGTGATAACACAGGAACTGGTGTTATCACTGATGCTCCGACACTCACAACGCTGCTGAACATGCTGACAGCGCACATTGCGGCGCTGAATGCGTCAATCAATGGCAAGGAACCGACGCCATTGGTCGGGCGTATCAACAGCGCGTCGGAAGGCAGTGTGTCTGTGCAAGCGCAGAACGACTATCCGCCCGGCACCGTCCAATGGTATCAGCAGACCAAGTATGGCGCGGCTTATTGGGCGGCGACGGCCCAATACCGCACCATGCGCTACGTTGCCGGTTGTCGTGGTCCCATTAATCCTTACCGCGTCCCTTACGTCAATGTCTAAAGCCGCAGCCTATTTGACGCGCATCCAGAAGGCCCTCGCCACGGCCAAGGAAGTACGTGTCGGCTTTCTGGAGGGCGCCACTGAGCCGGGTGGACAGAGCACGGCGATGGTGATGGCGATCCAAGAATATGGCGCACCGGCTGTCGGGATTCCGCCGCGCCCGTTCTTTCGGCCCATGATAAAGGATAACCAGGGGCACTGGGGACCTGATCTTGGCAAACTGCTCCGCACGAACGGGTACGATGCGGCTAAATCGCTTGGACAAATGGGTGAAGAGATGATGGGGGAATTGCGAGAGTCCATCATCAACCTTACTGACCCCCCATTGTCGGATGTGACCTTGTTGTTGCGCGAACGCTTCGGCAACAGCCCGGAAAGCATCACGTTTGCTGACGTAGTGCAGGCGCGTCATGACATTTCCGCGGGGGTGACGCCCTCCGTATCAGGTACGCAAGGGAAACCCCTCATATGGACAGGCACCGCTATCAACAATGTTGATAAGGAAGTCGTGTAATGAACCTGCACGACATAGTCGGTTCGTGTGTTGCGGCGGTGAATCCTTGGGTATTGGCTTCCTTGCAGCAATCCACAGGTTACATAACAACCGCCGACTTCAGGCAAGTTCCGGTCTACGCCGCCCCTGTTACTGCCTCTGTTCAGGTTCAGCCGTTGACATTCGCGGATCTTAGCCAACTGGACGGCTTGAACATCCAGGGGGTCAAAAGGGCGATGTACCTTGACGGAAATTGGCAGGGATTGGTGCGTACTGCCAAGAAGGGCGGCGATTTAATTACGCTGCCTGACGGGACGGTGTGGCTGGTTGTGCTGGAACTTGAAAACTGGTCTAGCACGTCTGGTTGGTGCAAAATCGCCGTGGTATTGCAGGACGGTGCATGATGAACGTGTCTATAACAGAGGCTAACGTTTTTATAGTTCTAGGAAATTTCCTAACCGCGATATTGCCGCCAGGGGTGGAGGTTATTCGATCACAAGTCAATCGCACACCTGAGCCTTCTGGCGCTGATTTTGTGACGATGAATTCAACTGGGCGCAGTCGATTAGCCACCAACATCGATTCATACGTTGATGCGCTGTTCAACGGTTCCATTTCTTACGACATCTTGACCATCAATTCTGTGGCATATGGGGCATTGACGATTGGTGCAACGCTGTTCATGGAAGGGCTCCCATCAGGAACAATTATAACGGCATTTGGCACGGGGTCTGGTGGTATTGGAACATACACCGTCAGCCCGCCTTATAGCGTGGCGTTGACTGATCAGTCCGGAAATCCATTGACTGATCAAGTTGGCAACTCGCTTGTGGAAACACAATTAGCGTCCAGCGCTGTTGCTGCCGGTGCTGCAAACTTCATGCAGGAAACTCAATTCAATATGCAGTTAGATGTGCACGGGCCTAATGGCGGCGACAACGCGCAGATAATTACCACCATGCTTCGTGACGATTACGCTGTCCAAAGCTTTGCAGCTTCAGGGTTTGACATCTTTCCTTTGTATGCTGAAGATCCGAGACAGATCCCGTTTATAAATGCGGAACAGCAATACGAGAACAGGTGGATAGTAGAAGCCAGAATACAGGCTAATCCATCAGTGCTTGTGCCTCAGCAATTCGCAGACCAACTCGCCATCGATGTGATAAATGTAGCAGCGACATATCCGGCATAGCCATTTATAAGGACACCCCTCATGAACCCGTCAATTCCTGCAAGTGATAAAGTAAGTATAACTCCTGGCGTCATTAACGCTGGCGGGTCAGGTCTCGTCATCAATGGTATGTGCTTGACAAACAGCACACGCATTCCGATTGGAACCTATCTCTCCTTCGCTAATGCGGCGGCGGTCGGCAGCTATTTTGGCCTGTCCTCGACTGAAGCTGCGCTCGCTACCGTCTATTTCAACGGTTTCGACAATAGCAACATCAAGCCCGGTTCGCTGCTCATGACGCAGTACAACGAGGCGGCAGTCGCTGCCTATATGCGAGGAGGCAATGTTTCAGCCTTGACATTAGCGCAGCTCCAGGCACTCTCCGGAACACTCGACATTACTATAGACGGCTATGCATTTGCTGCGGCTTCTTTTAGCCTGTCGGCTGCTACCAGTTTCAGCAGTGCCGCCGCTGAGATTCAAACGGCGCTGAACACGACGATACCAGTCGGGGCAACTGCGGTGACGGTGACCTATGACAGCGTATCCGGCGCATTTGTGGTTACGTCTGGCACAACTGGGGCAACATCATCTATGACCTTTGCCACAGGCACTATCGCAATTTCTTTAGCGCTGACCCAAGCGACAGGCGCGGTGCTTTCCCAAGGGGCGGTTGCAGCAGCGCCCGGCACGTTCATGACGGCTTTAGCGAAGGTTACCCAGAACTGGGTGACCTTCTTTACCTCGTTCAATCCCGATGTATCAGGAAACACGAACAAACTGGCATTCGCTGAATGGACATCCGAACAGAATGCGCGTTACGTCTATATCGTGCAGGATGCGGATATAACGCCGACCGAATCGACTTCCGCAACCACCAGCTTAGGTTATCTTATTGCGCAGGCGAATTATTCGGGGTCATGCATCAATTACTGTCCGACTGACATTTATCTTCCTGCATTCATCAGCGGAGCCGCAGCTTCGGTGGATTACAGCGAGACGAACGGCCTTATAACATTTGACTACAAATCGCAGATGGGCTTGACAGCGCAGGTGACAGATGCCACAGTGGCTGCGAATTTGAAAGCGAACGGGTATAACTATTACGGGGCATGGGCCACCGCTAATCAGCAATTCGTCTTTTATGATCCGGGTCAGATTTCTGGTGAATACAAGTGGGTTGATGCTTTTATTAATCAAGTCTGGCTGAACAACGCGCTGCAACTTGCGCTGTTGTCCATGCTAACTGCGTTGAAGAGTATGCCTTATGGAAACGTGGGGGCTAATTTAGTTAAAGCCGCTTGTGCAGACCCCATCAGTCAGGCTACTACTTTCGGGATGTTCCAGACTGGTGTTTCATTATCCGCTGCCCAGATTGCTGAGGTTAATTACGCCGCTGGGACCAAGATTGATTCAACCTTAGTCAATCAAGGATGGTATTTGCAAGTGCTTCCTGCGACAGCAGCTGTCCGGTCTGCACGGGCTTCTCCACCGATCACCCTTTGGTACGTGTATCGTGAATCAGTCCAGCAAATCTCACTCGCTAGCCTTGAGGTGCAATAATGTCAATCACTTCATCTAACGCAATAATCATGATCACCGTTCCTGGGTTGTTTGATTCGCCACAACAATTACAGGGATTCAGCGCTGATGATATTTTTGATACACCTGCTATTAACCCGTCAGAAATTTCTCTCGGGTTGGACGGCAGACTGTCCGCCGGGTGGGTTCCGGTTGCGGTAACTCAGTCATACACGCTCCAGGCAGACAGCCCATCTATTGCCCTGTTTGAAGGGATCTACAATGCTCAACAATCGGTCAGGGATATCTATCGATTGAGCGGCATCACGACGCTTTCTGCGATCGGAGTATCATACAATCAAATTCGTGGCGTTTTGACGAACTATACCCCGATGCCCAGCGGTAAGAAGATGTTGATGCCTCGGACATTCGCTATTACCTGGGAAGCCGTCGTGTCGGTGCCGCTATAATGCCAAGAAAAATTCTCACACACACGATCCAAAGCGAAGGCCGCGATAAAGGCAAGGTATTTGTCATCACAGAAATGCCTGCCACCCAAGGCGAACTGTGGGCTGCGCGCGCCTTTTTCGCTTTGGCAAAAGCCGATATCGAAGTGCCGGAAGATATATCGACAGCGGGCATGGCGGGGATAGTGGCGCTGGGCATAAAGGCTTTTGGGAAGATGACTTTTGAGGATGCCGTCCCTCTCATGGAGGAGATGTTCCGGTGTATCCAATTCATGCCTGACCCATCTAACCCAGAAGTCGTCAGGGGATTGATTGAAGACGACATACAGGAAATCAGAACGCGGTATGAGCTGAGAAAAGAAACGATAAAGTTACACATAAATTTTTCTATGCCCGCCGCAGTCCAAACATTGGCGCGGCAAGCGGCGGGCATAGAGTTGTAGAGTATGCGAACGTGCCAAGGGTCATCGGAGCAGTAGTTTCCAGTGGAAAGGCCAGTTTGGCTGAACTGAACTCAGTTCTGAGCATCGAAGATGCCTATATGTTGTTGGAAGTGACTGCAGTAGATTCTTACAATCGGCAACTAGCTAATAGGAAAACTTGATCGTGCCTACTGTCATTGACGCGCTAGTTATTACCCTGGGGCTAGATCCTTCCGAGTACAAGAAGGGACAGAAGGAAGCCGCCGAGTCCCTCAAGAAGACGGAGAATGAAGCTAATGCTACGGCCAAACGTATGGAAGCTAGCGGCAAACAAGCCGGCTCATTTTTCTCGTCTATCAAGAACGAGGTAATCGGACTCGGGGTGGCTTTTCTTGGATTTCAGGCAATTAAGAATTTCGCAGTACAGATAACCAATGCAGACGCTGCCACTGGTCGTTTCGCCAAAAACGTGGGACAAAGCGTCAGCAATTTGAATGCTTGGGAAGGGGCCATCAGACGCGCAGGGGGCACGACTGGAGATATTGATGCCGCATTCAAAGCGATGTCCACTCAGATAGAGTCCATCGCAATGTATGGTACGCCAGGCGCAGATGTATTGCGCAATATGGCGTTTGCCGGGATAAACATTTCCAAGTATTTTGACAAAGCGACAACTTCGACGCAGCGGTTACTGATGGCGGCGGGCGCATTCAGCCACATGGACCCACAGAAAGCACAAATGCTTGGCGCTGGGATGGGGTTCAACGAGAAAACCATTAATCTCCTGATGATGGGTAGGAAAGCAATAGAAGAATTGATTGCCGAGCAAAAGGCAATGAATAATCTAGGGAAGGAAGATGCACGCATTGCCATTGAACGTCAAAAGGCTTGGCAGAACTTGTCGGATACCGCAAAAGGGTTTGGCAGGACAATTCTTAATGATCTGACCCCAGGGCTTGAAGGAATTTTTCAAGCACTTGGTTTAATAATTAAGGGGTACAGGCTTCTTTGGGATCTGCCTTTGGTTTTGTCTGGGACACCAAAGCATCCGACAGCCCCCGCCGCGTCTAGAACAGCAACTGGCGTAATTGGGGGCGGCCTCTTGTCTATAGAACAAAAATTAGAGGGTTCTGGGCCAATGTCAGTATCCCCAAAGGGGGCTATCGGGCGCAATCAGATTTTGCCAAGCACTGCTAAGCAGTATGGGTTCGATCCCGGCAGGCTGTTTGACCCAGCTTATAATGACCAGGTTGCGACAGCCATCCTCGCCGACCTACAATCCCGTTACGGCAACAACACTGACGCAATTTTTGCCGCTTACAATGCTGGCCCTGGCGCTGCTGACAGATTTATCAAAGCGGGCAATAACCCGTCTGTGCTTCCGCTAGAGACGCAGCGTTATCTCTCCCATCTTCATTCAATCGAAGCTGGAAGAGGGGGCGGTACTCATACCAGCGAGACCAACATCAACACAATTAATGTGAATGCCCCGCATGCAACGGACGCGGACGGAATTGCTAGGAATATGCAAGATTCGCTGCGGCGTTACGATTTGGGCTTTCAGGCTAACTCAGGATTGAACTGATATGGGTTTCCCTGGCGTTCCACCTCTACTGAACAAAACTTCGGCGAGCAGCGTTCCTCTGGTCAGCTCGGATGCCCCTGGGCTGCTTGGGCAGTCAGCTGCTGGGACTCGGTGGGGGATATATCAGAATGGAAAAGCAGTTGTCCTTGCTGATAACATCACAGCTTTCGATTATAAAAAAGACTGGCGGGTTTCAAACTATCCGCAAGAACAAGGTGCGTTCCAATCATATAACAAAGTAACGATGCCTTATGACGCAAGAATAACGATGACCAAGGGCGGGAAGGACACCGACCGGCAGACTTTTCTTAAGCAAATCGACACCGTTGCCGCATCGTTTGATCTTTATGACATTGTTACACCGGATAAAATTTACAAAAACACGAACGTGTCGCATGTTGACTATTCGAGAACAGCATCTAATGGCGTCGGCTTGTTGACGATTGACATCTGGCTTATTGAGATTCGCGTAACAGCGACACAGCAATTCAGTACCACCAAGAATGCGAATAGTGCGGATCCGGTAACTCCAGGGACGATTCAGCCGCGCGCCCCAACAATATCAGAAGCCGCATTTGCCGCTAAGTTCCATGCTGCCCATCCTCTTCTTACGGCGCCATTGCTGTAATGCAGATCATTCCTATCTTAGACGTCCCCTCCCAAAGCTTCAACGTTCAGCTTGGCGGGCAGTCCTGCACGATCGACCTGTATCAGAATATCACGGGGTTGTATTGCAATCTTTACTCCAACAACAGCTTGGTGGTTGGCGGAGTTGTATGCCTGAATCTTAATCGAATAGTTAGGGATCTATATTTTGGGTTCGCCGGGGATCTGGCTTTCCAAGACACACAGGGGGATTCTGATCCATACAACCCCGGTCTTGGCACTAGATTCTTGCTGATGTATTTATCCCCGACTGACCTTGGGGGGCTGGGTTGATGACCTTCGGTCGCCGCAGAATTGACTTGACCTTTACCCTGAGCAAGACGACAGATGGGTCTCGCCCTACATTCAACGGGGATGCGTCAATTGTCAAAGTTTCTGGGCTAAGGGTGAAGGCTTCCATCGCCAATGCGGGTGCCCCCTCAATGGGGGTTGCACAGGTGCGAATCTATGGCTTGACTTTACAGATGATGAGTCAGCTTGCACAGGTAATGCCCAGAACGACTGGTGGTGCTGTGGATGTGAGATTTAACAGTTTACAAATTGATGCCGGCGACACCGATCCTTTGACTACAATATTCCAGGGGCAAATAATTCAAGCCCCTGTCGACATGAACAATGTTCCTGATTCATGCTTAGTCGTGATTGCTCAAGCAGGAGCTTATGAAGCAGTGGCGCCGGCAGCTCCGATCAGCTACACGGGAACGGCAGACTCAGTTCGCATGCTCAAAACCCTAGCGGCCAATGCCAACCTACTTTTTGAAAACGGGGCCAACATCTCAGTTCAGTTATCGCGTCAATACTTGAGCGGATCACCTAGAGAACAGATGCTCAAAGTCGCAGCGGCAGCCAACATCAACCTGACCATCGAAAATGGGGTGGTAGTTATCTGGCCCAAAGGGGGTGTCAGGCCTGGCGCGCTGCCGGTCATATCACCCAGCACTACCTTGGTTGGATACCCAGCTAATTTTGGGGTAGGGGTTGAGATTAAGACACTATTCATGCCACAAGTGAAAATAGGTCAAGCATTCACAGTGGAGAGCAGCCTTCCCTTCGCTAATGGCGATTGGATCGCATATGATATAGGGCATTCCCTGGAGAGTGAAACACCGAACGGGGAATGGTTCAGCAAGTTCCACGGGAGCCCCTTCAATGCCCCTGCCTAATGGTCCATCAGGCGCGAGTAGCTTTTTCGAATCGAACAGCGCTTCGAGCGAGTTTAATATGCTCAACTTCTTGATATGGTCAATGTTATCCAGGGTCAACACCTGCACGATGGTGCAGGTGACGGCAGTAACAAACACCGGCGCGGATGTTGCCGCCGGATTTGTGGACATCACCCCATTAGTTAATCTGGTTGATGGGGCTGGCAATATTGTTCCTCATGGAACTATATTCAGGTGCCCGTATTTTAGGGTTATCGGCGGCTCAAATGCCGTTATCCTAGATCCACAAGTCGATGACATTGGCTTGGCCTGTTTCGCCGATCATGACATATCCAGCGTTATAGCTAACCAGGCCCGTTCAAACCCTGGAAGCTGGCGCAGGTTCGATATGTCAGATGCTATTTATTTGGGCGGTCTTCTAGGCAAAGTCGTCCCTACACAATTTGTACAGTTTTCTTCTCTAGGAATTAATATCACCTCCCCCTCTGATGTTACAATCACAGCACCGAATATCAATTTAGTCGGCAATGTTGCGTCTACAGGAACGCTATCTAATAACGGTAAGAACGTCGGCAGCACTCATGTACATGGGGGTGTTACATCTGGTGGCAGCGATACGGGGGTACCAGTTTAATGGACACACTATACGTTGATCCCACTACATGGGATTTGGTGCTTGATTCAGCCAGGAGCATAGCCTTGGCGTCAGATCCATATGCGCTCGCCCAAGATGCCGCGTCCGCCATCAAGACGTATCTGGGGGAATGTTATTACGACACCGCCCTTGGGGTTTCTTACTATCAGGACATCCTCGGAAAGTTCCCTCCTCTAGCGCTTGTCAAGGCGGATTTGATCTCGGTGGTGATGAATGTTCCAGAAGTCATCGCAGCTCAGGTGTACATCCTTGGGGTAACTAACAGGGGTTTGTCTGGGCAGGTGCAGGTCACAAACTCAGCCGGCATTGTTTCAGCAGCAACATTTTGATAGGCTAGCCATGAAAAAATTAATCGGTAAATTATTATTCCTGTTGGTGCTAGTAGTGCCATCTTTGCCTGTGGCTGCCGTGGATTTCGCATCCTTTATTCTAACGTCGCCAACACTGACGACTCCAACAGGAAGCGAATATCTCCCCCTGGCGCTCACGGGGCCGGCGACAGACAAACTTAGTCTTACCGCGCTGACACAATGGCAATGGGCGCAGATTGGTGGCGTAATTTCTGTGGCATCCAATGGTAGTGCATCCTTCAACGCAGGGACAACAGGCTCTGGAGCAGTCGTGCTGGCGAATAACCCAACCCTCGTCACTCCAACGCTAGGGGTTGCCACCGCCACCAGCATCAACAAGCTCGCCATCACGGCTCCGGCAACCGGAAGTACGCTGGCTGTCGCCGACGGAAAGACGCTGACAGCGAATA
>JAEHJW020001401.1_pt1 | contig 50735 bp, 59 predicted proteins | sample 9271431 | NCBI WGS metagenome assembly JAEHJW02
ATTACCCTACGGATTGATGGTTACTCCCGTTAGCCTGAAATCGGCGTACGTTGCGCATGAGATAATGGGCCCTTGGTTACCCGACAACAACCCTCTGAAATTCAAAGGGTTGTTGGGGAAGTAGCAACTTTTCAGTGGGATGGCGGGCCCTACCGGACTTGAGTGGGTAGAACAGGTCGCGAAGTTCCGTACCCTACTAGCATTGATACCCGGTCAGAGTTGGAGCCAGGCCAAAGTACGCCAAACACTCTCCCCAGAGGATGCAATTGCTTTTGCCGATGAGATCGGCGTACACCCGGTCATCGTTGCGGGCAGGCTGCGTCATGAAGAAAAAAACCGGCTACTTTCGCACCTCATTGAAGGGATCGGGCAAGTCAGTCAGACCCTAGCCCCCTAAGAAAAAGTTTCAAATAGGGAATCGTGCATTTACTTTATTCCTTTTTTGGGATAGCGCCTTGTCATGTTGCTTCGGAAGATGGATGGCGGCCACCCAGGAATTCGGCAGCAGAAGGGGCCTGACGGCAGACAATGCAGTTGCATTGACACGGTAAGGCATTTGCATTACCGTATGAAACATTAATCCCTCTGACTGGAGAACCTCATGTCTGCCACCCTTGAAGTCGAATCCACGCTGACCGACCGTTACCAGACCACGGTACCGGAAACCGTGCGCCGCGCCCTTCGCCTCGGCAAGCGCGACAAGATCCACTACACCATCCGCCCAGGCGGCGAGGTAGTGCTGACGCGCGTCGGTACCACCGGTGAGGACGATCCGGTGCTGAGCCAGTTCCTGGGTTTCCTGGCACACGACATCGCCAACCACCCGGATCGTCTCCAGGCTGTTGATGCCGGTCTGGTGCAGCGCATCCGGTCGCTCGTCGGAGACATAGGAGTCGACCTCGATGCTGTCCTGTCGAGCGACGATGAATGAGCGCAGGCCAGCCTGCCCCACTGGTCATCCATGGCTGGACGATTTTCTCCCATCCGCTGCTCCTCGTCCAACTTGAAGCTTTGATCCAGCAGGTCGAGGCACTCAAACAGAAAGACCCGACTGGCTTCACCAAAAAGAATGCCAGCAAGCGACTGGCCGCGATTGCCAAACTGGTGTTCGAGGTGATTCCGCAGGATCCAGCGCGGCCAGAATACCGACAGGGCAACACCCTCGGTGAGGATCACAAACACTGGTTTCGCGCCAAATTCTTTCAGCAGTACCGGCTGTTTTTCCGCTACCACGCACAAGCCAAGGTGATCGTGTTCGCCTGGGTGAATGACGAGGATACCAAGCAGGCCTACGGGAGCGGCGACGACGTCTACCGGGTATTCCGCAAGATGCTGGAAAGCGGTCACCCTCCGGATGACTGGAATCAGTTGCTGACAGAGGCGCGCACCGAAGTTGAACGTTTGCAAAAGATTGCTACAAACGTGGTACAACCGTAGCCCCAAATCACCAGGCGCATCAGATCTCATTTCTTATCCGCCTTGTCGATTTCTTTGGGAATGCGGTCGCGCATGTAATTGGTCATGGCCTGTAACCCGAGCGTAGATCATGGCGTTATGAGTCCTTTCAGTGCATAGAACGCAATTTTCCGTGCGGACGACTCTTGTACCTTGAAAGCTGCCATCTCTGCAACCAAAGAAGGACTTGGGGAAGGCTTGGTTCATGTGGCTCGCACCACTGTTCCACCACGGCCCGCGCTGGTTGCATGCGGAGCGCCAAGCGCGCTCTTCCGTCAGTCCGGCCTTCATCAGGTTCTTGGCACGGGTATGCGGGCGTTTCCACTGCCGCCACAGAATGCAGCGTAGCTTGCGCCTGATCCAACCATCCAGCTCTTCTAGCGCCCTCTTGGTCTCGGTCAGCTTGAAGTACGCCGCCCAACCTCGGAGCACCGGATTGAGTTCTTCGATAGTGTGGGTCAGGCTGCGCCCGCGCGCGCCCTGGAGTACTTCCCGGACCTTGCCTTCCAGCCGTTTCAGGCTGGCCCGCGCGATCCGCAGTCTCGGAGCTTTGTGCCAAGTCAGGCTGAAACCGAGAAACTTCCTCTCCCACGGAAACGCTACCGTGCTCTTGGCCGCGTTGACCGTGAGCTTGAGCGTGTCCCCCAGAAACCGGGTGATACTCGCCATGACCCGTTCCCCAGCCGCTTGGCTTTTGACGTAGATGTTGCAGTCGTCAGCATAGCGGCAGAAGGCGTGGCCCCGGCGCTCCAGTTCCCAATCCAGGTCCGTCAGCAGAATGTTCGACAGCAGTGGACTGAGCGGCCCGCCTTGCGGCGTGCCTTCCGTCCGTGGAGAGACGATCCCCTCTGCCATCATTCCAGCTTCGAGATACCGGCGGATGAGGCGAAGTACTCGCCCGTCGTCGATCTTCTTCGAGAGTTTCTCCATCAGCAGGTCGTGATTGACGCGGTCGAAGAATTTCTCCAAGTCCATGTCTACCACCACCCGGCGGCCCTCGGCAACATACTGCTTGGCCGCCTTGACCGCTTGATGAGCGTTCCTCCCCGGTCGGAAACCGTAGCTCGATTCGGAGAAGTCGCCCTCGAAGATCGGCGAGAGCACCTGATGCAACGCCTGCTGGATCAATCGATCCGTCAGCGTTGGGATGCCGAGTGTTCTCGTTCCGCCTAGCGGCTTCGGAATATCCACCCGACGTACCGGTTGGGGCATGTACTCCCCTTCCAGTAACCTAGCCTTGATCGCCGGCCAGTGTTGCTTGAGATGGTCCTTGAATTCAGCGACGCCGATGCCATCGACTCCGGCGGCACCTTTGTTCCTGACCACCCGCTCATACGCGAGCCACAGGTTGCCGCGCTCACACACGACGTCCATCAGCCCGCTTTCCTGCTCCCACTCCGCTTTCGTCCGCAGACGGGTCGTCACGTCAGCCTCGGCGCCCACGGCAGCTCCGTCAGCGTTCCGCGCTGACTCTTCTGCTGGGGTAGTCGCTTGCCGCAACTCTTCTGCCTTCATCGTCTGTCCGTGTGGTCCCGCCGCCTACTCGCGGCTTCCAATGTTCGGCCCTTCGCCTCGTCCTGACGCCTACTATGACCTCTGCTGACTTCTGGCGATCCCTCCCGACACCTCTCAATGTCGGTAGCACAAGGCAGACCGCCAGATCTCCCCGGGTATTGCGCACTCACCTTCACGCTTATGCCTGTCGGATATACGTCACGGCCTTCCGTGCAAGTTTCGGGCTTTGCAGATATTCGCCTGCTTACCCCGCCGTGCCGCCTCGTATCCGCTTCCTGTTCGTCAGGCCAGCGATTTGCCTTCGGCTTCCTCCAGATTTCCGGTCGCCCGAAACACCCTTGCCGTTCGGCTAACTCTTCCCCTTGCCGGGCGAGTAGAGGACTTCCACCTCCAAGTGAGTGCGCCCTGCCGGGCGCACGAAATGAAAAAGCCGACTGAGAATAGTCGGCTCTGAAATATGCTGCAAGGGCGACGGACGAAAAAAATCCCTTGGAATCAAGGGTTTAAAAATAATTCTTGGTGGTGTAGTTTAACAAAGCCTCGAACTGTGCTGTCACTTTTCTGCGGAAATCCGAGTAATTACAGGGTGTTAAGGCGAAGTTAGCTATATTGCCAAATACGACGGCAAGGTTAGATGCTTTGATCAAACCGACAAGCTATTTAACGCTGGCATCGCAAATCCATCAAAGAGCAACCCAATGACTTCATCAGAAGATTTGCGATAAAAGTCATCGATAATGCTTCTTCCCAGACGTGCAAGCTGCGCTTGGTTTCCTGACACTCTCAAGAACGGAACACCATTCATTTCACATTGCTGAACTTTATATCCTTGCCGTTCGATGAAGGCAGTTAATTTATCTTCGTCACAGCAATTTCTGTCTCCCAGCAAAACCCAGTCCAGGCCTAATTCACCATTCAAAACGGAGTATTGAAGGTTCAGGGCGTTATCACTGGTCTGCTCTGAAATTATGGGCGTATAAAACATAAAGACGACCCATGACTCGTCCTGGCCTGACCGGCGAAGGCATTCCAGAACTACTGGGATCTGTTCGAGCTGTACTACATATTCCCATTTTGTTCTGACATTCTGATTGTCCCGATCCACCAAATGATGGGGATTATCAAATTTATTGCGTACCCTGATATCGTCTTCACTTGAACTCATGGCGACTCTCACTTCCAGATCTAGCTTCGATTTTGGTGGTGCGATGTGTTTTCATCATGCCCCATGAGCATAAGCTCAATAGCCATTCTTTGCCATATTGCCCACTCGTCACACCATAGCTCATGTTGCCCGATACAACGGTCGAGAAGGAGCGTCACTCGACAAGACGAAAACTCGCACTGCTGAGCGGAAGCAACTGGAACCGTGGCGGGCTGCGTTTTGGCCATTCAAGCGTGTGGTGCTGTTGCAGCCACTCTCGAATGACTGTACAACCGGAGTCTCGAAACTCAGGACACTTGTTCCAGAATCCTGGGGTAAGAGCGAACTCATAGGAGTGGCCGTCTATCAAAACCTCAATCCGGGTCCAGGCAGGGTCGAAATACTTATTCCTGTTTGGAATACCGACCCTGATTCCATACGTGCCTCCCCCACTGGACCACGCTCTCACTTCCATTTACTTCTCCATGTCTGCTCGTTACAACACTTCATTCGTTGTTTGATGAAACCTAACGATTTCATGCCTACAATAAAACCTTCGACAAATCATCCTCAGATTACATCCTGAAGCGAACACATGAATTTCATTCATCCTCATCTTCAAGCAAAAGGAATGCGAACTTATCTCTAATCAATACCTTACGTGCTTCCAGAAATTTCTCGTAATTTTCCAGTTTCCACAGCCGTTTGTTCGAGGGAATACAATGAAGGTCTAGATAATCGCTGGGCTTGTCCTTGAACCACTCATCAGGAGCTGTGTCACTTTTCCCTCCAGCCCCATTCTCCTTGGCAGGTAACAGCATGCAGTTTGCCAACTGGTTGATATCTTTGGCGGAATAGCGTTGCAAAGATATTCGTCCGGTTTCTGGGTTTTCTTCCTTCACGTTTTTAAGCATAGACCGAGGAAAAATGTGATCGACCTGAGGCAGGTGTCCATCCCATGCAGGCGCATATTCCACTCGAGGGTGCCAAAGATTAAAGAGCAAGTGGATGTTCCGGGAACCATAGCCCATATCGAAGAGCTGTGTGTCAGACAATGCCAGGCTTCGTCCATCCTCCCGGATTACACCAAATATCTGCTTGGTCCTGAAGGCCCCTGACTCTTTTATGTTGTTCACAATTTTGTCGATAAGCGCGTCAGGTCGACCTGAAAATGCGCCAGTTAACAGCACTCTTAGAAGGTACTCCACTTTACCCTTAGTGGCGTTCCAGCCATCTGGAAAGTGGTGACGAAAATATATGAGTGGGATGAGAGCCAAGTAAGACGGCAGAGCCTTGTCGCAACGCAGGAAGGTTTTCTGAGATAAGAAATCTCGTACAAACCGAATAGACTGGGTTATGCCGTCCCATTCCTTGGTAATCCGCTTTCTAAGCTCATTGTCACGCAGCTTCTCCACATCATACCGAGCGCCTTGGTCAAGCAGCACCATAGCTGCCTTCAATACAAAGTCTCGGTCAAAGTTAAACTGTTCGCCATTGATCTCACTGAGAAACTCGTACATCTCGATGTCGGCGGTATGCCAGTCCGATGTCATTAAGGAAAACATCAGATCTGACTTCGAAAGCTTCGTCCCGCCAGCATTGGCTCGGATGAATATCTCAACGACGTCCTCGACCGCGTAGTTGCTATCCTCATCAGTGGAATCTATCTCCTGGTAAATGAGGGCCTCGGTAATCTCAAACTCCCGCTTTGCCCTTTCAATGTTCCTCGAAAGCCTGGTGTAATCATCATCTGATAGCGTGACGGTACGACTGGCCAAAAGATCTTTAGCTATCTCTCCTGCTAATTTCTTGGTGTAAATGAGGTCTGAAAAAAGTACCCAGGGCCAGCCAGCCGTCTCTGGGGCCAGAAAGCTAAACTTAAAATGGATGTCCTCAGGATGTCTAGGCAGACCGCTCAGCACATCGAAATGCAAAGTTCGCCCCTGGAGGGAACCCTTCAGTCCAATGAAGAGGGTTTGTAAACGCTGTTGACCGTCAAGGACGAGACGCTTCGGCTTTTTTGAAACTGGGCGGTACAACGACTTGAGATCAACTGGTTCATTATACTGATCAATGAATCGACGATTACGAAGTTCCGCCTTCGTCTTCCAAATCAACAGCGATGGTAAAGGGTACTGCCGCATGATGGAGTCATAAAGTCTCTCCATTTGATCTTCACCCCAGACGAAGAATCGCTGAATGTTCGGTAGCCAAAGACCTCCGCCATCAGCATCAGAATTGTTGATATCGGCAATGAAGGATTTGATAGTTTTACTTGGCATGCTTACTCCTCTGAAAGCATCGTTACCAATATCATCAATTAACCTTTGGGGTTACATGGTTACGCATTAAGCTCACAAGAATCTTTGCCAAACTACTGACATAGTCTCCAAACAGCGCTTCCATACAGCCTTTTTATGGAGGCACTTATGGAGAAAAAACTTTGCAAAGCGTGCGGTCAATTGTTTCTTCCCCGCCACCAATCACCAAAACAGCAATATTGTTCAAGGCGAGAATGCCAGCGCGAACGACGTCGGCGCTGGCAACAAAACAAACGACGATTTGATCCTGACTATCGGGATAATGATGCCAGAAACAGCAAGGATTGGGCAGCAAACCATCCCGATTATTGGAAAAAGTATAGGGAAAGCAATCCTGACTATGCTGACCGAAACCGAAATTTGCAACAATTTAGGAATCAAAAACGGCTTGTTTCCAGAATTGCAAATGGGGACGCGTCACACCATATGACGCCTTTAAAGCCGGGGCGCTATCGAATGGTCCAAATTACAGAAGCAGGCATAGTAATCGGCGATGAACTACTGGTCGAAATAACATTCATCACCTTTCCATAAATGGTTTGGCGCGTAATTGCAAAGTGAGGACATCATCCTTTCGGACCCCGGAGCCTGTTAATTTTCTTTCGCGTGCTTCTCAAATTAGCGATGATTTAAGTCCGACCTTCGGGCCAGCCATTTCTTGATTTTCCATTTGTCGCTAAGTATTGCCCGATGATTACGAGGTTGATTCAATTCGCAAAGGGACGGTGGCAATAATGGAACAACAAAAAACGGCAAATGAAAGTTCCACTCCTCGCCCTTTCCATTCAAGGGCTGCGCAGTACGTTCGGATGTCCACCGAGCACCAGCAGTACTCCACCGAGAATCAGGCCGACAAGATCAAGGAGTATGCCGCGCGGCGCGGTATTGAGATCGTGCGAACCTACACCGACTCCGGAAAAAGCGGCCTGCGCATCGATGGCCGCGCTTCACTGCAACAGTTGATCAAGGATGTGGAAAGCGGCACAGCAGACTTTACCATCATCCTGGTCTATGACATCAGCCGATGGGGCCGATTCCAAGATGCCGACGAAAGTGCCTACTACGAGTACAGGTGCCGTCGTGCCGGCATTCAGGTCGCCTACTGCGCCGAGCAGTTTGAAAATGACGGCTCTCCAGTTTCCACCATCGTCAAGGGGGTCAAGCGGGCCATGGCCGGTGAATACAGCCGGGAGCTGTCAGCCAAGGTGTTCGCCGGGCAGTGCCGTCTGATTGAGCTGGGTTTTCGTCAAGGCGGCCCCGCAGGCTATGGGCTCCGCCGCGTGCTGATTGACCAAAACGGCTCAATGAAGGCCGAACTGACCCGGGGCGAGCACAAGAGCCTGCAGACTGACCGCGTAATCCTTGTACCCGGGCCAGAAGATGAAATTCGCACCGTTAACCTGATGTACCGGTGGTTCATTGACGAAGGTTTGGTAGCGTCCGAGATCGCCGGACGCCTGAACGGCATGCGGGTACGCACAGACCTCGACCGCGAGTGGACCCGTGCCACCGTGCATGAGGTGCTGACCAACGAGAAATACATCGGCAACAACATCTACAACCGGATCTCGTTCAAGCTCAAAAAGCTTAGGGTCATCAACACACCCGACATGTGGATCAAGAAGGAAGGAGCATTTGAGCCCATCGTTCCGACCGATGTGTTCTACACCGCCCAGGGCATCCTCAAGGCCCGGGCGCACCGATACACCAACGAAGAGTTGATCGAGCGCCTGCGGATCCTGTACCAGAACCGTGGGTTCCTATCCGGCCTGATCATCGACGAAACCGAGGGCATGCCGTCAACGTCGATCTACTCGCACCGGTTCGGTAGTCTAGTGCGCGCCTATCAACTGGTGGGATTCACGCCTGATCGCGATTACCGGTACCTTGAAACCAACAAGTTCCTGCGCCGCTTCCATCCCGAGATCGTCAAGCAGACGGAGAGCCAAATCGCGAGTCTGGGGGGCATCGTCCGACGTGATCCCGCTACGGATCTCCTGCGGGTCAATGATGAATTCACCCTCTCGCTAGTGCTGGCGCGCTGCCAGACCCCGGAGAGTGGCCGTCACCACTGGAAAGTGCGTTTCGACACCAGTTTGGCCCCTGACATCACGGTGGCGGTTCGGCTGGATCAGGCCAATGTGGCTGCCCTCGACTACTACCTGTTGCCACGACTTGATTTCGGGCAGTCCCGCATCAGTTTGGCTGAGCGCAATCCGGCCGAGTTCGAGAGCTACCGCTTTGACAGCCTGGATTACCTGTACGGGATGGCGGAGCGCGCACGCCTAAGGAGAGCCGCATGAACGAAAAGATGGAACCAGGTGATCTGAGAATGATCCCGATCGACCGAATCGATGTCCTCAATCCTCGAGAGCGCAATAAGGAGGTATTTGATGACATTGTCGGCAATATCAAGGCGATAGGCCTGAAAAAGCCGATCACCGTGACCCCGCGTGCTGGTCCGGATGGTAGCGAGCGCTACCTTTTGATCTGCGGAGAGGGCCGCATGAAGGCATTCCGCTCGTTGGGGGAGCAGAGCATTCCGGCCTTGGTTGTGACGGTCAGCGATGAAAACGCCTACATCATGAGCTTGGCCGAAAACATCGCTCGTCGTCAGTACCGACCGCTGGAACTGCTTGCTGGCATTGAGCAACTGCGCGACCAGGGCTACGACAAGAAAACCATCGCTCAAAAGACAGGGCTAACAGTCGAATACGTGCAGGGCATTCTGATCCTCCTCAAAAACGGCGAGGAACGCCTGCTGGTCGCTGTGGAAAAAGGAAGAATTCCTCTGAACGCGGCCCTGACCATTGTCGGTGCGGGGGATGACGACAAGGCCATTCAGGCTGCACTCCAGAGCGCCTACGAGTCAGGAAATCTGCGCGGCAACCGACTGATCCAGGCCCGGCGCGTCATTGAACGTCGGCAAACCCTGGGGCGATCCGTGGCGCGGGGCACGCCCCGCAAGTTGCAGGACGTCACCACCTCCAGCCTGGTCAGGACTTACCAAAAGGAAGTGGAGCGCCAAAAGCAGATGGTCAAAAAGGCGGAAATCGCCCAGCAGCGGCTCCTGTTTGTGGTTGGCGCCATGCGCGAGCTGCTGGCCGATGAAAACTTCACCACGTTGCTGCGCGCCGAGGGCTTGGATACCCTGCCGAAATATATCGCTGAGCGCGTCTGGTCGGGGGGACGTGCCGCATGACTAAGGTATCTATTGGATTCAATCTTGAACCACTGACCGTGCCGGTCGACAAAATCCTGCCGTCCCGCAAGACGCCGATGGGCGTGGCCACATCCAAGAAGTTCATGCAGATCCGCTCATCGATCCAGGAAATCGGGCTGATCGAGCCTTTGTCGGTGGGGCCAGCGGATCCCCAAACCGGCCAGCACATTCTTCTGGACGGCCACATTCGCCTGGTCGCGTTGCGGGAGTTGAACTATGGCGAGGTGCAGTGCCTGGTTGCCACCGATGACGAGAGTTACACCTACAACAGTCGGATCAACCGTCTGTCCACGATCCAGGAACACTACATGATCCGGCGTGCGATCCAGCGCGGTGTTACGCCGGAACGGCTGGCCAAGGCACTCAGCGTCGACACGCGCACGATCACGCGGAAACTGACATTGCTGGAAGGGATCTGCCCGGAGGCCGCCGAGCTGCTCAAGGATCGCCATTTCGCCACTGACATTTCCCGGGTGCTACGCAAAATGAAACCGACCCGTCAGGTCGAGTGCGTTGAGTTGATGGTTTCGGCTAACACCATCACCGTCGCTTATGCCGAGGCGATGTTGGTCGCTACCCCTACAGAAATGCTGGTTGAAGGAAAAAAACCGGCCAAGCTGACAGGTTTGACCCAGGAGCAGATGGCAAAGATGGAGCGCGAGATGAGCAATCTACAAGGGCAGTACAAGATGGTCGAGCAGACCTACGGACAGGACGTTCTCAATCTGGTGCTAGCCAAGGGCTTCCTGGCCAAGCTCCTGGAAAACGAATCAGTGGCCCGTTATCTCAAGCAGCGCCAGCCGGAGGTCTTGGCAGAATTTGAGGCGATCGTACAAACGGTGTCGCTAGATCAATAGACCGGCCAGGGCGCTTACTAAGACTACTTTTTCTTCAGCAACTGATCCAGAGAGCCCACCCCTTCGTGCTTCAGTACGGTACCCAGATGCGCGTCAGACCGGTAGCCCTTGGCAAAATCTTCACCGTAGGTCTTACGCAGAGTTTCCACTTTCGTGTCACTGCGCTTCTGTCGGATTTCACCATTCTTATCCTGCATGCGGCCGTCGAGGCCCTTCGGAAAATGTTTCGTTGCCATGACATTGCTCCTTCGGCCACTAAAGGGGGTTTGGCACACCGATGAATTCGGGGGGCCTGAAAACCGCAGATGGGCCTAGACTGTGGTTTACAAATGGTACTATAATATAACCATATGTAAACTGTCAAAGGAGGCTCTAACATGATTGGTAAACGGCTGTACCGGGCCCGAAAAGCAGCGGGATTGTCGTTACGCGATCTAGGTAATCAGGTAGGGCTCACGCATGCTGCCATCAAGAAATATGAGGATGAGCAGTCCACACCGACATCCACCACTCTCCTAAAGCTCGCCCGCGTCCTCAATGTGCGCACGGAATATTTTTTCCGTCCTGAAACGGTGGCGCTCGACCGGATTGAGTACCGAAAGCGCAGCACCCTACCCAAAAAGCGACTTGAAGCAATTGAGCACGAAGTGATCGATCAGATCGAGCGCCGGATCGAACTTGAAAACCTATTTCCGTCGCCACCGGTTGTCCCTTTTGCACCAGTCCAGGGGCTTCCGACTCTGGTCAACGATCCGGCACAGATTGAAGAAGCCGCCGAAGTGGTCCGTAAGGCATGGGATTTGGGTTATGACCCGATTCCCGATCTAATTGACGTTTTGGAAACGCATGGTATCCGCGTTTTCATGATCGATGCTAATGCTGACCCAAAATTCGATGGATTGGCCGCATCCGTTAATCAGATGCCGATCATAGTTGTTGGCAGCAACTGGCCTGGTGACCGCCAGCGTTTTACGCTTGCCCATGAACTCGGGCACTTGATGCTCGCTGACCGATTGTCAGACGGAATTGATGAGGAGCTAGCGTGTAATCGATTTGCCGGCGCCTTCCTGATTCCACGCCAATCTGTAATGCAAGAACTCGGCGCCCATCGCAGCTACATTGAGCCAAAGGAGTTGTCACTACTCAAAGAAGAGTTCGGTCTAAGTATGGCGGGCATCCTTTACCGTGCACGTGACCTCAGCATCGTTTCTCCCGCGTGGCGAGACGACCAGGCAAAACTATTTCGCATCAAGGGGTGGCACCTAACAGAGCCGGGGAAAGCATACCCCCCCGAGAAAGCACATATCTTCGAGCAACTAGTATTCCATGCACTTGGAGAAGACTACATTGGAGAATCAAAAGCGGCTGAACTTATGAAAATGTCGCTAACGGCCTTCCAGACAATCCGGGCTCTGGAGGGCAGCGATGCTGCTACTCATCAGTGATGCAAACATACTGATTGATATTGAGATAGGCGGGCTCATCGCTCCCATGTTCAGTCTCGACTACCAATTTGTAGTGCCTGACGTACTGTTCTATGAGGAATTGGAAGGGCAGCATGGTTATTTGCTCAATATGGGTCTTGACGCGAGAAACCTCGATGAATCACTGGTGACCCGTGTGGCCAAGTTAGCAGTTCAGTACCCAAGGCCTGGACGCAATGATCTATTTGCACTGGTGCTAGCAGCAAGCGAGGAATGTCCCCTACTCACAGGTGACAAAGATTTAAAAGCTGTGGCGGAAGCTGAAAATGTCGAAGTACGCGGAACGCTGTGGTTGGTTACCGAAATGGTGACTGCGGGCAAGATCTCAGTGCACGTGGCCCGCGGTGCATATCAACAAATGCGTGCTCATGGCCGTAGGTTGCCCTGGGAAATGGCAGAGCGAATGTTGTCGGCGCTGGAAGGGACGCAGCCAGTAAATGAATGAAAATAGGAGCGAGTCAGGATGGCTATCCATTCGCGCAACTCAAATAGTGAGAAACCATAACTCCCGTCTCTAGAGTTCATGTCCTGGTGCAGTCAAATGGGCATTCCCTTTGAATATTCAAATGTACTCTCGGATTTTGCTTGCAGACGACAAATATGGCTTGGCTTCGGCTATACCGTCATGTAGTGTTACATTCATCGCATTACATTGTTACTGGCCTGCGAATGAGCACCGGAAGTAACGGTCAAATCGTCACTGAGGGTGAGCCAGGGTACTTGCATCATAATTGATTCATTCATATGGCTATTGATTGCTCAAATGAATCTCAACAACTTTGCTAGAAACGGAAACCTCCGCTTGTGAGAAAACTCCCAGACATAAAGCCACAAACCTCTATTGCGACCCTGCAGCACGAGAAATATTCAAATCTTGAAGTTAAATTCGACATAAGAGAGGTTTCGGTTGCCGTAGGAATGGCCCCGACATTCATCCGGAAAATATGTGGGCGGAAAAGTATGCTCTCTGCGCACGACGTATTGTCTCTACTAGATCAGGATTGCTATGGCGAGACGGTTACTCCTCGAAGCCGCGTTTTTGACTATTTGCTTCACCGCGAGGTTCGTACTCGCGATGGCGTACTACACGATTTGAGTAAGGACCATCTCCTACTTAAAGGCCACGTGCTCGATCATCTGGAAAAAATCCAGAAAAAAAGCGTCAGATGTGTCGTCACTTCGACACCATACTGGGGGCTGCGGATATACAAGGAACCGTTTTTCGTAACATGGGCGGATGGCGAGTGCTGCCCATATGGCCATGAACAAACCCCTGAGGGCTTCTTGCGACACACGACAGAAATTCTGTCCTCGCTCTACGATGTCCTTGCTGACGATGGTTCAATTTGGTGGAATATCATGGACTCATTTAACACGCGCACGCAGATTCGGAGTAATGCGGTTGAAGCCCTACGCGCAATGCAAGGCAAGGACGATAAAACTTGGGGTGATCATGAGTGCCGAAGATACAGCGCGGGTCACTCTTACCTAAAAGATGGCGAGCAATGCTTGATACCGGCACTTATTGCTGAGCGAGCCGCTAAGATTGGCTTCTATGTCAAGACCATCATAACCTGGGCCAAAACAAGCACGCTACCGGAACCCCAAGAATCCCGGGTAAGCAGAAATTTGGAATACGTCATACATTTGACTAAGGTGAGAACCCCCTTGTTCAATAAGGATATATATCGCAGTCTACCCGCAGCTCTCGGGGGCAGAAACAATGGAAGTGAAACCGACAAACTCTCAGACGTTTGGACTCTTCCAACGTCTAGCGGAAGAGATGGTCATGGTGCACAATTCCCAATTGCTCTGCCAGCGAGATGTATTGCGCTCACGACAAACGAAAATGACATCGTTCTAGACCCATTTGTTGGCGCTGGAAATTCAGGCGTTGCCGCCCGGGCTCTCGGACGCCGCTTTATTGGAATCGACGTGTGTGAGGAGTACCTTTCGACTGCCAAAAAAAGAATCTCTGAGGCCACTTTCTCACCTCAGACTTCTCTCAGCGAGAAAACCGCTCCACGACAGACGAAAGCACTTCTTCTGTAGTATCAAGATCGTTCATTGGTAGATATACCTCGCGGACAACAGTCCTATCGGGCGTGGCGAATTCGCGAACCACAACTTCCTCACCCGAAAACAAAGGTGCAAGCAAAATGCCTCGACTCACTCCATTGGCAGCAAGGTACGCTGCCATTTGGTAATGATCTCCAGCAGTCGGTTTCTTATATTTCGCGTCGGCTATTAATGCAACATGGTTGCCATGACTAATGACCACATCAGGGATTAATTCAAAACTTCCATCAGTATATAAACTTTGAACTCCTGCGCCCCCTTTAGAGACGACAAATCCCTTTTCTTTATACGCACCAGCAATCACGCTTCGAATATATTTCTCAAATACGTCGGCCGCATTCAACAGGATCGCATCACCTGCAAAGGCCCCTTGATCTCCAAAACCAACCCCATTGCTACCCAGAATAATCTTGGCAAGCATCAGCGCGCGCCGGTAGTAATCTCTCGACCCGCCGTACCCCTCTGACGCAAAGATACGCTCGATCGCCAATAGATCATCTAAGATTTGAAAGGAACGAGGATATTTGCGAAGCCAGTGCTCATAGATAGTTTGATATCGGACTTTCCGGTCCCTTTCGACCATAGGCCAGCATCGAATCAATGCCTCTGTCAAAATTCTGTTTTCAGGAATATCAGCGGTTCTTTCCTTATGAATTGAAACGATGGCATCTGTCTTCTTGCTTTCAATATTGATCGCAGTCTTTATGACATTTATTTGCCCTGATGCAAAGGCTCCAGTTTTCTCGACACGCACCCTGTTTCGGAGCGGGCTTCTTCGAAGAATTACATCAAGGTGAGAAATCAATTGCCGAGCAACAACGGAATCGATATTTCTGTCGTCATCAATCGAATATTCAACGAAATCATCGAACTCACTTTCGAGCGATCGTTGGTTTCCTTCAGCTTTGAAAAGCAAGTGCAGGAAATTTACCTTACCGATCTTCGGTATGACCTGAAGTGTGTCGCCGTTGCCGAGGGGGATCGCCCCAATGATTCCTTGCGACTCCAACCCTATCACCCCGCCTTTGACGTGAAGTGAAATTCCACTTGGCAGTGATTTCGGAATGTCGGAGGAACTGATTCCATGTAGCCAAGAAATTTCGCCCTCCTTGATCTGCCTAATCATGTGCCACCAAACATCCCATCAACGATATTGTCAATCTTCGCGAGCTCGCTCGCCTTCAGTTCACCAAGGAAATTCGACAACACTGGCCGAATTCGCGCCTTGTAGTAACGTATCGTCTCAAGCGCCGTAACATCACCGCAGAGCCCAGAAAAATATCCATGGCCCAATGGATATATGTTCAATATCTCCACAAAAAGTTCAGACAGCTTCTGTCGAGTTTCTTCAGGAACGCCTTTAGCAGTTAACATCTCTGCCAAATCTTCTGCTCGTGGTGGAAGTTCCACTGCGGCAACTCGCCCCATTAGGGCGTCATCAACGTCCTCCGTTGATTTGTCCACAGTATTCATTGCCATAAGGAAAATGACGTCCTCTGGGATGAAGAAATTTTCACCGCTCCGCAAAGTAATCGAATTGTCCTTACCTCGGTACGAGTCTTCAATTAGCGAAAAAACTTCGCCTAATGCTTGCGAGATCGCTGTGCGGTTTATTTCTTCCAGCACAATGAATTTTTTATTCGCTTGGATTGCCTCTTTAAGCGGACCACTTTTCCATTTCCATACCCCGCTTTCGTCAGGCTTTAAGCCTTCGATTAAATTGTCATACCCCCAGCCATCGTGAATCTGGATCGAACACCGAGATGAGTCTGTTCGCGAAACAATCTCATCGATTAACCTTGTCTTTCCTGACCGTGGTGGCCCGTAGAGCAAGATCGCTTTTGATCCTCCCTTCAAAAGCGCCCTGACCTCATCTGCCGGTGACGATCTCATCCATTTTGGCTGATTCAATCCAGTAATCATGCTCTTGATCTTCCGTGTGTAATTACCGAAATCCTCTTGAAAAACCTCGGTAGATGGCTCTTCTGAACCTTCGATGAATGGGCTGCAGGCGGCAAATATTTCTGCATCGCTTAGAGAAACAGCCTGCATTCCAATTGATAAATCGTCGTCGACAAATATGAGCTGCCTCTCGGCTGCAGAGATATTTAATTCATTCAGCATTCGCTGAATCAGATAGGGCGCCGGATCCTGGTCAGGAGGTATATCTACGTTTTTTCCGAACCAAACAGCAAATGCTCTTATCGGGATACTTACGCGCTTGCCGTCTTCGAGGGCGAAACCGGATTCACCGACGCCGAGCCCGAAAGGGTAGCGACGGCCGGTGTCTACCTTTAGTTTGTTGCCGAAATCTTGAGTAATATCGAGGTACTCTGTCGGATCACAAGTTACGACGGAACCGCTTGATGCCCAACGCTGTATGGTAGTCTGAATAATTGACCTTGAGGCGTCATGCTTCATGGTCAAGTAACGAGGCGTATGCGCAAATGGAATGTAGAAGCGACCATCCGGTGCTCCGCATGAGAATAATCGCTGCAAAGACGGCGTGGAATTTACCGTATCGATTTCCACACCATTGGGACTGATACCCAACCCCATATGTTTGAGTGCAAACCATATCTTTAGCAGGTGTCCGGCGGTGCCATACATTTCCGCCAATGCTCGACTTAGAGTTTGCTGATCAATGAACATCTCATTCCTCTGGCGAGTGCCTTTCCGTAGGGAATGAATTTCAAAACCCCCTCGGACCAGACCGCCTCGGTGTTGGTGACCGTGAGCCATTCATTCAAAATCTGCGCCATGGGCCGGCGCTCATTCAGGAACACGCTGAACCCGATTCCCAGCGCCCCCACGTATTTCTGGTAGGAGTTGGCTGCAAGGCACAGGCTTTGAAGATCAATCCGGGACTTGGGAAAGCCCGCCCCATAGAGCGGGTTGGTCAGGATGTCGTAGATGACCTGAGCCGGATCGGCGTCCGAGGTGCCCAATGAGCAGGTGCTGTTGAGATTCCCGTAGCATTCCAGCCACATCACCGGCAGATCCGGCGCCGAGCCCAGATCCATGTTGGCGATCGCCATGTAGGCCGTGCCGGGGTAGGACAGCGCCTGGTCGGGATGAACAGAGGCGAGATAACTCCAGGGCGTCTGTCCTGCAGATCCGGTAAAGAGGGCTGCTCCGGCCGCGCTTAAAGTAGTTTTTCCCTGATTGACCCAGAGCGTGCCCGTTCCTGCGGTGCTTGGCGTGGTAGAGACGATGGTGGCTGTCCCATAGGCCGCCACCAGATCGGTGTACAGGGCGGAATTGACCCCACTGCTCTGAATGCCGTAGGAGGTCACGATCACATTCGCCACCGCCGGCGTGATCACGCCTTCCGCCAGTCCCACGATGACCGATGCTGAATAGGTGGTGGCTCCCGCCCCCTTGCCACCCCCTTTGCCCTTGCCGCTGTTGTCGTGTTTCTGGAAATCTCCATACCACAAGAGATTCCCGCTGATTTTTTGCGCCCCGTACACAATCGGGATGGGGAGTCCCTGGGACGAGGTCTGGACGTTAAGTTGGGTATAGCTGGGCTGCGCCTGGTTCAGGTTCTGCCCCCCATGCAGCATTCCCCCCAACCCACTCATGAGGGCTCCCTCAGGGTAAACACTCTTTTATCCCGATCCTTCAGTGGCGAGAGCCCCACGTCCCCCCACACCACAAAATGCTCCCGCGCATGGGCGTGGATCACCCGCGGATAGTCCACCACGATGGCCGAATGACTGAAAGTGCGCCCATACCTGAACAGGATGAAGTCCCCGGGTTGCGGGGGTTCTTTAATCTCGGTGGCATAGGGCAGGATGGTTTCCAGATAGCGCTCCTCTCCCCGATGGAGGTGCCAGTCAGGCGGGTAGGGCCGGGGGTCGATAAAGGGAATGAGGCCTGCATTGGAATACACGCGGGCAAGAATCATAGCGCAATCCACGCCGTGTCCTTTGACGTCGGCGCAATGGTGATAGGGCGTGCCGATCCAGGTGAGAGCCTCACTCACCACGGCCTCGCGCTGCTCTGGGGTCATAGGGCGATCTGGGGAACGGGAATATAGGGGAAACTGCGGTTATTCGCCGTATTGGCAAAACGGTCCCGGCAGGTACTGTAGGTTTTGTCGCAACCCGGGTAGACGGTAAAACCATCCCCTGTCGCCGGCACGTGCGGCAGCGGCAGGGTGAGGAAGATCTGGTAGCCGTTGGCGAGCTTGATGGTGCGCTCGATCTTGTCGTTGGCCCCGCCTACAAAGAGAATGGTTCCCTGCCAGTAATAACCCGCCGTGGCCCCGGACCAGTTGATCACATTCACTGTGGAACCCGCGCCCACGTTGCCACTGGCCTGATAAGAGGCCTTGTTCAATCCGCAACCAGCATCGAACAGGGTGTGCAGGCAGGAGGCCTGCCAGCTGTTCCGGGGCATGGGCTGGTTCAGGATGTTGAGGTGGGATTTGACCTTCAACTGGCACTGGGTGGTGCCGATGGCATCCACGGTGGACACCATGCCATCAAAGAGAATGACGGAACCAGTAATGATGCCCCCGCGCAGAGTGTCCCAATCCGGCGCAAAGGCGCGCTCGCGCCGCAGGGTGGCGTTGTCCAGCACGCCATTGGCAATGGCGTCAAACCACGGCTCCCCGCCCAGTAGCATGTCGCGGGTGGCAACGATGGTGATGGTCTGCTCGTCCACGGAGAGGCCTACCGAGCGCTTGAACTTGAGGCCCTGGATCTCAATGCCCGTGGGAGGAATCCATTGATTTTCCCAGAAGATGGGCAGGTCGGCGGTGGTGACGATCACCTCCTGGGTGCCGCCGTAGACCTGGAGCGTGAAGGTGAAGATGTCCACGAACACGAATTGGCGGGTGGCCAGCAGGTCACTCAAAGCGCTCATGGCTTCGTCATTTCCAGGGTGAGTTTTTTCAACTGCCAGAGTTGCCACAGGAAATTGTCGTAGTCTTGGGCATCTTCACCAAAGCGCACCCGGTAATACCAGGTGTAGGCCGCCGTGATGACTTTATTGGCAGCGGGCGGCACGTTGAAAATGAGCGTGTTGGGCGTAGCCAAACTCCAGGGGTTGACCGGGTCACTGGATAATGTGGCCACCCCGTTCACGTACACCTGCAGGGTGGAGGCGTCGAGATAGCCCACCGGCTCGGTATACCCGCCCCAGGTTTTGGTGAGGGTAAACTGGTTGGTGGCCCCGTCGGTCAGGCCAATGATGGTGGAATCGGTACTGATAATCAGCGCGCCATTGGCAGGCGCTGACGCAAAAGTGAGGGTGGTGGATGTTGCCGTCCAGGCGGGTGCGAACTGCTCCACCCCGTTCACGAAGACGTGCTGGGGCTGCGCCGAAATCGTAAACACCGTCTGCGCACCCGTGCCGTTGTTAACCGTCGTGTTGGGTACCCGCACATTGGATTCGGTGGGATCGGCATAGAGGAAGGTGTCGAACTGCCCCTGGCGCTGCAGGAAGAATCCGCAGAGGGTCTCGAGTTCGGCGTACCCGTTGCCTTCCCGCAGGAACTCGTACTCCATTTCCCATTTCCAGAGCGGGTGCGCAAAGTTCGACACCCGCGCTTCCCGCCCGCTGGTGTGCCGGCTCACCGTGGTGTTGAACTGGGGTGTGCGGGTCACATTCCAGCGCAACCCCGGCATAGCCGGAAACTGCACATTGCTCATGGTGAACTCCGGGTAAGGCGGCGGTTGCCAGTCGTAGAGGATCTGGGCACAGGTTTGCCCAGCCCGCAGATGCGGATCGTCATCCACCAGAATGGCTCCGGCGATCTGGGTGACGAGCGCCGGGGGCGCCGGCAGCCACAGGATTTCCATGGTGAGCTGCGAGGCGCGCAAGCCTGGATTGCCGTGCGCCAATATTTCCCCGGTAACCTGGGATACCCTGGCATGAGGGTTATCGTCAGCCAGCAGTTCCCCTGCCACCTGCCCGACGCGAAGATTCGGCTTGCCATCGGCCAGGAGCTCCGCTGCATTTTGTGCAACGCGAATCGCCATGGATCAGGAAGCCACTTCATAGCCGATTTCAATGGCGTTCGCCGCCGCTGTCGCCCAGGAAGCGCTGGTGTTGGGATCAGTCACCCAGATGTCGCCAAAGACCTGATAGCTGGTGCCCAGATTGTGGGCCGGGCCATTGGCTTGCGTGGTCCCGGATTTAAGCAGGTTATAAACCGAACGCGTACCGGCATCATCCTTGCGATATTCGCCCTGGACTTTCACGGCATAGACCGTGGCACCCGCGGGCAGCGCAGGATTGGTGGTGAAGAGATCGATAGCGCCGGCGGTGGCACTGCTGTTGTAGCCGCTATCGCCATCGGCGTAATCTTCACTGACCGCCCCATAGTTGGGCGCCGGGACCAGGGTGTAGGTGATGGTGATGGCATTCCATCCGTAGGATGTCGACCAGCTAAAATTGACCGTGGCTGGCAAGGCGGTGTAGCTCGCACCCGCATAGGCATCGCCATAATAATTAGCCTGTTCGCCGCAATCCCAGATGGTCAACGCCGTATCGGACACATAGCCCAGGGAGTAGCAGGTGTCCTTGGTGACCGCGATGCCTGAACCCGGGAATGTCAGCGTGTTAGGGCCGTTGGCAAGCCCCACGGTTTCATTGCCGTAATAGACGGTACCGGTGGGCAGCAACGACACCGGATCGCAGGCAATGATCACGGGCTTGATTTTGGCTGCCGGATAATTGGTGGTGGCATAGATCGTCAACGTGGTGATGTTCCCATCGCAGAGCATGCGCGGGGCCACACCCGTGTGCGGATCGGATACGGCATTGGTAAATGAAGCAGTCGGGGTATTACTCCAGGCGAGGACGATGGTATTTGCATTGAAACCGCGTTGTCCGGAGAGCGTGGAATTTCCTAAAGTGAGTGGCCCAGGGGGAGTAAATTGGATGGTCGCCCCGTTCCCGCTGGGGTAGACGGTGCGCACCCGCTTGTCCCCCAGGAAAGTGTTGCAAGGATAGGTGCCCGCACCCGTGGTGCTGTCGCACACGTAAAAGTCGTCGATGGTGCAATTGTAGAAACCTACCCCGTTGGTCCAGGCATTCGCCGTGCTCTGGGTATTGGCACCGGTAATGCTCAAGACCGTATTGCCGTTGATCTTGACGGTGGCGGAGCCGGCACTGCTGCTGATGGTGGCCCCGAACTCCACGAAATACCATCCGGTCTGGGGCACGACGCCGGTGACAGACTGGGCGAGCAGAGTGCTGCCCCGATAAATGACCACGGTGGAACCGGAAACCGCCGCATAGATCTGCTCATTGGTGCCATCCTCGAACCCCACCAGGAAGTAATTGCCGGAGACCGCAAAGCCGGTGTAGAGCGTGGGGTAATTGGCGCCTAACGATGCCGTATAGCGCGTAAAGCCCCCGGCGTAGCCAGTATAGACTCCCTTGCCCGGCAGGCCGAAGCGCCCCGCCACCATGCCCAAGCCGGATAGCCCCCCGGTGGCCCAGATGCTTTGCCCTGCGTCCGTTGCACTGTTATAGGTATCAAATCCATCAAAATAGAGCAGTGCCATGGTCAAAGCCTCGCGATTTCACAGGCGCACTAGCGCCTATGGCCTGGATGTTTGAAGAAAGGGATGTGATGCGGGTCGTGAAGTAGCGACCCGAATAAAGCCGCCCTGAAACTGCAGGAAATCCGGTTCCGGCTGTTACCCTGGAACCGGAGGAGGTTTTCAGGCGGGGTTGGCAGTAGCGGTGGCAGTGACCTGATTGAGCACCGAGGTCACCAGGGTGTTGAGCGTGGCGCTCGCCAGGGTCGCTCCCACGCCGCCAAAGGAGGACTCGATGGCGGTGAGTCCGGCGCTGAAGGCGGTTGCCGCCGCACCGCCATTTTTGAGGTCATTCTCCACTGCGGTGGCCCCCGCCTTGATCGCCGTGATGACATAGGGCAATCCCACGGATTTCAATTCCGCCCAGGCCCGCTCGGCATCCGCCACCAGGGTTTTGCCCACCGGGTTGCCATTGATCCAGTTCTCCACCGATTGAAAGTCGGCTTCCAACGTTTGCAAAAAACTCATGTCCGTTCTCCTAGAATTTGCACACCGCGCTGATGACGAAGGGCAGCGCGTCTCCCTTTTGCAAAGCTCGCTCGATGCTGGTCGTATCCCCCGGATCCAGGCCTTCTGGAATATCGAGACCCAACGTGGGATGGCAGTCTGAAACGCTGGCGCAACCCATGAGAAACAACGCCAGGCCACTACTTGCTAAGCCCCACATCCGGATTGGCCACAAAGTGCACCACGATGTTGGTGAGCGCCACGATGCCGCCGGCCAACAGCGCCGACTGCTCATTAGTGATGGAAATCGCCAGACCAAAGGCCTGCAATACATCCGAGAGCTTCAGAATCACCGGGGAAAGCAGCGTTACCGTGATGGCGCCCTGTTTCCAGAGCGTGGGGTTATCCACCGCCTGTCCTACCTTGAACAGATTCCACAGTGCCAAGAGTTTTTGCATATCGTTCTCCGATTACGTTGAGGAGTTTCCTGCCGCCCGGTCATAGGCGAGCAGCTGGTGGGTTGTAATGACAGACTCGAGCTTCTGTCCGTACTGCGGGTCCGTGGCATAGCCTGCGGCTGCCACGGCATATCCAAACTTGATGCCGTTTCCGGTGCGGAAGGCCTGGGCGTAACGCGCGTCCTGGATGAATCTGGCGTGATCATCGATGCTTGCCTGCCAGTCGGGGTATTTGCGAAACCACGCTTTCATTAGTACGGGATTGCCATCCACATACTCTTTGGTCAGGATCTGAAAGCGCTCGCCGGTCCAGGCAGGATCAGCCTTGATGCCAAAAAGGTTATTGGCCACCATCGTCAATCGGGATTCTCCCCAGGCGCTCTCGAGTGCGGCCTGCGCGATGATGAAGGAGGCCGGAATGCGAGTGGCCCCCATGCACTGCTGGGCGGGACCGCAAATCTGGGCAATGAATGGGGCGGGACTCATTTCCAGTGCTCCTTGAGGGTGACAAACAACTGGTAAGCGAGTGTCCCGATGCCGCCCAGGACTGTGATCACGAACCAGCCCAGCACACTCACCTTGATTTTTTCGTTGCGCTCGAGGCGCCGCTGCCGGTCCAGAAGCACCATCTCCAGGTAATCGTGATGCTGCTTATGCATCTCCAGGGGAACGGCAGAGGCAGCGAATTCGGAACGAATAGCCGCCAAAATGGCGTCAACAAGGGCCTGGTGCTGCTCATCTGAGAGCGGCGTTTTGCGGCGTTCTTCCATGGAAATCAGCGTCCGAAGTTGCGCAGGTGGCTTTGCAGGGCGCGTGCGAGTGCCGCGCCATTGTTATGGAACAATCGCTCTACGCTCTGGGCGTCGGTGGCATGAATGTGGATCTGGTGGGAGGACGCATTCCCCCCGCGTTCCACCAGATTGCGAAGATTTCCGGCAATGTGCGCGGGCAGAATGGTCTCGTTCTTGTGCACGAACTGGAGCCGATCCATAGGGATGCGCCATTCGCCGCCGGCGCTTGATGCCACAGACCCCGCTACCGCCGCCACAGTCCCCATGCCTGCGGCTGCAGGGCCTGCCGCTGCCGGCCCCATGACCGGTGACAGGAATCCAAAGATACCGGCGAAGGTTTCCGAGGCGCTGTTCAGGATCGACTTGATCAGGGTGGCAGCGCTGGTGGTGAGACTGGTGGCACTGGCGGCCTGATCGGAGGCCATCCGGGCCTCGTTTCCGGTCGTCGTGGCGAGCGTCATGGCCAACTGCTGCGACGCCCATTTCCCCACCATCTGCACTCCCATGTCGATGAACGAGGACAGGATGGAGGCGAGGCTCCGCTGCACGGCCTGCTGCCAGGTCTGCGTCCCCATGATGATGCCCTTGATGGAGGTGTCGAACGCGGAAGTGATCGGCGCCAACATTTGCTCGTAGGACTTCTGCGTGGAGAGCGCCGCCGCTTCAGCGGATTTCTGCATTTCCAGCAGATGGTTGGCGTTCAGCTGCTCGATCTGGGCGTCAATCTTTGCCCGTTCCCTGGCATCGTCCTGGTACAGTTCCAGCTTCTTCGACAGCAGGGTCAGTTCGATGGCGAACTCCTGGTCGGCCACTTCCTGGTCCCGGGCCAGTTTTTGCTGGCTGGTGATCCGACCGGACTGCAGCAGAAATTGATTGCTGTCGGCCACCTGTTTTAGCCTGATTTTCTCCAGACTGGCTTCGTCGGTAAGCTCGGTCAGCTTGATCTTCTGCTGTTCATCGGCTTCCGCCTTGGCTTCAGCCGTCTGCTCCTTGTAAATCTGGCGCTGGATGTTAACCACTTCATGCAAAGCGGCGTTGTAGTCCTTGGTACCCTTCTTCACCAGCAGGAGCTTCGCCTGCCAGAAGGCCAGTTCTTCTTGCTTGGACATTTCGTGATACGCGCCTTCAGCGTCTTTCAGTCCGTCCAGTTGGGCGCGCCACTGCGCCATGAGATTTGAACCCCCGGAAAGGTCAGGAATATGCAGCTGTCCCAACGCCCCTGGCTTTTTGCCGCCTTCCGCATTACCCAGGCCGGATAGCCCCTCGTTGGCTTTTTGAATGGTTTTCAACATGTCGCCCACTTCAAGGTCAACGGCCAGCCGCGTTTCCGTAAGCCCCTGCTCCCAGGCAGCTTTGATGCCGTTCCAGTCCAGATGAAGCGCTGCATTGATCACGCCGGCCAACGTCACAATGGCTCCCGCCATGGCCGCCGTGACCACTTTCAATGACTGCCAGGTCAGTTCGAGCCCGACCACCAGGTCTTTGAGCGCTTCCCCCATAAACCTGAATGTGTCCGAGAGCATCCCGCCGGGCTTTAAGGCGTCTGACATGGCGTCAGTGACCATTTTGATGGCCGGCATCAGCTGGGACCCCAACTCAACCCCGGCCATCTTTGTCTGCGCCCCAAGCTGCTTCAACTCTTCATTGAATGCCGCACTTTTTTGAATAGCCGCTTCATCCAGCACGAGCCCCAGGCTTTTGGCCTTGTCGCTCATGGCATCAAGATTTGCGGAACCTTTATCGAGCAGGGGAATGAGTTCGGCACCGGAGCGGCCAAAGAGCTGCATGCTGATGGCCGTTTTGGCAGCACCATCCTCAGTGGTTGAGAACTTGTCGCTGATCTTCGCCAGCACATCCTCAACCTTCATGTTTTTAAGGTTTGCGGCACTGATTCCCACGACTTGAAATGCTGCGGCCACATTTTTGTTGCCTTGCTGGGCTTCGGCCATCGCTCGCGCCAATTTGGCAAGCCCGGTCTGCAGCTGATCAAAGGACACATCGCTTTGTTCGGCAGCGAACTTGAGCCCCTGCAGGGCATCCGTGGCAATGCCCGTCTTTTTAGAGGCCCGCTCGATCAGGTCGCCATATTCAGCCGAGGATTTGCCCAGCTCGAAAATCTTGGCGCCCACTTCGGCAATCCCACCCAGCGCAGCCAGACCTTTCAGCATATCCAGGGATTTTTTGACCCCTTCCATGCTCTGTGCAATGCCCCGCTGCATCTCCGAGACATGGCCCTGAATCGCCCGGGTGGACCGGCTCACCTCGGATTTGGCCGCGTTCATGTCCTGAGTCAGGCGGGCGATATTCGCCGCAATGTCGATCTCAAGCTGTCCGATTTTGGTTGCCATGGCCTATCCTGTCCTGCCGCCGGCGGCGGCAAACATCTTCATGAATTCGTGCAAATCCTGAGGGGAGTTTTGTGATGCCTGTTTGGGGGAGTCCTTTGCTGGCCCAATCTTGATGCCTAAATAGGCCTGCACCATGTCACGGAGGGAGGGATGGGTGCGCCAGTATTCGCACATTGCAAAAAAACGAGGGAACGTCATGGTTTTCCCGACGTACTCCCATGTCCAGCCCGTATGTTCGATGACATGGCAATACAGCTCGTGCCAGTTGATGGGTTCCCCCTTTACGCTTCCCCCGGTGCTTTCTCCTCGACGCCGCTGATACCCATGACGATGCGAACGGCGGAATGGATATTCTCAACATCAAGGTAATCGCGCACCAGTTCTTGCCTCGTCATTTCAGGGTTGTCGCGCTCAATGCCAGCAAAAACAATGTCCCCCATTTCTGTGAGGGTGGGCTTCCTGGTACCGTTTACAACATCCTCCAGGCGTTCTGCCGTTTCCCAATTGAGCGGGGTGACCGTGAACTCATGTCCATTCAGGGTGATCGTCTTATTACTGCTCATGTTCTGGCCCCTTAATCAGCAAAGGAAATCACGCCGATGTTGTTGGAAGCATCGGCCATGATGTTGATGTCCATTTCCGGAATCATGTAATCCTCGGTTTTGGTGGCAAAGGACAGTTTCGAGGAAGTGCAGAGGTTGAGTTTCAGGGTGGCGATCTTGCCGCTCACATTGGTCGTGAACACCCCCATGAACGTGGGCGTGGTACCCATCACCTGATTGCTCAGGGTGATCTTGGTGCCCCCCGTCGTGGCGGTATAGAGGTAATCGACCAGCACGGCGGTGCCGGCGTCAGCGGCGGCAAAGGTGTAGACCCCGGCGGCCTCCGAATATTGGCCAGCAATGGGGGCGCTCACCACCTTGCTGAAGGGCAGGCCGGTTGCCGCATAGGTCACACCCAGATCGGTGTCGAAGTTGACCGAATTAGCCACGGTCACGGTGTAGGGGGTGGCGGCAGGAATGGCCCACGCTTCACCGATGGACGAGAGCAGCAGCCCGGTAGTAGCCGTCTGCCCGAAAAACAGGTCGTTCAGCATGCCACCGCTGACTTTGCCGAATTTCGCCTTGCCAGTCAGCTTCCCCTCGCCGCGACGGACATCCACGGGCAGGTTCTGCTGGCCGTAGAGTTCCTTCACTGCGAACGTGAAGTCGAAGGAGGTGTCCTGCAAGGTGGCGAACTTGCGCGGCGATGAATTGGCAGCCGTGCCAATGCCATAAAGGTAGCCCGATCCAAAGACCAACATGATGTAACTCCTGGAATGAAGTCGAAAAAAAGGCCGCTTGCGCGGCCGTTACGGGGGTTGCGGAGAATGACTGTGATCAGCTCAAACGCTTTTTAAGCTCGTCAATGGCAGCGCGGAAGATGTTCCAGGCCTGCGTTTCCCGAAGCGCCGGGATGTTCCCGGCGAGGTCCTGCGCCCAGCCCTCGATGGCCTCGGCAATGGGCATAGTGCGAATGGTCGGAATGTCGTCCGGATCCTGTTCGGTCATGGCCCTCTCCTATCGCAAGTAATGCAGCATGAAATCGATGGGTTTTGAGTAAATGTTCACGAGCTCGTCGTAGGTATCTGCACCTGCGCCTTCCTGGATGCAGAACACCACCGTGACTCCGCCGAACGTGCCGGTTTTGTTGTGGCAGGCAAGGCGCACGGCTTCGCGCACATTGGCGGTATCCTCGGCGCTCTGCCCCAGGCAATTGACCTGCATCCGGGCCGTGGCTTTTTCCTGCTCGCCGATGCGCTGGTTGTCCTGCCGGTCCGAGATCAGCTCAAACACCACGGCCGGCAGCGGGTCAGCCTCGGGCCGGGTGTCCAGATAAATACGGGTAGCCACCAAGGTAGCGAGCCCGCTGGACGTATTGAGCAGGGCATAAAGGGCAATTTCGGCATTCATTTCCCGACCACGTCAGCTAGTCTTTTGCGGATATAGGCTGCAATAGCGTCTGTGGCTTCGCTGCTTTTGGCATCCAGTGCCGGGCGCATGAACGGCTTTTTGGTGGCCCCCGGGTGCTCGATCAGTTCCTTGAAGAGCCCCGCGATGAAGAGGCTTTTGCGGTTTTTTGGTTTGATCAAGTGCCGCGCGGTGCCGTATTCCACCATGGGCGCGTAATAGACATTGCCCTTGCCTCCAGCCTTGATGCTGGCCGTGATCTTTCCATGACGGGAGGACACCGACACTCGAATGGAGTCGCGCAACGCGCCAGGCTCATGACCTTTGGGCAAGGTGGCCGGGTCACCCACAGGACAGCGCCGACGCGCTTCGTCCCGGATCACCTTGGCCGCTGCCCGCAACCCGCCCCGCACCACATTGGCTTCGATCCGGGCAGGCAACTGGTCGAGGAGGTTCTGCAACCCCGCGAGGCCTTCGATCCTGATATCAGCCATCGAGTTTGAGGCAGTAGAGTTCCAGCCTCTCCTTGCGCGTCACATGCCGGATCCACTCGATCCGGACCATGGAAGCATCGGCAAAAATGATCCGCTGGTTGGCTTTGACATCGGACCGGTAACGAATGGTGATGAGGAGCGTCGCGGCACTGCCCATGGCTTTCGCCTGAAAAATCTCGCGCCCCGTCATGTCGAGCGTCTGGGCCCAGACCGTGGCGAGTGTCCCCCAGGTTTCGTCGTGCCCCCCCAACGCGCCGCGTACCACCGTGAGTTCCTGAATGGTGATGCGCTGGTCCAGAATCCCGGAGGAGACGATGCCCATCAAAACACCACCCGATAGGGATCAAGCAGCCGGTCCATGAAGGGCAACGGTTCGATCTTGGTGCCCTTGTCGGTGACGGCGATCTCCTCGCGGTGCTGGTACAGAGCGCCGATGCGCACTTTCATCCAGGCCTTGATGCCCTCCGGTACCACCCCGATAAAGCTGGTGCCGGAACCGGTGTCGGTGAGCGTGATCGCCGGGCCGCTGGAGCTGGCTGCCAGGGTATAAACGCCGGGCGAGACCACTGACTGAATCCAGTAACTGGTCGCGGGCTGCAAGGGAGACGGCAGCGCGCCGCCTGAATTGGACAATCGAATCACATTGCCCACGACGTAGGTGGCCCACGGGCCTTGCACCGCCATCGAACTGTTTGCGGTGTTCGGCACGAACGGCACCGCATACCCCGCCACAAAATCCACCTCGATGGAAGCGATCTGCGGCAAGGGAATGGGCCAGATCTGTCCGAACACCGGCGTGATCCGGCACGGCTCCGAGGTGGTGTCCACAATGTAGTTGGCCGGCGGCATCACTTCCTGGAGGCCGCCCATATCGATAAAGCTGATGGCCGTGACCGCCTGAACCTGGGATTTTTCCAGATAGATGGCGTGACCCGGCAAGGTAAAGGGCTTACCCCAGGGAATCCCGATCAGGGTGGGGCCCGGAAAGGAATCCAGCACCAGTTTCCAGCTCTGGGCGATCAATGCCCGCCGAGTGAGTGTCTCCGCATACACCCGGGCGGTAGTGATGAGCGCCGAGATGAGCGCATCATCATCCGCAATGTCCACCCTGAGATGCGCCTTGGCCTCCGCCAGAGACAGGGGCTCGGCAATGGGCTCCTGCAGGAGGCGAAGGGGCATGGTTCAGGTTAGCCGACGATCTGCGTCACACCCGCCTGATTGAGGCTACTTGCCGGTTCATAGCGGGCAGATGCTCCCAGAATAAATCCTGCGGTTTCACTGGCGGCCACCCCAACAGTCAGCGTGAGTTCCACAAACTGGAAACCATTGTTCACATCCAGTTCATGGGTCTGCAGGTTGATGAGCGCCTGGGTGTTGTTGCCGGTGGCCGCAGGAATCGTGGTGATGGCCTTGCCCGTGACGGGTTTGGCCCCGGTGCCGGTGGCGTCCATGGCCTGCTGCAGGTTGGCATCCACGGTGGCGGATGCGCCCAGGGTGCCGGTGCTGATGATGGCCAGCAGCGTGCGCACATTGCTCATGGAGATCCAGCCGGTGGTGAGCGAGCCCACCGCCTGGGAGGAAGGGTTGATGGATGCGAGCAGCGCCAGGAATTCAGATGCTTTGGTATTCATGTCCATAATCTTGTCCTTGAAATGAGTGGGGAGCCTCGCTCCCCGTCAGGATTAGCGGGCGCCCAGCTGCACGAAGGGCGAGAGCGCGGCACTGCCCTTGGCGGGCAAGATGGGGGCCGCGATTTTCGGTTGGCCATCCATGCGGAAGATGGTGCGGAAAGCGGTCGCATCCGCATCGAAATACAGATGCATGGAGGTGGCGGTCTCCATACCTCCCACCTTGGTGATGGTCTGGTAGTAGTTCAGATCCACCAGCAGCACGTCCCCCTGGGAGGAGAAGCCACTGGCGTGCTGGGACACATAGACCGGACGACCCAACAATGTCCCGTAGGGCGAACCCTTGAAGGCGGCTACCCCCCCGCCCAGGGGCAGGTAGATGGGGTAATTGCCCAGGGTGAGGGTGAAGAGCGCGGGCAGCACGCTGTTGTTCACGATCCACACGGCGCTCTTGAAGCTCCCGGGTGGGAGTGCTGCGATCATGTTGGCGAGATTGGTGGGGGTGAGCGTATTGGTGGCCTGCCCCGAATCCTTGGCAATGGTGACGAGCGCCTTCCCGCTCAGGGCACCCTGAGGGATCCCGGAGCCGTTGCCAAAGAGGATGCTCTCGTTGATCTTCCACTGCATGCGCGAGGCCACCTTCTTGGGCGTATAGGAGGTCAGTGCATCGGTATCCGACAACAGCTCATCGGTGATGGGCACCAGGGCCATGAGTTTCTTGAGGCGTAGCGACGCCGTGCCGAACTTGGGCTTGGAAGCGTTGGCAGGCGTGCCTTCACCCTGCCAGGCCACGGTGATGCCATCCGTCCCCCAGGGCGTGGTTTCATCCTTGGGTAGCACCAGCGAATTGCCGCTGATCTCGATGTTGTCGGTGAGCGGCAGGAACGCCTCGTCATCCAGCGAGAGCATGAAGATGTCCTTGGCAAACTGCGGGGGAATCAGAAAGCCTCCATCGGCGCCAGCGCTCTCGCTCCCATACACCCCAGGCACTGCGGCGTTGCGCAGCATGGACAAGCGGTTATCTACCGGATTGCCAGGCAAGCCTGCCTGGTGCACCGCATACGCGTATTCGCCAAAGTTCTTGAAGCCCCACTTGGGATCGGTCGTTATATTCTCCGTGACGCTCACGGAAGGGAGTGCCGATTCGATCCCCAGTTGCGCTTCCTCCGCAATCAAGGACTGCTCGCGCTCGATGGCGGCATTGAGCGCATCGATGCGCCCCTTCAAACCATCGAAGGCGGTGCTCTCCTCCAGCGTCAGATCGCGGTCCTGGGATGCGGCTAGATCCGTCAGGGCACGGGCCTCTTTGACCAATGCCGTCTTGCGAGCCTGCAGCTCGCGCAGTTGTTTACTCATGGGATTCTCCAGACGTAAAAAAACCCGCATCAGCGGGTTGGGATGGAACACAGTCTTCCTGTCACCGGACTCCATGGAGCCGATGATTTGGGAAAGTCTTTAGCTCATGATTTCCAATGCCCGTTCCGCCTGACGCAGGCGGGAGGGGGGTTGATTGGAGGATTTCGGTTTGATGCGCGATTGCATCAGGCCGACCACCTGATCGAAAGTCATCACACCATCGATCATGTGGAGGCTCTGGGCCACGGTGGCGCCCACCACGCGCCCCTGACCCATGCCCTCGGTGACCGCATCGGTGGTGACGGCACGGGCCTGGGCCACCGCCGCCACAAAGGCGCTGTAGTATTCATCCACGCGCGATTGCAGGAAGGCTTGTGCTTCCTCTGTGAGGGGTTCGTAGGGATTGCCCTCCACCTTGTACTTGCCGGCGGAGATCAGGGTGACATCGATGCCCTCATAGAGCAGTGCATCGGAGATGTCCTCATGGGCCTGCCATACCCCAATAGAGCCCACTTCGCCGCCTGGAGTGCAGTAGAACTCTGAAGCCGCCGAGCCGATCCAGTAGGCGGCGGATGCAGCAAGACTATTGGCCACGGCCACGACGGGTTTCTGTCCCCGTGCCGCCAGAATCTGGGTGGCCAGTTCTTCCACCCCATAGACGCTCCCACCGGGAGAATCGATGTCGATCAAGATCTGTTCCACCGCAGGATCGGCCAGGGCGTCACCGAGGGCCGCGGCAAATAACTGGGTGGAGCAACTCCCCGGGCCGCTCAAGACATCCACCATGTTGCCGCGCTGGGTGATGATCCCATAGAGGGGCAATACGGCAATCAGACCACCGCCGGCAGAACCGTTCGATTGCGCTCGGATGGCACGCACGGATTGATCGGCGGCAATACGCTGGCGTGTGTCCTCGGGAATGTCTCCTCCCGCCTGCCAGCGGCGCAATATGCCCGCCATGGCCTGCAGGGTCTCCGGCATCAAGGCCCAGGGAGTGCTCATGCATTGGGCCAGCAGTAGAGATCGTTTCATGTCAGTTGTCCTGTAAGAGCCAAATGGGTCAGTCGTTCACATGCCAGAATTTCCAGATCCGCAATCTCATGATCAGGATTCGCAGCCAGATCGATCTGGCTGGCGCAGTATTCGGTGGCCACCTCATGGGGCAGCGTCATGACCGAGGCCACAAAGCCGACGTGCTTGCCATACACTTCCAGCAGCGCGGCATCCCTGTCTGCACCGCTGCGCGCCTTGGCGATCAATTCCATCTCCCGGCGCGCCACCCGTTTTGCAGCAGCAACCGCGAGCGCATTCAAGCGCCCGTTGGAAGGCGTGCCCGGCGGCGTGTTGGAAGGGGGGGTGATGGTCGGAGTCTCTGACCCGGGGGCATCCCCTTCCTCGGCCATGTTAAGCGGCCGCAGCGGCCGATCGAGCCCCGGCAGGGGATTGAGGTTTTCACTCAGGCGCGCTTCGTTGCGCGTGAGCCAGCCGCCGTTGATGCCGGCGTTGTAATACTGGGCGCGCGCCGCCGAGTCCCCGCGCAGGAGTTGCGAGAACAGGAACTCGGCCTCCAGGCCTTCGTCATCGAACAGCAGTTCCGCCTCGATGGAGGCTTCCCAGCGCTCCGCCATGGGGCCCAGACACTCCTGCACGAACTCCTGCGCCTGCTGCTCGATGTTGTTGTTGGTGGATCGGTCCAGATCGCCGATCTTGTGGGGCGGGACCCCGAACCAGCGCGCGATGTCGTTCACATGGAACTTGCGAGTTTCCAGAAACTGGGCGTCCTCGTTGGTCAACCCCAGCTGGTGATACTTCATCCCGAACTCGAACACCGCGATCTTGCCCCGGTTCGCTCCCGTCTGGGATTCCTGCAGGGACTCCCGGAACTGGTCCCGGGCCATCTTGTCCTTGAAGGAGCCCGGGTATTCGATATAACCGGAGAGCGGCTTGGCATCATTGGCAAAGAAGCGGGAGCCATAATCCTGGGCGGCCAGGGCGCCGCCGATGCCATTGCGGGCGAGCGCAATCGGACTCAAGCCGATGATGCCGTCGGAGGAGAGCCCCCGCAGGTGCCAGATCTGGCCCCGCGGGTAAATCTGCTCAGTGCCGGTGAGGGTGCTGTACTTGTAGCGGTAATCCCCGTTGGGCAAGAGATCGATGGTGATCCGATCCGGATGCAACGGGATCAGCGCCGTGACCTCGCCTTGCCGGTTCGCCACGATCTGGTTGAAGGCGTTGCCCCGCAACACCAGGTGCCCCGCCATCATCTCGCGCCACTCGAAGGCGTTCTGGTAGGCATTGGGGCGTCGGGCGAGCAGCTGGTACACGGGATGATCCGTCACCCGCTTTTTGCCCCCATCCCGGCGGGTGCGATAGAGCACGAAGGGCAGGCTCGCGAACTGGCTCGCGATGATGCGCACGCAGGCGAATACGGCCGAGAGCTGCAGGGCATTGTCTGCGGTGACCCGCATGCCTGCCGTAGTGTGTACGCCCACGGGCTCGAACCAGAAACTTGACCATGGAGAACGGTCACCTGAGGCAAAAATCCTCGAGAACAAGGACTTTATTCCCATAACCGCCCCCACTCGCATCTAGATCGTGCAACCTGCATGAACCTTACGCTTTGCGCTAAGGTAAGCGTCATGCGCTTGTATTGCTGAGCGAAACGCTCCTACACACTTTGTCCTGTTTTGGACGCTAATGTGAGCGACATAGCTCTTATCTTTTCTGCTCCAACTGACACCCAGAAACCCACTCGTGTTTGTGGACATAGGGCGACGGATATTCTGCGCGTTGATCGGATGAGGGACATCTCTGAGGTTTTCGATGCGATTGTCTTTGCGGTCGCCATTGATATGATCTATCACATGCTTAGGCCATTCTCCATGTACATACAGCCAAGCCAGACGATGTGCCAGGTAATTCTGCCCATCGACATTGATCTGGGTGTATCCGCTTCCATGCGTTGACCCAGCCTCCTGCCCAACCTTGATACGATTTGATGCGCGCGATTTCCATACAAAGATTCCCCGACTCGGATCATAATCAAGAACCGCACAAAGGCGATCTGCCGTCAGATTATTCATTCGTTATACCTCGCGCCGCGCAAAAGAATTTTTGTCCCGTTGCCACAGTCACACCACCATCAGTTGGTAATCTGAGCCAAGGATGGGCGTTTGATCGTCACTCGGCGCCATCTGGCGCCCCAGGGCCATGATGAGCGCCACCACCCCGTCGATCTTGTTCTCCTCGCGCTCCTTTCTGGGGTAGATGTTGTCTTTCTGATCGCGATGACAGACCACATTGCTCACCATCCAACTCAAAATCGGATCTCCGTTGTGGATGAATCTTTTTTGTAGCACCAAGGCCTCCAGTTCTTTCATGGGTTCCGAGAAGTTGAGCACCGTGGGGCGCATTTCCACCATGGGAAGCCCCTCGGCCAGCATGTGACTGGACAATTGGGTAGCCTGAAAGGGATCGAACGGCACCTCGACGATCTGGAACCGGCTGGCATCCGCGATCAATTCCGCCTCGATCTGGTCGAAGTCCGTCACGTTGCCCGGGGTCAAGGTCAGTAATCCCTGGCGGGCCCACCCGGAATACTGGCTGTTGCGACCATCGTCAGCCGCAGACTCCGGCAGGTAGTAACTCAAGAAGGCGTAGTACTTGTCATCGCGTCGGAAGAGCTTGGCCTTGGCGGCAATGTCCACCTTGCTTGCCAAGTCAAGGGCCACATAGCACTCCTCGCCAATGAAATCATCCTCGGTGATACTGGAGTCGGCACAGGCCTCCCACGAGCGCATGTCCATCCAGGCGGTGTCGGCATTAACCCATTCGTTCAGATGCTTGGTCTTGAAATTATTGATGGCGCTCGGCATCTGCATGGCCTTGGCCTGCAGAGGCAGTAGCACCTCGGAGCGCACCGATATCCCCCAGTTGGGATTGGCCTTGATCAGAGCCTCCTCGGTGGTCCAGTCATCGGTGTCATCGAGCCCATAGATGATCCCGAACTGGGTATCATCCTCAAAAACTCCCTCGAGCAGGCGGGCCACAAAGGTGCGGGATTCGTAGCAGATGCCCGCACGGTTTGATCCGGCCGTGGTGATGACCCACAAGAGCGAATTGTCGCGCTTGCCGGTACCGGTTTCCACCACATCGTAGACAGTGCGGGTTTTATGTGCGTGCAACTCGTCCACGCAGCCGAAGTGGATGTTCAGACCATCCAGGGTGGACCCCTCCGCAGAGAGCGCCTCGAATTTCGAGCCGGTGGCGAGCACATGCATGTTATGTGCACCCACTGCGACACCGAACCGGCTTCGAAATCCCGGGCTCTTGCGCGCCATGGTCTGGGCATCCCCAAACACGATGCGCGCCTGGTCCCGGGTGGTGGCCAGCGAATACACCTCGGCGCCGCCCTCGCCATCGGCGGCCAGCATGTAGAGCCCCACGGCGGAAGAGAGCGTGGACTTGGCATTGCCCCGCGGCACCTCGATGTAGGAACGCCGAAAGCGCCGTTTCCCATCGGGTTTCACCCAACCGAACACCGTGGTCAGGATAAAAACCTGCCAGGGTTCCAGGTGAATGGGCTGCCCTGCCAACGGTCCCTTTACGTGTTGAAGGCGCTCAATGAGGGCGCACAGGTTATCCGCAGGATAGAAACTACGACCATCCCGATTGAGCACCGGGTTAAACCGGTACGGGCTCGAGTTGCCCTTGAAACGCGCCAGGTCGTTGAGTTGTCGTTGGCAGGCCAGTTGTACCCACTTGCACGCCGGAATTTCGTCCGCTACCACAGCCTCGGCGTAGCGCCGGGCAATGGTGGTGTAGCTTTCTGCCGCCATCAGCCAACAATATCTGCCCAGGGGTCCAGGTCATCCCCAGCGGCCTCCATGGGTAATGACACGCGAGAACGAGAAGCTGGCGTGAATCCCATTTCGGTTGCGGCTTTGGTCATGATCTGTGCCTGCTTATTGGCAATGGCCAGATACGGTGATTGCATTGGCACCCCTGAGTTGGGTGCCTTGATGAGTATTCCGGTTTTGGTGATTCCTGCCTGCGCCTTGCGATAGAGATCCGCCGCGTTGGCCCAGGTTTCCAGAATCGACATATCCAATCGTTTGAGCAAATGCGGTGGTGAGCATTCCAGGGCGTAACGCCACGCAGACTTTGCCCCCTCGGTCATATACTCCGGCGGTTCCACCAGATCACCGGAGGGTTTTGGTTCCCGAGGGTTGACCCGATGTTTGCGCAGGGTCCCCTTAATGGTTTTGAGAGCCGTGGGTAATGGTTTGCGTCCCGCCATGATTATCCCTTGTAAGGGAGACCCCCCCTAGTTCATTTTGGCCGCGCAAAAATCTGGGCACGCGCGCGGTCTGGCGCCGGGCAGCCCGAAGGAAATGACCTCCCCCAGGGAGTTATTGCTCTGGTTTTGCTCAGCTTGATGCCGCTGACATGTGTTTGATGTACTGCAAATTCTTTCGCTAGATCCGCCTGTTTCTCCCCAGCCAAAGCACGGTGGCGTATTTCATTCACTTCCGCATCTGTCAGTTTTGCTCGTGGATGTATCTCACCTTTCCTTATGCACACCGCCGTCCCGTGCCGAATCGAATCTCTAACATTGTCAACGACCGATCCCCATGCGAGATTGTCCGGAGAGTTATTCATTGGGTTACCATCCAGATGCCTACAGACATAATCCGCATGAGGACACCATCCCTTGTATGCTGCCAATACAAGTCTATGCACTGGGCATCGCCGTCTCGCAGCTTCGCCCACACCAAATCTGACCCACACATGCAAGTACCCCTTGTGCATCGCAGCCGACAGTTCGCGGGGTGGGTTTGTGCGAGTAGTTATGATCCTTCCATCTGACATTGCAAAATAGCCTCGGCATCCCGGTATCTCTCTAAACACCATCTTTCCTTTGGTTGCCAAAACCGCCGTCCTCTTTGACAGTTTTGATGTCATGGTGACGTTTACAGAGGGACTGCCAGTTGGTCACGCCCCAAAACATTTCTTGATTGCCACGATGCGGCTGGATGTGGTCCACCACGGTCGCGGGCGTGAGGGCGCCTTCACGCGCACATTCCTCGCACAGTGGGTGTTGGCTTAAGAACACCGCCCGCGCCCGTTGCCACCGCGAACCATAGCCACGCGATGCGGCACTGCCGCGCCGATCGTCGTACTGCTTCCGATTCAATCTTTGATGCTCAGCACAATAACCGGGGATCTCAAGCAATACCCGGCAGCATGGGTGACGACAGGGTGTGGGTGCGCGCTGGGCCATGACGTTTACAAATACAGCAAAAAAATGATGTTTCTTGACTTGGCTTCACTCTCGAACAGCGCGTTAATGACTTCAACGTCAATCAACGCAGAGAGCCACGAAAATGAAAAACCAGGCCAACGCCGTCGCCACCTACATCAGCAAATCCACAGCAATCCAAAACAAGATCCAACAACTGCAACAACTGGCAAACGACCATTTTGGTCACAATCCCGATGCCATCCATTGGGGTCATGTGGGCGATCTGGATCGGGTGCAAGAACTTTTAGACGAACTGCTGACGACGTTTGGCGACCAGAAGTAATGCAAATGACCAACAACACCCATCAGGAGAACACCATGAAAACCAAACTCACACCTGCACAACACGCCATTTTGGCTCATGCCCACAACCACACCGACGGCAAGATTGTCTGGTTCCCCGACAACATCAAAGGTGGCGCGCGCAAGAAGGTGATCGACAGCATGTTCAACCACGCGCTAATCACGCCGCTGGGCAACGACTGGTTTGTCGCTGCCGAGGGCTACGACGCACTTGGGTTACCTCGTCCGGGACCGGTCAGCATTGCTGAGCCGGAAATCAAATCCACTGTTGCCGCCATCAAGCCGCGCACCCGCGACAACAGCAAACAGGCGCAAGTGATCGCCATGCTCAAGCGGCCTGAGGGAGCCACCATCGCGCAAATCTGTGAAGCCACAGGCTGGCAACAACACACCGTGCGCGGCACCTTTGCCGGTGCGTTCAAAAAGAAACTCGGCCTCAATCTCACCTCGGAAAAATCCGAAGGTGCCGAACGCATCTACCGCGTGAATTGATCCAGGGAGGAAACTGACGATGAAACCCGACTTTCAAGAAATCGAAGCCTTGGGGACCAAGCTGGGGCAGGCTGCATTGTCCGCATTTGTGCAATTATGCCCCGAGGTCCACACAGCCACGCCTGAACAACTGGAAGCAGCCTGCGCTGCCATGCGTGCCAAAGGCGGCGACGCCTACGATCGGCTCATTCAGGATGCCAAGGACGCCCCGTGGATGGCCCAGATTGCTTTCAACACTGCCGTGCTAACCCTGGCTCACGAGGGGATCAAGGTGATGCGCGGAGTCTGAACCAACTGCCGTTTCACCGAATTTCGCGCCATCACTGGCGCGCTTCCCTTCTTGCCCGGTAAATTCCTGCCAGCGCCGAACGATCACGTCCACATATTTCGGATCGAGTTCAATCAACCGGGCACGACGCCCAGATTTCTCGCAGGAGATCAAGGTACTGCCTGATCCGCCGAACGGGTCTAGGACGAGGTCCCGGCTCTTGCTGCTATTGCGCACCGCACGCTCCACCAGCTCCACCGGCTTCATGGTCGGATGCAGGTCGTTCTTCTTCGGCTTTTTGATCTGCCACACATCGCCCTGATCGCGGACACCGCACCAGTAATGATCGGAACCCTCCCGCCAGCCATACAAGATCGGCTCGTATTGGCGCTGATAGTCGGCCCGACCCAGTGTGAAGGTATTCTTAGCCCAGATGATGAAGGTGGACCACTTGCCACCGGATGCACGAAATGCCGATTGCAGGGTATCCAGTTCCGAGGAACTCATGGCGATATAGACCGCACCCTTGGTGACCGCCAGAATGTTCTGGCAAGCTGCCAGCAGGAATACACCAAAGCCCTCGCCCATATTGTCATTCAAAATCGGGCGGTTTTTGCCGCGCATCTTGTCCTTGGCGGTATTGGCGTAATTCACATTGTAGGGCGGGTCGGTGAAGGTCATGTCCACCAGTTCATCACCGAGCAACAGCTTGTAGTCCTCAGCCTTGGTGGCATCGCCACACAGCACCTTGTGCTCACCCAGGAGCCAGATGTCGCCCGGTCGGGAAATCGGGTTTTCGGTGACTTCCGGAACCGCATCCTCATCGGTGAGCCCTGGATTGTCCGGCTCATCCCCATTGATGAGCGCATCCCATTCCTCGGCCGAGAATCCGGTAAGTTCCAGATCCATACCGGCATCCTTGAGTTCGGCCAATTCCAAGCCGAGCAACTCATTGTCCCAGGTGGCATTCTCACCGATCTTGTTGTCGGCCAGAATCAGCGCCTTACGCTGGATGTCGCTCAGGTGCGTCAAGGGCACCACGGGAACTTCCGACAGGCCCAGTTTTCTGGCAGCAAGGAGCCTTCCGTGGCCAGCGATCACATTGTTCTGTCCATCCACCAGGATGGGCGCACCCCAGCCAAACTCGCGGATACTGGCGGCGATCTGTGCCACCTGCGCATCTGAATGTTGTTTGGCGTTTCGAATGTACGGAATCAGGGAATCGATGGGACGCTGCTCGATTCGCAGATTCGAGAGAATTTGAGCCGCCTCAGCCATGAACCGCATCCCGTTCTGCCTGAACCTGCTCGAAGGTTTGTCCGGTTGCCGCCAAAGTAACGGCAACATCCGGGTGATTCTGCTGGAAGCGGCGAACCGCCACATCCACGTATTCTGGTGCAATCTCTACGCCGTAACATTTGCGGCCAGTGCGCTGGGCGGCTAGAAGTGAAGTGCCGGAACCATTGAACGGCTCGAACACCACGTCACCAGAGTTTGAAAAGGCTTCCATGATGTGCGTGGGCAATGCCACCGGAAATACGGCTGGATGATCGATGTCCTGCCCGATCTTGCCCTTGTGCCGCATGATCCGGATCACGCTATCTGGGATGCGGGTATCTTGGGTGGGCTGTCCCGCGTGAGACCAGCCGCCCACTTCGCCATCCTTTTTGCGCATTGCGGTGGATGAGCCATCAGCGCGCAGGTGGGAATCCTGGCCTGCGTGCTTGCATTCCACGATCTTGTTGGGGCGACGGGACTCGCGGTTGAAGTGGAAGACGAATTCGAAGCTGGGCGCCAAGCGCCCATTCCAGTCGCCCGGCATCCCCGGTCCCTGGTCCCAGACATACCAGGCGAAGCGCCGCCAGCCGTGTTTCTGCATCCAGACTAGCCACTGGTCCCAATAGGGGACCACCTCGTTGTCGCGATGGATCAGCCCGAGATTCACGAGCACCTGGCCATCCTGGACCATGGGCAATTGGGCGAATACACCGCACATCAACTCATCCCAATCACCGATCTCACCGGTGTAATCGCGCTGATTGCCATAGGGCGGGCTGGTAAAACACAGCATGGCACGCTCGTTACCCATCAGGGCGTTGACCACAGTGGGATCGGCGGCATCCCCACAGATCAGACGATGCCCACCGAGCTTCCAAATGTCGCCAGTGCGGCTGACCGGTTTTGCCGGCGTTTCGGGCACTTCATCGGAGGTATCGTCATCCGACTCAAATTTCGGCTCAATCTGGACGTCGAGCAACGATCGGATTTCACTGTCATCAAAACCCGTAAGTTCCAGATCAACGCCGGCGGCCTGCAGATCAGCCAGTTCCAGGGATAGCAGCTCGCTATCCCATCCAGCCCGTTCCGTGAGCTTGTTTTCGGCCAGGATGAAGGCACGTTTCTGGTTATCTGACAGGTGTGCCAATTCGATGACCGGTAACTCCGTCATCTCGAGTTGGCGCGCTGCCAGAATCCGGCCATGACCTGCAATCACGCCACGCGCACCATCCACCAGAATCGGGTTGTTGAATCCGAACTCCCGGATACTCGCCGCAATCTGGGCGATCTGTTCCGCACTGTGGGTGCGGGCATTACGAATGTACGGAATCAGCGACTCGATGGGACGATAGTCGATGTGCAGTGGGCTCATGGAATCCGGAAATAAAAAACCCGCCAGGCGGTGGCCGGGCGGGCTCAAAATTGATCGTTGTTCTCTGCTCAGACAACTGTCCTGAGGATAGTTAAAATTCTACCGAAATCCCGGCAAAGTGTTGCATCCCAAAATGTCCGGTTTCTCCGCACATTGGCGCAATTTCTGAAATTGCGCAGCCCCATTACTCTAAATTCCTCACAAACACGCATGACCATTTAACTGTTCTGCGACATGTTGCAGTGAAAGCCTCCAACGGCGCCAGGCGGTAGTCCTGCAACAACCGAATCGCCGCCCGATATCGTTCCAGTCGTATTTTTTGGCCCGCATCCACAGGAGTTTTCGTTGATCCACCTCGAGCCATTGCATCCACCCCATGACTTCCAGCATGCGCTCCACCTCGGCGGGAGATGGCGGAAACCGGACCACGGGAGAATCCTCACAGGACATCCGCTCGAACTCGGTGCGGGCAAAGGGCGGCCAAAGATTGAAATACCCTTGCACCCTCACGGGCGGCAACCGGTGGGCGGTTTTGGCAGCCTCGAGAATGCGCGCCGCCACTTGGTCCTGGGCCCATTCACTCATGAGTGCCACCCTTCCCTGTCGGGCCATAGAGGCGATTGCCGATGCGACGCACCACTTCCCGTTCCAGAAAATCCAGGCGGGCGTCATCGTCCGACACCACCAGGATGTGCTGGTCTTGCCAGCCTAGTTGTTTCACGGCTTCCACATCCATGGCGACGGGCTGCAGGCGTCCCAACGATGAAGCGATGCGAGGAGGAGAGATTTTCATGTCATACCTCCTGGGTTTCGAGGGCCCAGTGGAGCAGCGCCAGCGCATCGGCTTCGTTGTCGTCCACCACGGGATGGCCTTTGGCCCGCACGGCGGCGATCACCTCATCCTTGCCGGCGTTGCCACGGCCGGTGGCGTGTTTCTTGATGGTGCCCACCGGCACCCCCTGATAAGGGATACCGTGGTGTTCGCACCAGGCGGTGAGGGTCGCCATCAGACCGCCGTACACATGAGCCGCATCCACGCCCACGTGGCGGCGCACCTCCTCGAAGTACACGGCGTCGACGGGCTCAGCTACTGCCTTGAGTTCCGTGAGCCAGCGCTTGAAACGCAGGAAACGCATGCCGCCGCCTTCAAACCGCTGCGGCTTGAAGTGCTCGGTGCCACTGGTGATGGTGCCGTCCAGGTGGTGTAGCGCCCAGCCGGTGGCGGTGCCCAGATCCAGGGCCAGAATTGATGATGTGGTCATAGTCCGTCTCTCCAGTATTTCGGACTGACGGATTTGACGGTGTTCTACAGACTCTTTTCTTACCTGCGCACGCGCACGTGTAGCAGAAGTATGTAGAGCTTCGTCAAATCCGTCAGTCCGGCCATTGTTGTTCAGTTGTTGTCCATATACGGGTAATTGCGCGGCTCCGCCGGAACCCTCAAGCCGATGCCCTGCAGCCCTCGCAAGCCGCCGCTGTTGCGCCACTTTTCTATGCCGCGCGATTGCAGGAGCTCGGAGAGCCGCTTTTGGGTGCCCACATATTCCCCGGCCATTTCCGCCCATTGCTTCCAGTCTGCAAACAGCTCGTTGGTCAATGACCGGGCGCTGGGAGTCAGGACGCAGCGCTCTTCCATCCACCGACCCAGCGAGTCCTCCGCCTCGAAATATTCGTCGGTGGCCTGGCGAACGATCTCCGGTGGACGCAAACCATCCCGCTGCCATTGGATGCAGCCTTCCAGCGCCCACTCGAAAATCCCGTCACGTTCCCGCAACAGCTTCCGCTGCAGGGATTTATCCCGCTTTTCGGGGGGGATGGTGATGATGAAAGGGATCAGGTGAAAGCGCCGGCGGATCGCCTCATCGATGTTGCGCAATGCCGGTTTGTGATTGCCGGTGAGAATGGGCTTGAACTGCGGGGGATAGGTAAAAAACGACTGGTAGAGATCCCGCGCGGTAATCAGGTCGCCCCCAGTAAGCTCCTTGACGCGGGACTCGTTCCAGCTGCGGCCCTGCTCGGTTTCAGCGGCCACCACTAAACGTGCGCCGCGCAGCATGGCCAATTCCGCCGGGTGGCGGTCATTGCGCGAAGACATGAAGGTTTCCATGGGCGCATTCATGCCGTAATCGCCCAATACGCCCAGCAGGCTGTTGACGAACACACTCTTGCCGTTGGCGCCGGTGCCATACAGAAAAAACAGGGCATGCTCCAGGGTGGCGCCGGTGAGGCAATAGCCAAACACGCGCTGCAGATAAGCCACCAAGGCCGGGTCGTGGCCCGCGATTTCATTGACGAAGCGCAGCCATACCTCGCAGCGGCTGCCCGGCGTCAGCGTGCCGTGGGTCATTTTGATCATGAAATCCTCACGCCGATGGAGCCGAATGGTGCCCGTGCGCAGATCCACTACCCCCTTGGGAGTGTTGATCAGCCACAAATCGGCATCCCAGATATCGGTGGTCGCGGCATGGCGCCGGTCCATGCGCGCCAGGCGCTCCACACTGGTGACGGTGCCGGCACTGGCAAGTTTTGAGGCCGTTCGATGGGAATCCGCCTTGAGCGCCACTTCCCGCCCGATGGACCGGATCAGGTGGCTCACCAGCAGGGTGTCGTCGTTTTTCCAATGCTTGCCGGTCCACATCAGCCACCGGCTCCAGAGCGCGCAGTAGCGCCAGTCCTCTCCGTAGCGGCTGGTGAACTCGAGCGCCAGCGCATCTTCCGTGGCCCACACCGACGACTCCTGAGCCGCGATGCCCTGGTTGGGCTTGATGCTCATGCGCGGGCCGTTCTCGATGAAGGCTGCTACATCGAACCCTTCGGCCATGGCGTCGGCCGCATCCCATCCTTCGGGCCTGTCATCTGCCGGGAGCAGCACATGGCAGTCAACGGCTCCCGCTGCCAGGGCTGCCTGTGCTACAGCCATGGCGTATTCCCATCCGGGCTTGTCGCAATCGGGCCAGATCAGCACGGCCTTGCCTGACAGCGGCGACCAGTCGGTTTTATCCACCGGCGCATTGGCCCCATGCATGGCGGTGGTGGCGCAGATACCCAGATCGATCAGGGTCTGAGCGCATTTCTCGCCTTCGACCAGCACCACCTCTTCCGCCCTGGCCATGCCAGGCTGGTTGTACAGCGGTCGGGGATCGGGCGGCGCCATCTTGCGCCGTTTGGCATCCCACGGCCGAAACTCCTTCTTGCGCCCGGGCGGATCGTAACGATAGACCACGGCGATCAGCTGGCCGCCCGCATCCACGTAGTCCCATTTGGCGGTGGCGGGGCCCAGATCATCCACGGCGACTTCCGGTTTGCCCTTACGGGCGGATAATGGTTTCACTTCAGTGCGACCAACAAGATCTGCGCAAAACGCCAGGAGGCGCGGGAACTCCGCTTTGGCATCGATGCCCTGATTGAGGGCGATGACCGTAAAAACATCGCCCCCATCACCACTCTCGCGGTCGGTCCAAAGACCTGCCTTTGCTCCCGTCAGAATGATCTCCAGACTATCGCCCGGACTCCCCAGAATGTCCCCGATATAGAACTTGCCGCGTCTCACTTTGCCCGCGGGGAACAAGGTAAAAAGCACCGATTCGAGCTTTGCCAGCAAGGCGGCCCGAATTTCATCGCGCCCGGCACTTCGATCCGGCTTGGCGGACACCGCGCAATCATTGAAATCCAGCGGGTTTCGGCTGCCTTGTTCACTCATCGGAAACCTCCCTTTCTGCCGCGACCTCAACGGATGTGCTGCTGCCAAGTAGCCGCTGCCATTCGGTAAGCTCTGAGAGTTTGAAGCGCACCAGCCGACCGATACGGTAATGTGGGATGCGCAGCTTTTTGCGCTGCCGGGCATTGGTCAGGTAGTACATGGGCAAATTCATGGTGTAAGCCGCTTCGCGAGCATCGACGAAGCCTTCCCTTACAACCTTGGTCTGGGGTAGCGTGGTTTTCATGGGGTGGTCCTCCAGCAACGGTCTGCCCATGCGCAGAACTTGCATTCAAAATGGGTGGAATCGGTGAATGACCGGGGCAGCAACTCACCAGCCTCGGTGGCCTGGATCACCCGGGCTGCGCGATCCGACATGCGTTGCGCCAACGACGGATCAAAAGGAATCAACTCGGCGTAGATTTCCATCGTGTCGGCATTGACCGCCGTAAACAGCGCCGGATGTTCATGCAGGCTGAGGTAGCTCTGGTAGAGCGCGATCTGGGCGGCATAGACGGGTTTGGAGACTGCGAGTCTGTGCTTCTGGACTTCGCGCCAGGCTTTCGAGCCCAGGCATTTGTTTTCCCACAGGGCGGGGTATGCAAAACCATCAGGCCCACCCACCAGCACACCATCCACATGACCGCGCAAGCGACCGCCGGCTACCGAGAAACCGAACTGATGGCCATCGGCGTCCTCAGTCTTGAGCGTGAATCCCGCCAGGCGCAGCCAGCGAATCACCATCTCCTCAGTCCGATGCCCACGCTCAAAAATGCGCAGGAGTCGCCCCGAGAATCCCCTGCCGTGATCAAACGGTGCCTTGGCGTACTCATACTGCAGCTGTCGCTCGCAGGAAACGCCCAGTCGCGATGCCCCCAGATACTCACGGGGTGGTGTTGCATCCCTCTCTGTCAGAAGCGCTTGATCCAGGAACGCTTCGATCTGTCCGGAGAGGCTGGCCGATGAATTGAAATCCATCATGGGCTGACCTCCCAGGGCAGATCGTCCTTGAGATCTGCCAGGGCATCACCCTTTGACGCCTGAACAGCATCGCGGATCGGATCATGGATGGCGGTATCCGGTTGCGGCATATGCACCGGCGGGAATTTGGTGGCCTCATGTTGAACGGCCATCTCTTCCACATAGCCTGTCACGATGGCTTCGATCACCACCAAGGCCTCAATCTCGCTATAGGCGCCGAGGGGTTTGTCAAAGCCGATGGTTTCAGCCACCTCCCCAAAAAACCTGAGGCATCGGCGCATGGCCGCTTTTTCCAGAGGAGTGGCATCAATCATGACAATCTCCTCGGGCATCCCGTCGTCCTGCCCCCGTTTCCAGTTGCCGTAGAGTATGTGGAACGTGTCCTGACAGCGGCGCGAACAAAACGCCCAGTCGATGGGATAGCGCCGGGGATCGGCAGTCTTGTAACGGATGTCCATGTGCCCGAATCCCCGGGCCTGGCGTGAGCAAACCCAGCATTTCATTGGCGCTCCCCATTACTGTGCCCACGAGGGCTTACCCGTCGCAGACGGTTGGGCAGCACGCGCCGGCGTGGCGAACGCAGGGGCGGTCTGTGCCGGCGCACCGGAATGGCCACCGCCTGTCCCAACCTTAGGGATACCCCCCATCAGGGCGGGGTAATCCTTGTGGTCCGGCTCGATGGCGAGCTTCACTACGTTGCGGTCTTCGCCCTTGGCGTCCTTTTCCACATCGATGCGGGCAATGAACTCGATGCCATCCAGATCCGCGAAACTATTGATCCGGCGGGCAGCCGCTGCCTGTGGCGAGTTGTCCTGCGGGTGGACGTTGCGTGCGCTGTTGAGAACCGCACGGATAAAACTGCGCCCCATCTGACCCCAGGTGGGCCCTTTCCTGGAGTGCAGCCCCACGTTCGACCACAGTTTTCGTTTGGCGAAAGGGCCGCCAGTCACGACAAATTCGCAGGCAAGATAAACCGCGCCAGTGTCAAATGACTCGGTGGCGTAACCACCGATCCATCCCTGCGCTGGATCATCAAAACCACCGGGTTTGATGGTCATGCGTACCGGGACGATGGTGCCCTTGGGGATCAGGTCAAACCCACCTTGCTGGGTATCAGCATCATTGAAGTCATTCCAGTTGTTAGTCGTGTTCATGTGCATTTCCTTGAATGTTAGGGATTGGAGGGTTCAGGGTTCTGGCCCAGGCACTTGGCGATGAGTTTTCCGAGATGGGGCTCCTCAATGGCATCCAGCCGACCGCTGCGGTCCTTGGAGGGATAGCCGAAGGGGTTATCGGCACGGGTGACGAAACCCCGGTAACTGGTGCCGTCGTCGGCCTTGAGAACCGCGAGCGTGACAACCTCATCGAGCACACCGGGCAACTCCAGTGCGGTCTTACTGCCTTCCAGTTGCAACTGGTAAAAACGCCGGTTGAAGTCGTCGGTTTTTTCTTCCAGGATGGCGACATAAATCACGTGCTTGTCCCGCACATGCTGCAGGTGGGTCAGTGCCGTGATCATTTCCTGACCCAAGAGACCATACGCACCCCGGTTATCAGGCTTACCGGTTTTTTCAGAAAAGGCCTGGGGCTGGGTTTTGCACCAGGCAAAGCACAGACGCGAGAGCACCGTCAGGCTGTCGACAAAGTAGGTGTCGTACTTGGCGAGCTGCGCCGGATCACCGAATTTGGTGCAGACATGCTGGAAATGCGGCTCGGAGAATGCCTGCTCGGCACTGGCGGTAGGCATGGGACCGGCAAGGAATACCACCAGATCACGGAACTCCGGCCAGGTGCGCGGGCGCACCGTGTCACCGGGCCAGTCCCGCACCGACAGGTCGCCCGCCTCGAGGTCGACGAACAGGGTGGTGTCAGCCGGCAACGTTTTGATCTGGGTAGTTTTGCCCACGCCCGGAAACCCCACCAGCCCCACTTTGGCGCTGTGGCGTTCCTTGAGCCGTTCTTCGGCGGAGATGATGGGAAGCATCACGCCACCTCCCGGATCACGTTGACCACGTCCGGATTCCAGAGGATCTGGTAACCGGAGTGCCCGTTTCGCGAGAACGGCAAGGCCTCGGCCCAAGCTTTGCCGGATTCTGTCAGTTCCCACTCATCGCGATCGTTCTTGAATTGAAAGCCCAGGGACTGCAGGCGCATGTTGATGGCGCGTGCCGACAGGCCGACCCGTTCTCCGATTTGGGTCGGGTTCAAGCTGCAGATGGGATCATTGGCAGCCGGCAACACTTTGCGCAGGGACTCCACGGCTAACCCCGTGTTTTCGTGGATCACGGTCAAGGTGGCAGCCATCGCGATACCGGGTTTAACGCCAGGCACCCGGGCGATGGCTTCGCCGATGGACAGGATGGCGATCACCTTGTCCTGGGTAAGCGCAGGTAGCGCGGCCACAGAACCGGGCATGCCATAGGAACCTGTCTTGCGGATCGATGGCAGCACCTCGTGCGTGACCCAACGCTTGAAGCGTTTCGCTTCGGGTTTGCGGCTTCCCAGCACCAGATTGAACAGGCCGGACTCATTGACCACGGTCATGTCCTGCGCACCGCCGGGGGTGTGAATTGAACTCACCCCCTTTTCATCATCATCCAGACGTTCCAGCGCCTTGCGATCCAGACTCAGGGTGGATAGGAGGTCGGCGGCCACGAACATCGGTTCGCCATCCTTGCCGATGACGACGCGCACGTCGTGCGACTCGAAATCAAAAGCAACGATCTGGTTCATTTCGTCACCTCCACTGCGATCGCGCCAACGGTGTTAGCACCGAGGAAGCCATGATCCCGTGCGAGTGTGTAGAGACTATCCAGGGCGCTGCGGCGGCGGTGAATAGCGCTTACCTCTGCGCTGAGTGTTTGGATGGCAAATGCCACTTCGTCCAGGGTCGCGTCGAAAAGGGGTTTCTCGACGATATAGCCGTTGTGGTCCAGGTAACGCAGCGTCGTGGCCAGATGTTCGCCGGTGTAGGAGCCGAGCTTGATTTGCAAGGCTTGATGCAGGCTAGAGGTTTTCATGCGGGGTTCTCCTGTACAAAGGCAAGCCGATAGCTGGTCTTGCCGGGTTTGACGGTTCGGGCCTTGGCAAATGTCTCCTTGAGAGTTGATGGCCAGGCGTTGAAGCGGCTCTCTGGAATCGCGTAGTCGGTGTCGATGTAATCGCCGACCTTGTCGCCAGCAGCGGTAATGCGTTGCGCGATCTCGGCCAGTTGCGCCTGATCCCATATGACCTTCTTGGGAGCATCGACCGTAATGCGCAGCGGCCCATCGGTGAAATGACAGACCCCGAAATCGCGACCGTTCGCCTGCCGGGCGGCAACCACCTGTTCCGCATAGCGCTGGTCGAGCGCGGCGTTGAAGCGTTCCAATACGCCCTTGATCGCCGATTGCAGCGTGAGCAAATTGATGTGCGCCTCCTGCAATTGCGCAGGTGACATCGCAGCAATCTGGGTAACGCTCATCTCGACCAAGGGCATGGCTTGATCGAAATCGACCGTGGTAATGGGAGAAGTGGTCATGTCCGTTCCTCCGCATTAGCCACGCGCTCGGAGGTGGAGACGTGCAAGGCGTAGCGCTCATACTCGGTGATCGCTTCCAGCGGATAGGTCACCCGCTTGGAGAGCTTCAGATACTTCGGCCCACGCCCTTCGGTTCGCCATCGCTGCAACGTCTTGGGACTCACGCCCCAGCGATGCGCCAGTTCGGTTTCAGATAGCACACGCCGCTCGTGCGGTGCCGCTTGTGCAGACATGTCGGGCAGGCCGGATGCACTGCGATTTGCGGATTTTTTTTGCAGCATTGATACCCCTTTCAGTCAGTTGAGGAACAACGCTTGCAGTATCGAAATTGAGTGGAGAACTGTTGATGGGCGGAGTGGCGAACTCGGCAGGAACTTTCAGTTCGCTAATGACCGCAGAAATGAAAACGGCGAACCGCAGTGGCTCGCCGTCGTGGTGGATAGATGCGTCTGTCAGGTGGCCGCTGATGCCGCGCAGGGCAGCGTGTAGGTGCCGGCTCTCCGGTCAGTGTCAACCAACGTCCTGTAGGCGTGAAGCGGCCCCTCGTATCTGGAATCGCCTTTGTTTTGCGTCTTCACCTTGAAGACGTCGATCGGCTTGGTGCTACCCAAGCCAGCCTTGTCCATGATGCGCTCGGCAGACTGTGGAACGCCCTTAAAGTGCCAGAGCGATTTGAACACTGCCGCCTGCGCCTCCGAGAGTGTGATCGGCCCTTGCTTCCAGCCATCCACATGGACGGTGCGGAAGTCCTCCGAGAATGGCCCGTTCACCGCAATTCTGTTGCCCTCATCGGACTCAAACAGCTTGCCCGGTTCCGTGAAGTGGAGGTTGCCGCCATAAAGAGAAAATCGTTCCTCCAAAGGTAACCAGATAACACTGCCGGGTTCGTGGTCGACATCATTCATGGGCTTGGGCGTGATCAGCCAGACTGGGTTGGGGTTGCGTGAAGCCGCTCTGGACAGGACGGCAGGTAGCCGGAGGGCGTGATCGGGATTACGCCCAAGAATCACATCGTGACGCTGACAACCGCCCAGGCGCCAGATGCCGCCGATAACCTGGACCGGTGCCTGCTGTGACGGAATATTGAGCGCACCCCGTAGCTTGCGAATCAGCCAGTCAGCATCCAGCAACCAGGCGCGTGCGTCAGGTTTGTCCACTGGCACCAGCCCGCAGTCTGGGCATTCGCAGAAGAGACTATTGTCCCTACGGACAACGGCACCGCGCAGCAACTGGCAATACGGACACAGCATGAAACGTGCATCAAGGTTATGCAGTTTGACCGCCTTGAGATCAGCCAACAGCGCCAGCGCGTCCCTTTCGGTATCCGACAGTGTCGACTCGATGGTCGGCACATTACGTCCGAAGAGATGGCACGCCAGCGCCCAGGCTGTGGCGTTGCAAGTGGCGGTCAT